>Ga0055584_100000551_pt1 | contig 35630 bp, 26 predicted proteins | sample OSDHelmetaG_FD_58716 | JGI IMG/M metagenome (GOLD analysis project Ga0055584, IMG submission 58716) | Pelagic marine sediment microbial communities from the LTER site Helgoland, North Sea, for post-phytoplankton bloom and carbon turnover... | ecosystem: Environmental > Aquatic > Marine >...
TGGATAGAGCATCGGTCTTCGGAACCGAGGGTTGGAGGTTCGAATCCTCCCGGGTGTGCTATTCCGCTCAGTGAATTGCCGAGGTTTATTACAAGCCTCGGTTTTTTCTTGCGCTAACGTCAAACCGTTTCAGCGTAGATTGCAGTTCCGGCCGCTTTCCGCCTCTCGTGTGAGGGATAGATCTAATCCCCAAAAAACTCAGATCAATTTCTGCTTCACCCCACCGGTAACGTGGCTCGGCATTCAAATCCCCGTCGCGTGGCAAAACAGCTAACCTTGGAAATCGCTGATCTGAGCAACCTATGAAAGTTGCGATTGCACTTTTGTAAACAGGGTTGCGACAACCTCGATTGACACATTCCCTGCGTGTACCGACAGCTCTAGGATGTGTGGCCAACCTGGAAATCATGGCGTTTTAGCAAGTCTGACTTGTCGTATTTCGAGAGACAATACCAGTCCAAATCGCATTTCTTTACCAGCAAAACAAAGCGCCCCTGTTCACCTTTAATACATCGGAATCGAGTGGCCCATCAACTCCTGAGTAGACTCCAAATCTGCCAGAAATACTCAACATGCGCAAGCAGGAGTTTGTAGAATAAATCATTGAAAACTGTTTCAAAGTTCCATGAGGTCACACTGGTAATATGAGTGTCTGGCTACGCATTCTTGCTTTACTATTCGCAATTCCGGTATCCTTGCCCATGCTTACCGGTGGACAAGAACGCAACACAGTGGCGAATCACGAACCAAGCTCTTCAAATAATCAAGAGAAGGTTTCTGGCGAAAGTGATTTTCGCGCACTGGCTGATTTCTCGTTCACCGACGGTGTCGCTGCACTGGTTAAAGCAAAGCAATCTTGGCGAGAGCAGCGCAGTTGCGTCAGTTGCCATACGAACGGCTGGGGCCTTGCCGCACAGCCAATCATCGATCCTCGCTCAGAAGAAGTGGTTGCAGGGCGTGTTTTCGCCCAGCAATATTTGACAAAATTTATCGACGGAGATGAAAAGCCCCACGGACAATACGGGAGCGTTGAAGGAATGGTTGCAACGGCTGCGTTTCTAGCCATGAGCGATGCCCGGAGTGGCAAACAAATCCATCCCGCGACCCGGAAAGGGCTTGATCATGCATGGCAATTAATGGACGAAAGTGGAGCCTGGGAAGATTGGCTGCAATGCAACTGGCCACCGTTTGAATCAGATGCCGAATTTGGCCCGACACTGATGTTGGTTGCTCTTGGCGAACTGAAAGAGATTACCGACCTCAAGTGGCAAGACAAGTCCGCTGCCCAACGGCTGAGCAACTACTTAACCAATAACCCACCTCAAAGCCTACATGCAAAAACCATGCGACTCTGGGCAGGTCAATCCTGGCCAAAACTCGTTCCCGAAATAAATAAAAACAAATGGTGCCAGGAGCTGCAAGAGGCACAAGCTCTTGATGGCGGCTGGTCAATGGCATCACTTTCCGGCCCATCTTGGAAACGGGATGGCGGGGAAGGGCAGACCACTTCAAGCGAAGCGTATCCAACCGCCTTCGTTACTTACGTTCTCCACAAAACCGGCTTGGCCACCCAAAAATCAGTTACCGACAAAGGTCGACTTTGGTTAAAAAAACACCAGCGGGAGAGCGGTGACTGGTACACGCGATCTCCAAGACGCGACCGCAAACATTACATCAGCCGCGCTGCAACCTCGTTCGCTTTAATGGCTCTCGCCGAAAAAACCACTAAGGCAAAACCTTCACCGGTGAAGTAATTTTGGGAACGCCCAAATCTGCAATTAACGTTTCCACACAATTTGGAAAATCAGGCGAGGTTACTCGTTGGAATTCAAATGAAGATCAAAGCGAATTGGCAGTTGATCCCCATCGAAGTCAAAACTCAAAAGGAATCAAACGAGGGTATCACCTGCATTCTACCTGACAAGAATGATCCACACACGTTCTTTCTTTGCAACAAGCAAGGCATTCTAAAAACGACAGACAACGGCCGATCGTATCGAAACGTGCGGGAACGCTAACCTACCGATGCTCCCATCCCAAACCGCTCAGCAACTTTCTGCGCGGCAAGGCGACATAACCTAAGTGCTCTGGAGTATCCCCCGAAAACCTGCGAGCTAATGCAGATACTCGTTTCCCATTTTGATGCAGAAAGCAGAACGACACACCTCGGCGCGGTTGCTTTTTTCGACTATCCCAGACCCCGCAAAAGTGCGATAAATATTCTCTAGCTTTCAGGATTAAAAATTTAACGAGGTAGTCTATGTTCGCTCGCTCCATTTCGCATCGCTACGAAGATCCAATCGATATGATCTGGATTCAGGCTGCCAATGACCTTGGAATAGAAATTGTGCGTTCACCCGACGCGTTTGCAACCTACGATGGGAAAGGGACACTTACGATTGCCGAAGCGTCCTATTTCGACTCTGACGACTGCCTGGCACAGATGATCTTTCATGAACTTTGCCACTGGCTGGTTGCCGGACGCCGCGGCCTGCACCTCGCAGATTGGGGCTTAAGCAACGTAGACGATCGCGACTTGACACTCGAATATGCCGCCCATCGCGTTCAAGCGGCACTCTCCACTCCTTATGGCCTACGCGATTTCATGGCGGTCACAACCGATTGGCGACCCTACTGGGACGCGTTACCCACTAACCCTCTCGAAGACGGCGATGATCCCGCGATCGCCATTGCCCAGGACGCGGCCCACTTAGCTCGCCTGCTACCTTTCGAACCAGTGTTAACACGTGCCTTGCAATCCACTGCTGCGATTGCCGATATAGTTCGCAATATGGCTGACGAAGCTTCACTCTGGAGTGTTTCGCACCCCCGCCATCGACTCGGGTCGCTAGTCTCCGCCTCTGAAGACCTTCGCTGCGGTTCATGCGCCTGGGCAATTCCAGGAGAACTTGATGCGTCGGGAACACCATCTCTAAGATGTCGCCAACACGATCTAGCTGAAAACAATCCTCCACCCATCGAGCCCAATGAACAGGCTTGTGAACGCTGGGAGGAGCGGTTTTCAATAGAAGACTGTGGCTCCTGTGGCGCATGTTGTCGCCAAGGATTTGATCTCTTGACGGTTTCTCCCAGCGATCCCTTTATGAACTTACATCCGGAACTTGTACAATTGCGAGACGGTCGCGAAGCCTGTGTACCTCGCCCAAATGGAGTTTGCATTGCACTGCAGGGAGACGGTAATGACACCCATCCATACCGCTGTGGACACTACGACACACGTCCTCAGAATTGTGCAGATTTTGAGGTCGCGGGAATAGCCTGCCTACTCGCCCGCCGACGAGTAGGGCTCAGCCGCTAGAGCTTATTCAACACTGACACCTAGCCAACTACCTTCATCTGGCAGTATCATAAACTCGCAAAAATCATCCATCCTTGGTAGCGAGTGCGTCTTCTATGAAACTTCTGTCATCCATTCTGATTGGCATTTTCATTAGCTTTCTGACCGTTGAACCCCTCTATAGTCAGTCAACCCCGCAAGATGCACGGCCACCCCAAATTGAATCACTCCAATCCAAATTGGATGCACTCAACGCTGACAGCACAATCGAGGAAAAAGATAAGCTGGCACTTATCAAGCACTACAAGGCAGCAATTCAATTTCTTCAAAATGCTGAACAAAGCAAAGCGCAAACTGAAACCTTCAACGCAGAAGTAAAGAACTCGCCAGGGGAAACAAAAGACTGGTTATCCAAGTTAGAGGAGCTTGAATCGGAAAAAAAGACGGACGCTCCAATTGTGTTACCCGAGGACGCTAGTAATCTTCAAAAAATCATTGATACCCGAAGCGATGAATTGGAAACCTTGACAGAAAGAAAATCCTACCTAGCCAATGAAATAAGCCAAAGCAACACGAGACCAATTGAAATCAGCACGCGCCTTCGTGAAATTCAAACGCGTCAAAGTCAGTTAAAAGAATTTCTCGACCAGCCGGCAGCTAGTGACTCAGCACAACAAACTGCTCAGAATCTGGAGTTTTCGTCAGAAAGATATGCGTTAACCACCGAAGAGGAAATGCTCGTTGCTGAACAAAAGAGCATACCCGTTAATCTGGCCAGATTCGAAGCCGAACTGAACTTTCAGAATCAAGCCTGGGACATTGATTCTGAAAAATTGAAAAACCTCAAAGTTGAGCAGAGCAAAATCAACCAAAGTGAAGCTCAAAAAACATTATCTAACATTAAGAAATTCAATTTCCCCAACAACCCTGATCTCGTCGAGGCAACTACGAATCTCGAAGCACTGATCGAGGAGTACGAACTCTCTGTCAACCAGCGAAACCAAATTGACGATTTCTATCGCGCAATTGTCCAAAAACTGAAAAAGATCACCGGCGAATACGACAGTTTTGCGGCCGAACTAAAATTTGGAGGCGGTGGGCAGGCAATGGCGAAGAGCCTGTTTTACCTTCAAACGGAAATCCACAGTGGTTTTCTTGAAATCGAGCAAAAGCAACCGGAAGCACTGCCAAGTGTTGATGATACGTTCGCGAAAGATCGTGAGAATTCTCTTCAAATTCGACAGCAGAAAGTTTTGGCGGATGAATACAAAGACACTGACTCCTCTGACATTCAACAACTTTTAGACTACCGGGACAAATACCTTACCGACCTAAAAGATCAATATAAAAATCTGACAGGCGACCTCGCGAAACTCAAAGCTAAGAAACAAGAGTTTTTTGAAAAAACTGATCAGATCGATAAATCGATCAAAGAATCACTACTCTGGATGAGAACGTCTAACTCTTTTGGCTTGGATTCAGCACTGGACTTAAAGGAGGGAATTCAATGGGTTGCTGATCCAAAGCATGGATTAGATTTCCTCAATGCAATATTGTTGACACTCGAACGATCCCCCATCGCCACCACGGTATTTTTCACCGTCTTTCTTTCTTTGGCGCTACTCCGAATTAAGTTCATTTCATCGTTGGTAAAAATCAAATCTCACGTAAAAAAAATATCAACGGATCAGTATTATTACACATGGCAAGCTTTGTTTTTGACAATCTTAATGTCTCTTCCCGGGGCACTCCTCTTCGCTGGTGTTGGCCTCACTCTCTCTCAGATAGAAACCAGCTCGGGGTGGCTCGATGGCTTGGCACACGGACTAAAATTAAGCGCGGTCGTCATCGTTTCCTTACAACTCATCTACAATACCTGTCGAAAAGATGGACTGGGAGACACGCATTTCCACTGGAATGCCCGCTCACTCGCCTTAACAAGGCGTGTCATTCGCTCATTCACGCTCGCCTTTATTCCCGCGATCATTATCACTTCGATTACAGTCAACGGCGAAGCAGCCGTTTACTTTGGCGGTCTCGGAAGGGTCATGTTGGTGTTCGCTTGTCTTTGCATGTTACTCGCGCTCTATCGGTTGTTTCGATTTTCAGATGGCATCCTCGCCGAGCTAATCCTTGAACACCCGTTGCGGATGATCTGCCGATTGAGATTCTTTTGGTTTCCTATTTTGTTGATCTGCCCGATCGCCATCAGCGTTTTAGCTGTTTACGGCTACACCTACACGGCGCTGCAAATGGGGATCGGAATGATGACAGCGATCATAATTTCAGCGGGTGGAGTTCTTACTTACAGCTTAATTATTCGCTGGTTCGCAATTCGCTATCGGCGACTTGCCCTTGCCGAAGCTCTTGAAAAACGTCGCTTAAAACGAGAACATGAAAACCCGTCCCCGACACCCGAAACTGGCGGAGACCGACTGATTCTTGTCGACGATCAAGAAGAAGTTGTTGATCTCGCTTCCGTCGGTGATCAAGCTCGGGATTTGATCCGTCTCCTCGTCAGTCTCGCAACCTTATTTTTAATCGCCCTCGCCTGGTCACAGTCAGTGCCAATTTTTGAAGCAGTAGATAGCGTTAAGATTCCATTCTTCGGATCCCCCACTCTGCTGAGCCTCATCAAAGCCGGTCTTGTGATCGTTGTGACCTACGGCGCCGTTCAAAACCTCTCAAGTTTAATCGAGCTGTTACTTTCCAGCGACACTCGAATCAACATGGGAACACGCACTGCCATTACAACACTTTGCCAATACGGAGTTATTGCGATTGGGATTGCGATTTTCGCTAACATCCTAAAATTAGAATGGTCTCAATTTGGCTGGATCTTGACAGCACTAAGCGTTGGCCTTGGATTCGGTTTGCAGGAAGTTGTTGCAAATTTTGTTTGTGGACTCATCCTTTTGTTTGAGCGACCCATTCGCGCGGGCGACATCGTGACTTTAGAAGGGACAACTGGGAAAGTCGTCAAGATCAACATGCGGGCGACCATTATTACTAACTGGGATCGGCAAGACCTGGTCGTTCCCAACAAAAAGCTGATTACCGATTCTTTTATTAACTGGACTTTGACCGCCCCCATCAATCGCGTGCAAATCGTTATCGGAATCGCTTACGGAAGTGATACTCAGCTCGCGCGAAAGCTGCTGGTTGAAATCGCCAATGAACACCCCAGCCTCATGCAAGAACCACCGCCGATTTCTACCTTTGACGGGTTCGGGGACAGTGCTTTGACAATCTCATTACGCGCCTATCTACCCGATCTCGAGGATCGCCTTAAAGTCATTACAGAGTTACATACAAGGATCAACGAGAGATTCGAAGAACACAATATCGAAATCCCATTTCCGCAGCGCGACCTTAATCTACGGTCGGGATGGCCAGGACTCAGTGGAGCTCAAGCCCAACCGGCTCCAGAAGCTTAATTTTGAATTCAAGAGCAATAAAAAACTCGACATAGAAGAAGCACAGCCGCTTCTTCCATGTCGAGTTGTCCCTAAACGACTGACGCACAAATTAACCTACAGTCGATTCATTGCGTTTAAACGTTTGATTTCGGTTCGGGAAAATGACTGGTCGCGCTTGCTCAACCTCGAAAGCGGAACGTTAATTTCCACTTGGTCCGATCTTCTAAGCAGGATGACCTCTCCACCCTCCATGCCAACCAGACGCGCCTCTACTTGAAACTTTCCTTGTGAATCTTCAAACGTTCGCCACTCACTAATGAACAGGCCTCCTTCGGCTCCATCCCCTTCAGCGCGAGCCACCAGTTGCTCAATTGCCGTATCCAGTTGACTACCTCGCAAGTTTTTCGCTTGGATCACACCCTCGTGGTCAATTAAAAATATCGTTGGCCATCCGCGAATTTGAAAACTAGATGAGATGTCACCTTGCGTGCTCTTATCCCACCAACTTCGCCAATTCAAATTGTTATCTTTAACTGCCTCTTTCGCTCTCGTTTTTTCTTTATCACTGTTAACCCCTAATAATACAAAGGGGCGTCCTTTCATCTCATTGACGAGCGTCCGCTCGTGTCCGTACATCGCACGGCAAGGCGGTCACCAATCCCCCCAGAAATCCAACATGACCACTTTGCCTTGATAATCAGATAGTTTGAATTTGATGTTATCCAAATCCTTACCACTTACTTCCGGAATCGTATCTCCAACTTCCAATCCCCTCGTGCCAGTAGCAGATGTAAACTCCAGCTTGTACTCCCGCGGGGCAGGCTGGCGATCGGCCTCCGGCTGACGTGAGGCGCCTGGATTTCCAGAAACGTTGTCTCGAACCGCCATACCTATTCCAGACGAAGAATCATTTAGATCATTTCCGCCAGGCGGTCTAATGCCTGGTAGCGAGCCACCCCCGATGCCAGATCCGACCCCCATTCCAGGGCCAGAGGAGCGTGAATCTCTCGTCTCAGAGGAGCGTGAATCGCGGGACACTGGAGGTCGGGATTCTGAAATAGAACGCTCGCCATCAACGGCTGCCAGATCACGACCATCTCGATCCTCAACAACCGCGGGGCGGGTCTCCCTTATCGCGGGTTCACGAGCAGTCGCTGAATCGCGTTCAGAACTTGACGCGGAATCCGATGTCTTAACAACCTCGGGTTCCGGATCAGCACAACCTGCCATGCTAACAATTGCAATCGAAACGACCCACGTTTGCAGTATTCGGACTTTTGTCATTTTGAACTCCCCGGTTTGGAAAGCCGAAAATCAATATTTCCAGCGGTAGCAGTATAACAGCAGGCCCTGTGATCACCAGAAATTTCGACTTTTTCTAACTCACCCCAAAAATAGCAACTCAGGGCAACCCACCCAAAAACTCGCGATTTTCGGCGGTTTAACTAACAGGGAAGCCTCTTAGAACAGCAGAAGGCAAAAACCATCTCCTTTTTAAGCAACTAAAAATCTCTCTCGGAACAACTCATTAGCACACTAAGGTTCGATCCGCTGCTTAGCCAAACCCATCGAAAATTCCAACTATTTCTCTTCAACTGAGGCTGATTCTTGTTTGATGGTTACCGGCCTGTCTTTGACTCCAGCATAAAACACAATGATCTCGGCAGGCTCATCCATCGCATTTTCACCAAAATGAAGTTGATTCACAATTTCTACAATTGAATCCCCTGCTTTTAGCTTTAACTTCCGATGGTCATCTGTCACTACGTTAAGCTCGCCCTTGAGCAACACGCCCGCGTTAATATACGGATGTCGATGCATCGCTAGTTTCGTTTTTGGCGGCACAGTAATTTTCAAAATGGTGACCTCAGGTTGGCCCTTAGGATAAGCCGGAAGAAGCTTGCCATTCCAACTCTCAGTTGATTTAACAAGTTCCTTAATTTCGATACCGGTGTCGTGGATTCCATGATCGTCATGGTGCCCGATCGACACACAGGCAAGAAAAATAACAATAAAATATTTCATCTGATGCACTCTTTTATTAGTTGATTTTTGGAACAACAACCATCCAGTAAACCTGAATCGTTGTTCTAACATCTGTAACGGAATGTGATCTGGCTAAATGTGATCTGGCTAATGTACCGAAAAATAATTTTAGCCCACTCGCTTCGACTTGAAAGCTGTGATCTCAACTGGCACACGGGGAAATCGCTATCCTCCTTGTTAAAACCAGAATTACCCCACACTCTCGAGAGTAAATCCTAAAATCCACTTCTAGGAAATTCCGTGCTTGTTGCCGCACTACTGATTTTAATCAAAATCAGTAAATAGCGTTGATCCGCCTCCTGCCTGCAACAATTTCGTTCTCAAAAACAATTCCATGAATTCCCAGCTACCCCCTGGACCAAGAAATTACCTTGGAATCCTTCAACTGACTTTCCGTCATTACTTACGACTTCGATTTGACCCGATTGGATTTTTGAAAAAACTCACCAGAACATTCGGCGACATCACTTTCTTTCGCATTTTCCAGCATCGCGTAGTCCTCGTCAGCCACCCTAAATACATCCATCAGATTCTCGTCAGTGAATCAGGCAACTTCCCCAAAATGGGCCGCATCACAAACCACCTTCGTCGCGCAACAGGCGATGGACTGCTGGTTACTGAAGGCAAGCGCTGGCATCAACAACGCACTTCAACCCAAAAAATTTTTCGCTCGAAAAGAATGTCGTTGTTTGCGTCCATTGCAGACCACCACATTGGCGAAATGCTGGAACGGTGGAAATCTTGTCCAACTCTTGAAATTGAGTCTGAGATGACCTTGCTCACGCAACGGATTATGGGAGATGGTTTTTTCGGAATCCAGCTTGAGTCCGAACCGGAAGTTGCCAAAGCGGTGCGGACATTATCGGATTCATTCCATGATGAATCACGGGCCATATTGAATCTGCCGGACTGGCTGCCCACGTCTAAAAAACGCGAAAAGAAACGTGCGACGACACTCCTTAAGGAGAAGTTGAAAGGCATCATCGAACATCGTATCTCCTCCCAAGATCGTCGCGACGACTATTTAGACATGTTGCTCTATCCCGCAACAGACTCAAATTCGAATTGCCCGTATCACAAACATGAGTCCATTGACGAAATTATGTGCCAGTTACTGACGATGTACATTGCCGGCTTCCATACAACTTCGGTCGCGATGGCATGGTTACTGGCCCTCGTCGCACAATCTCCTGAAATTCAAGATAAAGTCTGGGCACAATGCCAGAGCGAATTGGACGACACCTTAACTCTTGATAATCATAAGCAGGAAAATTATGCCGAAATGGTGGTTAAAGAATCCCTGCGGTTGTACCCAGCTGCTTGGGAATTATTTGCCAGAGAAGCAAGCCGCGAAACCAAGCTTGGCCCCTACCATATTCCCCGCGGCAGTAAGCTACTGATTCTGCCAATTGTCATCCATCATGACGAACGTTTTTATCCCAACCCAAAGGTCTTCGATCCGTTGAGATTTTGCCAAAAGACCGAATCTGAAAGACCAGCCTATTCCTGGATTCCGTTCGGTTTGGGAGGGCATCAATGCATCGGTCAAGCACTGGCTCTGCAACAAATGACGCAAATTCTCAAATCGGTAATCCGAAACTTTCAACTTGAACTCCCACCTGATTCAATTCAAAAAACCAAGATCGTACCCAAAGTTTCATTGCGGCCTGCCCGCGATTTCCAAGTCTCGATCGTCCCGCGAAGCCCAACAATCAGTGAACATAAAAACACCGATGCCGTCGCCAACTGCTAATTCACTCAGCTAGACGTAGACTCGCTGACGCCATTAGCCAGACAACCTGGGAAGAAAACGGCCTGTTCTCTGCATGTATTGTTGGTATTCATCTCCGAACATCTCTAACGCTTCCTGCTCTTCAGCGATCGCCAATCTTCGATACACCACGCATAAGGCCGGAAAGGTAAGAAGAGTCAGGAACGTTGGCCAGTTGATTACACTGCCGATTAAGAAAAGATAGAATCCCGTATATTGAGGATGGCGGATAAATCGATAAAGCCCTGTTTGTGCTATCGAATTGGAGGCAACTGCACGATGAATTTCCCGCCAGCCGAATATCGCCAACAAACCACCAGCCAAAATTAGCAGTTGGCCAACCAGAGTAAACCAAACTTGCGTTTGCCGAAGATACATATCAGGAATCGAGAAAATGATTGGCCAGAGATGACCGTTGAAATGATTTTCAGCCTCAGACTGCGTCCGTCCAACCCAGGTCATAACAAAATAAGCAGTTAACGGCACTCCATACATCTCGGCATAAAGTGCCATCACCCATGCTTGAGCAACCCCCGCTGATTTCCACTCTACCTTTCGACACGGTCTCAAAATCCCAAATAAGAAAATACCGACGAGGATGGTGTAGATCGCTACCAGCCAAACATTAAAGTAGCCAATTGTGAAGATGTTAGACTGCACTTACGCTCCGTCGCCCCCTTCCGCCCCCCCAAATCAGGGATCGCAGTCGGCCAATAAGAAAAATCGGTCTCTTTCGCCTGGGTTCCTAAGGACTCGTCCGCAAAAATAAGTTAATAATCACTGAGAAACCTCGGGTTTAACTTTAATGCTTGAAAACAGTCCACCACAAATATTAAACGATGACAGTCAGTAAAATTTCCAAAGTCAATGCGAGTCTGGAGACTCAGCGTACGGCACTTATCAACCACCCAATCTATGACAACATCACCACGCTTCGTGAACTTAAAATCTTCATGGAACACCACGTTTTTGCCGTTTGGGATTTCATGTCGTTGCTGAAGAGTCTTCAGAAACAACTTGCCGGGCCAGCAATGCCGTGGTTGCCGCCTGAGAACCGGACGGCCATCCGACTGATCAATGAGATTGTTCTTGGTGAGGAGAGCGATGAAACCCCGGATGGAAAATTTAGCAGCCACTTTGAATTGTATCTGCAGTCGATGACCGACTGCGGTGCGAACGTCGCTTCCATCAACGAATTCTTGAACTTGATTCGCCGTTGCGTCTCCGTTCGTGAGGCCGCCGCACAAACGAACGTCCCTCGGTCGGTTCGATTGTTTTTAGACAATACGTTCGATACCATCGAATCACAACAGACCATTCGGATTGCCGCCGCCTTTACGTTTGGTAGAGAAGACCTACTTCCGGCAATTTTTGAAAAAATTGTCGACCGACTGAATTTGCAAAATCACGGCAAACTCGACAACTTCCGCTACTATCTGAATCGCCATATCGAACTGGACGCCGAGCATCACGGGCCGATGGCCGAACGGATGATAGAATCTCTCTGCGGCGACAACGCCTCCAATTGGCAACTTGCCAAACTTGCAGCAAGGGACGCATTACAAGCACGCCTTTGTCTGTGGGATGGGATGCATCAGCAAATTCAAATCGCTCGACTGAGCCACCAAGAATCGTTCAGCCTGCAGAGCTAACAGCATCCGACTGACGATCAGAAGACCGAACACGAAGACGGAAATCCAAAAATCTGCAGGGGAAAGAATTTCGTTCCCCTGCAACTCGTTAGCTGTTGCAATTCAAACTCATTTGAGCAGAATAGCAATCGTACTTATTTGAAGCCTAGCCTATTTGTATAGGGTCTTCGCATCAAGTACGGCGATTGAGATACGACTTGTTAATTTGCGACGAAATCGAAGGGTGTTTTCTTGCCTCATCTGTCCGCATTCAAAGGAAACCAGTCCCCAGAAATGTAACCGAAAGTAACAAACTGTCTTTGTGTGAATCATTTCTTTGACGCTTTACCGGTTTTATTGCATTATTTATTCAGACGTGGTTTTTGTTGCATTTCGGACTGCCAAATGTCGAACGATAGAATGAGTCATTTCGCTGTCCAACTGCCTCCCAAATGATTGCTTCATTTCGAAGTGACTCGTGCATACTGCAAATCAAGAATCCCATCCTGCCCCACAACTTTGCAACCGCTTCTTGAAAGCCATAACATGCTTCAACTCATATGCAGACGAATTGAAGAGATTTCCGATGGAAATTTTCTCGTGAACGTAGTGTTTGAGTTAGTCTTAAATGGTAAGTCGACTGAACAGTTTGTAGAATTTACACTGCAGCCTGATTACTGCGAAGTCGGCGATTTGTACGAACTCACTGCCCATGACTTCGCTGCCTCGCAGGGGCAAAGTATCAATGCGTCCCTGATTGCTTCTCTAAACTAAACCTGTTGCTACCGACATCAGCAGGGTCCTTTGACGCGTAGCGAGGAATCTCTCTCAGCGTGCTCTTGAATTGACGAAAAAGTTTCGATCAACCTCAAATGTCTCAATCGCTTCGTCTCTAAGTAAAGTCTGCAATTCCTCTGTTGGTTTTATTGAGACGACCTCACCGTTTATCTGAACCCTAAGTGGATAATCGTATCCTGGGACAACATTCTGATACTGATAGTCAAGTCGATTTCCATCAACTTGGTAATTCAAAACAGGAATTTTTGTAGTTCGGAGGTATTGGTCAAAAAACAAAGCAAAGTCGATACCTGACTCCTGACTAATGTATGACTCAATTTCATTGGTTCCCACAGTTTGATGCCAAAATTTCTTATTGAGCCCTCGCAGGATACTCCGCCATTTATTGTCGTCATTAATTGTATGGCGAATCGCATGCAGCATATTGCCACCCTTGTAATACATATCTCCAGACGACCCACGACCATTAACATTGTATTCACCAATGATCGGCCGGTCATTCTTAACCAGTTTCCGGCAACCTAAGACGTAGTCTTGCGCTTCTTTTTCAGTGAAGTGATACTCGACAAATAAATTCTCAGAGTAGTTTGTAAAACTTTCGTGGATCCACATGTCTGCAGCATCCTTCATCGAAATATTATTACCGAACCACTCGTGCCCGGACTCGTGAACAATAATGAAATCAAACTTCAGCCCAACTCCGGTAGCGCTGAGGTCCCGCCCACGATAACCATTCTTGAACCCGTTCCCATAAGTTACTGAACTCTGATGCTCCATTCCTAAATAGGGAACGACTACTAATTTGTAGCTATCTTCATAAAAAGGATACTGTCCAAACCAGTGTTCGAATGCTCGCAATGTTCGGGGCGCTTCTTTGAAGTGTTTCTTAGCTGTTTCGCGCTGGTGATCGAGGACCCAATAATCAACATCCAAATCCCCTCCTTCACCAGAAAAGGTCTCTGAAAAGCTGACATAGTTTCCGATATTCATGTTCACGCCGTAGTTATTGATGGGATTAGTAACCTCCCACAAAAACGTTCGAGTCTGATTCTCTTGATCGTGCAACTTCTTTTTCAGCCGGCCGTTTGAGACGGCCACTAAATCCTCGGGCACAGTTATCTGAATCGACATCCCCTCGTCTGGTTCGTCATATCCATGATCCTTGTTAGGCCACCAAACACTCGCACCAATCCCCTGGCAAGACGTCGCAATAAAATGGGACCCGTTTTTATCCTTCTGCCACGATACGCCACCGCTCCAAGGAGGATTCTTAGCCACCCTTGGCTTCCCACTGTATTTAACGGTAATTGCACTGACAGTACCGACATTAAGATCGCTCTCAAATTCAACGAAGTACGCGTCGCCCTCTCGAGCAAATTTCAACTCCCTCTCACCGGCTTTGACCCACTCGATCTTTAGCGGCGCCTGCAAATCGATTTGGAGTCGTTTGCCCAAACTAGTCGGAACGAATGTCATTTCATTGGTGCCAACAATCGTTCTCGCTTCAGGATCCACCTCTATTTTCAAGTCATAACGCTGAAGATCCCACCATGCCCGCTCGGGAGTCACCGTACCCCGGAGTTCGACCGCCCGCTGGTCAGCCGTTTCCGTTTGTGAAAACACTGCTGAAGGCAACAAATTTAGCAACAGCATCAATAGAAAAAATCTACAAACAAGCATGACAAAATATCCGTCAGAATGGATTCAGGTTCCGTTAACACTCCGATTGTAACGCCCACGCCTCCAATATCCCTCCCCGCAAATAGCGGATCTGCCTGTTTGCTCCCTAAAAAATCTGCCCAATTAAGCCCGTAAAAACGGAATTGCCTAAAAACCAAAAAACTCCACCATTTGAACTGTTGTTCAGATGGTGGCAGCGGGGTAAAATTAGGTCCCCATGGAATCACAACTCTTCTTCTTCTAACGTTCCCTAATCTTTCATTAAACATTCGTGAAGTGAAATTATGAGCCAATCATCGCAAATCAAAGAGACTGAACCCAGTAAAGCAAATCGTCAATTCACAGGTATTCCAATCGCTGACGAGGGAGCAACGCCTCCCAGTGACAGCGCTGCAAAAGTGACGACCGGACCACGGAAAACGAGTCTGTCAACAAACGCAGTCAAAGGCGCAGCTGCTTTTTCGAAGAGCATTGCGATTTTGCAGATGATTGCAGATTCCGAACAACCTCCATCGATTTCGATGCTGGTTCGGCAAAGCAACCTACCTCGCCCAACCCTTCATCGCCTGTTAAAGGCGCTTGCCGCTGAAGATATGGTTGAACTCAGACCCAACAAAACCTACGCGGTTGGTGCCCGAACCCTGCAGTTAGCCGGGCGTGCGCTCGCTCAGAATGATTTAGCGAAAATCGCGGCACCTGAGATGAGTTTGTTAAGTGCCCAGACCCAGGAAACGGTGCACCTTGCAATCCGAAGTAGTAACGACCTTGTTTACATCTACAAAAAAGACACGCCCCACGCGGTACGAATTGCGTCAACCGTTGGCGCCCGCGTCCCATGTCATGCCAGTGCCGTTGGAAAATGCCTCATCGCGTTTTTATCAGAAGAGGAACGAATTCGAGTCGTTGATTCGATGGACATGCGAAGGCTGACTGATTTCACTATTACTGACCGCAACGACTTACTCGCGGAATTTGAAAAAATTCGCAAATATGGTTATGCAACATCTCATCAGGAAAGCGATCTTGAGATCCAGTGTTTTGCAACCTGCATTTTCGATCGCAATGGACAGCCGGCAGCTGGAGTCAGCATTAGCGTGCCAATCTATCGTCTCAAAGCAAATCGTGATGAGTACCTGAAACCGCTTCTGGAGTGCCGGGATCGAATCATGCAAAAGCTAGGATGTGCTCAAACCAAGTGATTACCTGAGGTTCGAAAATGAGTGAATCCGGATCGCTCTTTTTTCCTCAACCCTTCGTCCTTGATGCACTCGAGTCAGCCCCTAACACTTAGCAAACCACCTTCTCGTGCCGCCTCGCGCGTCTATTCTGAGGATTACTTAATGGAATTTAACTCAGCACCCACGTCCAATGAGTATCATCAATTTTATGGAAAGTACATTTCACTTGTTGACCCCGATAAGCTGCCCGACGAGCTAACCAAGCAACCCGGCGAATTGAAACAACTGCTCTCCACTCTCTCGGATCCCGAAGTCGATTGCCTTCACGAACCCTATACCTGGACGTTGAAACAGGTAATCGGTCATTTGATTGATTGCGAACGGATTTTCAGCCATCGCTTAAATCGGATTGCAGTTGGTGATGAAACACCAATTCCTGGAATCGATCAAAATAAATACGTCTCCGCAATCGACTATTCGCCTATCCCAATGGCCAACCTTCTCGACGAATTCGAACATCTTCGCCGGGCCAATTGTTTGCTTTACGACCGGTTACCAAATGCTTCCATGACCAACATGGGAATTGCTTCCGACAACCCTGTCTCGGCTCGGGCCAATCTCTTTATTTTGGCTGGACACGTACGATACCATTTAAAAATCATCAAACGTCGAATCAACTCGTAAACCAGTGCGCTGCAGTTAAGTCACCACATTACGGATCATCTGCACCTGATTCTCTCAACCACCGAAGCAACATCCCCAATGCAATTAAGCTCGCTACCACCACGAGCATTTGCCAGGGGATAAACAAAACTAACCCGCAGCATCCCAACAGACCAAACCAGGCAAACCCCACTGGAAAAATCCGCTCCGTGGAATCGACACGAATGGCGCACAAATTGGTCAGAGCGTAGTAAATCAAAACAGTCGTCGCGCTGAACGACCACGCTAGTTTCACGTCACCAATCAAGACCAATGCTCCGATCACCGTAGCGACCGCCAACGTCGCTCGAAGGGGAACTCCCCGGCGATCAATGGCAGCCAGCGATGTTGGAAGATCAGATCGACGAGCCATAGCGAGAACTACACGTGACAACCCGAGGATCAGGTTTAACATCACGCCGAGCATCGCAGTAATCCCCCCGACACCCACCAAGACAACAACCCACCTCATCCCGGTCGATTCAGCTACCCTAAAAAGAGGTGCGGCCCATTTCCCAGTCGCATCGCTAAGTCCAACCGTCCCAATGGTCGCAATCCCTACCCAAGCCACAGAGACGTAGACCAACATCGCAATCGCAAGAGTTATAATCATGGCCCGAGGAATAATTTTCCCGGGGTCAACAACCTCTTCACCCATCGTCGCAATTCGCCCGTAGCCGGTATAAGCGACAAACATCAGAGCGGCAGCAGAAAACAGTGCATACCACGAATCGTGTTGCGGCCCTGACTGGACTACCTCTATAGATTCCGGGGGCCTCGCGAAATTAAAATCTCCCTTTACCCCCAACCCGGCAATCACCAGAACCGTCAAGGAAATCAGAGTGAGGCAGACGATCACTGTATTAATTCTAGTGGTTCGGCGAATTCCAATTAACACGATGCCCGTGATGCAGGCGAGGAGGGTGATCCCTCCCAATACATTACCGGCATAGGATAAGCCTTCATTTTCAATCACCCGCTGGCTCAACAAAGACGCTAAATAACCCGACAATCCCAAAGCTGCAGTCGCTGCTGATGCCGATTTAGCGCACAGAAATAACCAGCCAGCAACAAAGCCCATTCGCGGGGAAAGCCATCGATAACCGTACTCGTAGGTGCCTCCACTCACCGGATGGACGGCGGCCAGTTGAGCACTGCTCAGGCCATTACAAATCGCAACCGCAGCAGCGATCACGATCGCCCAAATAATGTTCGATCCGGCAACGCCTGTCCCAATCCCGATACTGACAAATACGCCTGTCCCTAAAATCGATCCCAACCCCAGCATCACGGCGCCGACACCGCCAATTTGGCGCCGCAATTCTTGTTTTTCAGTCATATTGCTCGGTCTAGCTACGAGAAAAATCAATAGAAATTCTTGGTTTCCATTATATTACCCAACCTAGTTTAATTTTCTAACCAACTTCCGAAAAGTCCATCCCGCAGGAGTTTCCCTCGCTATCTGTTCCAGGAAGTTAGGCCCTCGCACCGGTCCTGTAGCCTCTCCTTAAAACTGGTTAAACTACTGATCCACCCAAACCCTGAGGTTAATTCATGGCCAATCGACTCCCTCAATTAGTTCCCTTTGATCAACACAATCAATTCCTCGAATCCAATGTCCATCCTTCAGATTGGAAAAACCCCACACCCGCTTCCAACTACCATTTGGTGATCGTAGGCGCGGGCACTGCCGGGTTGGTAACCGCCGCAGCGGCCGCCGGTCTGGGCGCTCGAGTAGCGTTGATTGAACGCGATTTAATGGGAGGCGATTGCCTCAATGTGGGGTGCGTTCCATCGAAGAGCCTGATTGCTGCAGCCCGGTTTGTCGCCAATGGTCAGCGTGGCAAAAAAATGGGCTTTTCCGGCGCAGACAATCCCAGCATCAACTTTTCAGAAATCATGGAAAGGATGCGGAAGCAGCGTTCTCAAATCAGCCCTGTCGATTCGGCAAACCGTTTTAAGGCACTAGGCGTTGATGTATTTTTCGGACGGGCGAGTTTTGTCGACGACCAAACGATCTCAATACAAACCATCAACGAACCAACGACGCAATTAAAATTTAAGAAAGCAGTGATCGCGTCAGGCGCTCGCGCCAAAATTCCGAAAATCGACGGACTCGACGAGGTTAATTTTTTAACCAACGAAACACTATTCTCCATCACAGAACTGCCACCTCGACTTGGCATCATCGGTGGAGGCCCGATCGGTTCTGAGATTGCCCAGTGCTTCGCAAGATTCGGGAGTGACGTATCGCTATTTGAACGGGGAGCCAATGTTCTCGAACGCGAGGACCAGCAAGCTGCCACAGTGTTGCAAAATCAATTTGAAAAAGAAGGAATTAATTTATTCCTCGAATCAAACAACCTAACTCTTAAAAAAACAGAAAACGGAATTTTGGTTCGCGGGCTCAAAGGTAAAGAGTCCAGTCCTTATGAAACGACAGTTGATAAACTGTTAATCGCAGTCGGCCGGACTCCTAATTTAGAAGACTTAAATCTCGAATCGGCTAATGTGAAATTCAATGCCCGGGGAGTTGTCGTCAATGATTCAATGCAAACCAGCAACCCCAGAATTTTTGCAGCAGGAGATGTTTGCTCTAAATATAAATTTACGCATGCAGCAGACTTTCAAGCGAGAATTGTGATCCAGAATGCGCTGTTCGCCATCGGCCCGATAGGCCGAAAAAAAGCAAGCCGATTACTCATACCCCGGGCAACCTATACATCGCCTGAGATTGCTCACGTCGGCCTTTACCCTCAAGAAGCCGCAGAACAGTCAATTGAAATTGACACCTTTATCCAATCGTTTGAACATGTCGACCGGGCCATCCTCGAATCCGCAGAAGAAGGATTTGTAAAGGTTCACACGCGAAAAGGCACCGATCAAATCGTTGGGGCTACCATTGTTGCTGAACATGCCGGCGACTTGATTTCCGAAATTTCAGTCGCTATCACCAATAAAATTGGACTTTCAAAAATTGGGGCAACCATCCACCCCTATCCAACCTACGCCGATGCAATCCGCAAACTTGGTGACCAATTTAACAAGACCAAACTAACCCCGCTGAATCAAAAAATTCTGAAATGGCTTTTACGTATTAACGTCGGCCGATAAATCAGAAATTTTTCAAACCTGCCTCCCGCAGGGCACCTTGAATTGGATAGACTAATTGTTTGGAGTTTAAACTTTCTCGATCTATGGACGCCAAGACATGCCTCTAAACACCCTCCGCTGTTTTATATTTTCATGCCTCACCATGCTGGCCGCGACAATCGCCGCCCAGGACAAGCCAAACGTGATTGTGATCATGGCCGACGACCTCGGGTACGGTGACGTTTCTTGCTACGGTGCAACTGAACTGGACACCCCTAATATTGATCGTCTTGCCGCCGAGGGTCAGCGGTTTACCAGCGGCTATTGCTCGGCTTCGACCTGCACACCTACACGATACTCAATGTTGACGGGCAATTACGCCTTTCGCACAAAACGTACTGGAATTGCACCACCAAGTGCCCCAGCCATCATTAAACCGGGCGTCGAAACCGTTGCGTCGCTACTACAAAAAGCAGGTTACAAAACAGCCGTTATCGGAAAATGGCATTTGGGCTTGGGAAAAGAAGCTACGAAATCAGATCCGGGTGGCCCCGATTGGAACGGAGAACTAAATCCAGGCCCCCTCGAAATTGGATTCGATCACTGCTTTTTACTACCAACCACTAATGACCGCGTCCCGCAGGTTTATGTTGAAGATCATCGCGTGCTCAACCTTGATCCGAAAGACCCACTTTGGGTTGGCAGAAAAAAACCGAGTGCTGACCACCCAACCGGAATCACTCATCGCAGCACCTTAAAAATGGACTGGTCACATGGCCACAATGCTACGATTCATAACGGTATTAGCCGAATTGGTTTTTACACCGGTGGCCACTCCGCTCGCTTTCGCGACGAAGATCTCGCCGACAAATGGGTTGAAAAATCCAATGAATTCATGGAAGCCAATCAAGACAATCCATTTTTCCTTTTCTTTTCCTCCCACGACATTCATGTGCCCCGGATCCCACACGAAAGGTTTCAAGGCAAGACCGACCTGGGGTTCCGAGGAGATGCAATCATCCAGCTCGATTGGTGCGTTGGCGAAATCATGAAGACGCTTGACCGCTTGAATCTTACTGAAAAAACACTGGTCGTATTCTGCTCCGATAATGGCCCAGTTCTGGACGATGGATACGCCGATGGAGCTATTGAGAAGATCGGCAAACACCGTGCTGGCGGCCCTTTTACTGGAGGAAAATATAGCGTCTACGAAGGAGGTACTCGAACTCCATTTATCACGCGCTGGCCAACTCGCATTAAACCCGGTGTCAGTGACGAAATGGTTTGCACAATTGATCTTCCCAGCAGCCTCGCTGCCTTGGCCGGCCAGAAGGTGGAAGATAAAGATTGCGTCGATAGCCACAACGTATTGGACGCCCTTTTAGGAAAACCGGGAGCAACCGGGCGCGATCATCTCGTGCAACAAGACAATGGCGCAAGTGGCACATATGGCCTCAGAGTGGGCGATTGGAAACTCCAGCGGTACGGCAAAAAGCGGGCGAGAAACATTGTCGTCGAGGCAAAATTGGCCAACACCACTGTCGATGAATTCCAGCTCTTCAATCTCGCTAAGGACCCCGAAGAAAAAGACAATGTGCTGAAAGATAATCCGGAAGTTGCCAAAAAGATGAAAGCCAAACTTAACCAAATTATCGAAGATGGTAGAAGTCGATAGCTGAGTTTTTTCAGAAACTCTGCACCGCAGTGGAACAAATCCAATAGCCGCCTGCATTGGCGGCTATTTTTGTACCCCTGTTGAATCGTCAGCATTGGGTTCATTAGCAATGATGGATGCTTTGATGATGTAATCCATTTTGGGGAACTTTTCAAAAATATACTCGTTCCCTCTCTCTTTAATTTTTTCCTCACTTGCATTAATTCCGTATTCAGGATTGATGCTTTTGACGATCTCCCAACCGCTTTCAACTTCCGCTAGAGGAGAATAACCTTCGGAATCCATATACGAATTTTGGGCAAGATTAATACAAAGTTGCGTCGTTCTCGAGTTCTCGCCTTTTTTCGCAAAGGAGACCACCGCAGCATAATTACTCTCTTTGACGGGCTCATCATCAATTGGTTGATCCCAATACACGGTCGCCTCTGGGTCCCCACTAATTCCAAATTGAATTAATCCGGGATTCACCTGATGGAACACAACTCCATCGTAAAACTTGCTCTTTACTAACTCGTGCAAACGTTCCGCCCCCAAAGGCGCCCAATCCCGATGCACCAAAAGAACAAAATCTCCCGCGGTGGTTTCGAATTTTATTCGATACTCACCCTCGGTCGCCGCACCCGCGACTGATGTCTTTCCCTTTTCCCAATTCACCGAAGGTAAAGTAACGGGCTCCACCGGTTCCTTTTGTTCGCCTGGAAAACAACCTGCGCAGAGGCTGATGATGCACAACAGAGTGAAATATCTTGACATATCAAAACCTAAAAATATTTAGAAACTCGGTCTGATTGTTGCTTGAATTTCCTCCGAGTCAATCTTAGCCTCAGAAGAAAATCCAAATTGAGAAACAACTAACAACCACTCGATGCTGCAATTACTATTTCCCGCAAATTTTGCAGTCTTCCCGTGGGTTAAGTGCGACCTCGTGAAACGACATGTGTCGTAAATCAAAATGAAGCACTCTCTTTTCAAGCGTCTCTCCAAAACCGGCCAACAGTTTGATGGCTTCCAATGCACCCATGCAGGCAACCGTACCTGAAGTCGCCCCAAAGACAGGAAATTCCCGTTTCCAATGCTCCGGCACCTCGGGGGTCAAACAACGCAAACATGGTTTTCCCCCGGCGGGAAAGGTTGTAATCGTCGCCGAGGTGTCATACATCGCACAATTGACATGCGGTTTACGATGACGAACGCAAGCATCATTCATTGCAAATCGTTCTTGAAACATCGGGGCAGCCCCAACACACAAATCCGCTTCCGGAACCCATTTTTCAGCCAACTCATCATCTAAATTCGCAGCCACAGGGACGATTTCAACCCGTGGATTCAGCTCCTTAAGACGCCGCTCAATTGTCTCAATCCGCGGCTTACCAAGCCAGTCGTGGGTCATTAACAACTGACGATTTAAATCGGAGTGCTTCACGTTCCCAGCGTGAGCGATAATTAGTCTGCCAATCCCGGCTGCCGCCAATTCATACGCAACCACACTTCCCAGCCCGCCGCACCGGGAAATCAAAACCGTGCTGTTCTTCAATCGACGCTGGCCTTCTTCTCCGAAGTCATCCGTCCAAATTTGCCATTGGTAGGTTGCCTGCTCAACGTCAGTCAAAAACGGCGCGGGACTCTTGGGGATTTCGTTTTCCATTTTTCAACCAGTACGGGATGCAATTGCTCTTGGAATGCGTGTCTTTCAAGAAGTTCACGCTGTATTTTTATCACCTGAATCCTCACAAACAACCGCCCGCACCCGGCCTTTTTCCAAGCGAAAATGCACGGTCCCCAGTTGATTCCCCTCTTCGACGTTATGCGTAATATGCAACACAGTAACCGATTCGAATTGCTGGATTTTCTTCAGCAGTTTAGTCAAATTACTTCGAGTATCGTCGTCTAATGCACTCAACGGTTCATCGAGGCACAATAGGCTCGGACGAAAGGATAACGCCCTCGCAAGCGCCACCCTTTGCCTCTCGCCACCTGAAAGTCCTCGTGGATATCGATCAAGAATTTCAGTAATGTCTAAACTCGAAGCCAACTCCTCGACCCGTTGGCTGCATTCAGCTTGGCTGAACCCGCGAACTTCCATTCCAAAAGCAATTTGTCGATGGACTTTCATCGTTGGAAACAAAGAAGAATCCTGCGGCACGTATCCAATCTGCCGCTGAGCCGGCGGAGTCCGTGTAATTTCTTCGCCATCGATCCAGATCTTTCCACCTGAAACGGCCCTTAATCCGCAAATCGATTCCAACAATGTCGTTTTACCGCTACCGGTCGCCCCCATCAAAATCGCGTAAGCATTCTGAGGAATTTCAAAACTGATTGAACTCAATTCGAAATCACCTTGGCGAAGTCGTAATTGTTGTACTGAGATCATACGATTACTCCGTTTTTGGAATTCCCTCCGAGGGTGAGTAATCGTGTCAAAATTAGCACCACAATCGCCAATGTCACGAGGATTAGCGATGCCGATACAGCACCTCTTAGATTCCCGAACTGAAAATTCAGATACACCGTCGTCGAAAGCACTTCGGTCTTCATTCTCGCGGTACCCGCGAAAATTAATATCGGTCCAAACTCCCCAAGTGAACGGGCCCAAGCCAGCGTGAATGCAGCGACGATACCGCGCCAGGCCTGCGGTAGCGCGACCATCGAGAACGCTTGATAGTGACTCGCACCCAAGGTCAAGGCAACCCGCTCGGGACGGTCATCGATTTGTTCAAATGTATTACGCATGGTCCGAATTGCAAACGCTGCGGCGACTGTAAATTGCGCTAAAATTACCGCTGGTATCTCATAGGTGATCCCTCGAATTCCAGCATAGCCAAGCGATGCGAACAACTCACCGGTTCGTTCATCAAGCCACCGACCCGCTGGAGTTTGAAATAGAACCAGCAAACTGATCCCTACCACCAGAGGAGGCAAAACAATTGGAATATCCAAAAGCGTATCGATCGAGTAGCGGACCCAATTGAATAAACGGCGACTACCGGGAGACTGTTGACCAAGTCGCTGTGTCATTGACTCCGAACCTAATCGTGCAAGCAAGAACCCGGTTGGAATCGCAACCCACAAGGAAAGAATAGCCGCAATCGTGCAGGAGATTAAACTTAGCCAAATTGAAAACCGCACGCGAGGATCTGAAAGCAAACTCGACATGTCAGACCAATTGGCAAATCGAAAGTCAGCCACCAATAGCGCAATGATCAAAGCAAGGTAGAAAACCCCAAAAACCGACATTGTCGTCCAGAATAAACCATCCCACTGAGTTCGCTTCCGACGAATCGATTTTGGTTTAGTTTCTGACATCGAGTTTCAAAGGCACCGTGGAAGACGTTGAGCAATGAATCCGAACCGAGCCGTCTGAGACTGCTGCCATCAGCACATTACTTCTAAAACACATTCTGAACAAATCACTGCAAACAGTTTCACCGAATTATCATCTTCGGTCAATTAAGATCTTTCGCAAAATGATCTCCGTGAACGATCAAGGAGAATACTGACACTCAGTTCATTCTCGGATCTAAAAAACCGTTTGCTTTAAATTCTGATTTAATCTCAGCACGATCAAGCCAGTTATAAAGTCTTTGCATCAAGGCCGGGTTGCGAGTCGACTTGGAAATTGCCCAAGGCTGAGTCGCCACGCCAACAGTCGAGTCATTGGTCAGCGAATACACGTTCACGGCTTGTAACGTTCTTGGATCTGCCGCCAGATTCGAACGATAAACAAATGCCGCATCAAGCCCGCCGGCCACCAATTGACTAATCAAAGTTGGCCCTACGTCCGCTTTAACAACCGCCTGACGTTCGATTGACTGATACAAACTCTCTGTTGCAGGAGCAACATCTGCCGGGTTGCCAACGGCTGCCGTACCACCACTGAGGATCTCACGGGTCAGGAAGCCCAACGCCGAATACTCGGGATCACAAATTCCAATTCGCAAATTCGAATTCGTCAATGCAAAAGGACTCTCCACACTTGAGGGCGCTGTTTTCGAAACAGCTAATACAATTTCATTCCGACTAACCTCAACGGGATCATAAAAATATTCTTGGACTTGCAGCAAGAAAGATTCGTCACAGGCAAGGTAAGCATCCGGAAAGAGATTTTCATCTTCAATACTTCGCATGGCAGCGACTAACTTGCCACACCCCTCCCAACGAGGGTACAAATTGACTCCCTCTCGCGTTGCGAATTCTCGAACCGCAGTTTCGATCACAGGCGTGAACATCGAACCGCAATAAAGATGAATCTCTGGCACCTGCTCCCAATCATCACCTGCCAAAAAAGAAAATCCATAGCTTTCAAATGCTGGCTGCCCCGTCTGATTAGCAGTCAAAAATCTCGCAAACTGTAGACTGGCCGTTGGTGACTTAGTCGTAGAAACAATTCCTAACGCAATTTCGCTTTTCGTCTCGTCGCGTGCATCCACCAATGCAGCAATTTTCAAAATCGGTTCTGGCCCGATTTGATTTAACTGACTCACGGTCGTATCCCAAATAACAGCGGCGTCGAGACTGCCCGCAACCAACGCTTGTGCGAGGGTCATCACATTTTCAGCATCGGTTGCTTTTTGCTCTTCCAACTGATCGAGAATTCCCAGTTTGGAAGCCACGCCTCGCACCAATTTACCAACTGCCGCCCGCTCCGAGGCAATTCCGAACTTGACTTCTGGATTCGATAACATCTCACTGAGGCCAGCAATTGGAATTTCACTTGACACCGGCACCGCAATCACCGGGCGCTGCTCGGCCACTGGAAAACGCTCGGCAATCACCCCCGCCTGATAAGCTTTGTCTAAAAGTCGGTCATCGGCGGTAATATAAATATCAGCCCCACCCAGCAGTCCCGTCTCATATTCCGTTTTAATTTGCCCGGCAAGCTCCCCCGATCCACCGGTACGGACAATTTCTACATCCGTTCCGTATCGAGAATTGTACGCAGTCACAATATCCTCAACCGGTTTCGCAATCCCAGCAGCACAGTAGATTCGAACGGTTTGCCGACTTGTCTCGAGCAACGCATCTGGCCGGAGTTGAAGTGCGAAAACCAATAAGATCAACATCAACAGACCGGAGGAAACGAAAGTGATCAACACTCCCGAAACCTTTCCAGAAGCCTTCCCGGAACGGGTCGTCAAATTCGAATCTACCAACCTTGATGGGGGATTTTTCAACGAGCTTTCGCCTTCAATAATTCAAGATTCTCAATGTCAATTATACAATCAGCAAATGGGGCGGTCTGTGCTTCGTGAGTCGCCATAAGAACGGCTCCTCCATCCTGCGCGTATTCTTTCAAGACGCTAAAGACCAATTCTGAATTTTGATTATCTAAATTACCCGTCGGTTCGTCCGCAATTACCAAGGCCGGACGATGCGCGATCGCCCTTGCTAAAGCGACTCGCTGACGCTGACCATGACTTAATTCACTCGGGTAACTTTGACAACGAGCCCCTAAGCCTAACCGATCAAGCCACTGATTGGCGACTACGCTACTGACTCCAGTTGCAATTTTCACGTTGGATGTCAAATTTAAATACGGAACAAGCTCAAGCGTCTGGAATAAGTAACCGATCGAAACAGCTCTAATCTTGGTTCGCTGAGAGTGAGGCAGATTAAATAGATTGTTCCCCTGGAAATGAACCTCACCAAAACTCGGTGCGAGCATCCCTCCACAAGCAAGAAGCAAAGTAGTTTTCCCACTTCCACTCGCTCCCTGGACTGCCACAAACTGAGTAGGGGCAAGTTCAAAACTGCATTTTTCAAAAACACGAACCTCACGTCCACGATTCGAAAACATGTGCCCAAGATCATTAACTACGAGCAATGACGCTGGATTACTCATCAGGAATCCCTCCCAATTAAATCCGCAGGGTTCTCCCCGGCCGCCCACATGGCCGGCACACAACCTCCCAGAACCGCGAGTAAGAACGCAACGGCTCCAATTGTCATTGCCACCGTCCAATCCAACGAGCTCTTTTGTCCAGTCATGACAAACAAACTATTCGCTTGCTCGATAGACACCAGCATTCCAACCGTCACACCTGTGGCAGCGCCCACCCCGGAGAGCAACAGCGAACGCACTAAAAACAAGCCGGCAATCCGATAACGTCCGTACCCTACAGCTTGAAGAATGCCAATCTCTGACTTCCGACTCAACGAATTCAGTAATGCTAAACCAAGCACCGTGAATCCTAAAAATACCCAAAGAACGTTCTGTAGCATTAAAAAATTGTCGCGGCTTACCGACCGCACACTCAGGCGTGCTTGTGCCATTTCTTCCTTTCTAAGAAAGGAAGCCTCATCTGTTATTTTTGCAATTTCATTGTTTAAAATTACAGCAGACTGCAATCCAGACGCTTCACACTGCTCGCTGGTACACTCAATCGCCTCAATCCGACTAATTTGCTCCGGCAGTTCAAAAATTTTCTGAGCCGACTGCAAATCAATAAATGCCGCAGAGTCTTGCCATGTCCCTGAATCCCGATTGACTCGTTGAACTTTAAAAACCTCCCCGGCAATCGTCACTTTTGCTTTGGCATCACGATCCACACCGAGTTCCCTTGCCAGAGCACTTCCTAATTGAAGCTCACCGGAAGGAATCGACCGCTGCATCGGGGCTTTGGGGCGATCAGGCATCGCGATCGATGCTGACAGCCCGACCACCCGGCCAAGCGACTGTCGATCACCTGTCGAGCACATCGCTCGCCGCTCCAGCATTGGAATCAAATGATTTAACGAAGCACGGTGCTCAATCAATTGTGAAACCAAATTCTCTGCCATCGTAATATCCGAATAACCGCCCTCGAGGTGATAGGAATACTGATCAACCTTCGCGGGTAAAATCACGACGTTAGAACCAAGATCGCGGACATTGCGCCCAATTTCTTTTTGGAAACTGGTATCGTTAACTGAGAAATAAGCGAGTGCGCCTGTCACTGATGCCACAACCAATACGAATACCAAACCGCTTTTCCAACGGTATTGCAATTCTCGAAGGGCTAAAAAAAACGGGTTCATAGACTCGGTAATTCCAAACGTTGATTCATCGCAAACAATTCACATTTCCTCAGGTGAATTCGAAAAAACTGCGGTGTCCTCATTCTAGTTTTAATCCAGTCTTTTTCGAGTCTAGCAGGTCAGAATCTTAAAGAATCCAAATCAATTTAGCTGTTCTTGGTGAGACGAAAAAGTTTGGGGATTAATTTTGTAATCTTTTTGATTATGGTAAGCTTGCTATCCCCAACCAGTTTACCCTTCTTTCACGCAATATGTGAATTCAAGCCAAATGAATATTCAAACTATTAATCGGCTCCCCGGCGTCAGGAATTGCTTTTCCGCGGCAGCTTTCGCGGTTTGCATTCTATTTTCAGTACAAACCCATGCTCAGTATTCCGGGCGTGGAGACGATGCCCCCTGGCGTGCCACCGCGGCTCAAAAAATTGATCAAAATCGAAAAGCCGATCTGCAGATTATTGTTCAGGATCTTGAAGGGAATAAAATCGAGAGCGCTGCGGTTTCTATTCAGATGACGGAACACGCTTTCAAATTTGGATCGGCCGTTGACCCACGGTACTTTCTCGAAAATCAAAGCCAGTACAATGCCGGATATGCCGCAAAAGTTCCAGAAATTTTTAATGCCACCACACTTGAAAATCATCTGAAGTGGCGAGCCTGGGACGGCGCCTGGGGAAATAGCTTCGATCAATCGGTGACTCTAGCAGGACTTGATTGGCTGGGTGAACGGGAAATAGGTGTTCGCGGGCACGCGATGATGTGGCCTCGTTATCAAAGCGTACCAGACTCGGTCAGAACGATCCTCGACATTGCTAACCCCACCCAGCAAAACCTACAAGACCTTTACGATCTATCGTTTAACCATATCGCGGATATCGGTGCCGCGGTGAAAGGCAAAGTGTTTTCGTGGGATATGCTTAACGAGCCTCGTACGTCTTTTGATATCGAAGACAAACTGATCGGCTTTGCCCCCACGGGACAATCTGTCATCACCAGCCGCACGGACATTCGCAAGCGCTGGTTTGAGGCTGCTCAAACGGTAGATAGTAATGCGAGTATGTTTTTAAATGATTTCGGCATCTTGGCCGGCGGGGACAATCTTGATAGTAATATCCGAAGTAATTATCGCGCTGTTCTTACCGAACTCACGGCAGCCAACACGCCAATGGACGGCCTTGGGTTTCAATCCCATTTCAACGAAACAAACCGCCTCCCCACGAGCCCGACAAAAATCTGGGAACTGCTTGATGAGTTTGCCGCCGACTATGACCTGCCAGTGCATATCACTGAATTCGATTACAATACGACCAATAAAGATCTCCAGGCGGATTATACCCGTGACTTCATGACAGCCGTCTTTGCCCACGAATCCGTCGAAGCTTTTATCCTATGGGGATTCTGGGAAGGAAAAATAAACCACGCCGAAGCTGCGCTATTCGATCTCGATTTCAATCCCAATCTTAACGGTGAAGAGTATCTCGACCTCGTTTTTAACCAGTGGTGGACAGAGGAAAATGGACTGTCAAATCTTGATGGAGAATTCGGGACCCGAGGGTTTCTTGGCGAATACGAGATTACAGTCGACTATCAGGGGAATTCTTACCGTCAAAAGATAACACTCGGTTCCGAAGGTAAGAGTATTATTGTCAGCGTTCCCGAGCCCTCCAGCATGGCAATTCTAGGCTTCATTGCCTTACCACTACTCCGGCGAACGCGGCGATCCGAGATTCTACGATCGTAAAAACAACCAGATTGCACCTACCAAAACGAGACCCGAAAAGAAAATCAAAATTGCCCACGGCATCGCAACTGCCGGCTTGCGATCCTCTTCCACCATCGCTTCGCTCGTCTCGCTCGTTTTCTTAACAGCACCCTTGTTTGAAATCTCTTCACTGACGTCCACAACTTTTCGATCCAGTTCTGATGGCTCCGGTGCTGATGGAGCCAGGCCTGTTAGCTCCGCTTCCAAATTACTGCCAGGCTCCAAATCAGCAAGCTCGTGGATCACCAAACCACCACCCAGCATCACTGGCGGAGCCTGATTCACGGTCCCTGCATTTTTCTGCAAAATCTGAGCTACTTCAGCAATCACAAAGGCAGAGTTGGGATCAAAATCAAGGCTGGCTTCCGCCTTTCGTTCCAGAGCCTTATTCCACTGATGTAAAACTTGAACTCCATACAGCCAATTTCGATTCAAAGAACATTCGCAATCCTGCCCACAAATACTCGCTCGTGTGACAAGCGCATTGGCCGTAATCTCATCGCCAGAAAGCACTTCTCCTAAAAGACGGCCCTGACCGTAAAGCACCGCAACCGATGGCTGCGAGTCGCCAGTAATTCCCAGCGAAGTAAGTAGCCACTGCTCCTCTGAAAGACGTGATTCTGGCACAACAACAATTGAAGGCCCGGAATCGGTCGGCTTTTCAAGTGTCCACATTTGATCGTTAACACGTTTTACAGCTGCCATCAATTCCGACTTGGCACTGGAATCTTTGGACTCATCTCCTGACTGGACGAATACAAACACACAAAGATCGTCAACCAATTTAGAAAAAATTTCATCGCGAATGGGAGATTGCACCAACCGCCTCAAACCCTCTTCCAGTTGGTCGGGAGAAGGCACTGCGAGAGGACTGTCGGCGGCACCCAAACGAACCAAATCCATGAGAGGTGTCTCAGCAGCATTGGGGCTTGCAAGCTGAATTTGCTTCCCAATATCCGAATCTGAATCGTACCAGGCATACCCAATATTGGAATCAGCTAACTGTTCCCGCAACGCTAAATTCCATTCCTCAAATCTCTCGGGCTCAACCGCAGGAGGCTTGACCAGTCGCAATTGCCATGATTTCCCGTGCACATTTACAAAAGCAACATCGCGCACACTGTATTTGCAACGCACCAATTCTTCCGCGATGCTCTGACCGGAGAGAAACAGGCAAAACCCAAATGCAACAAGCACCAACGGAACCAATTTTAACTGTTGCAACATTCCACTCCCCTGCGCGTCCACCTCGGACGATAGCCGATCGGTTTTAAAATTCTGGTTCACGTTCATGATGATGTTTAAAATCATTCTTGTTCGGGCAAGCTTTCATCAACGCTTCGCGGCAAAAATCCAAGAGAGGTTTCGAGCCACGATCCACACGAACAACCTCCTCCACCTTCAGCAGAAAGCAACATCCCCTGCGCTGGAACCACGCTAATCCAACAATCAGTTCGAATTCGATCAAACCGATTCACCTTTTGCGTCCGCACATCCCACCAGGTCGTTTCACCTAACCGGGAGAACATACCATTGGTCGTTAGCGTGTAACTAGCGCACCCATGCCCTCCTGGAAACCCGCGTTGGATAGTCGCGCCGTCGGCCAAAGAAAGCACCTCCGGACGCAGATACATCAACTCGCCCTGAATAGCAGGCCGCGAGATATGTTTACCGTGGTGGTTCGATTCCCAAGCAACTTTTTTACTCCATTTTTTTTGTCCATTATCACGATTAAATGCAGCAACTGAAAACTGTTTTTTAGTCGATTCCGAGGCGACCGTAACAAGGCAACGATTCTCTTCATCACCACCGCCAGCAAGATACAAACTAGCCAAATGCCCTGCAAAAGGATCAATCGGTTGCCTCCATTGGAGTTGACCGTCTGCCGCATCGAGGCAAACCAACTCATAAGACTGGGAATGGTCGAGGGAAATTCTCCGTTTATCCGAGACAAGGTGCTCCGGCGTTTTATCTTCTACAAAGAAAATTCGGTCGTCCATAATTGTAATGGTCGGGTGCAACACCAGGCCCCGGTATTCCCATTGCAATTTCCCACTATTTGGCTCCATCGAAAATAAACTCTCGCCCGCAACCACATGTGTGTCAGCCCCCCCGGTGGAGTCAAACCACTGACTACTACCCCACCATTTTTTATAGATCGCCGCAGAACTAACTTCTGTTCCAATCAGTTGATCTTTATAGCGACTGATGAAACCCCAGCTTCGATCCATCGCTGGAGACTCTTCCCGGCTCGCTCGGCTGGGAAGATTGAATCGGCGGGCTACTTTGCCAGTTTTACCGTCAACAAACCACGCCTGATTTTCGCTTGCAACAAAAACACCGTTTTCATCTGCACACCAATTTGAACAGTCATGCGGAACATTCCAACGCATAACTGACGGAGATTCGACACTCCACAGAACCACTCCGCTGTAACTGTCCAGAGCAATCATCCGCTGCTGCCCTTGAAGGAACAAACGACCACCTGCCGCCAGAGGGGCAGGCTTGCGATTTTGGCGATCCGTCTGATAGCGGGGGCCGGGGCGACCGATCCATTGGGTCACCAAGTCTGCCCGATCGGAAGCATTGGAAAGTTCTTCACCACCAAAAGCACTATTGTCCGCTTGGCCGTACATATGACTCCAAACTCCAGATCCCTTCAATGCGCTCCGCTTCCAGGCGACTCGTTCACCATCATGAAAGACGCCACCTTGAGGGCGAACCAATCGACGCATTTGCTCGCTTTTAGGATCTCCAATAACCACCGACGCACTTGCGGCAGGCAAGAATTGAATTGGCATATCTGTAACGCTCAACCCTTGTCCGTAAACCACTTTGGAATCTTCGACCAGTTGCTGGCGAAATGCGACAGCGTCGGATTCTCTATCAACGATTAACACCACATTAAATTGACTTTCTGCTGAGAGCTTTTTTGCTTTCTCAAGATTCTCGCGACCAACCACAAACACGAGCCCTCTTGGATTGGGACTTTCCGCAATCAAATCCGCCGACCAAGCCGAAGGCTTCTGGCGATCATCCGCAGTCCAGTCAAAATGAGTGTCCAGTGAAAAACTCTCGGACACTTTAGAATCTTCGCTGTCGCCTGTACGGATTTGATACTGCAGAATTCGTCGATACGGTAAATTTTTAAAACGGGCTTTGTGAGTCCGGGCCAAACCCTTAGTGCTCATTCGTTTGATACCCTCTTCAGTAATCAAGTCGACCACCGTCGGGCACTCTTGATCCGTGCCATAAGTAACTTCCACTTCTCCCGGAGCGACGTATCGAACATAAGGCCCGTGAGAAATAAATTGAGGAAGTTGCAAGTCCGGAATGACCTCGCTAGGAAAATCAGCTTGAGCAGCTTCAAATCGGCGGGTAACGGCGGGTCCATCAATGGCGGTGGAATAAACGCGAACTTCGTGCAACGCTCCTTTGAGTGGAAACGATTCATTTGCATCCCGATACACCCCGACTGAAAAGTAACGCTTCTGAGCGTAACTAATGGGGCCTTTTTCTAAGTCACTCGAAGCCGCAAGCGATCCGTTGACGTACAATCTCATTTCCCGCCCGTTGTAGGTTCCCACAACGTGATTCCAGGATTTCAACGTAAAGGCACGCGGCGACTTAAGGTAAGTCAAACCATTACCACCACCGGCAATTGCCAAACAGAAATGGTCACCACTGTAACCCAACAACCATCCGTGCTCGGTCGTCCCGTCATCTTGGACGCAGCCGGCAATACCGCCCCATTGTTGACTTTGATCCACACGAACCCAAGCCTCAATTGCAATCGCATCCGTCGGTAAGTTTGCTGCGTTTGCTTCATCAACAAGAAACCTCCCGCCGTTCATTTCAGCCGCTTCCAAATGATCAGTCCCCGGAATGGCCACGACTCGTCCACTGCCGTCAAGATTCAACGAGACGTCAGACACTTGATCTTTTACGATTGCCTGACTGATCAACTCCGTCTTGACAGGTTTACCATCTTGTTTCGACATCGCCGAGCGATGAAACACCCAACGATGCACCAGGTTTTTGTCACGGACGGGACTCACCGGAGGCGAATCTACAGCCACCTCTCCTGGAGCTGGTTTGTGAATTTGAGGGTCGGCGGTTTGGGAGAAAACATGTATCGCGCCAGCATCGGTAGACGCGATCAACCGCCCTCCCGCCAGCGCCATTCCAAATACGCGGCCATCGGTGGGAGACGACCAGAGTACCTTACCATCGCTCGCGCGAACTGCCGTCACATGATCGCGCCCACCAACAAACAGCGTTTTTCCTGCCATCACTAATTCCAATGGCTCATCGACTTCGCATGACCACTTTAACTCATTCGTCATCCGGGCCGCTGCAAACAGCTTTTGTCCATCAATCACATAGAAATCATCTCCCGAAACAACAATCGACCGCCCTCTTGGAAAAGATGCGACTCTCTCCTTTCCTTCGAATACGCCGACTTGCCCGGGGCGAGAGGCCCGCCCGCCCTCGGTACGTACAATTTTTCCTGTATCGGTAAGAACAATCGTCACGCCGCCACCGCCCGGTAGCGTGCCCAGGTCCTTGCCACTGGTTCTCTCAAATAACCGCGGTGCCACTCGTCCCTGAGGCACAATCAATCGCCCTTCGGCTACCAATAAATTACCCTCAAGTGTTGATTTGGCGTGAGCTGCGACATAATGTTCTTCTGGATTCTTTATTTCTCCAGTCGCCACATCGACGGCGCAAATAAAGGAATCTCGCCACGGCAATAACGAAGCTCCGAAATAAGCGACTTCATCCCGAACAACAATTCCGGTACGAATCGGAAAATAGCTAATCAGCCGATCATTGTTGATCAACCGCCGCTGCTCGTCGCCCATGTGCATGGAGGGATTAAATCTCCAAATCAGCTCTCCCGAAATTCGATTCAGACAGTAGACATAACCGTCATCGCTGCCAAATAAAATGCGTTCATGATTAATGGTCGGAGCCAGTCGAATCGGACCGCCTGCAACGTAAGTCCACTTTAATTTACCGCTGGAAAGGTCAACCGCTCTCAATAAATCTTGACTGGATGAGCCGAAAAAGAGAGTTTCGCCATCACTAACCGGGTGGAAACAGGCATCGTATTGACGCATCGCCGGAAGGTCGCGAATCTGGCTAAATGCATCCCATCGAGCGGGACCATCCCACGCCGGGGTTGGTGGAGCAGGGGACTTCCACTGCCAACTTAACTCCAAACGATCCGGTTCAAACGCTACGTCAGTACTTCCCGACCTCGCATTATCTGCCCGATACGTATGCCATTGCTGGGCGAATCCGAGACAGGGATAGAGTAACAACGCGACAACAAACAGAATGTATTTCATGATTCGCCCCTGGGTGATTTAACCCCAATCTTAATGCGTGGCGCGCCATAAATCATTCTCGCAACGAAACAATTTGTATGATCTGGGACAGAATAGTAAATTTCCAACTCAATTTCGGAACGAAACCGAATCAACCATCACTTTTTCGCCGTGGAAACCACTTCCCGAAGATCCTTCAAAAGACGGTTTGGGTAGTCTTCGGGGAATGCCCA
>Ga0055584_100000552_pt1 | contig 35530 bp, 26 predicted proteins | sample OSDHelmetaG_FD_58716 | JGI IMG/M metagenome (GOLD analysis project Ga0055584, IMG submission 58716) | Pelagic marine sediment microbial communities from the LTER site Helgoland, North Sea, for post-phytoplankton bloom and carbon turnover... | ecosystem: Environmental > Aquatic > Marine >...
TGCATTATGGTATGGCGTATATTGGTTGAGACATGATTGCATGAGTGCGCCGCCTTTCCCTGGATCGATGATTGTGGCGCCAAGGGCATCAAGATTTACTATGGCAGTTTCAATTAGTTCGAGGGCAGGACCGTCTGCTTCCGTGAACAAGGAACGATCCATGAACTCTCTGACAACGCCAATACGCATACCATCAAGTCGTGTTTCACCTGTGTAGCTCTGATAGGATTGCTCAGGCATTCGGTCTACGCTGAAGGCTGTGTATTCATCCCCGGGGTCATAACCTGCAATTGTATCGAGGATACGTGCAGCATCTTCTACGGTGCGACAAATCGGCCCGGTGCGGGTGTGTATACCGGCACCCATCATACCATCGCGGCTCACCAGTTCCTGTGTTGGTGCTATACCCACCGAGCTATTGTGTCGTGCAGGAGTGCGAATCGAAGCACCTGTCTCTTCCGCAATGGCACAAGTCACAAGATTAGCGCCAACCGCTGCTCCGGATCCGCCACTAGAACCGCCCGGATACCTTGTCGTATCATACGGATTACATGATGTCCCACCATATGAACTACGCGCCATTGGCGAGGCATACTCGCCCAGATTCGCCTTGGCGATAATAATTGCCCCAGCTTCGCGTAGACGTTTGATGAAGTTTGCATCATCAGGCGGACGATCATTGGCATAAAAAGCATCAGCCCCCGCTGTAGTGCGCATATCGAAAGTATCGTACTGGTCCTTGATGGCAATTACGACGCCATGCAATGGACCGATGAGTTCACCAGTTTCCTGAAAGTGTATATCCAGCCCTGCCGCCACCTCCAGGGCGTCCGGCATGGCAGGATCATTGTCTTCAGTATCGGTCATGCTGCGGGCCTTACGTTCATCAAAACCAAACGCATTACGATTATCTGGTCGTAGATTGAGGGTTATAAGTGCATTGATCTGTCCTGCATTGGCAATAGGTGTGACATGACCGAGTATACCATTGGGCTGTGCGACACAGGTCCCGTTGTAGGCCTTGATGCGTGCCAGGTACTGGCGGACTAATGATACCGCTGTGATTTCTCCTGACTTGATTGACTCATGTATCTGGCTGATCGTTGCTTCTTCGAGTTGGAATTGGCTTATAGACTCAGCCGGACCTGACTGTTTTTCCTGCGCCGGTGTGAACTGATCGCTACAGGCAAACTGGGCCAACATGACCAGAAATAAAACCCAGCGATGCAACATGAGGCTAAAATTACTATTGTGCCGAAACATATTTGTACCTTTAGTATTAATTATACTGACATGAGTATAATCATATATAAGGGATTTGAGTCAAAAGTAAATATTTCAAAAGTGTCTCTGATCATTTTTTTTAAAATTAATCAATCCGAATCCTATTATGTTAGCCCTATTGATTTATTAAATCAGTAGCAATATGGTATGCGGTTTGGGGGAGGTAATCATGCAAGTCAGGTTATTTCTTTATATATTACTAATTTCACCAACATTCGCTGGTGCTGCCGGCTTTACTAACGCCTGGGACATCAGTGAACTTGCTAAAAGTGATTCAGACCAAATAGAATTGCGTAATTCACGACGCACAATCATTAAACGCGTAAGTGCAAACCAGATGCGTTTCATCTATGCCGTTAAATCCAGTATTGAAAACGTCGCAGAAGTTGATACCGCCCTCATCCTGGTAGATGGCGACCAACCCAATGCCTTCGCCGGTAGCATGAAAGGTGAAAACATAGTCGGTATCAATTTTGCCATGCTGGATATAATTGGCATGGACATGCACATGATGGCAGCCATCCTGGGCCATGAAATGGCGCATTTAAAATTACAACATGGTAATGACAAGGAAAAGCGCACCTATGGTGGGGCTTTGGCAAAAATCCTTGGCATGGTAGCACTGGGGGGACTGGGGATGGGAGCGTTTGGTGCATCAGCTATTTCTGATCTTGGTGTATCCATGGTCGATACCAAATACAGCCGGGACAACGAACGGGAATCAGATTACCTCGGTGCGATCTGGGCCGTTGAAGCAGGGTTTGAACCAGAGGGAGCAGTGCGGGTGCATGAAGAAATGTACCGTTTGTCAAAAGGGGGCTCTATGCCTTTTTTAAGCTCGCATCCATCGGGCCCGGAACGAATTGCAAATTTAAAGGCACTGAGTAATAGACTAAGCAAAAAGAGTTCAGAGTAAAAATAGAATCTTTCACAAGTGTCTCCAAGCCAATAATTGCAATTTGTGTCATTGAGTTTTAACTCTGCACTTAAAAGTAAAAGAGAATCACAATCATTCATCTTCAAGGTTTCGATATATTTTTATATTTGTGCGGCATGAGGGTGGACACGAGGTAGTTGGCTTCTTCATAATTAATAGGCTTATACATCCAATAATATTCCCGTTTTACAATTAATCGGGAGACCATAAAAATGCCAAACAAGACTATACATTTTATACATGCAACACATTAAGGGGCAAATTACCTTGGGCAATTCAAACAATAGTAACAACAATAAAACTTCATCAAATCTTCATAACAGCGCAAAATCCAAATCGAATGGCTCTGCGAAAGTTTCTGCTGTTAAAGCAAGTACATCTAAAAAGTCAAAAAGACTACGTGGGCCGCACAAAAGCCATGCCTTACTGTTGCACGAGAAGATAGAGAAAACATCAAATAAGGCGTTGCCGGAGAACTATCCATACAAATCACGGATGCGCCGTGACCAGTATGAAATCCGTAAACAGGAACTGCAGATTGAACTTCTCAAGGTTCAGAACTGGGTCAAGGAAACGGGCGAAAAAATTCTGTGTATCTTCGAGGGACGTGACGCAGCTGGCAAGGGTGGCACCATCAAGCGATTTACCGAACACTTAAATCCACGCGGTGCTCGGGTTGTTGCCCTCGACAAGCCGACTGAAATGGAGCGCGGACAGTGGTATTTCCAACGCTACGTGGAACAATTACCTACCCAGGGTGAGCTCGTGTTCTTTGATCGTTCCTGGTACAACCGAGCAGGTGTCGAACGGGTCATGGGATTTTGCTCGCCATCAGAGTACATGGAATTCATGCGACAAGTACCCGAATTTGAGCGTATGCTTGTACGTAGTGGTATCCGCTTGTTCAAGTTCTGGTTTTCAGTCAGTCGAGATGAGCAGCTTAGGCGGTTTCATTCACGTCAGAACGACCCTCTCAAGCACTGGAAACTAAGTCCTGTTGATCTTCGTTCACTCAATCTCTGGGAGGAATATTCAGAAGCCAAGGAGAATATGTTTTTCTACACTCATACGGCAGATGCACCGTGGACAGTAGTTCGATCCGATGACAAAAAACGCGCACGGATTAACTGTATGCGGTTTTTCTTGTCTAACATACCCTATCCCGGTAAAGACAGCGAGGTTAACACCGAACACGATCCAAAACTCGTTGGTTTAGCAGATAATTTCTATGAACAGCTCAAGGATTTTGATCCAGAGAGACAACAACCTTCAATATAGCATTAAGGATTTGTGACAAAAGAAAATCATTCTCAAGTGTCTCGAATATTTTTTATTTTTAAAATAATCCTCAATAATGGAACATGATCTTTCCGTGGCGAGTGAAGTCTGACGGTAGTGTGCATGTTGATTTATGGATCTGATTAAACTGGTGTTGCTAACAAAATATATTATTCTCGTTTTGTTTAATTTCAATATTGCAATACAAGTCATGAACCCGAACTAATTGATTGTCTTTTGACTGCTGACCCATTTATTATTGTCACCGGGAGATAAAAATGAGCAGATTTAAAGAGGGGGAACATAATGGGCCGAAATAAAGACCGCAAACAGGAAGTGCGCACAACTAAAAACAGTAAGACCAAAAATATCAGCCGGCGGGACTTCGTCAAGGCGGGAGCAAGCACCGGTATCGGTGCAGCTGCGCTGGGTGGATTGTCCCAGTCAGCCGCACAAGAATCCATTACCGACATCCAATGGGATTATGAAGCGGACGTGGTAGTCCTGGGGTCCGGTGCTGTTGGGATGGCGGCCGCGATCAGGGCCAAAGACCTTGGCTCTTCCGTATTGGTTATCGAACAGAACTATGATATTGGCGGAAAAATGGTCCACAGCGGCGGCAGGACCTCCCTTGGCGGCGGTGATGTCATTCAGGAAAGAGACAAAACGGGTTCTGACCCCGAAAGTCTGGGATTAACTGACCCGCTGATACCACCGGAAGACCTGGAAGACGATCCCGATCGATTGTTCCGGGATATGACTGACTGGTCCGTTGTGGATACTTCGGGTGTGGCCCGATATCGCTACAACGATCGCGAGCTCCATCGCGCCTGGGCCAACAACACGGTAGCAACCCGGCAATTTCTGCTTGATAATTATGTCCGGTTTGCACGCGTAGACGGGACCCATAACGGTGGCGGCATGACACGCGCCAGGGCGGCCCGGGCTATCATGAAAATGGCTGACAAGACCGATATCAAGGCGGGAATCTTATCTCCCCAGGACAGGGGTGATCCTGATGCAGAGCTAAATTCCCCTTTCAATCCTATGTTTTCTACCCCCGGGGGACCGGGTGAACGAATTGGTGCGCCCGGGTGTGTCTACGGGGGTTTTACCATGTCGCGGTCAATGGAGTTCAGTGCCAGGGAGAAAGGGATCCTGTTCATGCTCAACCGTCACATGGATGAGATTATCCGCGAGCAGCAATTCTCAGGCCGTGTGCTTGGCGTCAAGGCGAGTTATACACCAAGGTTTCACCCAGATACCGGCGAGCGCCTGGAAAGCTACTGGAATAATGGCAATATCGATGAGCGCACCGAAACCATCAACATCCGCGCCCGCAAAGCCATCATCATCGGTACGGGCGGCATGCATGGCAATATCAATCTTCGTACCATGATGGACCCAAGGTTATCTGAACCTTCACTAGAGGTGGGGACCTCGTCCCTGATCGGTCCGCTCAACATGGATGGCAGCGGGATCGTCGCCGGGATGAAAATCGGTGCCAACCTCGCGGGCATGATGCAAAACTATCAGCATTACTCCGGGTCACCCAGAATTTCCAGTACGATTGGGACACGAGATTCGGTGGGAAGAATCTACCCCGGGCACCCTTCTTTCCTGTTTGCAAAGGCCAGGGGGATTGATATTCGCCGATCCGGCTGGGCGCACTTGATTGTAGTAAACCAGATAGGGAGCAGGATCTACGATGAGACAAAAATACCCGCGGGAAATATTGAAAATGCAACGTATCCACCAGGATCATCCAACACCCGTGAAGATTTTGTTCCCGAGGACTGGCGCAACACCAGTGTTAAGCACATCAAGGAGAATTATTCCAGGTCGTCGGCAGCAGATGCGGCCATGGCAATGAACGAAGGATCCGAACCACCTGACTACTCGCCTGGACCAATATGGGCAATCTTCGATGCCGCAGCCGCAGCGCGGGAGGGATGGAAGATACGCTATCCCTTCATCGCCAATCCACCCGACGAGTACTTTCACCAAGCCGATACCCTGGCTGAGCTGGCCGAGATGGTGATGGCTCATCCGCATCAGAAGTTTCCCCTAAAGTACCTGGAAGAAACAGTGGCACGGTACAATCAATTCGCAGACCATGGAATAGATGAAGACTTTGAAAAGCCGTCCCTACACAAGATAGCCACCCCACCCTTTTATGCAGCAACGGTTGGGATCCGTTTACTCGATTCCAATGGTGGTCTTCGAATTAACGGCAAGGCACAGGTGGTAGACATACAAGGAGAGGTCATACCCGGTCTGTATTCTGGTGGCGAGGCCAGTGGTGGCGGTGAGATGCATGGCCTGGGCAGGGCCCTGGTTCACGGGTACATGGCCGGCAGCCATGCCATCGACGAACCCGCCCTCACCAAAACAACGGTAACCAAGCGATCTATTTAATACTATTGGAGACAGACCACAGTTTTACTAAACCTAATATGAAATCGTGGTCTGTCTCGATTCTCTATCGCCTTACTCGCCATAAACCCACTCCCGCCAGCCTTTCAACAACGGAAAATATAACCCCAGCTTAATAGGCCTGCTATCCATGGCCTGCATTAACTGACCATATTTCTGTAACTGCTCTGCATAGCGTTCCTGTTCCCGGTCCAGGAAGACATCTATATCTGCACCTTTGTGTGGACTGGATTTGTAGTCTAGGATCCAGCGAGTACCATCCTTATCGATAAACGTTCTATCGATGATGGCAGTAATGAGCTGACCATCGTACATACCGGTAAGTGAGAGCTCATTGTCTTGTTCAGTGTGCTCTTTTGCAAGTATCCACTGGCCACGATCGTCCTGCAACAGGTTTATTAATGCGGTTGATACGGTTCTAATACTCGTTTCTATTTCGCTGTCTTCTATCCCCGCCTGTTGTAATGTAGCTTTAATTCTCTCTTTAATCGTTACGACACGCTTTTCATCCCAGTGATTAATGCCCTCTTGCGCCATCTGTTGTATGAAATGGTGAACGACAATTCCAATACGCTTGATGGTCTCTCCTGCCCATTCGTATTCCACGTCTTCCATGTTTTTTTCAAGGTCGACTACTTCAATGGTTTTTGTGGTCAGTTCAGTTTCCAGTACATTTGGTCGCTGCCAGTTCTTCTTTAATCGCCAGATGGTTTGATTTATTTCTCCGATCGATTCATTATTAGATACTTGCGCTGATTCCATGGCATCTTCATATTTATATTTCAAGATTGGCCACAACTGCCCCATTAATGACCTCTGGGGAACACTACACTCCCAGCTACCGGTCTTTTTATCCTGTTTTCGCTTTGCGCTCCCAAACAGGTGTAATGTTTGTTTTGCACGAGTGGTTGCGACATATAGCAACCTTTCTGCCTCGTGGATGTCTTTTTGTTTTTCCACTTGTTGGATATATTTATAGATGGGGGTATGTTCCTCACCCGTCTGTCGTATTGCACCAATGAAAAGATCATGTCCACCAGCATCTGTGGGTCTTAACATCCACTTCATCAGTTCGGTATTACCGTATCGAGGTGTTCTGCTTAATCCGGGGATGATCACATGGTCAAATTCCAGTCCCTTCGCCTTGTGCATGGTCATGACCTGCACCGCACCTTGATTATTACCGCTGCCTGACTTGCCAAATAACTGTCCAACTTCATTTAATAATAACTTCAAATCATCGATCTCATGCCCCCGATCTAACTTGTCCAGTAATTCAAAAAAGAGGGTGATGTCTTCAAGGTCGGCTTCCGATTGCAAGGTAGCTGCGCCACCCAGGCGCGTCCATAAGGTCTCGATACTATGGCGGATAGACTGACGGTGTCGGTCTTTATCTACGCTAATATATATCTCTGCCAGATGTTTAATACGTTGTTTGCTGAACGCATCACATTGTTTTAGTACCGAGGCATTGTTTAGTTGATCGATAATCAGCGCAGCATCAGTTCCGGAGACAATCAGGAGATGTTTGAGATCCAATCCGCACCAGGGGGCGCGTAGAACACTCAGCCAGGCAATTCGATCAGCTGAATATAACCAGGCACGGGTCAGGGCAAGCAGATCCTGGATGGCTTGTTTTTCACCTAAGGTTTCGATATCGATGGCATGGAAAGGGATGTTGGCTTCGCGTAATACCGGGATGATGTTTAAGAGGTGGTGGCGAGTTCTTACAAGAATAGCGATGTGGGATGACGAGACTTTTTTATCGTCATGCTGGTGAAAACCAGCATCCAATCCATTTATTGAGTCCGCTGCGCGGACACTTTGATTATTAGATTCTGGCTTTCGCCAGAATGACGGATTTAGACTGTGAATTAGCTCAACCACTCTCGATGCTTCAACCTCGCCTGTATCGTCAAATAGAGGATGGACACTAACACTCTGAAACTGACCTTCTCCGATAGTGGCAGTGGAAGGATGAAAACTAACGGCACCTGTTGTCAGGTCGTCCTGTTCCGCTAGTACGGTTTCAAACGTATTATTCACCCAATTGACAATACCGGTATTAGAACGGAAGTTACTGCTGAGGATGAGTGGCGTGAGAGGGACATTACCTAACTGCTGATGGTGGAAGGTATGAATAAAATTACCGACCTCGGCTTCTCGAAAACGATATATGGACTGCATGGGGTCACCCACCAGAAACAAGGTGCGAGCGTCCTCACCAGTCCAACCACCGGTCATACGCATCAAGAGTTCATTTTGGTTGACTGAAATGTCCTGGAATTCGTCCACCAGGATATGCTTGACCTGATAATCAAGGTACATGACGAGGTCCGTGGGTTCCTCATCAGTCCCAAGGGCGGTCACTGCCGAATGGGCAATGCCGATAAAATCCTGCTGTCCTTGCTCATTAAAGACAAGCTGTAATTGCCTTGCCGCAAGGTTTAAAAGTATTGTTAAGGCGTTCACCACGTCCCATTCATCATCACTTATGTTTGCGAATGGGAGCATCCTGATGTCTGTTATCGCTTGTTCCAGCCCCTCAACCTGGCTGAACTGATCCAGCAGGACCTTCATCCGCTCCTTAAATTCATTACTGCCAGGTGGAAAGCCGATGTTCTTGTTTATCTGGATGCGCCAGGTGTTACTGGTTGTTAGGAGAAAGTCGGCAATAGCCCGCCATTGTTCCAGATTATCTGGAAGTGTATCGGGTAATATTGAAATGCCATCACATGACACAATGGTACTGTCAGGTTTGATATCAACAAGGTTGGCTGCGGCATAATTTAGTAAGGCACAAAGTTCATCATGGTGCTCACGGGGTATCTGGTTGATAAGCTTATGTAACTTTTCAGTGATTAAATTTTCAAGCACATCGATGAGATCATTCTTTTGATAACCCGCAAGGACATAACGCAACCACTGGTCACGTTTTTGTAACATATCCACCAACATTAATTTAAGGCGGTTAAGATCATTATCCAGATGATCCAGTAAACGGGTGACCGCAACGCTCCACATCTGTCGTGTTTCCAGTTCCTGCAAAGTAGCATCTGCAGCCTTTTCATATAAGGGTTTGGCATCCTGAACAACCGCCTGCATGCCACCGATGCCAGACAAGAGTGGCATTTGACGAACGAGGGTGGCGCAAAAGGCATCGATAGTCTGGATTCGAAGGCGTCCAGGGTTTTCGAGTAATGACCAACCCTGTTTATCGTTTTGCGTCAATGCTTGTTTGGCCAGCACCAAAGTCTGAGCATCATACTCATTGTCACCCTTCACATCCCGACCAGCCCGGTCCAGAGCATGCAATACTCTGCTCTGCATCTCGGCGGCCGCTTTGCGAGTAAAGGTAATAGCGATAATCTCTTCAGGATGATCAACCAGTGCAAGTAAGCGAAGGTAACGCTGGATAAGCAGTCCCGTCTTGCCCGAGCCCGCCGGTGCCTGGATGATAAAGGACTGTTCAGGATCCAGGGCCTGAAGACGTTGAGATTGATCTTGAATGATTTGGTCCATTATTTAATTACCCGAGATGTTGAAACGTCGAATATATAATGAATATTTTATTTAGTGGATTCCCGCCTTCGCGGGAATGACGGAATAGATATCCAACAGACCTCTCACTTATGTGGAAATGACAATTGTTCTCCTCATACCTCACTCGTTACTCCTCACTAGTCCTAAGATCATTCTTCGCCTCCTTGTTCTTCACCTTCTGTCATCATCCATTCTCGTTCATGGATGCGGCAAAGACTGTGCAAATCACAATAACGGCAGGCAGATTCTGTGGGACTCACGATGGCATTGCCCTGAACATATTCTTCTGCCAAATCACGTAATACCTTTTCCCATTCTCGCAATTGAGCTTGCCATTCTTCTCCTGATTCTCCCGCAGATTTCACACCCTCTATAAGATCAGCGGTTTCACCAATGCCGGCATAACCCAGCCTGCCTTTTTTTAATCCAGCAAAGGCCACCGCCTTGATATCGTTCTTTAGGGTTACCGCATACAGCGGCAATTGTGGTTCTTCTGGTCTGTCTCCTTCCCATTTATTCACCGAGATTTCACCCGTCTTGTAATCAATGAGCACTTGGCCACCATCGGGCAGTTCATCTACACGATCAATACGCATACGCAGGTTCAAGCCGTAAAAATTTACATCATGGCGTTTCTCAAGCTCATCAATGGTAAATTCGGGACGCGCTTTTTCAATGGACATCCATCGAGACACCAACGATGCCAACCTGCGTGTTTCCAGGCGACGAAATTCCGGAGTAAATGTCTCTGGTTTCATTTTTGCGTGCTTGCGAATAGCACCAGCTGCCATTGCGTTTATTAGTGATTCAAGTTTACTGCTCGCCATTTCTTTTATTACTTCTGACGCACCTATTCTCTTCCATACATCATGCATCACCTCATGGACAAGTGACCCCCTCGTTGCCGGGTCAAGGCCAATATCCACATTGCTAATCCCTTTTGCTTTAAGACGATGATGGGCAAAGGCACGAAACGGGCAGGCAGACTGATCTGCAAGGATGCTGGTACCACCCGATGCCTTTTTATCATTTGAAAACGGTGGTGCAGTAATATCGGTAAAGCCTTCCATGTCCCGTAACTGAAAAACCTGGTTGTTATAATCTTGCACCACTGGGTCTGGATCTTCCTGTATATCTGCCAGATATTTTCTCAGTATAGGACTGGGACGATATTCCCTGTCACCTTCCTGTTTTGCATAACTGAAGATCAGATGACGGGCAGACTGAATCAGGGAATCAGTCTCAAGTTTGCACTGTTCCATCACTTGCTTGGCCTTACTGCCCGGGACACCCGCATTTTTCTGAAGGGTCAGCGGTATAAATGGATTGGCGATTGCAGGGTATGGCCAGATGAGATCATGCATACCGGTAATCCGAACATAATCAAACGCCATACCAGAAACACCGGGCAGACCTGATATTTGTATAGACGTTTCAACTGTCTCAGGCTGAAAACTCCTGGCTTTCAAAATATCCTTTAGATTTGAAAAAGCCTTTGCAAAATCCCACTTTGATGACACCGTACCTAATACTGCCAATTCCATTAGTGCCTCTCCCCAGGTTTTTAAGGTCTGGTACTCAATACTGGTAAGTCTGCGTTCCCCGGGCCAGCCAAACTGTTTTAATAATTGATTGAACGATTCAGACCACTGCCTTGGGGACTGGGTACCTGGTAATTGTTTAATGCATTCCTGAAATTGGACTAAACTGTTTATAAAGTCTTTAGCCACAGGTATGTATTGTTGATGTAACTCGATATGTTCCAACAATGTCTGTAGTCGCCAGGCGGGTTCACCTGTATCTCGTAAAGCAGCATGAAATAAAGCGCGATTTCCTGCTTCACTAGAAGCGCCCTTAATAAATGATGACCTTAATAGAAATTCCAACCTTCGCGATGGTATGCGGCCATACCCCAGTGAGAGTATCTCTATGGCAGCGTGAACCATAGGATAAACGAACAAAGAACGACCCGGAGCAATACTGTACTGCCGTTGAAACGTTCCAGGTTCGCGAATAGTCCAGTCCGGATGTAACACCGCATCAAATATGGCAGCAACGAATTCGCGTCGCTTATTTAGATCCGGGACAACAATGCCGATAGTTGCGCCGGGGTCATTAATGAGTAGTTGCCTTGCCCATATCGCCGCGGCCCTAAGTTCATCTTCTGGCTGAAAATAATTTTTATATGCTGTAGTTTCATTCCTGCCTTCGGATTTAAATATGATGACTTCATATTTTTTACTTTTCAAATAATCAATAAATTTCACCTGCAGCTTGGTTAACTTGTCATAACCATAGACAACAATACCCTTTGTCTCCGGGGTGAAATTTGCCGCAATTAACTCGTTAATTAGAACACTCGAATCAATCCAGTTATTTTCTGACAGCTTTTTTTGGTATGCCTGCACCCAGGACTTAAAGGCAAGTGCATCACTATTTAAAAATATGTCTTTTGGGAAGATTTCGATTCCCCATTCAAGGCTGGTGTCATAGGCTTCAATAGCGGTGTCGATAATCGTATCGACTTGCAATATGTTCCTGGTATAAGAAGATGATTCAATAATGGATTGCCAAATTAGCCTGAGTTGAGAAGTGTTTAAAAGAACTTGTGATGAATGCTCCGGATTATGTTCCCAATATTTTCTAATCCATATCTGCCAGGTAAATACTTCCGGGGTACGCCAGACTTTCTTACCCTCCTCCAACATGGAGTTTGCATAAGCCATTTTCAGAGCATGTGCCTGACGCTGGCTAGCGGTAATAACCGCTAACCCCTGATCGATGTATTGGCGGAGGTGCTTGTTCATTATTGGTATTGTATTCGAAACCAACTGGAAATAATTCACCTCAATTGGTGATATTTTTTAATATACAGGATTAACAGGATTTACAAGATATGTGCCTGCGTAGCGGATTCATTGAATTAAAGTATATTGATTTTGCTGTTTGAAAAAATATCAGCGCCCTGTGGCAGAGATAACGCCGATCTTATCTATTAGATCGGGATCATCAATATACGGATTACGTTGCCCTTGTATCTTTTCGATTCTGTCATTTCTGACTCGTTCCTGCTCACTTGGCAAGTCTTCACGATTCCATGCCTTTAATGCCTGCATCATTTCAGCAGACACAGGCAAATTATATCTGGTATGCATATAAAGAATTGAACGGGCAATATTGCCACGACTCAATGGACGAGGTTCCAGCAAACCTGCTTTCCATTCAAAATCACAATTATCAAACCGCCAGTCCTCACCTTCCACAACACCGTAGTCCCTGCCTGTACGATACACCGTCAGGTCAGTCCAGGCGGGATACAGATTATGTAAATCGGACTCCATCTTCACAAAGGTATCCTCTTTTTCGATATAACACTGGTTTCGGTTGGTGCAATGCAAGGCATCCAACATCCATTCGGTATCGTAAACGTGATCTATACCAATATGGTATCCATCAGGAGAATTGCCTTCCTGATCAAACCGGTAACCGCAGTACAAAGACCATCCCCCACCCTGATATAACTGGTTCCAGAAGATATCGGTAGCGATGTGATTGTAATCATCAGCCTTTAGTGGGAACGTCGAGGCGACGATGATGAACAATACACTCAGTATAGGAGCCGTTTTTTTCATGATCTCGATCAGGTATTTATTCATTATTACTACATAAACCGACAAAACGTAGTAAATATAACATCTTACAAAAATTCCGCATACCGATTAAACTGAAAATTATTAACTTTAAAGGCCATAAAGATTGACCCTGGAAAACGACCAACGACTTAATTTTGCGATGCTTGACGATGGGACACTACGAATTTCCCTGTTAGGTAAATGGGATTTAAAAGAAAAACTACCTCCACCGAAATGGTTACAGGGACTGGTGAATGAACTGGAGGCTATAAGCAAGATTAAGTTCGACAGTGAGGAAATAGACACCTGGGACACCAGCCTGCTGGTGTTTATCGGCCGGGTGGATAAATTTTGCTCAGAAAACAACATTACATTAGACATGTCGGGCCTGCCCAAAGGAGTCAAACGGCTTCGTGAGCTGGCCGAAGCTATACCACCCTTTGAAGACACCGCGACCCATTACTCTCAGGGCCCCCTGTTAAGTGAGATTGGCAAAACCACCCTGGAACTTTATCACGGCATTCCCAGAAACCTGGAGTTCATTGGCGAAGTTGTGTTGTCATTCGGACGACTGTTTCGTAACAAGGCCCAATTTAGATCAGTTGACCTGATGCTCATCATTCAACAGGTGGGACCCAACGCCCTACCCATAGTGTCACTGGTGAGTTTTCTGGTGGGCCTGATCCTTGCCTACATGGGGGCAGCCCAGCTGGAACGAGTGGGTGTGCAGATCTATATTGCGGATCTCGTGGGTATTGGCATGATCCGGGAAGTGGGGGCGCTGATGACCGGTATCATCATGGCGGGACGTACCGGCGCATCCTTCGCAGCCGAGCTTGGCACCATGCAGGTCAACGAAGAGATCGATGCTTTCAAGACCCTGGGAATATCTACGATAGACTTCCTGGTACTCCCAAGGGTTCTCGCACTGATGTTAATGATACCCTTGCTCACTCTTTATTCAGGACTAGTGGGAACATTAGCGGGATTGATTATCGGTGTGACGGTATTTGATATCAGCTTGTTTGAATATTACCAGCAAACCATACAGGCACTGAATCTCAAATCCTTTGGCGTGGGCATCTTTAAAGGTGCGGTTTATGGTGTTGTGGTTGCCATCTCGGGATGTCTGCGCGGGATGCAATGTGGCCGCAGTGCCCTGGCCGTAGGCGAGGCGACAACTTCTGCAGTGGTGACCAGTATCATCTATATCGTCATCACTGCATCTGCCATGACCGTGGCGCTCTATAAGCTGGGGATTTAACATGTCAGCCGCCATTTTAAAGCCCGGAAACAATTCAGACGCGCATATCACAGTAGAGAACGTTACCCTGGCCTATGATGAATTTATCATCCAGCAGGACCTCAACTTCACCATTAACAATAATGACATTTTTATCATCATGGGCGGCAGTGGCTGCGGAAAGTCCACCTTGCTTAAAAGTTTGATCGGTATCATGGCACCATCAAAGGGCAACATTTACTATCGTGATCAAAATTACTGGCAATCATCTGAACAACAACAACAGGCGATCAAGCACCAGTTTGGGGTGATGTTCCAGAGTGGCGCACTTTGGAGTTCTTTGACTCTGGCAGAAAATATCAGCCTGCCATTGGAGGAATTTACCGAATTGAGTCGGGTCACAATCAAGGAAGTGGTAACATTAAAACTCGCCATGGTAGGACTTGCCGGGTATGAGGAATTTTATCCTTCAGAACTAAGTGGTGGGATGCGAAAGCGCGGCAGCCTGGCGAGAGCCATCGCACTGGATCCGGACATCCTGTTTTTTGATGAGCCCAGTGCCGGCCTGGACCCACCCAGTGCAAAGCGACTGGATGAGCTGATCCTGGAGTTACGGGATAGCCTGGGGACCACCATTGTGGTGGTAACTCATGAACTGGAGAGTATTTACCGAATTGGCAACAATTCGGTGTTTCTGGATGGGGATACCCATACCATGATTGCGCAGGGAGATCCGAAGGAGTTACGGGACCATGCAGAAAATGAAGACGTAAGGGAATTTTTGAACCAGAAGTAATATGAGTAAACGTGCAAATACAACATTGATAGGTGCATTTGTGGTTGGGGCAATAAGCTTGCTTACCATCGCAATCATCATGTTTGGTGGTGAAACGTTTTTTAACCGCCAGGAAACAGTGGTCATGTATTTTGACGGGTCAGTGGATGGCCTACAGGTAGGTGCCCCAGTGAATGTGCGCGGTGTACAGGTAGGAACGGTCACACAAATCAACCTTGAATTCAATACCGCAACCGGCGATATCAAGATCCCAGTTATTGCTGAAGTCGATGCCGAATCCGTTAACCAGGCCCGCCAGCTACAAGCCGATGATCCCTTAAGGACCATCATTGAAAACCTGGGCTTGCGTGCCCAGTTTAAGATCCAGAGCCTGTTGACCTCTCTGCTTTACGTAGACCTTGATTATCATCCGGGAACACCGCTGAATTACTATGGTGATGGCAACATGATCGAAATACCAACAATCCCCATGCCCATGGAGCAATTTGGTAAAGCATTAAATGATATCTCCGTACAGCAAATACTTACTGATATCTCTTCTTCCCTGAGTGCTATCAATCGAATCGTTAACTCTGACGACGTTACCGATACAATAAGCAATATGAAAGAAGCATTCGCAAACATTAATTTACTCAGCATGGAGTTGAAGCAGGAAATTTTGCCTTTGGCTGAAAAAACCACTGAGACCATGGACCGAATATCTACTGGTCTGGATGACATGAAAGCAACACTGGAGAATTTGAAAAGGATTACTGCAGATGATTCACCCTTATTAACTGAACTTGATAATGCAATACAAGAAGTTACCACCGCAGCACAAACAGTAAGTAAGCTGCAGGACATGCCGCAGATGCAGAAACTGGATTCCGCCCTGTCGGAAATTGAACTCACTGCTCGGCAATTGCGTACTCTGGAAGACTCGCCCCAGATGATCAACCTTAATACCGCCATGGAAGAACTTGCTGATGCTGCCCGGGCAGTGAAAAACCTTGCAGAAGCCATTGATAGAAAACCGGAAATATTGCTACGTGGAAGGACAGGTGGAGAATGATATTTAATTACCTGAAATTTGTAATGATAGTTAGTAGTCTCCTTGTTTACGGTTGTGCTTCATCACCGCCCATCCATTATTATCTGCTAGACACGGGCAACAGCAGCCAGACTACGTCCCAAACATCTGGCAACCAGAATAAGGTAATTGGTATCGGTCCAGTAAGGTTTCCGGATTACCTGGACCGCCCACAGATTATTATCCGCTCCAGTGGAAACGAACTAATCCTGTCTGACACCCATCGCTGGGCTGAACCACTGGAGGAAAATTTTACTAGAGTACTAGCCGAACATTTCTCTCGATTACTCAATACGTCTGCCATACGTATTGAACCATCACGTAATCGAACTTCACTGGACCTTCGTATTACCGTGGATATAGTCCGCTTTGATGCTGACGAGTATGGTGATATACAACTGGTTTCCTACTGGCGCGTGGAAAACCCGGATGGCAGTCAACGCATACCACAACACCGATCAAGCATACAGGTAACAGGAAATACCAACTCGAATTACCCTGTAATTGTTAGAGGTATGAGTGATGCGATTTCACAATTGGCTGCAGAAATATCCGGTGAATTAGCAGAGTAGTTTACTTATATGCAGTATTCACCCCGCCAACCTGTGCGACAAGTTGAAAGAGGACTAATGTCATGAATATAGACCTGTTAACAGAGCTGTTTAAATGGATGTGCATTATTAATATCTTCATCCTGTTAATTAGCACCATATCAATAATTCTCCTTAGAAACATACTGCAAACATACCATTCAAAATTATTTGGTATCAGCGAACAAAGTGTTTTGTTGATGGCATATGGCTATTTGGGAATATTTAAAATATTCTTAATTGTATTCAACATCGTTCCTTACGTGGCCCTGCTCATCATTAACTAGATCAGATAATGATTATTCAACTTGCAAAATCTGACGCAGAAATCATCGACAGCTATCCCGTGATGCGAGAACTAAGGCCGCACATATTAGAGAATGAATTTCTACGCCGTATACGCAGTCAGGAAACAGTCGGGTATCAACTGACCTTTATACGAGAGGCAAAAGGCGTGGTTGCCGTTGCCGGATTCCGGACGGGAGATAACCTGGCCTGGGGACATTTCTTATATGTCGATGACCTGGTGACATTACCCGAATGCCGTTCCATGGGTTATGGCAAGGCATTATTGGACTGGCTGCAAGAATATGCAAAACAGGAAGGTTGTCAGCAATTGCACCTGGATTCAGGTTTTCAACGAAAAGAGGCGCACCGGTTTTATGAACGTGAAGGTCTGAAATCGGAAGGTTTTCACTTTGCTGAAATTATCGATTTAAATAAATAACAATAATAAAGTATCCGTATAGCGGACAATACATTTCATTGGATACTGGCTTCGGCTCGGGCTCCCGCTTCGTTTTAACGCCTAGCTCCTAACTAAACAGTTTTTAAGGCATACTTTATAAATGGATAATTCCATCAAAAGTTGGCTTGCAAAGTTGGTGATGCTACTCACCATCTGTTACTCATTATTTCATCTATACACCGGGTTGTTCGGTACTCTGGACACCATGATGCAGCGTCTGGTGCATCTGTCCTTTGCATTATTGTTAATCTTTATCCTGAACCCATACCAAACCGGTAAACCGTTACTAGACCGTACCATCAACACCCTGATGGTCCTCATCGTTATCAGTACTACGGGGTATATCTATCTCAATTACGATTACCTCCTCACCGAGCGCTATGCCCTGGTGACGCCATTAACCAATCTGGAACTTGGACTGGGCATTTTGTTTGTGATGATCGTTCTGGAAGCCACGCGAAAAATGGCCGGCCCTGCCTTACCCATAGTCACAATTATTTTTTTACTCTATGGCCTTGCCGGTCCATACCTGCCTGGCTTCTTAAGTCACGGGGGATATTCCCTGGACAATATCATCGATATAAATTATTTCGGTACCGATGGGACCTTCGGTATTCCACTGGGAGCAAGTGCTACTTATATTTCCCTGTTTATCATCTTTGGTGCCTTTCTCGCCCGATCCGGCCTGGGAGATCTACTCATGGATATCGCTATGGGCATAGCCGGTCATAAACAAGGAGGGCCTGCCAAGGTGGCCATTATCGCAAGTTCATTTCACGGGATGATGTCCGGTAGTGCAGTTGCCAATGTTCTCACCTCGGGAACAGCAACCATTCCGTTGATGATCAAATTGGGATATCGGCGCGAGTTTGCGGGTGCAGTGGAAGCGGCTGCCTCGGCTGGAAGTCAGATCATGCCCCCGGTGATGGGTATCATTGCCTTGATCATGGTGCAATATACCGGCATACCATATATAAAAATTGCCGGCTATGCCCTGTTACCTGCCCTTTTGTATTTTTTAGGGGTTTGGATGGTGGTGCATTTTGAATCGGTGAAACTGGGCCTTGTTGGCCTTCCAAAAGACCAGTTACCTGACTGGCGAGCGAGTATCAGGCTTAAGGGTCATATATTAATACCTATCATCGTACTGTTACTCATGTTGGTCGTTGGCTTCAGCCCGGCCTATGCGGTTTCTTGTGCAACAGTAAGCGTTGTCATTGTCTCCTGGCTGAAAAAAGATACACGCATGGGGAGAAAGGAAATTCTCGCCTCACTGCATTCAGGAGCGAAGGGGATATTAATGATCGCCATGGCCACGGCCGCTGCTGGTATTATCAGTGGGATGTTCGGGCTGACCGGAATCGGTATCAGATTTGCCGTCATGCTCAATGATATAGCTGGTGGCAGCCTGTTACTGTCCTTGGTGTTCACCGCCATAGCGGCCTTTATCCTGGGAATGGGCCTGCCCCCCTCGGCTTCCTACATCATCCAGGTGGTCGTCACCATTCCTGCAATATTCAACATTCTTCAAGTTGTCGATGCACCTGCCATTGCAGAAAATGCCTTATTACTCTCACATATGTTTGTGATGTATTTTGCTTCCTTTGCTGTCATCACCCCACCCGATGCCCTGGCAGCATTCGCTGGTGCCAGTATTGCCAAATCCAGACCCATGATTACGGCGATGACAGCGACTCGATTGGCCTTTGTGGCCTATTTCATTCCATTTCTCTTTGTATTGAACCCGGCATTTCTTGGCATCGGCTCGTATTCTCAAATATTGTTTGCCATATTAAATGGTGTGCTAGGCATAATAGCCTTGAGCATTTCCTTTCAGGGCTATATCCACGATAAATTAGGCTGCTTATCTCGCAGCTACTTTCTTGCTTGCGGCATAATGATGTTACTACCGGGCCAGATCACCAGTACGGCAGGCATTACACTTGTAATACCAATGCTGATTTATTTTCTGGTAAAGAAAAAGGTCAAACAGAATTTAATCTAGTGTAAATCTGTTGCTGTCCTGTAATTGCGGTTTTATTTTATCATTGAGCTTAAGATAAGCATCAAATAATTCCACAAAGGGTGCTTCATCGTTGACATAGTAACCCACCTGTTGAATTTGCAATTCACCTTCCTGATTGATGATGCGGCGGACTATCCAGCTGGGATGGGCAGTATGGCCAGGTAGAGTAAAGGCGTAATGATGACCGTTAAACTTGTCAATAAATACCACCATTTTTTGATGCCTGTATGTGCGCTGAGAATGCGATAAGTTTTCTCTGGCCTTACTATAAAACGTCTGCCATTCCTCCTGGGTGATATTTGCAATTGGATAAGGCATGAACTCCAAACCCATGGCATTTTTTGCCAGAAATGAAAATAACAACAATAGTGTGTATTTCTTCGTCAAAATGTATTCTAAATTATGCCGTGATATATGTATTCAGCATCTCAATTGTTGATTGCTGCTCGGAAATTATTTCTTTCACCAGATCGCCAATGGACAGCATGCCAACAACCGTATCGCCATCCATAACAGGTAAATGTCGAAACCGTTTCTGAGTCATTAAAGACATACATTGCTCTATAGAATGGTCTGGTTCCGCATAGTTAACATTTGATGTCATAATCTCACTAACTTGTGTGGTTTTAGATGACTTATCTTGAAGGATAATCTTTCTTGCATAATCTCGTTCGGAAAAAATGCCAGCTACTTTATCTCCTTCCATTACGAGCAATGCACCAATTTCATGATGCGCCATTTTCACGATTGCGTCATAGACTGAGCTGTCAGGTGTAGTGGATAGAACATTACTGCCCTTCGATTTAATTAATTCCCCTACTGTCTTCATTATTACTCCCCTGGTCTTTTTTTAAACTATAATGACTTCCCGAACAAATGTGTTACATAAAACTTAACTTAAATCTTCATAAAAATATAGATGAAATACTTTAAAACCAGAAAGAAGTTTATAAAATACGACTAATCTGCCAATTTCATTACCCCCTTATCGATATTTTTTTTAGCTCTGTAGTACACTGATTTTATATTTTCGAGGAGAATTTTAATGACACAATATGTGATTACCTATCTAGGTGGAAACCAGCCATCCACGCCAGAAGAAGGTCAGAAACATTTTGCAAAATATAAAGAATGGTTATCTTCACTCGGGAATGCTGTAATCAACCCGGCCAACCCGTTTAAAAATACACATACCATATCCCCCGATGGCAATATCACAGAAGGCAGCAAGACCACTATGTCTGGTTATACTATTATTGATGCTGAATCTATTGATGCTGCGCTGGAGATGGCAAAGGTCTGTCCGTTTCTCGAAATTGAAGGGACGCTGGAAGTATCTGAATTAGTGCAGATGAAAATGTAAATTTAGATCCCATGGTGGTAAAAGAAAGCGACTTCTGGTTTGCATATAAAAAATTCGGCTGGGGTTGGGGATTCCCCGTTACCTGGCAAGGATGGTTGTTTTATTTCGTCTGGACTTCAATTCTATTGCCAATTGTTTGGTACCTTCAGTCAGCTGATAAAATATTATTCCTTATTTTATTTATAACACTAATGGCAGGTGTTTTAATCATCACCTATTTATTAAAAGGGGAACGCAAGCATTTCGATTGATATTTTTTTATTAAGTTTCGTTTTTATAGTCCTTTAGAATCTCAACAATCTGAATCTGGTAAGATTTATACCATTTTTCCATACCTAATCTTTGTGCGAGTAGATGACGCTCATCCTGCTTCCATAGCTTTATATCATCCAGGCTGTTCCAGTAGGATATAGTCACTTCGTTCTCACCTTCTGTTACGGATTGAATATCGACGCAGCCATATTTATTCACTGACAACGCCCGTAATTCAACCAGCATATCTTCGTATTGTTCGTCTAATTGCTTAATAACTGCCTTAAAGATTACTGCGTACATAATGTACTTTCCCTATTCATAATCCTTGATATCAACTTTCTCATTATTTTCATCTGACATCTATTACTACCCTGTTCTTATTCATAGCAAATCCTGAAATTCTCCAGGGATTCAGGATTTGCCAGGGCCTCACTGTTTTTAATCTCACGACCATGGATTACATCCCGTATCGCCAGCTCAGTGATCTTACCTGATCGGGTGCGTGGGATATCAGGCACCTGGTATATTTTTGCGGGGACATGGCGCGGGCTAGTACCATCACGAATTTGTTTTTTAATCTTGTCTGTCAAAGCCTCATTGAGCTCATGACCTGTTTTCAGAACAATAAATAATAATATTCGGGTATCACCTTCCCATTCTTGTCCCACTGCGACACTTTCTATCACTTCTTCAAATTGTTCTACCTGTCGATAGATCTCAGCTGTACCTATCCTGACACCTCCCGGATTTAATGTTGCATCGGATCGACCATATATAATGTATCCGCCATCTACCGTCTGTTCAGCAAAATCCCCATGTGCCCAAACATCAGAAAAACGTGAAAAATAGGCATCAAGATATCGCTGCTGATCTTCATCATTCCAGAATTTTACCGGCATGCATGGCATGGGTTGTTTGCAAACTAACTCCCCTTTTTCTCCTGTCACGCTTTGACCTTCTTCATTCCAGATTTCTATCGCCATCCCCAATCCTGCGGTCTGGATCTCTCCCCGCCTTACCGGACCATTGGGATTGCCCAACACAAAACACGAAATAATATCGGTACCACCGGATATAGAACTAAGGCAAACATCCTTTTTGATATTGTTATATACGAAATCAAAATTTTCAGGCATTAGTGGTGACCCAGTAGATGCGATAGTTTTAAGTGATGACAAATCATGTGTAATTATGGGTTTAGCATCCTGTTTTTCCATGGACTGGATATATTTTGCTGAGGTGCCAAAAAATGTAATTTCTTCTGAACTGGCATAATCCCACAACACATTTCCGCCAGGATGAAATGGCGCCCCATCAAATAACATAATCGTGGCTTTTGATGCCAATACTGACACCAGCCAGTTCCACATCATCCACCCACAGGTAGTATAATAGAACACCTTGTCCCCCGGTTTGATATCGCAATGTAGCTGGTGTTCTTTCATGTGTTGTAACAAGGTGCCGCCCGCACCATGCACGATGCATTTTGGCAATCCCGTGGTGCCGCTGGAAAACATAATATAGAGCGGATGATTAAAACTGGAATAGTGATAAGGAATTTCTGTATCACCCTGGTCTGCCATAGAGTCATCCCAGGTACAAGTATGCTTTATCGAAGAAACATCCAGTTCTTTCTTCAGCACTTTGGATAAATAAGGGACAATGATGACCTTTTCCAGACTAGGTAGCCTGGAAACAACTCTGGCTATTTTATCGCGTATGTCTATGGGTTTACCGTTATAAAAATAGCCATCGCAACATATAAATATTTTTGGTTCGATCTGTAAAAAACGATCCAGTATCCCCTGTTCACCAAAATCTGGCGAGCACGAGGAAAAGGTCGCACCGATGGCGGCACTGGATAGAGCCCCAATAATAGTCTCTGGCAGATTCGGCATACACGCGGCTATCCTGTCTTCAGGTTTAATACCGTGTTTAACAAAAGCGCGGGACAGCCTCGATACCTGTGAATATAAGTCAGACCTACTTGTCCGTGATGTATACCCCGACTCACTTAAAAAAATGATGGCATCGGTCTCATCATTTTTACGTAACAGGTTTTCAGTGTAATTTATTCTTGCCCGGGGGAAAAATTTGGCATCGATAAACCGTTCACCAGGTTCATATATAATTTCACCTTTTTTATCAGCCGTGACGTCACAATATTTCCAAATGGAGTCCCAGAACGATGAAGGGTTTTCTATAGACCACCGGTGCAATTCATTATAGGAATCCAGCCTTAGTCCTGATTGCGCTTGAACGGTTTTCAGGTAGGCCGTCAAATTTGTTTGTTGAATTTGATATTCGGACGGTTGCCAGAGAATAGTCATGGTGTATTGTGCAGACTGATTAAATTCTCATCAAGCTGCACAGGAATGATTAATACTATCGAAAACGTAAGTTACCCCTGTGCAGATCACTCACCTTGGTACATCCCATTAGTTTCATATCGCGTATGATCTCAGCCTGCAATAAGGTCATTGCTTTTTCAACCCCGGCCTGCCCCGCCGCGGCAAGCGCATAGAGATACAACCTGCCACCGGAACATGCCTTCGCCCCTACTGATAATGCCTTGAGGATATGGGTACCACGACGGATACCACCATCACATATCACATCGATCTTATCCCCCACAGCATCGACTATCTCTGCCAGTTGGTCAAAGGGTGAACGGGAACCATCCAGTTGTCGGCCACCATGGTTAGAGACCATGATGGCAGTCGCACCAATATCCACTGCGCGTTTAGCGTCCTCAACCGACATCACCCCTTTTAAACAAAAGGGCCTGCCCCAGTAGGCATTAATCTGCTCTGCTGCCTTCCAGTCCATAGTCTGATCCAGCATATTATTAAAATAATCAGCAACTGTTATAGCCACATTTGTGCCTTCTTTTATGTAATCTTTTAACTGGGACAACTCAAAGGGCTCATGGGTAAAATAGTTAAATGCCCAGGCGGGATGCATTGCAAAACTCATTAAACTTTTCAAGGTCAATCTTGGCGGCGAGGTAAACCCGGTATATAGATCTCTCTCTCGGTTACCACCTACTATGGTATCGACCGTCAGTGCCATGCCATCAAAGTTGGCATCCTTACAGCGGTCTATCATGCTGTGTGTCAATCCCTTGTCCTTATGATAGTAAAGTTGAAAAAGCTTAGGGGTATTTATTTCTGCGCCGATACGTTCAATACTGACCGAGCCCAGTGATGACACACCAAAGATGGTGTTGAATTTTTCCGCCGCCCTGCCCACGGCCATCTCACCATCATGGTGAAACAGTCGTTGTAATGCTGTTGGTGACATGAACAAGGGCAAATCAATCTTTTGCCCCATCACCGTGGTTGAGATATCAATATTTTCCACATCCACCAGAACACTTGGAACCAGATCAACATCGTTATAGGCAGCTGTATTACGGCGATAGGTGAGCTCATCATCCGCGGCCCCATCGATGTAATGAAAAATTGGCCCGGGCAGGCGTTGCTTTGCCATTAATCTCAAATCTTCAATGTTTCTTATGTCTTTCAAGCGCATAAACATTATGCAGACGCCCCCTTTTTCAGTTGTGACCGGGCAAACGCAATCAGACAAATAACGATAATGACGCTCAAGACTGACCCAATATTTAACCACCCTTTTGTTCCTGACCAGACGATGGCGTATCCCATACAGCCAGACAACAAGGCATAATATACAAATACTACAAAAGTCTTACGGATCACCATGCCTTCCTTTCCTAACAGTCCGACAACGGCTGATGCCGCCACGACATTATGGACGCAGATAATATTCCCGGCTGCACCACCGACTGCCTGCAATGCAACTATCCAGGTGGGATCCACACCGATACGTTGTCCAACACCAAACTGAAATAATGAAAAGGTCATGTTACTGACGGTATTACTACCAGCCACAAATGCACCAAACCCGCCTATGAATGTTGCAAATATTGGCCATGCGGAACCGGCAAGAACGGCGACACCTTCCGCCAGGGCATTTGGCATCTTGGCAAAGCCGGCCATGCCACCTTGTGAATTTAAAAACACCTGAACCATGGGCACAGTAAACAGCAATGGCAATGATGCCTTTAACATGGTGTCCACGGAGTCTTGAATTCCTGATTTAAAGGTTTCTTTTTTCATACTGTGTAAAAAGAATGTAGCCACGGAGACAATTATAAAGATTGTGCCTGGCAGATAAAGCGGCTGTATGCCTCCAGTACTCACAGTTGAACTGAAAATATTGGACCATTCAAAAGACACCGATCGTAACAACTGATTGACGCCCAGTGCAGGCACACGGGTTATAATTAATAACACTGCGATTAATAGATAGGGTAACCAGGCGGCAAACATGGACATGGCACCCTTATCACCGGGGGAGTCTTTGAGTTCGACGATACCTGACCATTCCGGGTCCCAGGTTTCCTTGGCAGGAAAGTCCCAAACTTCATCTTTGGCTGGCACAAACCACCCTTTTTTCACCGCTGGAATAACAATCGCAAGACCAATGAGCGATCCAAAGATGGATGGAAATTCCGCACCAAAAACATGAGCCACGATAACGTAAGGAATAGTCATGGATAGCGCCGCAAACAAGGCGAAGCGCCAAACTTTTAATCCATCAACAAAAGAACGCTTCTCGCCGAAATATCGTGTCATCAGTGATACCACAAATAAGGGTATCAATGTCCCGGTAATGGCATGAAGGATGGCAACTTTAGTGCCAATCATATCTAAAAATTCCCGACCTACGGCTTCGGGTGTCGCACCTGCCATACCCATCTGTTGGATAAACTGATAAACCGAGTCATCACCGGATAATCCGGTATTTACACCAACCAGTATCGGTGTACCCAGTGCACCGAATGATACGGGTGTACTTTGTATGATCATGCCTGATACCACTGCGGCCATCGCCGGAAACCCCAGTCCAACCAATAATGGCACTGCCACAGCTGCCGGAGTACCAAATCCTGAAGACCCTTCGATGAAGGCACCAAATAGCCAGGCAATGATAATGACCTGTATGCGCCTATCAGGTGAGATGTCTGTAAATCCACGTCGAATTACCCTTAAGGCGCCACTTTGTTGGAGTGTATTTAATAACAAAATTGCGCCAAAAATTATATAAAGCAATGTCGTCGCCACGATGACGCCTTTCAAGGTCGCAGCAGCCACCTGATTAAACGATAATTTCCATACAAACAGACCCAATCCAGCAGCGGTAACATACGCTAAGGGCATGGCACGACTGGCTGGCCAGCGTAGTCCGACCAGAAAGATTGCAACGACCAGTATGGGAAGGAATGAAAGCAATGAAAGTAGTAAGATATTCAATTTATTTTTCCTTATTATTATTCGTTACAGGCAGTACTTCATTGCCAATAAAAATTGGTTTATGTATATTTGCTAACCAAATCTGGTTAATAATAAATAAACAGGTCGGAAAATTTAAAGTCAGGTGTACCTGAACTTTTGACTCCCCCAAAAAGCATTATCATAGACGGCTATTATGAATGCAACTGACGGCAAATGAGCTATCAGACCGAGGGTTATTCACATGATTTTTGATTATAGAGGATTGATTGATGGCTAATAGTAGTTTTGAATCGTTTCACCCACCGCAAAGAATTCTGATGGGTCCAGGGCCATCCGATGTGAATCCGAGAATACTGGAAGCATTGTCCAGACCGACCATAGGGCATCTCGACCCAAAATTTGTCCAGATGATGGATGAACTCAAAGACTTGTTGCGATATGCCTTTCAAACGTCAAATGAGGTAACCATACCCATTTCAGCACCTGGTTCTGCCGGCATGGAATCCTGTTTCACGAATCTTGTTGAGCCCGGTGATAAAGTCATCATATGTCGAAACGGTGTCTTCGGTAGCCGTATGCAGGAAAATGTAGAACGTTGTGGTGGTGTGGCAATAATGGTTGATGACCCGTGGGGACGTGCAGTCGATCTTAACAAGACAGAAGACGCGCTGAAGGCGCATCCAGATGCAACCATACTTGCCTTTGTACATGCTGAAACATCCACTGGCGCTATGTCAGATGCCCAGGCACTCACAAAATTAGCCCATGAACATAACTGTATTACCATTGTTGATACTGTTACCTCACTAGGTGGAATCCCGCTTAATGTAGATGAATGGGAGTTGGATGCTGTTTATTCAGGCACTCAAAAATGTCTGTCCTGTATTCCAGGAATGTCACCCGTTACCTTTAATGACCGGGCAATGGAAAAAATCAAAAACCGTAAAACAAAATGCCAGTCATGGTTTTTGGATGTCAGTTTAATGCTGGGTTATTGGGACGGCGGGGGCAAACGTGCTTATCATCATACCGCGCCCATCAATCCTTTATACGGATTACATGAAGCACTCGTTATATTACATCAAGAGGGTCTTGAAGATGCATGGGCCCGCCATCGCTTACATCACAATGCACTAAAAGCAGGGCTTGAGGCACTGGGACTTGAATTGGTAGTACCAGAAGCAGAACGCCTGCCACAATTAAATGCGGTCAGTATTCCAGATGGCATAGAAGACGCCGTGGTCAGAAAAAATTTACTTGACGCCTATAATCTTGAAATTGGTGCAGGTCTAGGAGAGAGCGCCGGAAAATTATGGCGAATTGGTTTGATGGGACAATCAGCCAATCGAGGCAACGTGCTTTACTGTGTCAGCGCATTAGAGGCCGTACTGGGTGAACTAAGTTCCTCTATACCACGTGGCAAAGCCATGGATGCCGTAAGCGCGGTGTATAATAAATAATGTAGTCCAAAATACGGACAAATTACTTAACTGGATTCCCGCTTGCGCGAGAATGACGGGATTCACAATTTAGTGACATTGCTACTATTTTCTGTGACCGTACTCATCTGGGGAACAACGTTTTACGCTATTACCCTACAACTCGGTGACGTTCATCCTATCCAGTCAGTATTCTATCGTTTTGCCATAGCTATGGTCGTCATGTGGGGAATCGCATTGCTTCGTAATATCAATGTCCGCTTTCCAGGAAAAATACATATATTGTTTTTCCTTCTGGGTTTATTGTTGTTTTCCATAAATTATGTCGTCGTCTATTTTGGCACTACCTATCTCGTAAGCGGGCTGGTATCAGTTATATTTTCATTAATTATTCCATTGAACATTCTGTTCTACTGGTTTTTCTTTAAAGATAAACCCACTCCCAGTTTAATCATTGGTAGCATACTTGGCCTGAGCGGTATTACTGCACTTTTTTTTGAAGACCTGTTTGGAATCAATGTCAGTGATTCGCTTATCCTTGGTGCATCCCTCACATTATTATCAGCATTTATGGCCTCATCAGGAAACGTCATAGCGCATCTTTTGAATAATCGTAACATCAATGTCTTTTCCTGTAATACCTGGGGCATGACATACGGCAGTATCTTTTTGTTCATCGCAGTAATAGTCTCTGGTGAGAAATGGCATTTTTCATTTAAGCCTGAATATATTGCATCACTACTTTACCTGTCTCTGGCAGGAACAGTCATCGCCTTCTGGACTTATTTGACCTTGTTGCAACGCATCGGGGCACCCCGAGCGGCTTATGTCAGCGTTGTGTTTCCCTTGGTTGCCTTGCTGGTTTCAACACTCTATGAGGACCTGCACTGGAGTACTTATAAAATTCTGGGTGTCGTGCTGATCATTAGTGGTAATTTTTTCATCGTCCAAAAACGAGCAATAAGCACAAGAAAATAATCACATCGACAGATGAAGTCCCAGTTACTAAAATTGATTCACCGTCTCTGGTAATCACGGAGTAAATAGACATGAAATCTATGACCCTACTTGTAATCACACTGATTTCAGCATTGATACTTAGCCCGGTATCCGGCCAACATACATTTAGTAACGATGCCATTGCCAGAAATCATCTCTATGCTCCCTGGGATCCAGGTCAAATTGATAATCTACGTAATTCAATCGGACTGGTCGGACCTGGTCCTCAGAATGAGATTCCCGAAGCAACCTTCCCCGATTACCTGAAGAAACCGGAAACTATTGAACAGCTACTTCCCCAGGCCATGGCAGCCGTAATCCAGAAAGGAGGAAGGTCACCCCTGGGGTTAGCCGAACCGGGAGATGTGGTATTGATCGTTGTCCCTTACGATTCTGACAAACTCATTCAACAAGCAATAATTCGTGCTTTCGCATCCAGAAGGATCGAAGCCAGAATTATTTATGAAAACGATCTGCTTAGTATCCCCATTGAGACATTAGATGCTATCAAGGTAGCAAAAAATATTTTTAAAGCCGGTGATGGTCAGCAAGAATCAGGCGAGTGGTTTGAGATGCTGGGAAACTGGCCCGACTTTAATGTCTTCAAGTCATGGGTCAGGCAAGAAGACCCCGTTTATTACGATGCTACCTGGCCTGAATTCCAATTCCCTGATAAATCTTTAGCAGATCTGGACAGAAATTTTGATGACATGGCATTTATTGCCATTATTGAATATCTAGATCAACATCCAGAAGTTAACCGTGTTTACTATAAAACAGCATCTCGCACTCTCGCTAAAAATGCCCTGAAGCATCATGGAAATATTTATATGGGTAACTATACTTACCTCAACCATTACGATCTGATGGGACAGGCACCAAATATTCCTGCGGATGTCTGGCGTATGCTGGAAGGGAAATTAATCGACCCACTAAGCTTCATAGATCGTTATGAAGTCAGTGACCCTGAAGGCACTGTTCTGTTTAGTGATATCACTCCCGCAGAAGCTGAGATATGGGCACAAGGTGCCTATCAGCAGGGACACTTATACATGATCCCCAGCCAGTCGAGTGGACGTTTTCCTTATTCCCGTATTCATTATCCCTCTGTTGGTGACATCTGGCTGGAAGCTGTACAGAGTCGTACTAATGGTATTGTCGCCTCTTCTAACAGTCATGCATCTAATCATGCTCGTATTGAGGTCCATCTAAATGACGGTTATATAGATCACATAATCGGTGGTGGTCTGTACGGTGATGGAATGAGACTGGCCCTTGCTTATCCAAAAATCAATGATCTTGTTTGGCCCGATAACCCAAGACCTGGATTTTGGTGGTTATACGAGGCGGGCACAGGGACCAACCCCAAGTATTTCAAACACCCACGTGAAATTTTGATTGGCCAAAATCTGTCTGAACGAAATGCCGGTGGTGTGATTCACTGGTCATTTGGAACATCTGTATCTGGTGACCGGGACACAGAAAATTTCAGAGAAAAAAATCAGATGCCTACCGGCCATGCCATGCATCATCACACCCTTTTGCCTACTTATCAGGTTCGCTTACGAGATTCAGGCAACTGGCTGACATTGATAGAGCACGGCGTTATCCAGACCTATAATGATCCTGAGGTACGCGCCCTCGCTTCGCGCTATGGCAATCCTGCCAGTCTGCTCAGGCGGGACTGGATTCCAGAACTTCCCGGCATCACAGCACCGGGAAATTACGATGACTATGCCAAAGATCCAGGCACACACTGGACTAACTGGGCTCATATGATAGAAAACGGTACTAACAAATATATCGGTAACTAAAGTGATCAGGGTCAGAGTAAAAATTCTGAGGAAATTTTCTTAAGTATTTTTCAAATTCCAAAAATAATTTCTACTCTGACCCCCTGGTAATTATTCCAACGGCTCAACCCTAATCAACGTCCCCTCCAGGTTGTCCCCTACCCAAAAAGACGGTGGACTGGTAGTATTATCCACATCTACGCGACGTATATTGGTGGTTCCAGGTAACAGGAACATTGTGATTTCACCCGTGTCTGTGTTGAGTCTGCCAACATAATCATTGGTCATGCCACCAGTCCAGGCGTGACCTGAATTATCCAGGACCGCGTCATAAGGATTGGTCCAGGGGACCGGTAATTCCCACTCGGTAAACTCCTCGGTTTTTGTATTAAACATACCGATTCGGTTACCGCGATATTCAGCAAACCATAATCTGTCCTGATTATCCATATGTCCACGACGGGGACCGGCATTGGGTGTAGGAGTGCGAAAGGGTGTAACATTCATGGTTTTTGCATCTACCCGGGTCACGTGATCGCCTCCAAGCTCCATACCAAAGAAATTATTCATTGAATCCACTGCAACTCCGTAGGAACCGATTTGGCTCGCTTCTTCAAGGCGATCGGCGGGAACACCTTTTGTATAATCAATCGCTATCCATTCACCGGTATTAAGATCTACCTGATACTCTTCTACCCCACCTGTCCAGACCTTGCCGTCCACGTTGACGCGGGTTGGAGTTATCATTGCAGTACGGGCATCGTCACCGGCATCAAACAACGGACTCTTCCAGTGTTCAAATGTCTCAGTTTCTCGATCAAACTTCGTGATGACTCCCTGGTACATCATGCCGAGAAAGATATCTCCATCAGGATCAAAATTCATATCGAGATTGCCCCCGGGGGCTTCAGGCTTGGTCATTGGGACTTCGTATTCCACAGTGGCTCCGGTTGCAGGATCAAGCTTTCCTAGAAACTGTGATCCAAAATCACCGTACCACACCATTCCCTCTTCATCGACAATAGCATCATGAGGTAAGGCCTCGGGTCTGGGCAGGTCATATTCGGTCATGATGACTCGGGTTCCCTTACCTGATGGACGTGGCAGGGTTTTGAGTTCATAGCTCCAGTGATCTCCCTGGCTGAGGTTAACTGTGCTGGCAAATTCACCCAGTCGTTTAGCACGCGCATTGGGTTCTTCCGCCATGGCGTTTCGACCTATACTATCGGGTCGCATCTGTGGACGCATGGGCGTAGATCCCTGTGCCCACGTGGTCATGCGGTTGACTACCCTGGCAAAGTCATCAGCACTATGTTTTGAACGCATGGGGCGTTCAAGGGTATGGCAGGAGATACAATTTAGAAATTGCTGTTTCTCTTCCACCGTTCCAGACATACTCAACAACCATTCACCATTGGATAGTTGCCCAGCCAGATCAGATGTTGGTACAAGTTCCAGATCCAGCTGAGTTGAATCCTGACCTGATACCGTTGTCTTACCCGGACCCATCAAATCATATCCCACGGCTCGAATACTTACTGTATATGATCCGGGTTCAAGTCTATTTACTGGAAAACTATATCTACCCTGGTCATCACTGACCACGGTTACGGTGTATGTAGCACTGTCTCGTCTAACAGTCACTAATACGCCTTCCATCAATCCCTCTTCGGATGACGATACCAGGCCAGTCAGTGCCGCAGCAGGTATCATGTTGGCAGCCGGTCCAACATCCAGTTCTGGTAATGCCGACTGGGCAGATGGAGGACTGGTGGTTGTTTGTGTTTCACTCCCTTGTTCCTGAGTACAGGCAACAAAAAATAGTCCTGCAAGAAACACGATGATATTTGTACGTAAGATTTTTACTAACATTTTCGTCCTCCCAAAATAAAAAAGGCCGGAGTGATATGTTTTACCACTCCGACCTATGCTAATTATTACATTTTACTTTTTAACGTTTCACTTCAACTTATTACAGTAGTTCCAGATAACCGATCCTTGCATCAAAGGCATTAGTCACCCACCAGACACGGTTAGGTCGGTTCTGATCTACTTCAATACGGCGAACATCATATTCTGCCTGTGGCAATGGTAACATCAGCCACTCTTCAGTTTCCTGATTGTAACGAGCAATATAATCCGCTGTCTGAAAGGTTACCCAGAGCAGATTGGTGGATTTATCAAAATCGATTGAGTAAGCACCATTTTCTTTTATGGGTGGCAAGATGAGGGTCATCTCATCCGTATCAGCGTCTATCTTGAGTATCTTGCTTGTACCCCAAAGGCCCACAAAAGTGTTTCCGTTATTGTCGTAATCCATGCGCCGCGGGTAGGAACCTTTCTCCAGGTCAAAGATTGTCACTTCACCCGTAGTTCCGTCATAACGTGCAATCTTGTCCATCAGGTTTTCCGCAACATAGGCCCTGTTTTGTCCATCCAGAGTAATTCCGTAACCACCGGGATTCTTCTTCGTAGCTAGCCATGTGGGTGAGTCCCAGGTGTACCATTCATCGGTATCAACATCCAGCTTACGCACAGAACCCGGACCGGCCATCCAGATAGCATTTTCATAAGGGCTGATTACCAGGCTATTTCCCTGAACCTGCCCGCGGATATGGTCAACAATTTCGCCATTATGATGTACCACCGGATTCACGCCCTCTACTTGTCCGCGTTCCGGTTCCATTGGGAACATCCAGTCTGTCCATTTCTCATTGGCAATATCGTAACTCAGCCAACGCTTGGAAAACGGATCCGCCAACCACATAATACCCTCAGGACTGATCTGCAAGTTACCTGGACGTGCGCGCTTTGCATCAAAAAGTAGAGGAGGTCCCATTTCAGTATATTCGTAGGTCTCTGGATCAAACCGGCTGATCATGCCACCGGTACGCTGGTTCGCCCAACCAATACCTTGAGGATCTACTGCAACGTCATGGGTCTCCACATGTGTTGCATCGAGTTCATACGCAACCACTCGGTAATTTCTGGCCTCGCCTTGCATCAAGTGACGTGGCAATCGACTGTTAGGATCTGGTGGCTCCAATGCACCTAAATTTGAAGCCAGATATTCTTTCAAGGTGGTGGCTTCATCATCTGTCAGTTCCAGATTTCCACTACCTTGAGCCATTTCCCGCATCTCATCTACCGTGCCAGCCCATTCTTCTGCTGACTTACGGGCACCCGCCACAGTATCAGGTGAATGACAGCCCCCACAATTTTTAGCAATGATATTTTTACCCGAACCGTCAGGAATATGTTCCATATTGGCAACGGCTTCAGCTACCCGGCGTGGCCAGGCTGCGGGAAAGTCAGGCGTCCTCTCTACATTCAGTGATAGATTTATGTTACTTGCATTATCATTTGAAACTGCTACCGAGGATGACCAGTCGCTCTGAAAATCGCCGCCAATACTTTGAACGACATAACTACCGGAAGGTAATTTTTCAGAGGAATATCGACCCCCTTCCTGACTAATGACCATAAATAACAAATTGCGACCTGCATTTCGCATCTTCACAAAAGCCCCTGCAACAGGATTACCTGAGGCATCTGTGATCACTCCTTCTATAACACCGCTGTGTCCACCGCCTGAATCAGGGAATGTAGTACGTGGCGCTTGTGATGCAGTTGCTACTGGTGCAGGTGATGCAGTATTGCCTGCAGCTGGCATACTGGAACTTAGACCACTCATAGATGATGAATCGTTCGCCGATTCGCTACCAGACTGTTCACTTGAACAGCCAGCAATAATAAAAAATAATGATATGAAAAATATTCGAATATGTATCAGATTAGACATGAGCCCCTCCCCCGTTTGTCCCTTTGATAAATCTTTTTATCCAGCCAATTATAGCAGGCGATAGACACAATATTAGAATTATTTCTCTGCTTTTAGAACATCTGGTGAACATTCAGATAACAAGGTAGGGAAACAGAAACCGACTTATTTAAACTCGATATGTCTTTTTTGAAAAGTGTCTTAATATTGTTGTATTTCAGCCGTCACAGGGCTTTCCCGAGATTAGTTCAGATCTCGCCAGCCTTGAATATTGGCACGAGTTTCTAGCAGTCGACGCTTCGAGAGTGGGGGGAAGTCAGGTACTGGTCTGCTAACAGACAGACAAGAACCGGAGCCTTCGACCCTGCATTCTAACTTTTGCCTTTCCTTTCAAGACAATATCCTAAGCTTGAATTTCAGACAAACACGCAAATATAAATATCTATAATTCTCGAACTTCCAGTTTGCGAAACTTGATAGTCCCCCTTCCCCATTGCAGTCCAAATACACCTTTACTGTGAGTTGAATCACGCACATCCACTGTCTTCATGCCATTAAATATCACCACAAGATGATCACCATTCGCAGTGATCTCCATGGTACTCCACTTTCCACCTGACTTGGGTCTGGGCTCCGGTATCTCTGCAACATTAACAATAGCACCCGTTCCATACCGAGGGTCTTCTCTTTGATCAAAGATATTCACCTCGTAGCAGGAACTGGAAGACAATCTACTCGGCTCAGAACAACGCATATGTATTCCGCTGTTACCGTCATCAGAGCTCCAAAACTCAGCCCTGATTATAAAATTATCATACTCGCGCTTTGTCACAAGATGAGAAGAACCGCTACCACTAGTAGCCTGAATAGCTCCTTCAACTGCCGTCCAGTTTGCATCACCATTTCGATTGAAATTATTTAATCCAACTTCCCCATCGATTAGTGTTGTCCAGGACCCTCCATTTTGCATTGATGCACATCCAGCAATAAATATGAA
>Ga0055584_100000553_pt1 | contig 35510 bp, 33 predicted proteins | sample OSDHelmetaG_FD_58716 | JGI IMG/M metagenome (GOLD analysis project Ga0055584, IMG submission 58716) | Pelagic marine sediment microbial communities from the LTER site Helgoland, North Sea, for post-phytoplankton bloom and carbon turnover... | ecosystem: Environmental > Aquatic > Marine >...
AATGCGTCTAATTGAAATTATGAAACATCATGAATTAGATTGCGTAGACATAAATAATGGTAAATTAATATTCAATTCACATAATGTAAAAAAACCATTAAATAAAAAACATTTATTGGGAATTCTATCTAAATATTATAAAGGGAATACATCGCGTGCAACTGAATTGAATGATTTTATATTAAATAATAGAGAAGAGATTTTAAAAGAAACAATTGTTCGCAAAATAAATGATTAATCTACGTTATGTATAATAATTACATAATTAATACATTACTGTTCTATGCCACCAATGGCATCAATTTATATTCACAAGTTTTACCTTCTTGTTTTGTTTCATATAATGAAATTATGCGTGGATTTTGAATATTGTTCATAATATCTTCAGTGTCATATACATTATTAAATTCATCTATGTAATATGTAATGCCATCAATATTAACTGCTAAAACCTCAATTGATTTAGTTAATAATTCATAATTCACATTATGGTTAATAACGCCATGCGGTGTACCTTTAATATGAGTTCCACAATATTCATTATTATCCTTTCTATGTCGAGTACATTGTTCATTGTTTGCACGTTTTGCATTGCATCTATTGTCCAATGGTATAGTATTTTTAATTCTTTTACGTTTAATAAAATCATCTTTAGTCATGGATAGTTTATCATATTCGAATATATATTCTAAAATTCGACTTACGTGTGCTTGATTTTCAAATCCTATTTCTGATATTTGTGTACATACATCTTTTTTAAAAGAAGATATATATGCATCCAGTTTTACATTAAAGCGTTTTTCCATTATTTTGTTTTTATTATTATTATTATATTTATTATGTATTGTTCTATAAAAAATATAATTTGTACAATCAATTTTTTGACATTTTTATTTATTATAATTTGGGATTCTATTTATATCTAAAATAATTTGTAAATATCTATAAACACTTGACTTGCATCAACACATGCTGTTCGTAAATATTGTCCAGCCATACGTTTATCTGTAACATCAACAAATCCAACACGAATGGTACTATCGATATCATGTGGGTGAAATTTCTTAAATCCACAATATGTTAATATTTTTTCATTTATATAATATTTTTCATATAATATATATTCTAATACTTTACCAATTGTATAGTCTTCATTTTCTAATATAATGTCAAATGAATGGTCAATCGTGGTTTCGCTCGGTTTAATAAATAATGTATCTGATTCCAATGCTTTAATTAAATCAATAAATTTATTTTGCAATATAACACATGCTTTTTTAATTATAGTTTGATTATCGAATACACCAACAGTTTTTACCCTGAAATCAAAACTATCATCAATAAAGTATCGGAATGCATCTAATAAGTAAAAGTTTCGTTTTTGCATGTCATGTTCTGACTTTTCCATATTTTCGGCTTTATATTTAGTTGATAATGCTTCCCATGCATCATTTGCTTTAATAATATCAATTGTATTACTATATGAACATTTAGATACTACATTAAATGAACCATTTTCAAGTGCTGTACGATTTGAAAATTCAGCAGTTAATTTAATATGTTCACCTGGAATTGAATCACCAATTTTTGGACGTAGTCTAACAAAATCAATATACATATTAGATTTTGAACATGGTGGAAATATTTTAATAGTTTCTTCACGTGTTAAATAATTATCAGTTTTTTTATTTTTAAGTTTAAAATCTTCAGTAGTTACTACAATCATATGTTCAGTATCATTTTTTACATCTAATTCAACTTGATATAATTCAGGAAATTCAACTAAATCTTCAGTATGTACTGGTATGCAACTTAATCTATGTTTTAATATCTCGTTATGTAATCTTGTTGTATTAGTATGCACAGTACATTTATTATCATTGTATACTTCTGTATACATAGCGACAGTCGGTATATCACTTAAACATGTTCTACGAACTGCATTTGCTAAACTAACATTTAATCCACTCAATGTGAATTTGTATGTATCATCGTCGAATGAAATGTTTGAAATTTTAGGATTCATTGTTTATAATTTGTATATATATATATTTATATCTATAATTGTGATTTATAATTATTCTGATAGTTATAAATCAATTTTTTATACAAATTTTATTTCACATTATCTGGAATTTTTCGTCTTCGATTGTTTACAATTCCCCAGTTATATGGTATAAAATCGCGGACAACCTTCTCCCATGGTTTAAATTCTGGATGTAGACGTATATGTTTTTTAATGTTAAATTTTCTACCACAACCTGAACCAAATCTACCATGAAATGTCAACGTTTTAGCCATTGCACTATTTACAACTTTTGCATCAGTGCATCCATACAACTCGAATGGGTCATATCTACTGACTTCGATATCATGTTCGCAATGACTACATATACTTCTACGATTCATCTCAGTTCGTCTTAATCTTGTATCATAATGGTCTGCTATAATTTTTTTTGAATTTTCAATATTAATTTTTCCTTTATATTCACCATTTAATAATTCATTCAATCTATAATTTCTTGCACCTGATGACGTTGATATATTATTAAAATCCATATCAGTTGTTTCAGTTTTACGAAGTTTTTCATCAATTGCACTATTCATTCCATAAAATACTCCATTCTTGGTTCTTCTTATATTTTTACATTTTAATCCAATTTCACATAACATGATTTCATTGGAATTAATGTCACCAAATAACCATGAACATGCATAATCTCCTGCATTATCAGTTGTCATAATTCGAGAATAATCGTCTAATGTTTTACCATATTGCATTGCTTCTCTAATTCTACAAAAATATGGTGTTCCAAATTTAGGGTCATAATTGGTATCACCAATAGTAGTTTCACACCCTATAATTCCAGTTGAACATATAAACCAATCAGTACCACTTGCAATACATCCAGCTGAAGTTTGCATTACAAATTCATGTCCATCTGATGGTATGACATTCATAATAATATTATGTAATTGACCATCTACGAAATTTGTATGTGTATTATGTGACATTATTATATCTCCTTTTTCGGTTGCATTTCCAGTTGCAATAAATGCACTACATTTTAAATCAGATAAATCGGTAATATATGATGTCAAACTCATGTATGAATTCCATGCAATTAACATATCAATTGAGATATTAACTCCTTGTTTTTTAGCACCGGCGGATATACCACGAATTTCATTATAATATTCTGGAAATTTTCTACATAATACTGGTTTTATTTGTTTATTACTAATGTTGATAAATTTACGCATTGAAATCTCAAGTTCATGTTTTACTAAAAAATGTAATGATTCAATGACTCTTGTTAAATCTTTATGTAATAAATAACCTGATGCAAAACCTCTTTCATATGGTTCACCGAATACTGTAATATTAACCCATCCATTATTTCTTTCATTAATAAATCCATTTACATGCAACGATTTATGTGTATTCGTTTTATGGACTGACTTACGTTTACGCGTATGTTTATTCCCACCCCCATTCAAATTCATATATTATAATTGTCTTTAATATAATATATAAGTTGATTATAAATTTCCATTATAATTTGGTTAATTCTAAAATTCGATTATGATAATATAAAAATAGCAATTAGTATAAATGACAATAAAAATGGAAGAATTGCCAATAACCAAGCGATACCATATGAATCTGAACTACATATTATGTTTAATATCCATGTCCAAAATAAAATATATAACATTTTAATAATAAAAATAATTTGTATATTTATAGTATCACATTCATAAGAGCCTAAACAATATATGTCTACATTGTTATAATTTTGGTAATACATAATTGCAACAATAATTGTTGAAATTGCCAAATACACATATGCAGGTGAGCATAAATTTCTTATTCCAACTACTGACATTTTATACACTAACATTATATAATAATCATATTGTTTACAAAAAAAAGCGTTTTATTTAATTATTTTATCTATACTATTTTTTATTTTAAACATTTATTATTCTACATCAACATGTGTTAACATGTGTCGTCTACAGCACATATTTGTTAGACCCAGATTATCTAATACATTTCCTTCAATTGTTTTTTCATTGTTTGTTTTAGTTAAATAAATTACCTTATCTGTATCTATGCCTTGTGATAATTTTAATCTACGGATTTCAGCTTGATAGAACCTATATTTATCAGCAAGAACGTGTCCACATGTAAAGCATTTAATTGGAATTATCATTTTGTATATTATATTGTAATATTATTATTTTAAACATTTAACAATTCAATTTTACTCACGCTAAGAATATAAAATTAATATATATATAACATTTCGATTAAATGAATAAAAACCATTATTTAATAATAATTCTGATTTGTATAATAATATATAATATATTTAGTAATCAAAATCATGCGAGTGAAGGTTTACAAAACTTGAAAATGGATTATGCAGCAAATGTAAAATTAATTGAAGAAAATAATCCGACCCAAGGTGATATTAATGCAATGAATGCAAAACTTGAAACAAATGTATCCAACAATCCAGCAAAAACGAACGAACTTGATATTAGTATGTCTGATTCAAAAATGGCATATTCAAATCCAACTAATGATAGTATAAGTTATAATTATCCAGACCCTGTAGTATTAGCATCAGACGTACGTGAGTATACAGCGGATTATAATGCAGTTGAATATCATTCTAAATTTGAAGATGAATTTAACTATATATATACGTTTGATAAATCCAAAAACCAAATTGTTGAATTTAAATATTCCCCCGTACAAAATTTAGTAACATATGACCCACCTGGTACATATAAATATGGATTATCCTCATATGTACCTACATATACAGATAGCACATTGTTAAGTTTACATTAGATTGTATGGATTTTTTTTGTATATTTTTTGGTTGCAGTTTTTTTAATAAATTCTCTGACGAACCTTTTAATTATTTCATAATCGGATTGACCCCCAAGTAAGAAGTCTTTTATATTGTGTTTTATATTTGTAATCATAGTTATTAAATATTGTTTATCAATCTCATCAATCTTAATTTCTATGGAGACCAAATTTTTGGTGTGCGTGTTTTACGAGTTGACTTTCGACTGGCGTTTATTGTGTCGGCTTTGATACGATTTGACAGTTGACTGTCTCATTGTTCGAGTTGGTTACGCTTTGACTTTCGACTGGTGTTTCCTGTCTCGGATTTGATACGCTTTGACTGTGGACTGTATCCTGAAGGTTCTATGAACATTTGACTGTCTCCTGAATTACGCTTTGTCTTTTTATTGACACTGCTCATTGAGTCGTATACATATACATGGTATAAAAATACTAATGTTGCTAAACTATCACAATTCAATAACGTAATAATAATATTCCCTCATTTTGTGAAATGCATTTTATCGTGGCATTTCTCACATAATGCCATTAAATTCGCTTTATGATTTTTATGAATAGTACCTATAAATCCATCACTATCTGCATTTTTTTGTGGCAATATATGATGTGTTTCCTGACTCATATTATTCTTACACATTTCACATAAACTTCTTAATTTTTGTGAATTATATACACTCGGTTTGCTAGATAAAATGCCTTGTGTTTCTGGATAATATTTGTTTCGAATTGTATACGCTAAATCTAAAAAATCAGTATCTAAATGTAATGATTTACACACTTCTAATCCATATATTCTAGGTCCAGACCCAGGTTTCAATTTGCGGTCATATACTAAACAATCTTTCTCAGGATTATACTCAACTGCCATATGTTTCATATTCAATCTGGTTAATTGTTGAATTTCATCATATTTTACAATTTCATGAAAATGTGTAGCAAAAATAAATGATGACCGTTTTTTATGAATCTCCATTAATCCTGCCACAAAAATACTTAATGCAGATTCAGTTTCCGTACCAGAACACAACTCATCACCTAATATTAAACTATTTGAATCTGCCATTTTTAATATAATGCGCAATTCACTCATTTCAACTGCAAATGTAGACAATCCTTTAAATAAATTATCATTTCCTATTATTCTAGAAAATACTGCCGTATATGGATAATATTCAAATGATGTACATGGAACATACATTCCAGTTTGTGCCATTATTACGGATACACCCAATGCACGAATTAAACTCGTTTTACCAACCGCATTTGTGCCATATAATAAAACTCCATCCTCACATAAATGTATATCATTTGTTACATATAATTCATTCTGTTGTATATGTTCAATTAAACAATGACGAAGTTCATGGGCTTTTATATATGATTGTGCATTAGTTACTCGACCAATTACAGGTTTGCAATAATGTAAAGTTTTTGCGACATACGTTTTAGATTGTAATACATCTAAAGTTGCTACATATGATGATATATTTTCCAAATTGTGAAATAATGTTTTTTCAAGTTTATCCAATACAACTAAGTAAGTTTGAGCAATGATACTATTTAAATTATTTTTATAATATTGAATTTGTCTGCAAATATTGGTTAATTCTTTATGTTCAACTTCTACATTCGAGGCAGATGCTTTAATAAACTTTATGTCATTTAATAATATTGGAATATCTGCATCATCAATAATTACAGCTAGTGTTATTTTTTTATAAGAAACTTTATTGAATAATTTGGAACGTTTGGATGTAATTTGAAGACTCATTCCTGATTTATCAGTTTCATGCACTTTCACATATTCAATGTTGGGTGTATGTTCAGAATCTTGTAGAATTTTATTTAATTGTTCATAGAAACTATTAAATTGTAATTTATATTTGTCATATTGTAATATCGCATTGTCTAATTCTATAGAAACTCCAGTTTGTATAATATTTTCAACAAATGTAGTCATTGATGAAGTTAATTTGCAATTTTGAATTATAAAATGTTCATTTAAAAATGTGGTTAATTCAGTACACATTACATCCACTATTTTATTACCATCATTATCGTCATTCTTTAAAAAATCATTGCATAAATAATTGCAAATTTCTCGATTTTCACCCAAACAAACATTCATTTGTGAAACCAATTGAATGCTATTATATAAATGAAATATGGTAGATGGATAAATCGATTTTGTTAATAATTGTCTACACACTTTATTTAAATCACGAATTCCCACCAATTGTTTACGAAATGTATTAATTAAACAATAATTAGTTTCACATAACATATTTCCAATCATATTATATTCTTGATTTAACCATTCAATATTAAATGTAGGATTTGTAATTTGATATTTAAATTTGCGCTTACCCATTGGTGAACAACATTTATTTAATAGTGATAGTACAGATGATAAATTTCCTACACCATTGCAATCATTTGACATATCACTAATTATATTAAGTTGTAATAAAGTATGATTTGCTAAAACCATACGGTCGGATGTATTATTAAATACAGGCAATGTAATTTTTCGAACTAAATCAGGGTTGTGTTCATATATAAAATCTAATAAATAACAAAATGATTGTGTAGATAATATTCCATTTGAAAATTCACTACATCCATCATAGGTTGATTCATTGAAATAAGATGCAATAATGGTTTTAATATATTTTTGATTTGAACAATTTGTAATTTTAATATGATTTTCACGTGAATCTATTTTATGGATACTACTTGATTTAATTCCAGTAAATTGAAAAATGTCATTTAAATTATTATTATCAAAAGGAGATATAATAATAAGTTCACTTGGATTGAACATTGAAATATATCGTTCCAATTCATCAAATGTAGTTACATTCATATAAAATGCAGTTTCGTGTTGAAACATTGATGTTTTGCCCGTAAATATATCAACTACAGAAACGCCGTATACAATTGTATCTTTTAAATTGAGAGATACATTCATCGGTTTATATATTTCAAACCAAATGCACATTATATTATTCGAAATTTTAGATAAACTATCAGTTTCGCATGAAACATATGTTCCCGTGGAATATACTTTATATAATGGTCGTGTTATATTTGTGCCATTTTTAATTTGAATATAAACAGGAACTGTATATCCAGCATCTGTTAATTTTGTAATATATTTATCTATTGTAAAATCACGAAATCCAGCCATTACTATTTGACCATCTTGATAACTTTGTGATTTTTCAGAAACATTTAATTGGCATATTTCTGCAAACTCGACGATATTACTATTTGTAACATTATTAGTAGAAATATTTTTTATCCCATATACTTCAAAAAATGCACCTACTTGCAATAGTACAATTGTTTTTTCTCCATATTTTACATAATTATCATTTGTGTATGTAAAATACTGTGTATAAATGCTGTTAGTATTAGTCGTCATTATATCTAATTTTTTTGTATATAAATATATAAGAACGTTATATCTAATATATTATGCACTTATATTATATTATTTAAATGCAGGTTGAAATTTATTATACATGTATGGTGTGTTGGACATATTTAACTATATATAATTAATTTATATTATTTAACTAATTGCATAATAAAATTACATTCTTAACAAAATAAATATATATATATATATAGGTTGAAACATACATGGTTTATAAATCAACCAAAAAAATAAAAATAAAACCAAAAAATGCTACACGAAAGGTTAGAACTCGACAAATATATAAAGAAAATTATAACATTAACCAAAAAATAAAATTAGCAAACCGAATCCGTGATATTAGTGAAGATGAATTATTAATTGATTATAATAAATTAGTAGAAGAAGGCAATAAAATGAATAATGTTGATAAATACGAACGAAGTGATTTTAGTAGAATTGGAAATAAAGCAGTAGATTATTTTACATTTTCAGAGAGATTAAATACAAAAGGTCCAAAGAAATTGAGTTTTTATGAACTTTGGAACAATAAACCAGAGTTTCAACGTAAACCATTTGTCCAAAAATTAATACACCATACATATACAACAACTGGTTCATTAAAGAGTGAAATTCAACAATATTATAAAATGTTTAATCTGTATTACGGGTCTATATATATATTTAAACCAACTACTGCATTAGATATATATCATCGATTTAGACCAAAGTGTGTATTAGATATGACAATGGGATGGGGTGGTAGATTAATGGGTGCATGTGCATTAAATGTTCCTAGGTATATTGGAATTGACAATAATTTAAATTTGAAAGAACCATATAACAAAATGAGAAAATTTTTAAAAGGTAAAACTCAGACAAAAATGAATTTAATATTTAAAGATGCATTGACTATTGATTATAAATCACTCAAACACAAATATCATTATGATATGGTATTTACTTCACCTCCCTATTTTAACATAGAACAATATGGGAATTCTCAAACAAATCCCAAATATATAAATAAAGAAGATTGGTATAATAACTTTTATAGTCCACTTATTCAAAATACATTTGAACATCTTGCGATTGGTGGTCATTATTGTTTAAATGTTCAAGTTGAAATATATGAAAATGTATGCGTCAAACATTTAGGAAAAGCTGATATAAAAATTCCACTTAACCTTGTAGAACGCGGTAATAATGAATATAAAGAATTTATTTATGTGTGGATAAAATGAAAAATTGAAAATCTTTATTTATTATATGATTGATTATAATAAATAACATATAAAATGGACGACGATTATGGATATTTCTGCGATCCAGATACAATTGATACCGAACCTATTATAATACATCCACATGTAATACATCCACATGTAATACATACACATGTAATACATCCACATGTAATACATCCACATGTAATACATCCACATGTAAGAATAGATGATGAAATCATTCCACAAAAACATATTAATAATAACAGATTCTCTTATGAAAACATGTATAAATATAATAAATCTAATATATTTATCAAAATAACACAATTCGTTTATAACTCTGTACCTGACATATGTCATATGATTTATACAACATCATTTACAAAATTATATAATAGATTTCGTGGATTTCGATTATGAACTTCTGCACCGACCATATGAGAACTTTCATACATTTTACGTAATATATGACTTGGTGCTACTGAACCAACTTCAATAAACCCGTGTTTAATTAAATATTTTTTTATATCTGCAATTGAACTATGTTTTAATAATTGCGCTTTTTCAAAAATATTATTACGAATCGTTTTATTTGACACTAACACTGATATTTTGTTAGACTGGCTTGATTTGCCCGTTTTATATGTTCTACGAACGATTCGTTTTCGTTTTTTTGGTTTGATGTGTTTAATTGGATTTGTAAGTTGTTTATATTGACTCATAATAGATGCACGTTCAACTATATTATTATGATTATTAATTATTGGAACAATTGTCGGACGCAATGATGTATCACATATGATTGGTTTTATTGGAATCGGTGCAGTGGGTGTTTTTACATTAGCTTGATGTTCCATTGGATTCCGAGATTCAACTTGTATATTTGAATTATTTTGCATTGGAGATTGTTTTCGTGTTTGATTTACATAATTTCTAAATGTAGGTAAGACACCATTCTTTAAACATCCATATTTAGGATTTGTCACATTTGCATTTGGGTTTATATGTATAGGTTTTGAATTTGATTGATTTGCATTCATTTCTGAACTAATGTTAATTGGAGTGAGTGGTGTAATTGGAAATGATGACACTACTGGTTGCATTTTTAATGTACAATTTGCAAGTTGTTTTCTATTATTATGTTGAGTGGATAATTTTTCAAAAAACGTTTGTGCATCTTTAAATTCGTTATTAAACTCTGGTTCAATTACACATGTATTTTGTGTTTTGTTATCAATCATAGATTTATTACGCTGTTCTTGATGATTACGTATCATTTTTAATATAGATTTATGTTTGATTGTATCCGTTAATGCTGATTTTGGTTTAGTTGATGACTTTACTTTAATTCTTGGATTGGACGTTAAGTTAGTAGGTTTAGCACGTGTTTTTCGTGTATTTTTAGACATTATGAACATTTTAGGGTCGATATTAATTATTTTTTTTTTAACATCATCTGTCATATTATTTTACGTTGTATAGTTTATTATAATCACACATTTAAATATGTCTAATTCTAATTATATAATTGACTACTATTCTAAATGTTATATAATTGTGTTGAAAAATTGAAAAAATAATTTGGTCAAATTTAGTTTGCAATAAATAACAATTAATTAACAATTATAATCATAATACTTAAAACTAATCATGTCTGACATTACAATCATGCCGAACATAATTCACGAACATTCTACTAAACGTATGCCACGTAAATTGAAAATAACACCTAAGACTGTTAATGTTAAATCTACAGAACAAACTAAACTCAATGAATATGTCGAAACTGTTCATAATGGGTTAGACCTTGATAAAACACATATATTTGACCATATTGGTGAGTTTATCACTGAACCGTTTGATATTATAGAATCGTACTTTGATGGTAAACATTTAGACCGATTAGTAAGACATCAAATTGAATCTTATAATCATTTTATAAACAATCAACTTCAACGAACTATAAATATGTTTAATCCAGTAAAAATTCGTTCAGCAAATGATTTTGTGGTAGAAACTAACAGTTATTTCTTGGAAATTCATATCAACTTTGTTAACTTTAAATTATATCCTCCTCAAATTCATGAAAATAATGGTGCTACTAAAACAATGTTACCACAAGAAGCTAAATTACGAAATTTCACATATGCATCTACAATGACAGTTGACATAAACATTCAATATATTGTTCGAAATACAGAACAAATGGAAACTCCTACTATAATAAACAAAACTCTTTATAAAATAAACATTGGTAAAATGCCAGTTATGATAAAATCAGCTGTATGTGTATTATCTCAATCGTCAATATTAAATTCACATTCTTCAGGTGAGTGTTCAATGGATTGTGGTGGATACTTTATTATTAAAGGGTCCGAAAAAACAGTCATTGGACAAGAACGTGCTGCTGAGAATAAGGTATATTGTTTTGATGGTAAGAATACTACTAAATGGAGTTATATAGCAGAACTCAAATCTGTACCTGATTATAAATGCATTTCACCAAAACAAATAAGTATGATGATTGCCTCTAAAAATAATGGATTTGGACATGGTATATATGTATCAATCCCTAGAATTAAACAACCGATTGAATTGTTTGTATTATTTCGTGCATTGGGAATTAATTCAGACAAGGATATTTGTAAATATATATTATTAGATATTAACCAACCAGACAATAACATTTTATTACAATTCTTACATGCATCTATTACAGATTCGAATAAATATATGACACATGAAGGTGCAATTCAACACATTTCATCATATGCAATATATACCCCAATTAATGTAGATAAGGAAACCGGTAATCGTAAAAAACGTGAATTTACATTGGATGCATTAGAAAACGATTTATTTCCACATTGTGTTACAAATTCCCATAAATTATATTTATTGGGATACATGGCTAATAAATTAATAAAGACATGCCTTGGCATTACTAAAGTATCTGACCGAGATTCTTATGAAAATAAACGTATTGAATTAACCGGTACATTATTAAATAATCTATTTCGTAATTATTTCAATAAATTAGTGAAAGAAATGCAAAAACAAGTCATACGTGAAATTAATAATGGTTCTTGGAAATCAACTGATGATTATGGTAACATTATTAATATGACAAATATTTATAAAATTATGAAATCAACTACCATTGAAAATGGTTTAAATCGTGCATTATCAACTGGTGATTTTAGTATTAAACAATCAAATAATAGTAAAGTTGGTGTGGCACAAGTATTAAATAGATTAACATATGTTGCAGGATTAAGTCATTTGAGACGTATTAATACACCTATGGAAAAATCAGGTGAATTGATTGCTCCTCGTAAATTACACAGCACTACATGGGGTTTTCTATGTCCAGCTGAAACTCCAGAAGGACAATCTGTTGGCATTGTAAAGAATCTTAGTTATATGGCTCATATTACAATCCCTGCAAATAGTTCATCGTTATATGAGTATATATTACCTCATATAATCAAAATTGATGCAAATATTGACCCGAATGAATTATATGGAAAAGTAAAGGTATTTATTAATGGAGCATGGCAAGGTGTTACTGATACACCAATCGAATTATATAATGAATTAAAAGCCAAGAAATGTAAAGGCATTATTAACATTTACACCGCAATTGTATTTGATTATAACACATTAGAAATTCGTGTATGTAATGATGGTGGTCGATTAACTCGTCCAGTATTAAGAGTAAGTAATAATAAAGCATTGATTACAACTGATATATTGACAAAAATTGCATCAAAAGAAATAAAATGGAATGACCTATTAACAAATGCAGTTTTAGATGAATCTGTAATTGAATACATTGACCCTGATGAACAAAATACATCAATGATTGCATTGAAAACCCAAGACACATTTTTGCAAAATGATATAACATTAAAATATACACATTGTGAAATACATCCTAGTACTATATTTGGTGTATTGGCCTCATGTATTCCATTTCCCGACCACAATCAAGCCCCTAGAAATACATATCAATGTGCTATGGGAAAACAAGCCATGGGGGTTTATGCAACAAATTACGACAAACGTATGGATAAAACTGCATTTGTATTAAATTATCCAAGTCGTCCATTAGTTGATACACGAGTTATGAATTTCATACAATTAAATAAAATTCCATCAGGTACACAGATTCATGTTGCAATTATGACACATACTGGATATAATCAAGAAGATAGTGTATTAGTAAACCAAGGTTCAATTGATAGAGGATTATTCTTAACCACTATATATCATACTGAAAAGGATGAAGATAAAAATATTATACGTGATGAAATTATTAGATGCAAACCTGACCCTTTAAAAACAAAGGGTATTAAATTAGGAAATTATGATAAATTAAATCAACATGGTTTTATACCAGAAAATACTTTTGTTGAAAATCGAGATGTGATTATAGCCAAAACAATTCCTATTAAAGAAAATCGTAATGACCCAACCAAACCTATTAAATTTGAAGACCAAAGTAAAATATATAGAACTGCTGAAGAAAGTTATATTGATAAAAACTATACAGGTAGAAATGGTGATGGTTATAATTTTGCAAAAGTTCGTGTTAGAATTATGAGAAAACCAGTAATCGGTGATAAATTTTCATCAAGACATGGACAAAAGGGTACATGTGGTAATATATTACCAGAACAAGACATGCCTTTTACCAAAGATGGATTAAAACCAGATATTATTATTAATCCACATGCAATTCCTTCTCGTATGACAATTGGACAATTAAAAGAAACTTTATTAGGCAAAGTTCTATTAGAACTGGGAATGTTCGGTGATGGAACCAGTTTTGGAAATTTAGATGTCAAAACAATTACCCAAGAATTATTGAAAATTGGGTATGAAAGTTATGGCAATGAATTAATGTATAATGGATTAACTGGTGAACAATTAGAAACAAATATATTTATTGGACCTGTATTTTATCAAAGATTAAAACATATGGTAAATGATAAACAACATAGTCGTTCAATTGGTCCAATGGTAAATCTAACTAGACAACCAGCTGAAGGTAGAAGTCGTGATGGTGGATTTAGAATTGGTGAAATGGAGCGTGATGTAATGATTGCTCATGGAATGACTAGTATATGCCGTGAACGATTATATGAAGTATCTGATAAATATAGCATACATGTATGTAAAAAATGTGGGTTAGGTGCATCATATAACAATGGTGATAAAAATAGAATGTATGCAGCAGCAGACTTTTCAGTACATTTATGTAAAACCTGTGATAATCGCACACACTTTGCAAAGGTTGATATTCCATATGCATATAAACTAATGTCACAGGAATTGCAAACTATCAATATTGTACCACGTCTAATTACTGAATAATTCAAAAATGTAATGTAAATAAAACAAAATAATATAAATATAATAACATAATATAAATAATAAACAATCTTTTTTATGGATACAACACTTACAACCAATAATAAAGAATATAATAATGGTTATAAATTATTAAAAACAAACCCTTTTTTTAATGATTTAATTTCATTAATGAAAAATAGTGAATTTAATGCATTTTATGATAATTATTTCCATGACTGGACTGATATTCAAACAATGATATTTTATATGAAACTTCATCATACAATCAAATATGAATATAACGAACGTTATGGACATAATATTAGCGATGAATTGATGGTACATAGTTTACATGAAATTATGACAAATGCACAAACTCGTAAAACTGCAATGCAATTATTTAATGATTTCAAATTAGACCATGATGCAAGTAAATCGTTTAGAACATTGCTTCCATTAACCACTAATAAACAATTTTTATGTATAAAAGATTCAACCAAATAATATAATGTAAATGTAATCGGTAGTTGTATATTATTATTTTCTAACATGGATGTAAATAATGGATAAGAATGAAATAAACGATGTACGTACATCTACACATTTTAAAGGAATCTCATTTTCAAACTTTAAAAATACTGAAGTTAGAAAACAATATTTTGAGAATATGAAAAATGGACGTGTTGAACAAGCATGTTACTGGTGTGCAGAGTTATTATGTGCAGGTCACATAATGGATATATGGGAGAATATTATACATTATGCATGTAAGCATATTCAACTGGGCAATCCAAAAATAGTTATATATTTAGAGAAAAGATATGAGACATTTCGAAATATCATGAAACAAGGACAATATACAGATGAATTAATGATTCGAAATAATAAAACTGTACGTATACTATTTGCCGAGATTACATGCATACTTACTATGTCCAATAAGAAGAATAGTTTCGAACCTATTAAAATAAATAAAGCAGATGAATATGACATTACTCAAATGACTGAACGGTTAATATCACCATCAGTCGAGTATATAACTGATATTTTTAAAAAAAATGATCCGAAAGAATTGTTTATCGCATTGAATGAATTTGCATATAATGTTTCAACTGATAAACTTAATATGGCAAACGCATGTTATTGGATTGAATGGATAGTTGAGTTCGGAACAATATGTAAAAAACGAAAAACACAATGCAAATGTGAATCACGGAATTATAATATAGAATCTAAATTTAAACGAGATGCTATATGGATTATATGGGATATTTTGTTATATTTTACAGAAAAACAGAACAATCAATACATGACACAATTAATGAATGCTTCACTTAATATGTTCTGTATCAAATATACAACTGCTACGTGTAAAAAACGTAGATATGTATTATATTTTGCTGTATCATTATTGACTGAACCAGTTTCAATTAATGTTGAATTAATAGCGGATAAGAATGTTATAAAAATGGTGACTGATAAGATAAATATAATTTATAAACAAATCAAGAAAAATGAAGAAAGTCCAAATACAGAATACTTATTTGCAAATCTGAGAAATGATAATACATTTGAACAATCTATGCGCAAAATAAATATACTTAATAATTTGGAGTTTACATAATTGACTTTCGAATCATATCAATATTAATGTTAATGCTATTATTCAGATTTGCAATTGTTTCACATGCAGTATCCTTAAAAACAGGTTGTCTATAAAAATTTTCTAAATCGTCTGGGTGGTCAATTAGATATTTTACTCGATTGGCTATCTCATCTACATTTGTAGGATTTATTTGTAGAATTCGGTCAACATTAAATATTTCCAAATCAATCAAGTCAAATATACCATTATAAATCGGTATGGCTCCAGATAAACATGCATTTAATATTTTTTCAGTAATGTATCCTGGATGGTCATTATAATAGTTCTCAGTACATATAATGAATTTATATTTCTTCACATATTCAGGTATTCCAACTACATTTAATTCGACATTTGAACAATTGTTTAACAACCTACCAAAACAATCTATCCTATCAAATTTGTTTAATTTATTATGTATTGGAGTACGTGTATTTCCCATGTCATGTCTATTAATTAACACACAAAACTTTTTATTATGTATATCACATGTATTAACATATTCATTTACATTTGTAAATGTCGATTTTTCTGACAAGTTTGGGAATAATAAATATAATGGATATTTTATACATCTATCTTCTGGAGAATTCGGAACACACCCAATCTTAAAACTACATAAATTATGTTGATATATATACTTTGATATTGGACAATAAGGTAAATTCATAATAGGTTCTGCAATGTATTGAATTTTCAACTTATTAAATGATTGTATTGCATTTACATCGTAATTGTTTACATAATCTCCAATCAATAATATATTTGCATCATTTATATTATTAACCACAGCATCATCTGGTTTAAAAAAACGGGTAATTGTATCAGTTTTATGAAAATCTGGATTGCCTTGATTAAATCCTATATATTTTAATTTGATTGGCATATATTTAATAATATTGTTTTACTTTTTATGTTATTTATATATATATAAACATTCGAAATGTGTCAAATATTGTTATCTATGGATATCGATAATTACGCAACCGAATTTAAAAAATTTTATAAAACTCAAAATGCACAAAAGATGATTCATGGATTTGGTATCGGTCATTATGATGATAATAATTCATGGAAATTTACTAGAAAACCAATATCATTATTCAATGCAGATAAAGACTGTGAAAATTATATAAAGATTTTTGAAAAAAAACCAAAATCAATTATTGTACATCTCCGACAAATATATTTAACAGAACCCAATGTTAATTTACAGTCTGAATTAAAACTTGAAAATACTCATCCATTCTGTCATGAAGACATGTGGTTAGTTCATCGAGGTAATATATTCGTGAAAAGTGGAAATGCATACACATGCACATTTCAATCAGGTCGTGAAACACCTTTTTTTTTATTAAAAATTAAAAAACTTTATGCACATATACATAACTCATTGCTGAAAAATATAATTGGAAATACTGATAGTGAAATTATGTTTTACATATTTATGACAATATATAAAAAAAATCAAGAGTTGAATTCTAAAATTACAATTCGAACGAATATGATAACCAGTATAAAAACAATGCTTTCAATTATTTCATTATGTGGTTTCAGTAATTGTTCAAATATAATTATTTCAAATAATGAATATATTGCAATTGTAAATATAAATACGTCTAATTGTAATAAACTGCAACGACAATTTTACTATAATAACAGATTGTCTTTTTGTGGTTTAAAATTAGACGATTCATATAAACTAATGCCTAATAATGTTCTATATATGTATAGAATCAAAACCCAACATCATAAGTTGTATCATTTATGCGTAAAAAATGTAGTCTGATATTTGTCCATTTTATTTCATATTTTGTGGTTCATTCTCTCAATATGTCTTTTTTAATTTGATAAATAATAATATAAATTTCAAATGTATATTGAAATATTAGTATATACTAATAGTATATGTCTGAAATATTTATAGTATTAATAATAAATAAAAAATTCGTTAGATGGGAATCATTTGAACAATCTGCTACATTAGGTTGCATATTTAATTTATTGACAACAAAATATAATATAACCAAATGTGTAATTGAAATTGGGGATGTATCATTTATGAATAAACATAGATTTAAAAACATGGCATTATCTAACATCTTATTGCAAGCAAATGTTGGAACTATTTACGTTTTTACAAAAGAACAATTATTGGTTCTAAATTCAGAATGATGTCCAAACTATGTTCCTTGTATATTATGTAATATTATAAATCAATTATCTTTTTTATAATATTAATTATCAAATTAAAAATAACATATTGAGAGAATGTGACATTATTATAACATTAAAATGTCTTAAAATGCAGAACCAAAAGAACCACCGAGAAGTCCATTTGCTGCCATAGGTCCTCCCATTCCACCAAAATCATTTCCAAACCCACCATTATTCATTTGTTGGTCATTGTCACGTTGAGATGGTATTGATGATACAGGTGCAGGTGGGAATGTATTTTGTTGAATTTGACTATTGTCTAAATAATCAGATTGACTAGGTGTATGTTTACTAACTGGTTTGCGAACTCTAACCCCATTTGTATTCTTAACTTGGTCTTTAGATTCATATGGTTCACCGTTCCATAATTCTAGTACCCTATCATATATAATATTTACCTTTATGCCTAATTTAGTTTGAATACTTAATAACACCATCAAAAACAATAATATACCATTAGTTAAACATAAATTGTCATACTTAAATCCACTGTATGTTGGAAGATAGGTAACCATTCGATGTATTAATATAATTCCACTACACATAATCGTAATTTGCATAAATATTTCTACTAAAAGTTCAATACTAGAACTTTCACTATCTGCTTCTGGTATAAATCGTTGAATTAACTTATTTAAACTAACTATAGGTATTACACTCAATAATGCATATTGAACTACATTAAGAATTTCTGAATTACTTTCTTCTGTTGTTGAAAATACATGCGTCATAAATGTTTTTTGTGCACTAATATCACCTCCCTCAAAATTCATAATCAAATTATTTATATATAGAATACAAAGAAAATATATATAGAGTTTGATAATGATAATGAAAATGACATATATAATATATACACTATCAAAACCATTTAAATAAATATATTCGTAATATAATACAAATCAAAATGAGTCGTTCAAATGCAGCTGCAATAAATCGGCGTGTAAATAAACCGATTGTACCACCACCACCAACTTCATCAAATCCATCATCGATTGAATACTCACCTATTATTAACAATAATAATCCAGGTACAAGTCATCAATTAAATGGTCTTACATTTAAAGAAGTTGTTGCAAATCTAGATAAACGTATACATGCATTGGAAACAAATGTACATTCAAATATTACACTAACTGAACAATATGAACCACTTGAACAAGATGAAATTGTTAAATTAGACGAAGTTGTTATTGAATTTAATAATAGATTTGAATTGATAGTTGAAGAAATCGGTAATATGAAAGATATCATTATAAAATTACAATCATTTACAATGGATGTAAATAAACAGTTATTAAATGAGAGAATATTATCTAGAGACGATAAAAATGATTTAATTGCAATGGACACGTCTGAAACAATTTCCATGCCTACCTCAATTGTATTAGATGCACAATTAGATGCACTATTAGATGCACCATTAGATGCACCATCGACGATAGAATCAAATGAAACACCTATTGACGTACCTACTCAAACATTTAAACATAAACCTTTACATATACATCAACCTAGTAAATTAAAAAATCATATAACATCAACTATATCAAAACATATAGAGAATTAAATATGTTATATTATAACAATTAATATATTATTATAATATACAACAAATAACATGTCGACTGATGAGTTTAAAACACGCCTGGATAAAATGAAAGCTGATTACTATTCAAAAAATAAACCTTCCATTTTTAATAAAAAACAAAAGGATGAATGTGCAAAATCCATTGCAATTAATTGTCCTTTACCTTACCTACTTAATAATACTGCATATATATTAAATAATACAAATAAAGTATATTTCGATTATACAGTTTTTAAAACATATGCAACCTGTGAAAATTTCCCACATATAGTAAATCATATTAAACAATTGAATATTCAAGCAATTCAAATGTATGGTTCATTTGAAATTCATATAAATTGGGCAACTTATACAATTTCTGCACATGAACGATACAAGGACATTTTCAGATTGTTTTCATTAGCACATACAGATGATTGTAGATACGATTTTTCTGCATTACTTACACGCTTCAATGTTTATAACACCCCAGCTATTATGAATATAATATCCACATTTATAACTCCATTAATTGACCCGATTGTAATTTCAAAAATACATCTTCATGATAAAGTAGTAAGTGAACCAATAATTCGTATGTTATTGGATAATAAAACAGTATAAAGCATGTCAATGTAATACGTATAACACGATGAATATACATATTTCGAATCTTAGTAAATCTGATGCATTTTCTACAATATTCCAACATATAAGATTATTTACTGACCATATAAATATCACATTTTCAAAAGAACGAATGTATTTCCAATCAATGGATTCATCACGAGTATCCATTTTCGAATTAACATTGCCAAGTGATTGGTTTGATATATATGAATTCAATTATGATGGTCCAGTTACTATCGGTGTAAATTCAAACATTCTATATAAAATTTTGAATACACGTGATAAAATTCAAGAGACTAATATCACATATGACGTTACCAATGATTCTGACAAATTATTTATAAAATTCAATAGCGACAATAAGAATATATATGATAAGAATTTCGAATTGCCATTGGTCGATTTAGATACAGAATTAATGGATATACCTGAATCTGAATGTGATGCCGAATTTTCAATATGTTCTGCCAACTTTTCAAACATAATATCACAATTAAAAATATTTGGTGATACGATAGATATTGAATGTACTGAAGAAAAAATAGAATTACAATCAATCAGTCAAGAATCGGGTAAGATGGCAGTTGAAATTGACATTGATGAATTAACCTCATATGCTATAAATGAAGGAGATGTCATCAATTTATCATTTAGTTTAGCAATTTTGCAAAATATTAGTTTATATCATAAATTATCAAAAGAAATGATAATATATTTAACTGCAGAAAAACCCTTGAAAATTATTTACAATTTAGGAATTAATGATGATGCAGTTATGACCTTTTATCTAGCACCTAAAATAAATGACAATGATTAATGTGTTCGTATTATATTACAAAACGCGATATATACATTATGTATAATACGCTATTGATAATATATAAATAATGGATTTAATTGTACACATTTTCATTTTTGTCATAATATTATTCATGTACATTCACATTAATCAACAATACAAATGTAGTGAAGATTTAGAAATATATGAGATTGATTATGTAGATAATAGTCATTTACAAGAAGTATGTAATTTAAAACAACCAATATTATTTAATTATAAAACAATATATCCTGATTTTTTTGAAGATATAACACTTGAATCATTATCCGCTAGTGGACCATATGATGTAAATGTAAAAGATATTAATGATTATTGGAAAGACGAATTTGAAACAGTAGACTCCATTATTTTACCATTCCAAAGTGCAGAAAATCTAATAAATAGTGACATTAATTCAAAATATTTCATGGAAAATAATCAAATGTTTATAGATGAATCTGGATTATCTAAACATTTTATGAACAATGACCAATTTATTAAACCACAATTTACAGTACAAACCTCATTTGACATTCAAATGGGTTCAAAAAAAACAGTTACTCCATTACGTTTCCATACGAATAATAGACATTTTATATGTGTAAATTCGGGGAAAATTAGTATGAAATTAACTCCATGGAAAAGTAGCAAGTATTTACATTTATATAACGATTATGAATCATATGAATTTCTGTCCCTGATTAATATATGGAAACCACAACGTAAATATTTCAATGATATGGATAAAATCAAATGGTTAGATGTTGACATTGAAGCTGGTCATGTTATATATATTCCTGCATATTGGTGGTATAGCATTCAATATAGTGATGAACCTGATACCATTCTAACCAACTTTACATATAACAATATTCCAAATATATTATCAAATGTACGTAATCTTGGATTGTATTATTTACAACAAAGTAATACCAAAACTCATATACTTAAACCACATGATGATTTAAATATCATAGACGAAGACAATCAAATCCCAATAAAAAATGAATCGGATATTGACATTAGTTAACAAGAAATATCTGAATAATTTTAGCTGAGGAGTTTAGTTGATTGTTTAATGTACAATCTTACGGGTAAATTTCTTTGTTGCAATTTTTATATTATATATTTTACAAAAATCCATTATATTATATTGGGGTTCTTTTCCAGTTCCAATATGATACTCACATACAATTTTAGGTTGTTCATCGGGTTCATATCCCCATTTATTGAAGAATGATTCTTCGTCATTTGAATCTATAAATTCAATTGTACGTGCATCTACATTTTCTACACCATTGAATGAATCTATTCGATTTTTCCATATAGGTGATTGACATGCATAATACAACCAATCATCATTATATATCTTATGTAATTTATCATAATTTATAGAAGTGCACATATAAAATAATACATTTGTACATTTTCGGATTGAATATTTATTTTCAAGTGAAAGAACTGTTGCTGATTTACTATAATTGGTCTTATATTTTATAATATCACACTCGCGTAAATTTATATTCAACTTTCGATTGATTGATATTACATTTTGCGGTTGTTCACATTTTACTTTAAAGAATTCTTCTATAAATGGAACTAAATTATAATTGCGATATGTAAGTGTCGATATAATTGAACCAATGCAATAATCATTTTCAGGATGTTCATCCATTAATTTTATATTCGTTTCTATAAAAGTTATTAATAATTGATTGGTATAACTGTATATTTTACTATAAATTAACAATATTAATTCTATTAATTCTTGGTAAAACCCGGAATAATATAATTCGTATGCCCAAAATAAGGCTTCATCGCGTTTATGATCTAAAATCGCAAGTAACATTGAATGTTTTACTTCAGTTTTTATATATAAGTATCTAGTTAATGCTAGGTTGTCTAGTTCATCATCGAATTCAACGGTTGACATATTTATTGGGTATTTGTTTAATGATAATGTTAATAATAATTATTTTATCAATTTTATCAAATTCTTAGTTTAGTAAATAAAATATACATTTAATATAGTATATATTTTATTTTATGAAACATACTACAATTAGTCGAGAAATGCGTAATAAAAATCGTAAAACCATGCGAAATAATAAACCGAAAAATAGTGTATCTGATAAAATAAAGCAGAATATTATGGTGCAATTTCTAGAATTATTAAATATGATTAAATTATTTCATTGGAAAACATGTTCATATAGTCAACATAAATCAACTGATTTATTATATGAACAATTAAATAAACACATTGATAAATTTATAGAATTATTGATTATAAAAGATAATAAAAGAATTAAAATGGTAAATAAAAAAATGAATTTAATTGACATTAATGATGAAACTGAATTTAAATCAAAAATTTATGAATATAGAGAATTTCTCATAAATATGGATACTATTTTTAATAAACGTAGTGATTCTGCATTAATTACTATAAAAGATGACATTCTAGTTGATATTAATCAGTTTTTATATTTAATGACATTCAAATAATGTGAAAATATGAAAGTGCGATAAATCAAAAAAAAATATATACAGTATATAAGAATGGATTATATAATTCCGGCATTTTCAATCTTATTTATAGATAGTGTATATTTAATAAATATAGGTGGTCCCATGTTTGATAAAATGGTAAAACAAATACAAAATGATGATATGAAATTAAATATATACGGAGCAATTGGAGCATATGCATTGATGATATTAGCAATATACAAATTTATCATTATGGAAAGAAAACCACCAATTGACGCATTTATTTTAGGTATATGCATTTATGGGGTGTTCGATTTTACAAACTATGCTATATTTAATAAATATAATATTACAATAGGTTTATTAGATATGTTATGGGGAGGAATGTTATATTATATTGTAACATTGATTACATATAAATTATTGGGTATCAAATATTAATACTATAATATTTTTTCTATTTATTATTGTAAGATTTTTATTATATTATTTGAAAAATAGTATAATAAAAAACAGAAAAAAACTTACTTATAAATCGTCCCATTTTAAATATTCAATGGTGCAAATTAGAATTTATATAATATAACCTACCTTATGTTTTTACATTATGCATAGTCTGATAACATCCCTTTTATTGAAGGTAAATGTTTATTGTCATTATTATCTTTTGGATAATTACATGCAAGTTCAAATGTAGTTTTATTTGCGTTTACACTCATGTAGTGTTGGATTTTTTGAATTCTTAATTTATATGTTTTTTTCCAATGTCTCTGGATAATTTTAATCCAATGTGTTTTTATAGAAGTTGAATATGTACCATCATCCAATATATGTAATTTCATGACTTCAACTTTTGGAATTAAATTTAAAGTTAACCCATAATAATACATATATTTTAATGAGTCTATAAATGCATATTTAAAGAATGCATTGGCGGACATAGACATCGATAATAATAATATATCATTATGACTTTTATTATCACATACTCCTATATAATAATCACCATTTATCTTATCTTTATTGCAATGTTGTCTGTCGTATTTATATATATTATCAACATCAATTGATGTATTATTGTATGATTGTAATTCCATTGTATATATATATATATTGTGTTATTTATATCTATATTATTTATATTTAGTTTAAATCCACAATGACTGCAGGTTGTAAATCAATTTTTCATTATACATATAAACTTTGAGATGTCATTATATATTTTAAAATCATTCGTTCAATTAACGATAATTTATACAATGTGTCAGTATTTTCAGATTGTTCATATATATTAATAAATTCGTTTGCAATTGTAACTATCTTTAACATGGATTTTGTAAAGTCACCTACTGAGATTGACATATCAGACACATCCGTTTGTATAAATTGTTTACATTCCATCTCATTTGAACAATCGCACCATTTCATTGATAATTCTACAATATCATATTGTATCATATTGTCATAATCAATGCCAGTATCTAATGAATTATTATATTCAATATCATTATATTCAATGCACATATTTTCAATTTCTTTTATGCGATAACATAAATAAGAATCATCAATGTTTTCAATTGTTAATTTATACTCATCTGATACTTTTATTGTTGTAAAGCAAGAGAATAACCCAATCATTTGTTTTGTTGAAAAATCGGCGAAATTGTTCCATTTTTCATTTACCAATCTAGATATAATTAATGGATGTAATTCCGAAATATTTGACGCAAATTTACCAGTTGTTGTTAATTCAAATGAATTTGATTGAGTTGTATCATCCAATGGTTTTATAATATTACTATTTAATAATATATCACATATAGTATCTGTTTGTGATTTTATATAGGATATTGTATTTTTGGTAACATTGTCAATTTCTTGGCATTTGATTTTCAAATTATTCAATTCATTTACACGTGCTGCATCATTTATAATATTCTTATAATTGTAAACCAATAATTGTTTATCCTTTTCTGCTTTCTTACGTCTTTTATTGACGCAATTTGGTATAATTTCATTAAGACTTAACAATTCGTCACAAATAGTACGAGGTGTTTCTGCAACCTCTATAAACTTCATTTTTTTTGAGATTTCTTCAGTTAGTTCCGTTTTTTCATGAATTAATCCTTTTATTGCATTTTGAATTTCATTATGTACCATGCTTTTTTCAATAAATAAATGGAAATCAGTGGTTTGTCCATTTTTTAATAAATTGAGCATTAATGAATATGATATACGAAATTTAGATACTAATTTCTGAGGGATTCCGTTTAATATGGTTTTATAATCAAGTGATGATAGTGGTTTAAATAAATTATTACAATGGACTACGTGACCAATTGTATCAATGCCTCTACGACCTGCTCGACCTGCCATTTGGGTATATTCATGTGACATTAAATAACGTTCATTATGTCCATCAAATTTTGTAAGACTTGTAAATATAGCGGTTTTAATTGGACAATCTAATCCAATTGCAAATGATTCAGTTGCAAATAATATTTTTATATATTTTTTAGAAATCATCAATTCGACAATTTCTCTTAATATAGGTATCATACCAGAGTGATGTATTCCAATTCCTTTTTCTAACAATTCTACTAATTTTATATATTCGGGCAATTGTAAATATTCTAAATAATTTGGTAGTTTACGGATTATTTGTTCACATTCATATTTAACTGTATATGCGACTTTGCTATCAAATTCCAATACAGGAACTGTAATACTTGATGCATATAATTCAACTTGCTTTCGAGAAAATACAAATGCGATTGCTGGTAACATTTCACGTTCACGTAAGAACCCACATAATTGATTTAATACATGAGTTTTAGTCGCAATCATTCGATTTGTCATAAATGTATTGTTTAATTTAACCAATGTTTTATGCCCAATTTCATTAAATACTCCATTTTCATCTTGTAATGGAATCAATGAATTTGTATTATCTCGAATTTCCTTTTGGAGAACTTTATCTTTAACTGTTTTAAATATCGATTCTGTAGTTGTTAAATATCCATAATGGAATAATGGAACTACTCGATGATTTGTGGTTGCTAAATAAACCTGTTTTTCTAATAAACCACGTTCACACCATGTTGCAAATCCAATTGGATTATCTATGGTAGCAGATAACATTACCATTTGAATATGTTTAGGCAACATTAAAATCGTTTTTTCCCATACATGTCCACGGTCTACGTCGTTTATGTAATGAACTTCGTCAAATATAACACATCCTAATTCATTTTGGATATCTATTTGGAAACCTAAATTTGATGTAGTTGACTCTTCGATTTGTTTATCATTAATTGGAGCTTGTACAAATAGATAATTCATTAATATTTCAGTCGTCATTATAATTACATCAGCATTCGGATTTGTTTTTATATCACCAGTGAATAATCCAAATGAAATGTGAGGATATTTATGGATAAATTCATAATATTTTTGATTAGATAATGCCTTTATCGGACTAGTAAATATTACTTTTTTACCTAATCCAACTAAATGTGTTATAGCGAATTCGGCAGGTAATGTTTTACCAGACCCAGTATGAGCAGTTATTAATAAATGATTTCCTTCAATTATTGCTTCTATGCCGTATTTTTGAAAATCACTAAGTGGATAAGGGTACAATTCAAAATGTGATTGATACTTTGAATTGGACGGATATTGTGCATTGCATATTTTTACCATTGGTATACATAATATATTACTGTATATTGTTTATGCTGTTTACATAATATACATTTAGTCAAGTGCCATAACATTTTATCTTATTTTTTTTCGGTTCAATTATATATATATTAATTGACTAATGAATTTAAATTCAAATTCAAATATAATGGGATTAACTGATGGTGTTATTTACAATAAGTATGAACCTATGCATGAATTAAATAGTCGCATGAATTCACGCCAATTCCCAGATTCACCATTAGAACCCAATTATTATCCACGTTCAGTTGCTACCAAATATACACATTTCCCTATAGTAAACCATCGTAAACCCGAACATGAACCAACTATACCATATATTAAATATAATGGCAGTGCAAATTTTAATCCCGGAACTACAAGTGCTCCAATTTCAGGATATAACATTGATTTAGAAACCAATTTAAGAAACCAAACTGTCGCATTACAACATGGTGCATCACAAAATATATATATACCATCATCTACGAGTGACTTATATAATATTAGTGTAATATCACGTCCAAGTGTTCAACCACATCCTGAATTATTTAAACGTTCCCTATTTGACCAATCATTACATGCAAATGTATCAAATGTAGACATTGGCAAAAATACATTTTTCAACCATACCCGTACACAACTTCGTAATTTATAAACAATACGTCATTTATTTTGAATGTTTAGTAATATATTTAAAGAATTCATCAATATTATATGTATTGATTTTGTATATACCGTATACATTATGTTTAAATATATTAAAACTATATTAACATCTAATAATCCAAATCTATTTTTTACGAAATTGACAATGATTATGGCAATTATATTAATTTCTATAATTATTCGAAAAATGATGATAAATCCACATCCAATCCCTGAAGGATTTTCACAAGGGAGTCCATTTGTATTAAAATTAAACGATGATGTATATGATGAGTTTTATTCTAGTATACATGATACATTACATGATACTAAATCACGCATTCAAGTTGAATTGATTGAAATAATTAAGATGACTGAACCGTCGACTACACATAGTGTATTTTTAGACGTTGGAAGTGGAACTGGTAACGTTGTAGATGAATTAGTAAATGCTGGATATAATGCATATGGAATTGAGAAATCACCTGAAATGGTAACATGTTCAGCAACACAACACCCTGATATTGAAATTGTTAATGCCGATGTATTAGATGCCATGTCATTTGAAAAATCTACATTTACTCATGTATTATGTACTTATTTCACAATATACCAATTTGATGATAAAGAAAAATTCTTTAGAAATTGTTATTATTGGATGAAGCCAAATAGTTATTTAATATTACATTTAGTTAATCCAAAAACTTTCAAAAATATTGTACCATATAAGAATGTTGATATATCATCCACAGATACGAATGTTAGTCATGTTTTAAATAATAAATTGGTATTTGAGGACTTTAGTTACGTAGCCAATTATGAAGTTCCAACCACTAATAATGAACGTGTTACATTCACTGAAACATTTACTAGTCATAATAATAATAATATTAGACAAAATGAACAAACTATGCAAATGGAATCCATTGATAAAATCATAAATATGGCAAGTATGAATGGATTTATTGTAAAGGGGAAATCTAATATGAATTCATGTGCCGATAGTAATCAATTCCTATATATTTTAGAACGTCAAATGTAAAACTAAAAATAACAAAATCGTAAAGTATATTAGAAACATGCTCGAATATATCTTATTAACTATCACATTTAGTATATTATTTACACTTGCATACATTAAACTTAAATATCCATTTTGGAATATACAACCTGTGTATCATACCTACAATTGGTGGCGTTGCATTTATAAACACCATAGCATTGTATATAAATACCGTCCAGTAAAAACAAAGTTTGTAGATTTATTAAATGTAAAAACAAAACATTATTTAGACACAACTGATGAAATTAGAGAGTCATTATTAAATTTAATACAAAGTAATCATAAATCTACTGAGAACATTGTATTTTACATAAACAATGCAGACCTTTATGCATATTTAACAGGTCAATCTGAACCATCGATTATATCCATATACAATGAAACTATGCCATTGCTACCATTGAATAAAACAAAACAGGTCATACAAATTGGTGCAATCACATCTAGACATTTACAATTCCATGTAAATGAAACTGATAATACATATGTGAAACATCCTATTTATTTTATTGACTTTATGGGCATTGACCGCAATAAAGACCAAATCAAATATAGTAGAACATTGTTACAAACACATGAATATAATCAACGTATACAAAACACAAATGTTGTAATATCTCTCATTAAAAGAAATAAAGATTTATTCACTGGAATTGTACCATTAGTTGAATATGATACACATGTATATAATTTGACTATGTTTAAGTTGCCAAAAATGTATCAACATTATTCAATTATGCAAATTACACATTCAAATATGAGTGATTATACACATTTCTTTTATAATGAAACTATCATGTCATTACATTCGACATTATTTGACATTATGATTTTTCCTGACATTGGTAATATCATTTCATTACTTAAGAAACAAATATTATATATATATTGTCTAAAACATGCAGACAATGTACTTGGATTTTATTTTTTTAAAAATGATAAAACACATTTCGAAGACTTTGATTGCAAATCACTTCGTTGTTTAAATAGCATATTAAATTGCAATAATGAAGAATTATTCTTTTTGGGTTATTTACATGCATTACATCAAATTGTTAATTTAGATAAAGACTACAAATTATTAATCATGGAGAATATTGGACATAATCATATAATACATAAATATTGGGAATTGCGGTATAAATCGTTTTATTCATACAAATCTGCATATTATTTATTTAATTATATATATCCAAATACTCCACTATTAGGGTTGAGATGCTGTATTATTGCATAATATAATTATTATCTTGTATATTTACCAGTTCTTGCGAATGCATCAATGGTAAATATAATAAAAACACCTAAAAATGTATATAGAATAAATTCTTCTGTAATATTGTCGGTCTTTTCATGTTGATTTTCTTCTAACAAATGAAGCATGTAATTTATTTTCTCCATTAATTTATTATCAACACTTACTTTTCCACTATTGTCACTCCTGCCCATATTTGCATAATATGGTTTTGTATTATTATATTTAGGCGGTTCGTAGCTCTTATTATAATTGCTATATTGTGTATTATTACCTTCATTCATTCCATACTTCATATTTACATCTTTATGATCATTTGATGCATCTACATAAGATGATGTTGGCATATAGTTTCTTTCCACATCAATTGCATCATTGTCTTTATTTACATTAATTTGTGGAGGTGATATTGGATTAAATTCACCCATTTTGGAAGTTTCACCTACATTAACTGAAGTAATTGTATCTAACATGCGATTTACACGGGTTGTACGTTCAATTGATTCATCTTGATTAAAAGTTAAATCGAGAGGTTGAGATTGAGTCATATTACTAGATGCATTTATTACATATTGGTTATCATCATTATCACTACTGGTCGGTTTAATTGGTCTATTCTTTACAGTTTTTCGCATGGTAGATACACGTTTATTAGGAACATCGTCATTTATCCAATTTGATGCGGTTGATACTAAACTTGACATTTTGTTATTTATTTATATTACTTTAAAAAATAGATAGAAATTATTTTACCAAATATACGTCGTTTTGAATTTAATTAAACTATCTTTAATTAAATAAATATATAATATAAATGGCATATCAAATTATATCTCAATTTATACCCATTTTAGTAATTACATTGGGATTAATGTTTAAAAACGATTTCGTACGATTTAGTAATACTATTATCGGTAAAATAATCGCAATTTTTATAGTTTTATTTTACATTGAATTTGATAAACCACTTGGGTTATTATCTTGTGCATTAATTATATTATATTATCAAAGTGATTTTGTAGAGAAAATCCTAAATGAATACGATTTGAATCAGTACAAGAAAGAAGAATCTGAATTAATCACAACTACAATCACTGAAAATTTTGATAACATTGATAGTATATTGTCATATTTTCCAACATTCATTTTAGACAAGTTTGGATACACCGAATATAGTGATATTCCAAATCCACCAAATGCAATTGATGAATTTCGTAAACGCAATTGTAATAAAAATCACCTAAACCATAAGAATGTGAATGTTAAATTGGAAAATGTCGGGTTTATTTTTCCTGAATTAGATTTTAAACAAGATGAATGCAATCCATGTGATAAAAATTGTATATTTTCAATTGTTGAAAATAAATTAGGCACTGAACATAATCTAATTCCAATTCAATCTAACAATGCACAAATTGTCAAATTATAAAATGTAATTATTACTTATAACATGGGAAAAAAAAGCGAATTTCATCAAATTTTTGATTTCTTACATAATCGCATTCAAAATATAAATGGCAGTAAAGTATTTGCTGGGTTCATGATTGTATCGTTAAACATTGTATCGAAATTTGTAAACATTAAGATGAGTAAAACCATGGAATCTTATTTGAAAGTTTCATTTAGTAAATATCTATTAATATTCATAATTGCATGGATGGGAACACGTGATATTTATATCGCATTTACTGTTATGATATTATATTCATTTGTAATTGATTATTTATTAAATGAAGATAGTGTTTTATGCATTTTGCCAAATAGTTTTAAAGATAATCAATTAATATTATTAGAAAATTTTGAAAATAAAGATACATGTGATTGCAATAAAGCACCTGATAATATAACTACAGCTGACATTAAACGTGCACAAAATATACTTGCAAAAGCTAAACTTGAACAAAAAATTTAGATTTGAAATATTAATCTTATTTTTAATATTATTATAATATAGATAATAACATTATGAAAGGCAATCCAGTGAATAAACCACTCAAATTATACCCACTCCATATTAATTTATATACAACCATTGATGAATATGAGAAGCCGACTGAATTTAAACGGTCGATGTTAGACATGGATGCTGTTAATAAACTTGACAAAAATAATAATAAACCAGCATTCAGTGCTAAAAATTTAAAGGAATATCCATTCATTACTGCTGATATATTATATCCACTTGATATGTTAATGACATGGTCTTATTCCGACCGAATTAAACTATTTTTTAATGAAAAACAAATGAATGATGTATTAAATAAACCATTCTCAGAATATTTGGTCAAATACGATAACCCGACTGTAGAATATAATGATTACCAAAAACAACGTACATATGATAAAAATGTTAAGACTATAATCGAGCTTATATTTCCATCTCGACCTGTAATTAGAAATATAAGTAACACATATGATGCTGACATTATTAAAAAAATAAACGATAAACCACTTCGAATAAATTGGTTTACAAAATCTTATTTTCCATCTTATTTAAAAATAAATGGTTCTACCTATACAATATCTAAAGTTGATTGGATAAATGATTTTATTAAACATCCACTTTATGTAGAATTTATTAAAATATATACAAACTTTAAAGACTGGGTTAATGGTGAACTCAAAAATACTGAAAATAAAATTGCAAACCTACCCAAACCAGACTCCACTAATGATATTGTCTATAACAATTTTAAGAATACGAATTTTGAAATTACAAAGGTGGAATCCACCAAAATAACTACGAATGGGGATGTGAATGAAATACTTGCAGCTACATTAAATTCGATTAAAAATAAAAACTTAATATTAATAAAAAACCTAAGATTCGCCGAATACATTTTAAAACAGATATTTGTACTTAATATCGAGGATTTTAAAGAATTATTAAGCAATGCGACCAAGTTTGGGCATAACAATAATGCAATTCTATCTAAGTATATGACTTTTCAAGAAAAGAAATTGAAATATACACATCATATAGATTCTAATAATCAAACCCTAATTAAATCATCAAATGTACCACTGCAACTTTTATTCGAAACAAGTAATTCGGGTAATGACCAAACTACCAAATTCTATAAAAAAATCGACTATATTATAGATAAATACATTAATGCAAAATATGACTTAACCCCGGGTAATGAGATCAAAGAGAGTGTCAATTATTACAATGACCTTATGTACATTGGAATTGTTACTATTAATGATATTAAATCAATTAATCTTATGATGGATGTGTCGTCTGAAATATATAACCCATCCAAAAAATTTCTCGATTGTAAAGTGCATACCAGTAATTTAGCCAATCAACTTGCACATATTTTTAATATACCAAATGACGTTAACATTTCATCAAATAACAATCAACCTAATAATCAACCTAATAATAAACCTAAAAACAATCAACCAAAAATTCAACAATCAAATAATCAACCACCAAATAATCAACCAACTCAACATTTGATTGAATTATTAAATGAACCAGAATTTAATCAAATATTTAAGAGTGATATGTTTAATGGATTGAAAGATTACAAACCTCCTGTACCAACTCCACCTGAGATTCAAAATATACTAATGCAATATAAACCAGCATTAGACATTATAACCGATTGGAGGGATGTCAAACTTAATAGTAATAATGTAAGTAAACGGAATAAATTGTTAGATAGTTTAATAAGAGAGATGAATAAATTAATGGCCGAACTTGATGTGGATGTCAGACAATACAATTCTCCTAGTAATGGGGGTACCCAGATGACTCATGAAGACCGAGAAAAGTTGGCAAAAATATTTCACGATAATACAATCATTTTAACTACATTAACCTACATTCATAATCAGGTTAAAAAATTGCCTCAGTCTGGAGGAAAATCCAGAAATCAAACTCACAAACGTCATTTGAAAAAGAAAAAAAAATGTAAAAAATATAATTTGACCAAAAAAAAAACGAAAAGTTTAGATTAGATTAATTTTATTGATTATTTACAATCTATAAAATTAATAATATATTATACATGTTTACATATATTTACATAGTTATTACTTGGTAGTAAATGAAGGAACTCCATTTATAATAACACCAATTTGGTCACCTACATCTTCATCATCATCAATCTTATATATTATACCATTAATTTCATGTGTAATATAATATGATACACCATTAATTGCATACTCAAATACTTCGTCTTCTGTTTCTTCTACTTCTGTTTCATCTATTGATTCGATTTCCATTTTATCTTCATCCGTTTCTTCGACTTCACCTTCATCAGTTTCTTCGACTTCACCCTCATCCGTTTCTTCGACTTCACCTTCATCCGTTTCTTCGACTTCACCTTCATCCGTTTCTTCGACTTCATCTTCATCCGTTTCTTCGACTTCATCTTCATCAGAGTCTTCGACTTCAACTTCATCAGAGTCTTCGACTTCAACTTCATCAGTTTCTTCGACTTCAACTTCATCAGTTTCTTCGACTTCACCTTCATCAGTTTCTTCGACTTCACCTTCATCAGTTTCTTCGACTTCATCTTCATCAGTTTCTTCGACTTCATCTTCATCAGTTT
>Ga0055584_100000554_pt1 | contig 35501 bp, 31 predicted proteins | sample OSDHelmetaG_FD_58716 | JGI IMG/M metagenome (GOLD analysis project Ga0055584, IMG submission 58716) | Pelagic marine sediment microbial communities from the LTER site Helgoland, North Sea, for post-phytoplankton bloom and carbon turnover... | ecosystem: Environmental > Aquatic > Marine >...
CCCAGATCAAAGCCGATGCGGCAACCATCGAGATGTCCACCCAACGATTGGGCGCGTTCGTCGGGATCAGGAATCTCATCGTAGGGGATGACAGCCATCTCGAAAGGCTTGCCCGAAACCGTCGCTCCCATGAATTGACAGTCGAACCCGCGTTCGCCATCCGGGGAATAGATCTTTTGCAGCTGTTTGCCCGCCGCCTTGTCTCCACCGAGCTTCACGCGGTAGCCGCCCTTCTGCCACAACAAGGTTTTGAGCAGACGATTGAGGTATTTCAGATTGAGCGGCGCGTTCCGCTCCGTGTGTTCGAGGATTTGGGTGCGAAAGGTCGAGCGAGTGCCATCCACCCGCTCCAGGCTGAGGGCGAAAGGCTCACCTCCCTGCTGTTCGACCAGGTTCCGGTATTCGCGATTCCAAAGTGCGGCCGGGATGAAACCGGGATCCAAGACCGGCAGATGCTTTCTGTGTTGGCGTACGATTTCCTCAATCATGATGACAAATGTGCTGCGAACAACTTAGATAACGTATATGTTACTAATGTCAATCTGGATTTACGATTCCCTAAACGGGAATTGTCTCTCCAGTGAGAATGTGGACGCGTGGTAAGGCCGGGATCAGGTCAATGATCTCAAACCGTTCCTGAAGGCTTGATCAATGGTCATGGCTGCAACTCCAAGGATGGCCGCCGTGTCACATTCCAACCCGGCATACACCGGCGTAGCTTGGGTATGCAGACCAAACAGCTCCGACCGCAGGTGTTCCCGGAAGCTGGGAACCAGCAAGCCGGTCAACTGTGGATGATCGGTGGCCAAAATCACCGCTTCGGGATCCGCCAAGGCAACCAGGGAGGCCACTTTCTCCACCAAGGGAATCAGAATGTGATGCAGCCGGTTCAGAATACTCTGATCTGCACCAGCGGCACCAACCAGGTCCGCTTCCGAAATGATGTGTTCCTCCCTCTTGAAACGCCGGACTTCGGCAAGGATTGCTGGGATGGCGCAGTACGTCTGCAAGCAATCCAGCTTGCCGCAACTGCATGCCCGCTGCTCATTGCCCGCCTTCAGGCAACCAATCTCTCCGGCCGCAAAGTTGCTGCCAGCCAACGGCTCACCGTTCACCATCAGACTGCAACCGATACCGTGATGAATCGCCACATAGAGGACGCTTGAAAGTTTCCTCAAGCCCTCGCCAAACCACGTATTTCCCAGCAGTTCACAGCGTGCGTCATGTCCCACCAACACCGGCGCTCCGAGCCGGTCCTGGAGACGGTCGGCGACCCGAACCTCGCGCCAACCCGGCAGATTGGCTGCCGTTTTCACGATGCCGCGTTCCATGTGCAAAACGCCGGGGACGGTGACTCCGATTCCCAAGGTCGAACCCGGGCCGTTGATGAGTGTCCGTTGCATCGCGTTGGCCACGAGCTCTAGAACCTCTTCAGGTGGAGCGCCGAGGGGATAGGCCACCTCAGTCTGTTCCCGCAACTCGCCGTTGACCATCACCCGCGCAGTGTGAACTGCGTCGTGACCGATCTGCCCAACCAACACTCCCTTGGCCGAGCCGTCGATGGAGATGGGCGAACGCACCTGATCCGGTTGATCGAGCCGAACTATGCCCGACTCCACCAATTCGGCCACGATGCTGGTGATGCTTGATTTGCGAATTCCCAGTGAGGCAGCCAGCTCGGACTTCTGGGACGGGCCGTTGCGATGCAACGCCCGCAAAACCCGATGGCGGTTCTCGTTGCGTTTTCGTTGCTGTTCGACGCTCATGCGGAGGGAAGACACGTAATTGGAGATGCGCTCGCTTACAAGCTGCAAAAAGGCATTGCACCGTCCAATAGTCTCATATACGTTACTATATCTTCACGCAAACGAGTATGAACCTTCAATCTCCCAACATCTCCAACCCTTGCGACTCCCGTCGCGAGTTTCTTAAGAAATCCGGCACGACTGCCGCCAGTACTGCGGTGCTCGCACAGGTTGGCATGCCAGTGCCCGTCTTCGGCGCTCCCACCGACAAGAAACTCAAACTCGGAGTAGTCGGCTGTGGTGGCCGCGGGACCGGGGCAGTCCACCAGGCTCTCTCTGCGGACAGCAATATCGAGCTGACCGCCATTGGCGATGCTTTCCCCGAGCAGATCGAAAAGTCGCTCGCTGTGCTCAAGACCAAGCTCGAGCCGCAGAAGCTCGCTCTCAAGAAATCACACATTTTTACCGGCTTGGACGCCTATCGAAAGGTGCTCGACAGCGGTGTTGATGTGGTCGTGTTGGCGACGCCGCCCGGCTTTCGACCCGGACATCTGTTGGCCGCCGTCGAGGCCGGCAAACACGTCTTCGCCGAAAAGCCCATGGCGACCGACGGTCCCGGAGTCCGCCTGGCCATGAAAGCCGTCGAGCTTTCAAAGCAGAAGGGCCTCGGACTGCTGGCCGGATTCTGTTGGCGCTACAACTACCCACGCCGAGAACTTTTCAAGCGTATCGCTGCGGGCGAAATCGGTGCGGTGCGTTCGGCTTACGGCACCTACTTGACCGGTCCCGTCAAACCGATGCCGGAAGCCAGTACCCGGCCCGCCGGCATCAGTGAGCTCGAATGGATGGTGCGCAATTGGACCAACTTCAACTGGTTGTCCGGTGACGGCCTCGTCGAACAGGCGGTCCACACGGTGGATTGGCTGATGTGGACCATGAACGATGAACCACCCACCCATTGCACCGCCGTCGGTGGCCGCCAAATTCCCGCGCACGGGGGCAACATTTTTGATCACGTCGAAGTCAATTATGAATGGGCGAACGGCGTGCGCGGATTCGTCGGACAACGCCAGATCTCGGGCTGCCACAACGAGAACAATCTCTATGTGCAGGGAGCCGAAGGTGAAGGCCGAATCGCCGGCGGTCGCGTGTATATCGCCGGCAAGAACCGTTGGCGTTATCGTGGCAAGTCGAACAACATGTACCAGACCGAGCACGACGAATTCTTCGCCTCGATCAGGGAAGGGAATCCACTCAACGACGGCGACCGCATGATGAAATCCACCCTGGCCGGCATCATGGGGCGCATGGCCGCCTACACCGGCCAGCGAGTCTCGTGGGAGCAGGCCTTGAATTCCAAACAGGAACTGGCACCACAAGACGTGTCCAGCTGGAACGCGGAGGTTCCGGTCGAACCCATGGCCAAACCGGGACGGACGAAACTATTCTGAGTCTTCGCTCAAATCCAAGACGCCCCCGTTGAACCGCATCGCCGAACACCTTCGTCATGTCTACAAGACCGCGTTCGAGATCGAACCCACTTGGATCCTGCAAAGCGCCGCCGTCCGCCAGAAATGGATCGACCAGGCCCAAAGCACCAACCTCTGGCTTGCCGACAACGATGCAAGAAAAGCCAGCTTCATATACCGCGAAGCCTGGCAACGCGGCCTCAAGACCACCTACTACCTCCACACCCTCAACAAGAGCAGCATTGACAACGCCCACCGCGACCGCAAGAAGGGGTCCCCACAATCCACCGAAGGGGAAATCAAAGCCTGTTCCCTCGAAGCCATGTGCAACGGCGACGAATGCGAAGCCTGTCAGTGAAGAAGCCGGACATGCCCACCCCACGTAAAATCATCGTCAGTTGGAGTGGCGGCAAGGACAGCGCCTGGATGTTGCATCAACTGCTGCAGGATCCGGCTTGGGAAGTGGTCGGCCTGTTCACCACGCTCAACCAAGAAGCCGAACGAGTCGCCATGCACGGTGTCCACGCCGAGCTTTTGCCACAACAGGCCCGTTCCATCGGCCTCCCTCTCTTCGAAATCGGTCTCCCCTTCCCCTGCGACAACGCATCTTATGAAGCCGCTGTTGGAAGCTTCCTCGAAGACATCCGTCAATATCGCGAGAATCAACTTTCCGGCACCGGCCTCGAACCCATCTTCCCGATCTGGCTGCAACCCACCAAGCCCCTCTCCCGCAAGATGCTTGCCGCTGGTATCAGTGCGGTCATTACGTGCATCGATCCACGAAAACTCCCGACCCAATTCGCAGTTAGAAACTACGATGAGGACTTCCTCAACGACTTACCTGAAACGTGTATCCCCGTGGTGAAAACGGCGAATTTCACACGTTCGTCCAAGATTGCCCGTTCTTCCAGAGGCCGATCGAATTCACGATGGGGAACGTCCAAGAACGCGACGGCTTTGTTTTCTCAGATCTCATCCTTGGTATGCCGTCCGGCTGAGACGTAGTTCCTTCAAGACGGAGCGTGAGCACAGATCTGCTCAGCGCCCGAATCGAGTTACCCATCAACGCGCTTGCCGAGTTGCACATTGGTGGTTCAACGTCCTGACAGCCAGTCGATGACCCAGATCACCCAGATATTGGAACGTATCCAAGCCGGAGATGACGGCGCGACGGATGCTTTGTTGGGTGAGGTCTATGATGAGTTGCGGCGGGTGGCGGCGGCAAAGCTGGCGAAGGAGGCTCCGGGGCAGACCTTGCAGGCAACCGCCTTGGTGCATGAGGCCTGGATGAAGCTCGCGGGTGAGGATGGGCCGCAGTTTGAAAATCGGCGTCATTTCTTCGGCGCGGCAGCGGAGGCGATGCGAAGGATTCTGGTGGAACGGGCGCGCAAACGTAGCCGGCAACGTCGAGGTGGCGATCTTCAGCGAAGTTCTGTTGATTTGGACGCCATCGAGAGCACTGTTCCGGAGGATCGCATTCTTGCCGTACATGAGGCCTTGGAGGTTTTGGAAGCGGCGGATCCGCTCAAAGCTCGATTGGTGAAGTTGAAGTATTTTGTGGGTCTGGAAAATGCCGAGACGGCGGAAGCACTGGGGATTTCGGTCACCTCGGTCGAGCGGTATTGGGCCTACTGCAAGGCGTGGTTAATGAAAGAAATTCGGCGCAGCTACAGCGCGGTCGAAAAAAATGAAATTTCCTGAAGGTCGGCGATGAAAAAGGGCGCATGCGAAGTTGAAGCCATGAATGTGCTCCATCTGCCATGATCACCTTGCCGCCAGAGGAAGAGTCCATCTTCAACGCCGCCCGGTCCCTTTCCGACCCGGAAAAACGTCGCGAGTATCTCGATGTCGCCTGCGAAAGCGATCCGCAGCGTCGTGCGGCTTTGGAGGAGCTGCTGGATGCAGCGGAGGCTGCTGAAACCTTTTTCCGAGATCCTGCAGCCGCGTTGATCGCGTCCCAGGAGCAATCCCTCAACCTGCCTCAGCCCGGCAAGGTGATGCGCTATTTTGGCGACTATGAAGTCGAGGATGAGATCGGTCGGGGAGGCATGGGCGTCATCTATCGAGCGCGGCAAACCAGCCTCGCACGCACGGTGGCGATCAAAATGATCCTGAGTGGAAATCTCGCCGATGAGAAGGAGGTAAAACGGTTTCGCTCCGAAGCGGAGGCGGCGGCGAGTCTGCAACATCCCAACATCGTCAGCATCCACGAGGTGGGAGTGCATGAGGGACAGCATTACTTCTCCATGGATCTGGTTGAGGGCGGCAGTCTGGCTGATCGGATTCGTGAGGAGCCAATGGCACCGGGTGAGGCGGCCAAGTGTCTCAAGTCCATTGCCGCGGCGGTGTCCTATGCCCACGGCAAGGGAATCCTGCATCGCGATCTTAAGCCGCAGAACATTCTCGTGGATGAACAGGGCGAACCTCACGTCACGGATTTCGGTCTCGCCAAGCGGATGCAGGATGCCACCCAACTGACGCTGAGTGGCAGCATCCTTGGGAGCCCCGGTTTCATGTCTCCCGAGCAGGCGCGCGGACAATCGGATGCGGTCGCTGCGCACACCGATGTTTATGGTCTGGGCGCCCTGCTCTACGCGTTGCTGACCGGCAAGCCTCCGATACAGGGCGAGAACGTTCCGGACACGCTCCGCCGGGTGACCGACGAGGAACCGATATCGCCGCGCGTGTTGAATCCCAAGGTTTCGCAGGATCTCGATACCATTTGCCTGAAATGCCTCGCGAAGGAACCGGGGGATCGCTACGCCAACGCAGAGGAGTTGATCGCCGATCTGGAACGGTTCCTGAACTACGAACCGGTGACCGCCCGCCCGGCAGGTGCGCTGCGCAAGACCTGGGCCTGGTGGCAAAAGAATCCGTGGAAGCTGATGGGTCTGTTGGGCGTGGCCATGTTGGCGCTGATTGGCGGCATCATCCTGTTCTGGGAACGCAGCCGCTTGGCTGAGATGCAGTTGAGCTTTTCCGGGGAAGACATTCGTGAGGCGCTGAATCCCTTTTCGGAATCACCCGCCTTTGCTTTTCTGAAACTGTTGCCGCTGTGTGTGTTGTTGATCTTCGTGACCGGTCGGTCATTTCGCCGGCAATTGAAACAGGCTGCGCCGCCGGAATTGTTGGAGAACGTGACGCTGCCCATTCACACCCTCGCTGGGGCCGCGATGTTCCTGTTCTCCTTCCAGTATCTCCTGCAACAAATCCGCTTCTGGGTTTGGCGTCCGGAATTCAATGCGCTTGGCTCGCCCGGACTTGCCCTTGATGTATTCGCCACTGGTTGCGGATTCGTTCTCGCCTGGATGGGCTTGCGAGCGATCTGGGAGGCGGTCGGCAGTCATGACAGCGCGATCTTCAAGGCGCAGGTCAACCGCCGACTGCAGGATGAGTTGGAGTCCGAGGCACAGCGCCGCTGGAGCTTGTTCCAGTTGCTCGGATTTTCCGCCGGGGTGATCTCCGCCCTCACCCTTGCCGCGCTGGCGCTCTTGCTGCCCATGGAATCCCGCCGACCACTGGCCACGTCGCCCACGGTTCTGCTGGCGGGAGTCGTCATGGTCTGGGGAAGCATCTGGTGGTTCAGGAGGATGGTTGGCCGCTCCGCGACAGCCCAGCGTTTGTCCACCTATGCCGTGGTCACAATGTTCTTCGTCGCCTCCGCTGTATCCCTCGTTCAGGTCGAACCTCTCCTTTCACTGGCAATCGGTTGGCTGGTGGGCCTGCTTGGGTACGCCGGATACGCTGCGTTGAATCGTAACTGCCAGAAACCCGATGCCAAAGGAGTCACGAATCTTGGGCCGGGCCGACTGTTTCTCGAATCCTCCCTCAGTTTGGGCGCATTGATCTTGGCGTTTTACGTCATCGAAGATCGCCGGGGTGAAGCAGCATGGAGCGATGCTCAGCAATTGTTGATCGACGCCGGCGTCGATCTGACCTGGAGCGTCGCGAACATTCCGGATGACCAGAATTTTGCCACCGCCTTGGGACATGAATGGCTGTTGCTTCCTCGTGATCGGCAGCAACCACCCGCGCCGTCCGAGCAGATTCCAGCGATGACGGTCGATCTACGAAAGGACTTTGAAGAAGGCCCCTTTGTGAACCTGGACAAGACCGGCGAAGCCCTCGTCCACTATGGTTACATTCCCGCAACCGCGACCGATCCGGTTGAGACCTGGTTGAAGCAGCACGGCCCATTCCTCGATCGGGTCAACCAGATCGCCGGTCTGCCGCACGCCGTGTTTCCGCAAAGAGCCGACCATCCCCGTTCGGAGCAATTCATTCCCAACTACTCCGGCCTGCGCTCGCTCGCCCAGGCCCTGTCCCTTCGGACTCAACTCTTCATTGAACAAAGTGACGGAAAGAATGCTCTGTCTGAATTGCACACCTTATCAAGGCTGCGCGGGACCCTCGGCTCCTGCGACAATCTGGTGTCCGGCATGTTCGCGATCAACATCATGGCCATGGAGACGAATCTGATTCGCGAGGGGCTTCGGCAATCAGTTTGGACACCGGAGCAATTGGAGCAGTTGGAAACGCAACTTCGCAATGCCGCGCCGCTGGGGACTCTTCGCCGCAGCTTGCACACCGAGATCGCCTGGGTCTTGGATCTCCTTGAGGAATCACCCACGCGGTGGCCCGAATCCTCCCGCGGTTGGTCAAGACACGCTTCCCGCATCATGCCCTTCGGCTGGACCCAGCAGATGAAGAGCCGCTACGTCCGAACCTATCTCGACCACCTGTTGCCAGCGGTGGATGTCGAACATCACCGACTGCGGATGGATCGGTTGCAGCAGGGCCTGTCTCACATCCAGAAAACCAAAAGGAATTCCTCCGTCCTGGATCGCCTCGTTCGCATCGGGATTCCAAACCTTGGCAAGGTGTCTCACGTGACCGCCCGCCGCCAGACCCTGGTCGATCTCACCCGAGTCGCCTGTGCCCTGGAGAGGTTTCGACAATCCCAGAAGAACCATCCGGAGAAACTCAACGAGTTGGTTCCGGACTGGATCGACCATCTTCCCACCGACGTGATCACCGGCGAAACGCTGATCTACCGTCGGAACCCCGACGCCGGTTACGTCCTCTATGCCAGGGGACTCAACGGCACCGATGATGGCGGAACCGTTCAGGATTCCGTCACTCCTCTGGACTGGGCCATCACCTCCAAGAACTGACACTGAAAGTCAGCTCGCCTCTCTCTCCGCCCCGGCCATCGCTCTAGAACTATGAACGCCACCCAAGAGAAAACTGTAATCTCGAACTCCGCCCCCAAGCCTCAGCCCGAATCCAGCGGGACAGCGGAAACCTCACGACCAAGGCATCCGCAACGTTATCACGCCCTCGACGCCACGCGCGCCTTCGCCCTCCTGCTGGGCGTCGTGTTCCACACCGTCTGGTTCTACACGGAGTTTCCTTTTAACACCCCGGTGAAGGATGTGAGCGCGGGTCCCTTCTACAGCTGGTTCTTCGAAACCTCCCACTCCTTCCGGATGCAGCTCTTCTTCGTGATCGCCGGCTTCTTTGCCCGACTGGTCTGCCAGAAACGCGGACTGAAGGCCTTCGCTCGCAATCGCTTCTCGCGCATCGTGTTGCCCTTCGTCATCGGCTGGCTGATCCTCTACCCCCTCTTGATCACGACCTGGATGTGGGGAATGAACGATGCCGGACAAATTGACCTGCCGGTATCCCCGTGGCTCGTGGGCATTGGCTTCGTTCTCTCTCCCTCCATTCTCGTTCCTCGCTCGGACGGCGGCACCTTCGGGCTCGCCCACCTCTGGTTCCTCTACTACCTGCTCATCATCTACGTCCTCGTCTTCTGCGTCCGCGGGATGCTGCATCCATGGACCAAGCGCGTGTCGGGCCTCGGAGATCGATTGTTCCGGATCCTCACACGAAACCCCTTGGGCGCGTTGGGATTCGCCCTCCTCCTGACGCCCATCATGGGAGCCATGACGACTTGGGCCGTGGACACTCCGGCCTTCAGTTATGTCCCGCAACCGATGGTGGTTGCGCTCTATGGTGCGTTCTTTGTCTTTGGCTGGTTCCTGCATCGCCACGCCGAACAACTGGGAACGCTGTTTCACCAATGGCGGCTCTACCTGATCGGCGGCCTGCTTGTTTCCCTGGGGACCTTTGCCATCCACTACCGGACCAACCCAGCCGATGTCCACCTGCCACTGCACTCCGTCAGCTACCGGGACGTCACCGATTGGAGCGTGTTCCTGAACAGCCTCCGCGCATTGGAAAACGCCGACGAATCCAATTTTGCCCAACGCCAACTATGGACCGCCTTCCCTCCGCACGTTCGCAACTCCCTCCAGAAAGACGCGCCGTTCTTTGATCAACGCTACGGAATCCTGACCGAGATCAACCGCATCCTTGCTGATCCGAAATTCCCCACACCCGAATTCGAACCACAGATCAAACCCCACATCCGTCGCGCCAAGGATCTGTCCGTCTTGGAAAAGAACCGCGCCACCGTAATTCCGACATTGGAGGGAGTCGCAGCCACGGAATATCGAATCGAACCATGGTATCCCAAAACCAAGTGGCTCCACGCTGGCCTCTACTCACTCATGATGGTCTTCCTCGTCTATGGCAGCCTCGGAGCTTTCCAAGCCCTCGTCACCCAAGCCAGCCCCACCTGGCGCTACCTCGCCGACTCATCCTACTGGGTCTACCTCGCCCACATCCCGCTCGTCCCCGCCATCGAGACCCTCGTCTACGACCTCCCCTATCCCAGCTGGATCAAATGCCCCTTCGTCTGCCTCAGCGCCCTGGTCATCCTCTACGCCACCTACCACTACTGCGTCCGATCCACCTTCATCGGCAAAACCCTGAACGGGCAAAAGCACCCTTTTCACTGGAATCCGCTCAGGGCGATATCCGAACGCTAAAGGAACATGTACCCGAACGTTTGATGCGTCGCGATCGCCATCTCGGCATATCTTGTGCACCCGTTCTGCATATGTGAGATCACCGTCTTTTTGACAGTTTGCCCTACCCCCTTCGCCTCGCCAAATCAGGAACACGAATAGTTTCCTGATCTTCCAAACAACTTCATGGCAGCGTTACAATACGCCGATGAAGCATCATAGATTTTTCAGTAGAGAAACAGGCCTCGGGAATCACTTCACCCGGTGTCTGAATTCATTCCTGATAACGATCCTCGTCGGAGTTGTTGAATGCCCGTCAGCTGCGTTCGCAGCGCCAGCTCTTACCAAGGAGACGGTCATGGCGATCGATACGGTGTTCGCCGAATATCAACCCAAAGGCCAACCAGGCGCTGCTCTTGGTGTCATCAAGGACGGCAAGCTCGTCTACGCCCAGGGATACGGGCGAGCCAATCTGGAGTATCAGGCATCCAACACTCCCGACACCGTCTTCCATGTGGCGTCGGTTTCGAAACAGTTCACGTGCTTTGCCATTCTCCTGTTGACCGAGGACGGGAGGCTGAAGCTTGATGACGATATTCGCAAACACCTGGAATGGATGCCTGATTTCGGAACCACCATCTCGATTCGACATCTGATGCTGCACACCAGCGGCTTTGATTTCACCCCGGTCAACACCGGTGGTGGTGACGGCAACAGTCTGACGATCAACATCAATCCCGCCGGATTTCCGCCGTTCCCACCTATCACAATCGTGCCCGTTTCCATCACCGTTGGCGGACAACCGGCGACCTATGTGTCCCGTCCCTCACTATATGTGATTCATGCAACTTTCGACAGCTCTGTCCTGTCTGCGGGCACTTATCCAATCCTTGTCACGATGCCGACCCCGGGAGGAAACATGGTGTTCACGGCGCAAAACAGCGTCACCATCCCGGCCCCATAGCGGACCACTTTCCCTCTTCGTGTGAAGAGTCGGAAAAGCCCGGCGGAGAATAAATCGTGTGCTTTCTCCGCCGGGCATCCTTTTCGCAAATGCGGATGCAAGCTATCGCTGGTTGGACACACTGCGCAACTGTCCGCAACCGGCCCCGACATCGATACCCCGGCGTTGACGAATGGTGCAGGGCAGACCTGACTCTTGGATGATGCGGGAGAATTCGTCAGCTGCGGACGTCTCGCTGGCTTCACCATCGTAGCCGTCAGTGGGATTCAAGCGGATGAGATTAACGTGCGCGTCCATACCCTTGATAAGAGCCGCCACCTGCCGGGCCTGTTCCGGCGTATCGTTCTTCCCGTCGATCAGCGTCCAACCGAAGAAGACGCGGCGACCGGTGGTGTCGGAATAGGATCGGCAGGCGGCCAGCAGATCAGCCAAGGGCCAACGTTGATTCACCGGAATCAACGCCGATCGTTCGGCATCCGTCGTCGCGTGCAGACTCACAGCCAGATTGAACGGTCGTCTTTCCTTGGTGAATCGTTCGATCGCGGGCACGACGCCAACAGTGCTCACTGTGATGCGCGAGTTCGCAATTCCGATGCCGCGATTGTCGGCCACGATACTCATCGCCTGCATCACGGCATCGTAGTTGTGCAGCGGCTCACCCATCCCCATGAGAACAAGGTTTCGCAAGCCCGATTCGCCGCGGGCTTGGAGCAGGTGTTGCGCGGTTCGGACCTGCGCAACTATCTCACCCGGACGCAACTGCCGCACAAAACCCATCTGCCCCGTCGCGCAGAAGACGCATCCCATGGCGCATCCGACCTGTGTGCTGATGCAGGCGGTGAAGCGATTCTGATAGCCCATGATCACCGTCTCGATTTCGTGACCATCGGCCAGTCGCAGCAGCAGCTTTCGCGTGTAACCGTCGCTGCTTTCGATCTCGGTGACGATTTCGGGATTGTCGACGCACACGTCGGAATCCAGATGGGCGGCCACCCACCTCTGGACCGGTGGAGGCAATTCCCGACCGGCGCGAAGATCGGTCTCCGTCCCGCGTTGCAGGGTCTTCCACAGCGATTGTGTGTGGACGGCACGGACCCCGTCCCGCCCCAAGCGCTCGGATAGGGTATCGAAGTCGAAGTCGTGCAGGTGAACTGGATTGTCGGTGGCAACCGTCATCGCGGGGACGAACATATCGAACAGACCGATGAAACTGGAGCAGAAAGCCAACGAAGACTCGTCTCGGCGGCAGCCGTGCCGTATTGAAGGCGGCCATGGTTCGCGTCGTTGGCTGTGTTTGTATTCTTTTGTTGTTTGCCGCCGGTTCGGTTGGCGCGGCCGTAGCAGGTACTCAAGATTTCCTGTCGAGTCATTGCTGGGATTGCCATGACGGCGACGTGCAAAAGGGCGGGCTGAACCTGGAGGGGCTCGGGAGTGAAATGCGGACCGCGGAACAGTTGGATCTGTGGACGCTGATTCACGATCGCGTGAAACATGGGGAAATGCCGCCGGCGAAGAAGCAACAACCCTCCGCAGACGAGATCGCAGGATTCCTTGGCCGGATCAAACCACGATTGGTGGCGGCGGACCGCGGGAGACGGGAAGTTGTCCAGCGACGACTCAACCGGGAGGAATACCAGAACACGATCAACGATCTGTTGGGCATCGACGTTGATCTGAAACGTCATCTGCCGGCGGATCAGGAATTGGGAGGATTCGACAACAACGGGGCCGCCCTGGCGCTTTCGACGGAACTGATGGAGCGATATCTGATTGCGGCACGAATGGCAATCGATGCCGTCATCGTAGGCGGACCGAGACCGAAGACGGAAACGTTCACCGCTTCGGCCATCAAGGAGGTCGAGCGTTACTTCAAGACGGCACAGTATGGTTTGGTCGATGGAAGAATCGTTCTCTATCTGACAGCGCGCGGCCAATACAGCAAGGTTTCCAGTCGCTCCAAGCGCACGCCCGTGCCGGGGCGCTATCGATTTCGTTTCACCGCCGCCACGCATCGCTCTGACAAGCCGTTGGTATTCTCTGTGACCGCGTCCAATTTCGATCGAGCCGCGGCGGTGTATCGGAATCTTGGATACTTCGAAGTTGGTCCGGAGCCCAAGGTCTATGAGATCGAGGGGCAGTTTGATCGCAAATGGGCGATTCAGTTTTTCGCGCAAGGCCTGCCGACCTATCTCAAGGAACCGGCTCGTGGGAACCACCCCGGAATCGGGTTCAGCGAAGTGGAAATCACCGGCCCATTGAACGAGCAATGGCCGCCCGCGAGTCACCAACGATTGTTGGACAACGTGGAACTGGCGGAGGGAACAGAAGCAGACGCCCGAAGGGTCCTGGAACGGTTCATGCCTCGCGCGTTTCGTCGTCCAGTTTCAGAAGCTGAAATCGAGCGGTATGTCGATTTGGTTCAGAGCAAGATTTCCAGCGGGGGCAGTTTTGATGACGGTATTCGCAACGCCCTCGTCGCGGTGCTCTGCTCACCCAACTTCCTCTACTTGCACGAAGATCCTCGGAGGCAGAGAATCGACAATCACGAGTTGGCTACCCGCCTGTCGTATTTTCTGTGGAGTTCGTTGCCGGACGAAACGCTGGCTGAGACGGCGGCGAGCGGGAGATTGAATCCCGGCCGTGAACTCGACCGAATGTTGGCGGACAAACGGGCCGAGCGATTTGTTCGCAATTTCACCGGCCAGTGGCTGCATCTTCGTGACATCGGAGAAACCACTCCGGATCGCAAACTTTATCCGGAGTTCGATGAGTTTCTGCAGGTGAGCATGGTAGAGGAAGGTGAGGCTTTATTCCGGGAGGTGCTGGAGAAGAATCTGGGCGTGAGCCGTTTCCTTGACGCTGATTTTGCCATGGTGAACGAACGACTCGCCCGTCACTATGGGATGGATGGAGTGGATGGACGGGAGATTCGCCGAGTGGCGCTCAAGTCGGACAGTGTCCGGGGCGGGGCGTTGACGATGGGTGCCTTGCTGAAAGTGACGGCCAATGGCACCACGACTTCCCCGGTCTCCCGAGGAGTCTGGGTGCTGGAGAATATTCTGGGTCAGACCGTTCCACCGCCTCCGCCCAACGTTTCCGGCATCGAACCCGATATCCGTGGTGCCGAGACGGTACGAGAGATGCTCGATCTGCATCGCAACGTCGAATCTTGCAATGGCTGTCATCGCAAGATCGATCCTCCCGGCTTCGCGTTGGAAAGCTTCGATCCGGTTGGGAAATACCGAGAGCACTACCTGCGATTCTTCGTGAATGCCGAGCATGCCGAGAAGGGTTGGGGTCGCGCCGGCAAGGGCAGTCCGGTCGATACCACGGGCAAACTGCCGGATGGCCGATCCTTTGCGAGCATTCGCGAATTCAAGCGACTGTTGCTTGAGCGGAAGGAAGACTTCGCACGCTGCTTGGCCACGAAACTTTTTGCCTATGCGCTCGGCCGCGAAATGGGTTTCGCTGATCGCGACGCCATTGAAGCCGTCGTGAAGGAAACGGCCGTGACCGATCACGGACTCCGGTCACTGTTGCAATCCATTACTACCAGCCCGCTCTTTGCCCAACCATGAACACTGACGTATCGAGACGAACCTTTTTGCGCGGCGCGGGGGTGGCAATGGCCCTTCCTTGGCTGGAATCGAGTGGCTGGTCGCGCGCCAGCGCTGCACCACAACGAATGGTGGCAATCAACATTCCCCTGGGATTCCTCCCTGCGAAATTCTTCCCTGAAGACTCGGGGCCAAATTATCGACTCACTCCCTATCTCGAACCGGCAGCGGCATTGCGCAATGACTTCACCGTCATCTCGGGCACCAGTCATCCATCCGTGGACGGCGGACACTCGGCTGAAAAATCGTTTCTGACCGCGGCACCGCATCCCGGGTCCCGAAGTTTCAAGAACAGCATTTCGCTCGATCAGTTGGTTGCGCAGAAGATTGGTAAAGCCACCCGTCATGCTTCGCTGACTTTGGGCGATCTCGGATTGTCCTGGTCGAGCAGTGGCGTGGCGATCCCCGCAGAGAGTTCGCCGGTCAAAACCTTCGCCAAACTCTTCATCGCCGGCAAACGCGAGGAGATCGCCGAGCAGCGACAACGCCTCCGCGACGGTCGCAGCATCATGGACACGGTGTTGGCGGACGCCCGTGCCATGCAGTCCAAGGTCAGCCGTCTCGACCGCGACAAGCTGGATCAGTACTTCACCGCCGTTCGCGAAACCGAGCAACGCCTGAACAAAGCCGAGGGTTGGGTTGGCACTCCGAAACCGACCGTGGCGATGGAGATACCCAAGCGACTCGCTTCCCCAGATGTGGTCGGGCGACTGGCTTCCTTCTTCGACGTCATCGCCTTGGCACTCCAAACCGATTCCACCCGTGTCATTGCGCTCGGCGGCAACAACGGCAGCCAGGTCCCACCGATCAAGGGTGTGCAGCAGGGCTATCACGGACTTTCTCATCACGGTAAGAATCCCGAGATGATGCGGCAACTCGGACTCATCGAACTCGAAACCATGCGTGCTTGGTCCGCCTTCATCACCAAGCTGAAGTCCACCAACGAAGGCGGTAATTCCCTCCTGGACAATACGCAGGTGATCTTCGGCAGCAATCTGGGCAGCGCCAGTGGCCATCTTACGAACAACCTTCCCGTCATTCTCGCCGGCGGGCGATACCGCCACGGCAGCCATCTCGCATTTGATCAGAAGAACAACTACCCCTTGCCGAATCTCTTTGTCTCGATGCTCCAAGGTATGGGGCTTGAGGAGGAGGAATTCGCCAGCTCAACCGGCACTCTGCGCGATCTGGTAACCAGGGCATGACAAATGATGTCTTCTCAGGCTGTGAGTTCACTGATCGTTGGCGCCCGGACGATTCTGAAATGAGCAGACTGCAACCTTCGAGGTAGGCCAGCCCGTCGCATAACATTTGCAATCAGCGCGTCAGCAGCGCGGCCACCAAACCAATCGCCCCGCCGAAGACGCCGCCCCAGATCACCAGCCAGCCCAGGTGCTCGTGGATCATGTTCTGGATGATCTCTTTCACGGCTTGGGGCGTGAGTTCATCGAGCCGGGCGGTGACGATGGCTTCGATCTTCTTGAGAATATCCTCCGAGATAGCCTCCGCTGGCAGGCCGGCCTGAAATGCAGATTTGAAATCATCGGACCCGGCGATGTCCTTCACCGCTCCGCGCATCTTGTTCTCGAACGGTTCGCGCAAGGGTTCCAGGGCCTGCACGCCGCCGAACATGCCCAGCATCCCCCCTAGGGACGATTCCATGACGGCTTCCTTGAGGGCTTCGAAAGCCGGTTTCAGGTCGGCCTTGTCGAGTAGCGGATCGAGTTCGATGCCGACGGTGGCCTGCGCCTCCTCCTTGAACAGGCGCTCAATGTTCTCCCGCGTGAAGAACTGGCGCATCATGAGTTCGCGAATGCCGCGTTTGAAGTCCTCGAAGTGCAGTGGAATGATGCCGGACCCGTAGAGCCCGGGCACCTTTTCGAACAGCATGTGGATGGCGGCCCAGTTGGTCAGGGCGCCCGAGAGGGCAAACATGCCCATGGTCATCACCGGCGTGCGCCACGGTTCTGGTGCCATTGCCCCGGCACCGATGCATAACGCGGATATCAGATTCGTAGCGAAACTCTTGTTCATTCGGAGCAGACCCCGTACGGAGCCGCGAAGCGTTTACGGGTTCGATCGAACTCGGGCAAGTCGAATTGATCGGCATTGTCCGAATGCGTGAATTGGCATCGTGCCTGAGACCTGCTTTGATTTGCGCCATGGCAACGGGCTTTCTGCAGGACACCGACCATCGACCGTGGCCATTGCCGGAGCGACCTTGGATCATGCGGATGACTTGGGAACAGCTTGCGTTCATCCATTGGCGCGTGCCGGCCGAAGTCATTCGCAGGCAACTGCCAGTCGGCTTGGAGGTCGATACGTTTGACGGTTCGGCCTGGGTGGGTGCCGTTCCGTTTTTCATGACCAACGTTCGCGCGCGCGGTTGCCCAGCGATCCCCACGACGGCCAACTTTCTAGAACTCAATCTGCGGACTTACGTGACCCACAAGGGCAAGGCGGGTGTGTGGTTCTTTTCCCTGGATGCCGCCTCGTGGCTTTGTGTGCGTGGCGCACGGCTTGGCTTTCATCTGCCGTATTTTGATGCCGACATGAATGCGACCGTCAGCGGCGACATCGCCTACCGAAGCCGCCGGGTCCATCGAGATGCCTGCCCCGGAGTGTTTCGCGCGCTGTATCAGCCGACCGGGGAGATTTTCCGGAGCCAACCGGGATCTCTCGAGCATTGGCTGACGGAAAGATACTGCCTCTATTCGGCCGACGCGAAGGGAAGCATCTACTGTGGTGAGATACACCATGAACCATGGCCGCTGCAGCAAGCAGTCGTCCGGCTGCGAGAGAATACCCTCGGAAACCTGGCTGCGACCGACCTGAATGGCACGCCCGAAAGCGTCCTGTATTCCCGTAAACTGAACGTCGTTGCCTGGGCGATCAGCAGAGTTTCCGAAGCGGACTAGCAGCAGGCCGAATTTGTCTGTCGTCTTCGCACCGCTTCTGGTAATCGGTTTCAGGACATGCTTGCCCGACTGTTACTCTGTATACTTTCCGCCTTCGTGGTTCACGCCTCTGCGGCCGGCAAACCGAACATCCTGTTCATCTTCGCTGATGACTGGGGCTGGGGTGATCTCAGTTGCCACGGGCATCCCTACGTCAAGACGCCAAACATCGATCGGCTGGCCAGAGAGGGCACGGACTTCCACAAATTCACGGTTGGCAGTGGCGTCTGTTCACCGAGTCGCACGGCAGTCATGACCGGACACTTTCCCGCGCGCTACAACATCGACGGACACTTTGCCTGGGTGCCCAGCAACGCGAAGCGCGGCATGCCCGATTGGCTCGACACCAAGGCACCGACACTTCCTCGCATGTTGAAGAAAGCCGGATATGCCACCGCCCACTTCGGCAAGTGGCATCTTGCCAACAACATGATTCCCGATTCGCCCGTCCCCAGCGCTTATGGCTATGATGCCTATGGGGCTTTCAACTGCGCCGGCGAGCAGATGCCCGTCCATGAGGACGCCATGCATGCCATCAAGTTCATCAGACAGGCCAAACGCGAGGGCAAACCCTTCTTCATCAATCTCTGGTTGCACGAACCACACACACCGTTCCACACCGTGCCGAAGTACGAGTGGCGTTTCCGCGACATGGAGAGCGAGAATGATCGCATCTACGCTTCTGTGCTCTCTCATGCGGACGACCGCGTCGGCGATGTCCTCAACACGCTCGACGAACTCCAGCTCACCGAGAACACCCTCGTCATCTTCAGTTCTGACAATGGTCCCGCCCGGGCTGGTGGCCCCACCGAGTTGAAATTGGGCTATGACACCGCCACCGGAGCCGGTTGGGGAATCGCTGCGGCCAAGGGTATCACCGGCGGTCGCAAGGGCTACAAGGCTTCGCTTTTCGAAGGTGGCATCGGTGTCCCCTTCATTGTTCGCTGGCCCGGCAAGGTGGCTGCCGGAAAAGTCGACGAAGTCTCCATGATCTCCGCCGTCGATCTCCTGCCCACCTTCTGCCAGATCGCCGGCGCCAAGTTTCCCAAGAGCTACCGACCCGACGGCATCGCGATCACCGATGTTCTCCAAGGGAAAAAGAAACTTCCCAAACGTACCAAACCCCTCTTCTGGAAGTACCCCTCCCGTTGGCCGGCCGCCAAAAACAAACCTGATCATTGGGTCAGCTATGCCGTGGTGCATCAGGAATGGAAACTCGTCGCCAATCGCGACCTGTCCCACGCGGAGCTTTACCGTATCACCCAGGACACTTTCGAAAAGAACGACCTCTCGAAAGCCGAACCCAATGCTGCGAACGCGATGCTGGCCAAGTTGGAGCAATGGCAATCGACTCTGCCGGCAAAACCGAGTGGCAACGTCTTTTCTGCGGAACGTGCGCAATTGAAAAAGTGATGAGTTGGTGTTCCTGAGAACGCCGTTGTCGTCATTCGCCGCGGTGGTCTGCATAGTCCCGCCATGTCGATCAGTGCATCAGTAATCGGAGAATACAAAGCTCAATGGGGTGAAGGTCCCGTGTGGTACGAAGGACGTCTGCTCTATGTGGACATCGAGGGCAAGAAGGTGGTTGATTTCGAGCCGAGGACGGGCAATGAAACCACAATTGATGTTGGGGAGCGGGTTGGTGTTGTCGTACCGCGCGCTACCGGAGGTCTGGTGATCGGTGGTGACAACGGCTTCGCTTTTGTTGATCCCGCCACCGGCACCAAGACATCGATTGCCGATCCGGAGCCTGACAAGAAACCGGCCAATCGGTTCAACGACGGCAAGTGTGATCCCTCCGGGCGTTTCTGGGCGGGGACGATCAGCACGGTCAAGAAGACCGGCGACGCCGCTTTGTACGTGTTGGACGCCGATCGCAAGGTGCACCTCAAGTATCCGAACGTGACGAATTCGAACGGACTCTGTTGGACCGCGGATGCCTCGATCTTTTACTACATCGACACACCGACACGAAAGATCCGGGCGTTCGATTTCGACAACGCCGAGGGCAACATCTCGAACGAACGGATCGCGGTGGATACCAGGGCCATCGACGCGAGCCCGGATGGCATGTCGATCGACGCGGAGGGCAACCTGTGGGTCGCGTTCTGTCGCGGCAGCGCGGTCGTCTGTTTCGATCCTCGGACCGGCAAAGAACTGGACCGGATTTCGCTGCCGGTTTCCGGAGTGACTTCGTGCGCCTTTGGCGGTTCTGATCTGAAGACCCTCTACATCACGACCGGTCAATTCAAAGGGCAAGATGAGCCGGGCGCTGGAAGGCTCTACGTGGCCGAACCGGGAGTTGCCGGATTTCCGTCGGTTGCCTACGCCGGCTGAATCTTCCCGGTACAATGCAAGAACCGGTCAGATGCCCCTCGCGATCTGACCGGCTCTTTTGCAGTAGGAACCGAGAACCAATGGTATTTGAACCAAGCGTGATAAGAGCAGGGGCCGTGCCGCACCTGAGAGTGGCTGACGAGTCAGTGAAGCTTGCCTTTTGAAAACACGCTCAGCACCACAACTCCGGCAATAATCAGCGGAATTCCGACCCAACCGGCCGGATCTATGCGTTGCTTGTGAATAACTGTTGCAAGAATGGAAACGAGAACGATCCCCACTCCACTCCAAATCGCGTAGACCATTCCCATTTTTAACTCCTTGAGAGTCAGGGACAGAAAGTAGAACGCCGTCCCGTAACCTATCGTCACCACCGCACTGGGTATCAGCTTCGTGAAGCCGGCCGCCGATTTCAGCGCCACCGTGGCAATGACTTCACTGAGAATCGCGATGCTGAGGAACAGATAACACATGCCTCTTCGTGCTCTGGATCCGGGAACTTTCCAAGTCGTTTTCCATGGAGCTGGAATATTCGAGGGAAGATCGGTTGGAAACGGGTTGAGCGGTGGAGAATCTTCTTCTCGAACACATCCGCTCTGGCGTTGGCAGGGATTTGGGCCTCAGTTCGAGTCCAGTCGGCTGCGAACCAGTCGAACTAGGTCTGACGGTTGAAAGGGTTTTGCGAGAAAGTCGACTCCGGGGATCAGTGATCCTCCAAGTTCCAACAGTTCGCTGCTGTGCCCGCTCATGCAGACCACTTTGAGATCGGCTCGTTGGGCGCGCAATTCTCGTGCGACATCAAAGCCACTCATTCCGTTGGGCATGACGAGATCCGTCAGCACCAGATCGACCCGCGCACCGTGATCAGCCCAAGCTTTCCTGGCCGCCGGCCCGTCTTCGGCCGTCAGCACCTCGTAGCCGAAACTGCTCAACGTGCGGGAAAAAACGTCCCGCACCGAAGCCTCATCCTCGATCACGAGAATCGTCTCTTCGTCGCGCCGGGGTTGCTCGAGGCTCTCTTCAGAAACGGGCGAACTTGATGGATTCGGTGCGACCAGTCGGATTGTACTACCGTCTTTCTTGAGGGTAATGACTGCGCGATGGCGCATGAACGGAACCGTATTCAGCCCGTTGGTCAGCACCTTCACGACCAGGCCGGGGATTTCCACGAATGCGCCGTTGAGCGGGTTTCGGCTCATGGCCTCCGAGATTTCCAAAGGCTCCGGCGCCGGCTTCCCGGCCACCCTGTCCAAGACCTCGATGCGGGTTGCCTTGACCATGGTCGAATCTTGCGGCTCGGTGTGCCCCCTCCACGGCGATTCGCGCGCCGACCGGCGGCAATGAATTATTCGAAGGGGCAATCAGGATCAATCCCTTGCCGGCGTTCTGGACCATCACACGGCCCGTGCGCGGGATGATGCCAAAGACAACGCCCTCGAATTTTACCGAGTGGCGGGGCTTAAGTTCTGCGTGTGACAGCTCACGGATCGCTGAAATTGAGGAATACGGCGGAGCCGAGCGACCTTGGCTTGCGAAGAGCAGGAAGCAGACGACCGGCAACACCGCCAGTCGACGGAATGTTCTGCATCTTTTTCCGGAGAAGAGTTCATCTGCCTTCAAGATGCACATGATAGATCGTTGGCTGGGTGAGTCGCTTTGCGTGAAGGTTCCTCTCTGTACTCAGAACCGACACGCGCGAATGCTACGCACTCACCAGGGCAAACTAAAGCGATGATTTCTTGTCTCCAGGCAGCCGGTTGGTCGATTTCAGTGGCACCGTGGCAATGACCTCACGGCGAATCTCGAGGCAAGGGGAAAGCGGGCACAGATCTGTCGGCGCACTGCATCGTCATTCAGTTGAGAGCTAATGGAACCCACATTCTTCTGCACCGCCGAGCAATTTTTGATTGAGCGAGCCACCGTCGAAGAGCATTTCCTGCATCGCGGCATCCACGTTCTCATCACTCAGGCCCGCCATGTCCCCTGACTCAATCTGATATTGCGCGGAGCGCCGCATAAGCTCCTTGATGAATGCGGCACTGGCTCGCTCGGTCCGTTCGACAACCCGTTCCAGTATCTCTGCTCCAACCTGCATTCCGCGGGCATAGAGGCGAACCAGTTTGCGGCGCCCTTCCGGGTCTGGGAGCGGAAATTCGATCGCCTGATCCACGCGACCGGGCCGGGATGCGAGCGCTTCCTCCAATTGAGCCGGACGGTTTGTGGTCAGGACGAACAACACCTTGCAATCCTGTCGCAGCCCGTCCATCTCGTTCAGCAGTCGGTTGATCAGACTCTCCCCGCAACTGCCGGTCTGAGCTTCCCGCGAGCGGGCGATCAGATCCACGTCTTCGATCACCACGACGCTCGGCTGCATGAATCGCGAAAGCTGAAAATATTCGGACAACAGTCCAACCTGCTCCGACGTGATCAATAGCGTGGTGTGATCCCTGAGGCTCGAGGCGAGATACCGGATGGTATGGGTTTTTCCCGTTCCCGGTGGTCCGTAGAACAACAGGCCTTTCTTGATCGGCATGCCGAGTTTGCGCAGTGCCTCTCTCTGCTTGATGAAACCGGAAACATTTCGCTCCAGTAGCTTCAGGGTTTTCTCTGGCAACACCACTTCCTCTCGTGAAATGCCGGGCAGCCGGTGAACTTTGATTCCCCCCAACCGTTCCGGAATAGTCCGACTCCGCCTCCAATGAAATGATCTTGCCGCGGTAACTCCCGGCCTCCGCCAGGCGCCGTTCGAGGCGATTGAAGAACTGATCCCGCAATTCCTGTCCCGGCGAGTCCGCAAGGACGGCGAAGTCCACCCGCACATACGGATTCAGGGAGTGCGTTTCGGACTGCACCACCAGCACGGCGAAAGGTTCCGTGCCCGGCGGTGAAAGCCACATGCAGTTGGTCACGCAGCGGGCGGGGCGTTCGCCGCCGGTCTCGACCTCGTCAAACTGCAGAGGTCCGAGCACGGCCGCGTTCTCGTTCTCCATCGCGTTGTTGGCAAACGAGATTGGGTAGTGCTCAAAGACACTGCTGACTCCGTGGGCGATCACACCCAGATGATTGCCTACGTATTGATCGAGCGCGTATTGCAGATCCACCCGACACGTTTGCGGAAACTTGCGATTGGTCGTCTCCAGCCGGTTGAGTTCCTTGGTGCCAAAGTGGCGCTGAAGCGCGCGCGAAACATATTTCGGTGACTTGTCGAATCCGCCCCACATGAATTTCCTTTCGGTTGAGGCTGGTTGAGCAGCAATCGAGCCAGCTCCTCGGGTGGGTCGGTTTCGCAGCCAACCTGGCGGCCGTGGCCTGCGGGTGGGGACGAAACTCGCGCATGGCGCGTGAATCTTGTTCGCTTCCGCCGTTGTCCGATTCTCGACAATCGTGTTCAATCCCGGCCCTCGTGAGCACGACGCATCCGCTGACCACCACAGGTTTTGAAATCCCGAACTTCCGGATCACCCGGTCGATGGGAGTGGTGCGGGGCATCATTGTGCGGTCGCGGTCGGTCATCGGCAACTTTGGCGCCAATCTGCAGACGATCTTCGGCGGCAACATCACGATGTATACGACGATGTGCGAGCAGGCGCGGGACGATGCGTTCAAACAGATGATCACCCATGCAGCCGAACTCGGAGCCAACGCGATCATCGGAATCCGGTATGATGCCAACGAAATCGGGGCGGGTATCACGGAAGTGCTTTGCTACGGGACGGCAGTTTTTGTAGAACCCGTAGAGAATAATCCAGATCAGTAGTTATGGCAGGACACAGTAAATGGGCGAATATCAAGCGCGCCAAAGGCGCCAATGACATCAAGCGAGGCAAGGTTTTCGCCAAACTCAGCCGTGAGGTGACCATCGCCACACGCATCGGTGGCCCGGATCCGGACATGAATCCGCGGCTGCGCATGATGCTCCTCAAGTGCCGCTCGGCCAACATGCCGAAGGACAACATCGAACGCGCCATCACCAAAGGCGCGGGCGGTGAAGACGGCGCGAAGTTTGAGGATCTCAACTACGAGATTTACGGCCCCGGTGGCGTGGCAATCCTGGCTGAAGTCAGCACGGACAACCGCAACCGCACGGCTTCCGATATTCGCAGTTACGTTACCAAAGCTGGTGGCAAATTCGCCACCGCGGGTGCCGTGACGCGCCTTTTCCAAAAGCGGGGTCAGATCGTCGTCGCTCGCGAAAATGCGGACGAAGATGAACTGATGGAATTGGCGCTGGAGGCCGGTGCTGAAGATTTCAAGGCCGAGCCGGAAGGTTTCACCATCGTCACCGAACCGGACACTTTTGAAGAAGTTGCCAAGGCGGTGGAAGCAAAAGGCATCGCCACCGAACTCGCGGAGATTTCCCAAATTCCGGAAATATTCGCCCCCTTGGATGCGGGTGGTGCCAAGACGCTGAATACGCTGCTCGAAAAGATCGAGGATCACGACGACGTCAGTTCGGTGTATCACAACGGCGATTTGCCGGAAGATGCAGAAGAGTAGGTCGTTGCGCTTTTACATGGCTCCGTGACGCCGGTTTGATACTTTGCGCGGCGCGTGTCGGGGTCTACAGGCAAACCAGGTATGGCAGAACGGATGTTATCCGTGCTGGCTGGTTTGGTATATGATCGGCCCCGGCTTTTCTTCTATCCGCAGATCCTCCTCTTCCTGGTCTGCATCTGCTACACGCCTTACAAGCTGGAGTTTTCCACCAGCCGCAACGATCTCGTCGGTTCGGAGAAACGGTACCACCAGAACTTCCTGAAATTCCGTGAGGAGTTTCCCGTGGAAGATGATCTGGTGATTCTTGCGGAGAGCAACGACCACGAGAAAAACCGGCAGTTCATCGAACGACTGGGTGTCAAACTGGAGGCGGAGACCAATCTGTTCGCCAATGCCTTCTTCAAGGGCGACCTGAACATGCTCGGCGACAAAGCGTTGCTCTTTCTGGAACCCAAGGATCTGGATGCGCTCCACGAGCAGTTGAAGGAATTCGAACCCTTCGTCTCGAAGTTCGCCAACGCGACGAACTTCATCTCGATGTTTCAGCTGATCAACACCGAGTTCCGCCTGGCAGAGAAAAAGTCGGAACAGGAAATCGACCAGTTGATTGGATCGCTTCCCGCGCTGCGGCAGATCGTGGAGCAGGCGAATGCGGGCCTGCATCGGACGGGGCGCCCGCCCTCGCCCGGTATCACGGCCTTGTTCGGCGGCGCGGAGGCGCAGAACGCCCTATATATCACTTTCGACGAAGGGCGCGTGTACCTGGCCACGGTGCAGGCGGCAAATGGAGAAGTGGAAAAAGCGGCGGTCAAGCGCCTGCATGAGATTGTGGCGGAGGTGAAGGAGGAAGTGCCCGGTCTGAGCGTGGGCGTGACAGGCGAATTGATTCTGGAACTGGCCGAGATGGACCAGTCGCAACGTGATACCATCAAGGCTTCCGTGGTCGCACTCATGCTGGTTGGTCTTATTTTCATCTACGGCTATCAGGAAACCGGGCGACCGATCAAAGCCACCGCCTGCCTGATGGTCGGGCTCGGTTACACGATGGGCTACACTACGCTGGTCATCGGTCATCTGAATATTCTCACGATCACCTTCGCCCCGATGCTGATCGGTTTGGCGATTGATTTCGGTGTGCATCTGGTCACCCGTTACGAAGAGGAATTGCGGATCGGGCGTACGGAGCGCGAGGCGGTTCGCGTTGCCTTGGTAAATACCGGGCAGGGAATCTTCACCGGAGCATTGACGACGGCCGCCGCGTTTTTCGCGATGGCCATCACGGAGTTTGACGGCATCAAGGAGATGGGGCTGATCGCGGGCGGCGGGCTGCTACTGGCTCTGATTCCGATGATGACCTTGCTGCCGATCCTGCTCATTCGCGGCCGGCAGAATGTGATCGACCACGAGGTGGCTGAAGCCGGACAGGCGCGTCGCTCGAGAATTGAGCAGATCTGGTTGAGCCGCCCGAGGGCCATCTCGACAGCAACGGTGATTCTTTGCCTGTTGGCCGTCTGGCAGACCTCCGGCGGACGGGTGTTCTTTGATTACAACCTCCTCAACATGCAATCCGATGGTCTACCCGCCGTGGTATTTGAGAAAAAGCTGATCGACTCGGCCGGAAATTCCGTTCTCTACGGAGCGTTGGTGGCCGACTCGGTTGAACACGCCAATGAGCTCGAGGCGCAGGCGCGCGAGCTCTCAACCGTTGCGGACGTCAAATCGATGGCAAAATACTTCGCCAACGATCCAACGGATCGATTGGAACGTATTCGTCAGGTGATGGACCTGGCGGGCGCGATCAAGTTTGGTGCCATCGATCAACGATCCGTCCGGACTGAGGAGGTAAGTCAGGTTCTTTATTCGTTTCAGGGATACCTGGGTGCGGCATCGAGGGCCGTCAAAATCCGCGAAGGCGACAGTGAACTCTACTTTGAAATCCGTTCACTCTGGGATGCGGTGCAACAGTTTCGCACGTCGTTGAACACAATGGATGCGAAGCGAGCCGCGCGGCAGATTGAGCATTTTCAACATGCCTTTCTGGATGACTTGCGCGAGACCTTTGACACTCTCGCAAGTCAACGCGCTGACGGTCCAATCACTGCGGATGATCTGGCGCCGTCTTTGAGTGCGCGATTCGTGGGCATCAACGGCAAACACCTCGTGCAGGTGTATCCCAAGGAAGACGTCTGGCAAAAGAAGCACCAGGCCGCCTTTGTTGCAGAACTGCGGACCATTGATCCGGACGTAACCGGAACTCCGGTGCAGATGCTCGAATACACGACGTTGTTGAAGGACAGCTACATTGAAGCCGCTCTTTATGCCCTTGGCGCCACCGCCATCATGGTGTGTTTCCACTTCCGATCGCTGGTCTGCATGTTCTTGGCCTTGCTCCCTGTCGGAATCGGCACGATCTGGTTGGTCGGTCTCATGGGCTTCCTCGGCATTCCCTTCAATCCGGCAAATATCATGACCCTGCCGTTGGTCGCGGGAATAGGAGTGACCAGCGGGATTCATATCTTGAACCGATTCAGTGAAGACAAGTCCCCCTCGTTGCTGTCCAAGAGCACTGGCAAAGGCGTGCTGGTGTCAGGTTTGACGACCATTGCCGGCTTCGGCAGCTTGTCGCTCGCCGACCATCAGGGCATCGAGAGCTTGGGGTATGTGATGTCGATCGGAACGCTGACCTGCATGGTCGCGGCTTTGACGTTTCTGCCGGCCGTAATCAGTTTGTTAATGAAAGTCGGATGGACAAAAAAATAACCCAGCGACGTGAATGCACCCTACGTCGCTGGGCTGCGAGGAACCGAGGCCAACTAAAACCTCAATCAACTGACAACAGACGATAGGACCCGGTGATAAAAAGTCAATGCATGAAAGAACAAAATAGGTAGATAACCGTATGCTGGGAGATTCAAATAACGATAAAGGTGTTACTTTAAACGCTTCTATCAGAGTAAAGGAATCACTTATCCGTAATCATCACAAACAGCACGCTTAATGGTCCAGAATTGTGGTTAACGTTTCAAAAAAACGGATTTTATTGGCTTTTATCGCGATTATTGCGACTGGAGTTCAGTTCATCATCGTACCCAATTCGGATTCTGCTTCGTTTTTTGAAGCGGGACCGCTGATTCACGATTTCCAACCACCGATCGAAACGGGCGAACGGCGCGAGATCGCCGGGCCGATCTACTACCGGGAACAGATCGGAACCAAGCGTACGTGGGCCTTCCCGCCCTTCGTGTCCCGTACGGACGATCCGGATTTGGAATACACCGAAGTGGACGTGCTGTACCCGCTCCTCACCTACGACCGGTTTGGAAAGGAAAGTCGGGTCCAACTGCTCCAAATGTTGAGCCTGTCTGATTCCGGAGAACAGGATGATTCCGTGCGTCAGAAGTTCTCGATTTTTCCATTCTACTTTCAGCAGCGATCCACCAACTCGACGAAGAACTACACGGCCTTGTTTCCCTTCTATGGAACTCTGAAAAACCGAATGCTGCGGGACGAGATCAGGTTCGTGATGTTTCCCGCCTACGGCATGTCTCGAAAGCGCGACGTCGTAACGCGCAACTACCTGTATCCGTTTTTCCACCTGCGCGAAGGCAATCACCTGAAAGGCTGGCAACTGTGGCCGTTGGTCGGCCGCGAGGTGAAGGCACCGCACAGCATCACCAACGCCTACGACCTCAGAGTCGACGTGCCTGGTCACCAGCAGGACTTCGCTTTGTGGCCATTCCTGTTTCGCAACCAGCTGAACATCGGCACGACCAACGAGGTGCGGGAAACGGCGGTGCTGCCTCTCGTCAGTATGAGCCGTTCGCCAGCTCGCGATTCGTCAGTGTATCTCTGGCCATTCTTGAAGGTCACCAACGACAAAGCGAACCGGTACCGTGAATGGGGATTTCCTTGGCCCTTGTGGACGGTTGCTCGCGGCGAAGGCAAGCATATGAACCGTTTCTGGCCATTCTTCAGCCGGGCCCGGAAGGGGGATCAGCAGAGTGAGTTTTATCTGTGGCCGCTCTGGAAAGAGAAGCGGGCCCAGGCGGAACCGCTTGACCGGCGTAGGTCCCGCGTCCTGTTCTTTCTCTATTCGGATCTCGTGGAGCGGAACACCGTCACTGGCGAAGCGATGCACCGGCGCGATCTTTGGCCCCTGTTCACTTACCGCAAACATCTCGATGGAAGAGAACGGCTGCAAGTCTTGTCGCTACTCGCGCCGCTGCTTCCGAACAACAAGAGTGTCGAACGAAACCATTCTCCGTTGTGGGCGCTTTGGCGAACCGAGAAGAATCCGGCCACCGCGGCACGTAGTGATTCGCTGCTGTGGAACCTCTGGCGCCGAGAGATCACTCCGGGGAAACGAAAGAACTCCTATTTCTTTGGCTTGCTGCACTCCACGAAAACTGATGACGGAACGGATTGGACGTGGTTCCATTTCCGCCGCAATCGCGCTGACGGACCAACCGAATCACCGTCAGCGACGCCGGTTGGTACCAGAGAACTGCAACCACAGATCGGTCCGATTTCGATCCGGCCAATTTCCGACATGAAATTCAAATCCTGAACTGAACCGAGCGGATGTTTCGCGATATTGGCAAAATGACGATCTTGGCGTGGCGCACGTTGGCTGCGCTACCGCTGACATTTCGTCATTTCCGCAAGGTGCTGGAGCAGTTGTTTGAGATCGGCAACGCCAGCCTGTTGATGGCCTGTATTCTATCCATGTTCATTGGTGGTGTGTTGGCGCTGCAAACCGGTCCTGTGATGGTGGAGCGGGGATTGGCCAGCGTCGTCGGTGCCGTGGTCGGTTTGTCCGTCTGCAAAGAACTGGCCCCGGTCATGATGTCCGTCCTGATTGCGGGGCGCATCGGATCCGCCATGGCTGCCGAGATCGGGTCGATGGCGGTGTATCAGGAGATCGATGCCCTGCGTACGATGAACATCAATCCGGTGCACTACCTCGTGTTGCCGCGCGTTATCGCAATCACCATCGCACTGCCGTGTCTGGTGCTCTTCGCCGATCTGATCGGCTGGGTGGGTGGAGCCCTCGTATCCGCCACGAATCCGGAAATTGCGATCACCTGGCAGGCCTACTTCAGCAACCTTTCCTCGGTCGTTGATACCGGCGACGTCCTCAATGGACTCATCAAGAGCGGAATTTTCGCCATGATCATCGGGTTGGTCTCCTGCCATCAGGGCTTGGCGACCATTGGCGGCCCACGTGGCATCGGCCGTTCAGTCACCAAGGCGGTGGTCAACTCCATCGTGCTGATCCTGATTACGGATTACTTCATCACCCGATTCCTGCTGCGGATGGATCTTTGAGACATGGCGGATTCCTCATCATCAGAAAACGGCAAGGTTTGCGTCGCGGTACGCGGAATCCGCAAGAACTTTGGCGAGAATGAGGTGCTGAAGGGAATCAACTTTGACGTTCGCTGCGGTGAGATCTTTGTGATCATGGGGCCCAGCGGCAGCGGCAAGAGTGTGTTGCTGAAACACCTCATCGGCCTGGAGCAACCGTCTGCCGGCGAGGTTCACATCGATGGACACGCCATCGAGTCTCCGGAGCTTCTGAGCAAATATCGCATCGCCATGGTCTTCCAATCCGGAGCGTTGCTGAGTTCCTTGAGTGTTTCTCAAAACGTCGGGCTTTACTTGAGGGAGCATCGACTGAAACCGCTCGACGAGATCGACGACATCGTTCGTGAAAAACTGAAGATCGTGGGTCTCGAAGGCGCGGAAGACAAAATGCCCACGGAACTTTCCGGCGGCATGAAAAAGCGCGTTGCCATCGCACGCGCGCTCGTCATGGAGCCACAACTGATCCTGTACGATGAGCCAACCAGCGAACTGGACCCGTTGATCTCCATCACGATCGGTCAGGAGATTTTGAAGATGCGGGACGAAACGGGCGCCACCTCCATCGTGGTCACCCATGATCGCGGCCTCGGCTTCGGTATCGCGGACCGTATGGCCATTATCCGCCACGGGGAGATACTTGCCCTTGGCACACCGATGCAGGTCCGCAACAGCGAGAACGAGGAAGTGCAGACCTTTCTCAATGCCAGTTTTCAACGTCAACCGAACGACAACGAACAGAACGAAGAAGAGGAAGAAGAATCATGAAAGGATCATTGGAAACCAAACTCGGCGTGTTCTTCGCCCTGGCGGCCCTTGCGGGTGTGATGTTGATCGAATTGTCCGGCGGCATGGACGCGTTCAAGAAGGGCTACAAACTCTATGGTGATTTTGCCAACGTACAGCAGTTGAAGCCGGGCGATCCCATCAAGATGGCCGGCGTTCCGGTGGGTAGCGTGGACAGTTTCGATTTCGTCGAAGGCAAGGTTCGGGTCGTCATGAAGATTGATGAGGGGCGATTCGTGAAAACTGATTCCGTCGCGGCCATTCAGGCGGCAGGACTGATCGGGCAAAATTTCGTCGCTCTCACGATCGGGGCGGCGGATGCGCCGGCGTTCGAAGCCGAGGCTGTGATGCAGACCAAGGAACAGGCCGACCTGAACGCCATCATGACCAAGCTGGACAACGTCGCCGGCGGTATCGAGAACCTCACCAAGAGTTTCAGCGGCGACTCGATCCAGAACGTCCTCGGCCCGATGACCGATTTCCTCAAGCAGAACAATCCGCGGATCACCGCATTGCTGGCTGACATGCAGGTGGTCTCCTCCAACATGCTGGCCGGTCGCGGAACGATGGGCAAATTCCTGGTCGACGACGGTTTCTACAACGAGTCACAGGCAGCCTTGAGAAAGCTGACCCTCGCGGCCGATGATGCCCGTTCCCTGTTGGCGGACGCCAAAGGTTCCATCAGCAAAGTCGAGAGTACTTTCGATGAGGCGAAGACGATCTTCGGCGATCTGAAAGTCACGTTGCAGGGCGCGCAACAGACCATCGACAAGGTCAACAACGGTGAGGGTACGCTGGGCAAACTGCTGTTGGATGACAAGCTCTACTCGGAGTCCACGCTCGCGATGGTCAATCTTCGGCAGATCTTCGAGAAGATCAACATGGGTGAAGGCAGCGCCGGCAAACTTATAAACGATCCGGGCCTCTACAAGAACGCCCAGATGACCTTGCAGAAACTCGACAAGGCCACCGAAGGCCTGGAAGACACCGGGCCGTTGAGCATCTTGGGGACGGCGGTCAACCAGCTCTTCTAGTTCCGGAGGAATATCCGGTCAGCCGTTTCCCTACAGGGTCTTCGGAATTCTGCCCCCCTATCGCTCCGGACGAAATGTGCTAGGTTGAAGCAGATGGGCAGCTTGGAAAGGCTGTCATGGTTGCTGCTGAAATACATACGACATGCGTCTATTTTTTGACGCGCTCTTACACCATTCATTCCATCGGTGGGGGTTGGAATGAGTTCGCCGAAGAGAACGGTGCTCCGGACCTTACCTCGGATTCCGTCCTGGGTCATTCACTGTGGGACTACATCAGCGATCCGGCGACGAGGCACTTCTACAGTCACGCGGTGAAACTCGTGCTGAAGAATGGCAGACCCATTTCCATGGCCTATCGCTGCGATGCACCTGACTGGCGGCGATCAATGAAACTGCGGATGATCCGTACCTCTCACGAATTGTGCGAGGTCATCTCCACCACTGCGGCCGCCGAACCGCGTCCCTGGGTTGAACTGTTGGACGACGATATTGGCCGCTCGGATTTTTGGCTCCCCATGTGCAGTTGGTGCAAACTCGTGGCCGTTGATGACAGCCGCTGGTTGGAGGTCGAAGCGGCTGAGAACGAACTGCGCGACAATGAGGTGTGGCCTTTTCCGCGCCTGGAGCATGGCACCTGTCCGGCATGCCAGGGCAAACTCAATGCGATTTGCTGAGGTGAATTCTTCCGAAATGCCAAGGCTTACAAGGTTGTTACCGTGGGTTGGGCTGTGATACCGTTTTGGCAACCCGTCCGTTGGAGAAGTTTCGTCATGTCAGATTCAAACAAGCCCAAGGTGCTGGTCGTCGATGACAGTCTCGTCATGCGCAACCTGCAGAAGGCGGCCCTGAGCAAGGAGGGCTTTGAGGTAACCATCGCAGACAGCGGCCCGGCCGCGTTGGAGCACATGGGCTTCGGCGACGGCGACCCGCCCGACAAACCCCGGTTTGGCCTGATCCTGCTCGACAACATCATGCCGGATATGAGGGGCGTCGAAGTCCTCGAGAAATTGCGCGAACACTATCTGCGAGTGGAGCTTCCCGTGATCATGGTAACGGCCAATGACGAATCGGAGGATATCGTCACGGCACTCCGACTGCAGGCCAACGACTACGTGACCAAGCCGATTGATTTTCCCGTGCTGTTCGCGCGGATGGAGACCCACATCGCCTTCAAAAAATCGCACGAAGACCTGCGCGATTCGCATCGCTCACTGATTTCCGCCGCGAAAATGGAAAGCGTCGCCGCCCTGGCTGCAGGTGTGGCCCACGAGATTCGGAATCCATTGGCGCAAATCCAGATGGCTGTCGACGGCGCACTCGGTGCGGTGGGTGAGAACGGCATGGCGAAGGAATTTCTCGAAATGTCCGCCGACGCCATCAAGCGTGCGGACGGAATCGTCACGGAGCTCGTCAGCTATTCGAATTCCACCAAGCTCGAACTGAACAAGGTGAGCTTGAATGACTTTGTGAAAGAGTCGTTGGACCTGATGTCCGAAGAATTTGAGACCTATGCGACCGAGGTGAGACGTGAATTGGATGACGCGAAGCCGGAGGCCTTTCTTTCGAAGAATGAATTGCAGCAGGTGTTCCTGAACCTCCTGTTCAATGCGTTGCAGGCCATGTCCATTGAAGGAATGCTGATCATCCGTACCGGCACGCGCAGGGTCGAAGGTTTGGAAGTTCAGGAGGGTTCGCGCACGGGAGCAAAGGTGCGGAACGGTGACGAAGCCGCATTCATTGAGGTGCTGGATAGCGGATCGGGTATACCTGCCGCAGATCTGCCGAAGGTGTTTGACCCGTTCTTCACCAGCAAGGCGACCGGAACCTCCCAAGGCAAGGGACTTGGCTTGACCGTCGCCAAGCAGCTGATCGAACTGCACGGTGGCGCGATTCAATTGGAGAATTTGAAGCCCGGGCCAGGCCTCAAAGCGACTGTCCTTCTGCGTTGTCAAGATACCGGCATGCTTTGAAACTTCGACGGCAGAAATTGAAATTGGGGATTTCTCAACAATGCCGAAAATCGACCCAGCACGACGTCTGCGTAACAAGCTGATCCTCGCTTCCGCGATCGACATGTTGGTGCTGGAACTGTTCATTGCCTTCATCGGCATGTTCCCCCTCGTCAACCAGCTCAAGCGGGAGCAACGCAAGCACCTCGACTACATGGCGAGCGTCAAGATCCTGGCCATTGACCAGGTGATCGGTCAATTCAAGGGACTGGCATTGCAGGTGACCAGCCGGACCAAAGCACGGGAAAAGCTGGAGGCCTACAATCGTGGTGAAGTCTCTCTAGACGACTTCAAGCTGTTCAGCACACCGATTCTTGAAGACGCCCTGAACCGCTCCGAGCTCATTGTCGGCATCACCTGACTCGATGAGAACAACAAGGTCGTGGCACCGGTGGGCCGGCAGGTAAATCGGGCAGATTGGCCCTCGCTCTAACGCCTCGATAAACCACACGTTGTCGGTCCCGTTTTCAGCAAGTTAATATCGCTGATCGTCGTGGCGGCGCCCATTCTCGATCGGCAGGGAGAACGTTTTTTTTTTTTTGGGGGGGGTGGAGCGGATGAAAACGCCCTGACTGCGCCGCCTATGCGCATTCTGCTCGCGGAAGATGGGCTCGTGAATCAACGCGTCGCCACGGATCTCCTGAAACGTCATCACCATGAGGTTGAGGTGGCGGTCAACGGATTGCAGGCCGTTGCCCGATTTGATGCCGATCATTTCGATCTCGTGCTGATGGATGTTCACATGCCCGAGATGGATGGCCTCGAAGCAACCGAGGGCATTCGCGAATTGGAAAAGGAATCCGCGAGCGACGTGACGATCCCCGTTATCGCCCTCACTGCGAATGCGATGAAAGGTGACCGGACGAAGTGTCTTGCCGCGGGAATGAATGACTACATTCCCAAACCGATCCGGGCAGACGATCTCTACGCTGTCATCCTCCGCAATGCACCGGAGAATCCTATTGGCCCCAAAGTCTCACCCGTTCCGGTTGAACTGAATCCGGAGCCGGACACGACCGCCGCGACGGAAGACTCCCCGGTTTCCGCTGCCGCTGGAGCGAACTCGGTTTTCGATATGAAGACCGCCATGGCCAACGTCGGTGGCAGCGAGGAGATTTTCGCCACAATGATTGATTGTTACTTTGAGGAGAAAAGCGATCTGATCCCCAAGCTCGGAACTGCCATCACGGACGGCGATGCCGAAGTTGTCGAACGCACTGCGCACACCATCAAATCTTCTGTCGGAACTTTTGGTGCGGAAACCGCCAAGTCCGAGGCCTTCGAGTTGGAACGGACCGGCAAGTCCGGCGATTTGCGATTTGCCCCACCGCAATATGCGACCCTCCGCATGGAACTCGATCGGCTGGATGAAGCGCTCAATCTGTATCTTCAGCGATCTGAATCGCTGACTACTCGGAGACGCCGAACGCATCGCGGAGTTGGGCATCTAGCTCCGCCACCGCTTGCGAGTGTTCGGCGTTGCGAACGATGTTCTGTGTTTCCAACGGATCGACGTGGTGATCGTAGAGTTCTCGTTTCACGACCCGGCCGGTCTTCTTCTCAAACCACGCCACATAGCGGAAGCGATCTGTCCGCAATGCGCGGCCCATGTATTTCTCGTTGAAACGGGTATGCTGACTTAGAGCCAATGATTGATCCGGCTCCGCGGGTTTCCTCAGGGTCGCAAGCAGACTTTCGCCCTCCAGATGCTTCGGACGTTTCAAGCCGGTGAGTTCGCACAAGGTCGGATACAGATCCACCAGTTCGCCTAGGTTCTTCGTGCGCGCGGGTTTGATTCCCGGTGCCGCCACAATGAACGGGACGCGGGTGGCCACCTCGTAGTTCGT
>Ga0055584_100000556_pt1 | contig 35475 bp, 26 predicted proteins | sample OSDHelmetaG_FD_58716 | JGI IMG/M metagenome (GOLD analysis project Ga0055584, IMG submission 58716) | Pelagic marine sediment microbial communities from the LTER site Helgoland, North Sea, for post-phytoplankton bloom and carbon turnover... | ecosystem: Environmental > Aquatic > Marine >...
ATATGATGGTTTATTTTCGTGATCATCATATTAAAAAATTAAAACAAAAACTACAAGGATTAACTCATAACTCGGAATTTGTTCAATATGAATTAATGGAGCTTGATTATGAATTCGCTAATCAATTATTAATGAATCAGATCAGCCTTGAAACCAATCCCAAATTAGATGAGTCTATTGCAAAAGATTTGAATTGGGCAAAATCCATAAATATTGATGATACTTATAGATTAAATAACAGTAAAAATTACATTTCTTTAGTAGCAAAGATTCTGATTTCACAAAATCGTTCTAACGAATTAGTTTTGAACAACTATTACAATAGAATAAACCACCCCAACTTCAAAACACATTTTCTTTCAAGCTTAATTAGCCCTCTTCAGAAAGAATTACAATATGGGAAGGATGATTTCAGTAAAGCCGAAACAGTTCAGTCGTTTATAACAAATAAACAACCTCAGGATAGTATAGGCCATTACCTATTCAATCTTTACCAAAAATTTCATCAAGCAGAAGGCAAAATGGCTTCTTTTTCTTAAGAAGATACAAGTGGAAATATGGTTTCATTAGAAGATTTCAAAGGAAAATATGCTTATATAGATTTTTGGGCAACATGGTGTGTCAATTGCATTAAGGAATTTCCCTTTTTAAATAAAATTGAAGAACGATTCAAAAATGAGAAAATAGAGTTTATTAGAATTAGTATTGACAAACTAGAGGCAAAAGAAAAATGGAAAAAAATGGTTGTGAAAAAAGAACTAAAAAATGTTCAATTATTTGCCCCCTCTCAAGGATGTCCTGAAAAAATGACATCAATGATGCATTTATCAAATTAGTCTACCTCAATTCGTACTATTTAGGAATACCACATTATGCATTAATCAATCCTGAAGGGAGAATTATTGATGCTTTTTTTATAGACCTTCTAATAAAAAAGGAGAACAATATATTTCCGAATTACTCTTGAATAATTAAAGAATAAAAGGATAATGAGGGCTCAGGTCATCAAATCATAAAACGTCTAGGTTTGCTAAGCTTGCCATCTGTATTTATTCCACTCATTCTTATCTAGCTGAACATGGCTCTATAAATTAGTCATGTTGTCCGATATTGAAATTAAAATTATATGTAGCAATCAATATATTTTAAGGAATACATTAGATATAGGCGAAAAATTAAGGATATTAGAATTAAAGAAGTATTAATCATGAAAGGATTCCAACAAGGCAGAAGAACATTTCTTAAGAAAAGTGGCTTAGGAACACTGGGTTTAACAATCCTTCCATGGTCGATGAAGGGCGTGGCGCCAAGTGACACCTTGCGTGTAGCACATATAGGTGTAGGAGAAATGGGAAATAATCATATAAATTGGTTTGCCCAATTACCAGAGGTAAAGATTGTTGCCCTTTGTGATGTTGATCAAACACATCTGGCTTCAAGCATAAGCAATCTGGCCGCGATACAACCGGATTGGAAAGTTGATACCTACGAAGACTTCAGACACATTTTGGACAGACAAGATATTGATGCAATTACATGTGCAACTCCTGATCACTGGCACGCAACTATTGGAACTTTGGCTTTTCAGGCAGGAAAGGATGTTTATGGTGAAAAGCCATTATCATATGACGTCCGTGAAGGACAAAAGATGTTGGCTGCTCAAAAGGAGCATGGCAGTATATTTCAATTAGGCACTCAAATCCATGCAGGTGACAATTATCATAGAGTTACTGAGATTATTCAATCAGGGATACTTGGTGATATTCATACCGTACGATTATGGAAAACAGGTGGTTCTCCTGATTTAAAAATGACAAAAGGACAACCTATACCAAGTACATTAAACTGGGATATGTGGCAAGGGCCAGCACCTGAAAGAGCCTACTTTCCTGAGAGATGTCATTTCACTTACAGGTACTTCCTGGACTATTCTGGTGGAATGTTTGCAGATTTCTGGTGCCATATAGCTGATGTCGTATATATGTCTTTACGACCAAAAGGATTGAGATCCATAAGTGCTCGAGGAGAGGAATCCAAAGGACTTTCTGACACACCTGGATGGATAGATATTGACTATGAATTTGATAACCTCAACATTCACTGGACTACTGAACCACCTATGCTACCTGGTGCTAAGGATAGAAGCATTGGTGCCTACTTTGAAGGAGAAAATGGTACATTGATGTGTGACTATTCCAAACGAGAAATTACAATTAATGGAGAGACCGTAACGGATTTGCCAGAAGTGCCGATTTCAATTCCACGTTCTCCTGGACATCAACAGAACTTTGTAGATGCAGTGAAGTCCCGCACACAACCAGAATCCAATTTAGAATATGCTCGTGAAATGACGCTTCCCATGCATCTTGGACTTATTTCTTGGAGGTTAGGCAAAAAATTAAAATGGAATCCAGAGAAGGAAAAATTCATCGGTAATAGAAAAGCGAATAAATTGCTGGGTCGCAAGGCTAGAAAACCTTGGAAGTTGATATAATGAAAATTTCAAACCTCTATGATTCACTTTTTTTCCTGTTTTACTACAAATAATTCATAAATGCGGTACTTCCTACACTTAGGATATGATGGAAGTGGATACAGCGGATGGCAGAAACAAAAGAATACTCTGAACACCATCCAAGAAGTTCTAGAACAAACCCTCTCTCACCTCTTGAAAAAAGAGATTACTGCTTACGGATGTGGACGCACTGATGCAGGTGTTCATGCCAGCCAATACGTTGTACAAATCAATATTGATACAGCACCTTCTTTTGATTTAAAATTTCTACTCAATAAAAACTTACCAGATGATATTACCGTTTTTGAAATCATCGAGGTCAAAGAAGGCCAGCATTGCAGATATGATGCCATAGCCCGTACTTATGACTATTTCATTCATTGGAAAAAAGACCCTATACTCATCCGCTACAGTTCTTTCTATGAGGATTTGACATTAGACTTTGATGTGATGAGAAAATGTACGGCCCTTATCCTAAAGACTAAAGATTTTAAATCCATGTGCAAGCAGCCAGACGTGTATAAAAACACGCTATGTAATATCAATAATTGTGAGCTGTTTGTAAATGAGAAAGAGGGCCGATTGAGGTTTACCATTACGAGTAATCGTTTTCTTAGAGGAATGGTAAGGTATTGTATTTTCTTTCTTTTGAAGGTAGGCAGTGGAAAAATGTCTTTGGACGAATTCGAGAGTATTCTCAATCAAGAAAAAGAATTGAAACAGAAAAGCCCTGCTCTTCCTAATGGCCTTTTTCTAAGCAAAGTGGAGTATCCATTTTTGGATCTGAATGATTCACATATTTTGATCAGATTATTGAAGGATGGACTTGCTTAGTGGTAGTAAGGAAGGCATTTCCTTATTTAAATTGGTTCAATGTTTTGGCCAAACCTCCTGATCCAATAAATTGTCGGATCCATAAATTCCGCTATGAGGCATATTTTTGGTTATGCAGCCTCAGGCCAGAAGCTAATATGTTTGCCAAAAATCTTTCTGTAGCATTAAAAAATCGAGATATCATTGTTAATCCTATTAATCCTGGATATACTAAAACTGATATGGGTGAAGAAAATGCGCATATTAAAGTACCGTTTACAATGAAAGGTATTATCAGACAAAATGAATCAAAACAATAACAGAAATTTTCTATCTTTTGATTATCACGTATTGCCTTGGTGATTAGTATGATAACGATACATAATAAAGCTCTGTGCTCTATTTGATCACTACGAACTAATAGGCTCGGTTTTGTAAAACGGATTGAGAGGTAGATAAATAAATACAAAATATGAAGTTAAACCTATTGTCATGTGATGCCCAGAGGCCAGATAGAAGAGCAATAGCCAGATGCATAATAGAGATTTAGTCTAATATGAACGATTCCTTGTCCCATGAGCTTACAGATATCCTTTTAGAAGGGGAGCCTGTAGATATTGAGATAGAAAATAAAAATTCTAGTTCTGCTTTTAGAGCATTGCGAAAACTAAGTATCGATTACGAAATCATCGAATGAAACGATGCTTTGAACTCATGATGCACAGGAAAGATCTTTTTGCTAAAAAAAGACTACTTGTGATTATACTCTCAAAATTAATGCTCAGCTCTTGTCTTAGGAGAAGATTAATATGGAAGTTTTCAGATACTAAAATTCCATATAACAACCCTAATTTGGTTATGATCAGGAAATTATAGGGTTGAAGATCTAGTTATGAACTAATTATTAATTATGTGCAATAACAAGAAAAAGTGCACCCCATACACATGCTTCACTGATTAGCCGCAGAGGATGCCATCACAATAAAAAGCGACTAATCTAAAAATGATTATAGCCATCACGATACTCTACAATCTTAGTCATATAAATTGTTAAAGAATGAATACCTTAGTTTATAACAACAATAGTTATGAACCATCTCATCCGTATTCAAAGTATTCTGCTCGTCCTATTTTGCTGCTGTGATTTACAAGCACAAAATCTAGAGTCTTTTCAGTATCGTAACCTCGGTCCCTACAGAGGAGGCCGGGTAACTGCAGTTGCTGGCATTGCAAGCCAACCTTCAACCTTTTATATGGGTGCTACAGGAGGTGGAGTCTGGAAAACAGAGGACTATGGTAATACATGGAGTAATATCTCAGACGGATTCTTTAATACACCTTCTATTGGAGCTATATCAGTTGCACAAAATGACCCCAACATAATTTACGTAGGTACAGGATCGGATGGATTGAGAAGCAATGTCATACCAGGCAAAGGCATCTATAAATCCATAGATGGTGGTGATAATTGGACACACATTGGATTAGATAATGTTGGACAGATAGGAGCTGTAAGGATACATCCAGTTAATCATAACATCGTATATGTGGCTGCTATAGGTCAGGCATTTCATGACAATGAGGAAAGGGGCATTTATAAAACAACTGACGGTGGCAGATCGTGGCAAAAGGTGCTCTTTGTTTCTTCAAAGACAGGATTCTTGGACATTGAAATGATGCCTTCTAATCCAGACATACTCTATGCCGCGGCCTGGAAGGCTCAAAGAAAACCTTGGACTATCATAAGTGGTGGGACATCAGAAGAAGGAGGTATCTACAAGTCAATAGATGCCGGTATGACTTGGGATAAGATCGAAGACGGTTTACCTAAGGACTTGGTTGGTAAAATTGATATAGCCGTTAGTGCTGCAGACTCCAAAGTAGTCTATGCACTAGTTGAAGCCCCTCTTGAAGAAGGAGGTCTTTATAAATCCATAGATCAGGGGAGTTCCTTTTCTCAAGTTTCGGATCACAAAGGCATACGCAATAGACCCTTTTACTATACTAATATAAAAGTGGACCCCAATAATATTGATGTGATCTACTCAATGGCAGGACCTTATCATAAATCTATTGATGGGGGAAAAACCTGGAATAGAATATCCTCACCACATGGTGACAATCATGATATCTGGATCAACCCTGATGATACTGATATATTTATTCAATCCAACGACGGCGGTGCTAATGTTACTCTAAATGGAGGAAAGACATGGTCTACACAGTTTAACCAACCAACTGCCGAAATCTATCAAGTAGCTGTTGATGATCAACACCCTTATTGGGTCTATGGTGGTCAACAAGACAACTATTCAACTGTCTCAGTACCTGTAATGGCACCTTATGGCATTCAAGCTCCAGGTACCGGATATATCATGAATACAGGTGGTTGTGAAACTGGACCTGCAATTCCTAAACCAGGGAACCCTAATATAGTTTATTCTAATTGTAAAGGAAGATTTGGTGTCTATAACAAGAGCACAGGGACTGAGCAATCTTACTATGTCGGTGCATCCAATATGTATGGCCACAATCCTAAAGATTTAAAGTATCGTTTCCAAAGAGTCTCCCCTATTCATGTTTCACCACATGATCCTGATGTGGTCTATCACTGCTCTCAATATGTGCATATGACTACAGATGAAGGGAAGACTTGGACAACTCTTTCTCCAGACCTTACAGCATTCGAAGCAGATAAACAGGTGATTTCTGGTAGTCCAATCACTCGAGACATTACAGGAGAGGAATATTATAGTACTATATATGCGATCAGAGAGTCTCCGATTAAAAAAGGACTCATCTGGGTAGGGGCAAATGATGGGCCCATACACGTCACTCAAGATGGGGGTGCTAATTGGTCAAATGTAACACCTCGTGGCCTACCATCTGGAGGCAGAGTCGATGCAGTAGAACCTTCTCCCCATGACCCAGCGAAAGCATATGCATGTATATTAAGATATCAGTTAGGAGATTCAAAGCCTTATATTTATAAGACTGAGAACTATGGTAAAACTTGGGATTTAATTACCAATGGGATAGCTCCAGATAACCCTTGCAGAGTGATTAGAGAAGACCCAGCAGCAGAAGGACATTTATATGCTGGCACAGAAGATGGGTTATTCATTTCTATGGATGATGGAGACACCTGGTCTTCCTTTCAACAAAATCTACCTGTCACACCTGTGACAGATATAAAGATTCATCGTGGTGATCTTGTTTTATCAACTATGGGTCGTTCATTCTGGATATTAGATAATATTTCTACTCTTTCTCAAATGGAATCTCTGGACTGGAGCAAGAATAATCTATATAAACCAAAAAATACATATCGATACAAATATCCTTCAGGGGCAAGAGCTAGCAGTATGCCTTCATACCCAAGACCTGCAGTCATTATAGACTATACCATTGCAGATTCAATCTCTGAACCTATTCAACTAGAAATTATAAATAGCAAAGGTGACGTGATCAATACCTTTTTTAGCAATGATGATGAAAACAAAATCCCCGAGGAAACGATAGAAAACATGTCTACCAATCAAGTAGAATACATCGTTGACAACAGCCTGTCTACTCATCTTGGCTTTAACAGATATCGATGGAATATGACAGAAGGTGGCCCCTGGCATGAAGATGAAAACCGCAGTTATAAAGGCGGTCCATTTGCAGCTCCTGGACAGTATAATATTCGACTTACATTGGATGGACAGGTATACGAACAGTCCCTAGAGCTATTGATGGATCCAAGAATCGAAGCATATGTTAGTAAAGAAGACATCCAAAAACAAGTCACTCTCCACCGTCAAATTAAAAATCTACTGAGCGAAGCCAGAATGCAACTAGACAAACTGGAAAAAGAGAAGGAAACGCTACTCGAGAATAAAGATAAAAAGGATACAGATAAAGATCGATTATCCAAAGTCGATACAAATATTACTCAGTTAAAAACTAAAGAAGGCATATATGAGCTTCCTAGATTAGTAGATCAAATATCATATCTATACAATATACTTGGTGATTCAGATCAGGCACCTGGCCAAGATGTCTATGAAAGGTATGAAGAGTTGCGACTAAGTCTGGAAGGTATAAAAGAGTGAACTATAAAATTTACAACAATAACTACCCGTATTAACCTTTTATACTTAAAAGGCAATTATAGATAATAGTGTAGCTAAAAAACTGAACATACTTATAATCTATAACACAGGATAATAAGCGAATCTCTCCTGCTTCGAGACTAGGCATAATGTTATGACGTCCTTTAATTTATCCCTCGCTTATTCAGTAGTAAGACACTATCCTGTTTCTTCACTGACTTTTTCAGACAAATACAGACTATTAAAAATACTTTCTAAACTATTCTAAAACATCCCATTATTCTTCATGACAAACAATCTGTCTTATTGATTACCTACGTTAGTAATTAAACGCATTGCGTTTATACAAATACTAGCCTTCACTATGACCAACCACTACCCAAAAGATAAAATTCTTTAAAAAAATTTGCTCTGAAATTATAGAGAAGAATAAAACAGGAAAACATTTAAAATATGCCATTGGAGAAATTCTTCTTGTGGTAGTTGGAATTCTAATAGCTCTTCAGGTTAACAACTGGAATGAAGGTCATAATCTCAGAAAGAAAGAGATCAATTTTTACAAAGTAATTGAGTCTGAATTGGCAGAAACAAACATAGAATTAATTCGAAAAATTAACAGTTTAGAAGAAAATCTTAGAAACGTAATAACAGCCAGAAATTTACTCATAATGAAAGTGAATTCCACTGATTCCCTAAAACATTATATACCTCAAAATCTATAATCAGTCTAAGACTAATCTAAAAACAAGTGCATTCGAATCTCTCAAATCCATTGGATTAGACCTTTTATCAAATGATTCTATAAGGAATGCTATTACCAATTTATATCAAATTGAAATTCCTTTTTTATTTTCATCCTCTGCACAATTACAACACCTTAAATTTCCAGATAAATTTTTACCCTTACTTAAGGAACATTTGGAATTGGACACCGGAGTCATTAAATCGGATATTTCTGAGAATAGATTTATGGTGCGCAGACGGTATTTCCCATATAAAATAAAAAACCTTCATAACCTTTTTAATAATGAAAGATTAATTATTGCTGTTCAAGAATCGATTGATTGGAGAACCGCGAGAATCCGATAACATCAAAGACTGCTTAAAAGTGTAGAAAGTATTGAAAAAATAATTAAGGAAGAACTACTTAGATTAGAGTAAATGTAAAAGACATATGTCTCATTTAGAAGCTCCCTATTTTATTCATTTTCAAGAAACAAAAAAGCAGAATATAAAAAGTAAATAACGAAAGCTCAACAAAGTATAAAACGGCCGGTCCACGCATTCGATCAGGCCGTCGTTTCTGCAACCGTCGTAGGGTATTAAAAAGAGTGAAAAATGACAAAACTGATAATCAAAAAGACATCCGAATGGAACAATAGAATGAAAGACATTGGAATCTATTTAGATGGAGAAAAGATAGATGTAATCGGAAATAGAGAGTTAAAGGAAATTGAAATTGAATCAGGCAAACATATGCTGAAATCAAATATAGATTGGTGTGGAAATGCCCCTTGAATTATCAATGTAGCAGACAGTGATAATTCAAATATTGAAAATCTCATTTTTAAGGAATTGAGCTTCTCTGCATAAAACTTGATTCTTATCTGTGAGGTAAGGGGAAGTTTCTGTAGTTACGGTCCATAAAAGCTGAATAATAAGCATCATAAATGAGGTCAATCATTCTCTTTTCGCTTTTCCGATCTTTACTGATCTCTTTATTAGAATTAGCATTTTTTTTCAGCAATCAGGTAATTCCAAATTTCTTTCCCTATGGAAATAGTTGTAAAAAGTACCTTTTGCTGAGGCAGCTACATTTACAATATCACCAATGGCAGATTCGCCTACACACTTTCAATAAATAGCTTAGAAACAGCATGATAATGTCACTATGATTTCTTTCTATAATCTCCTGTCTCAACTGCTTTATAACTGGATTATTTAATAAAACTTTTGCCTACAGTTTTTTAAATACACTTTTTGCAGCCCAGTATCCACACATACCATGTACACCACCGCCGGGAGGTGTAGATGCAGAGCACATAAAGATTTTGGGATTGGGAGTAGAATAAGGATTGAGTCTGGCAACTGGCCGAGTGAACAATTGAGTAATATCTGCGGCGCCACCAGTAACTGCACCACCCACATAGTTGAGATTATATTTAGAAAATGAATGAGCGGTCATGCTGCTCTTTGCTAAAATGATATCTCTAAAACCGGGCGCAAATCGCTCAATTTGATTTTCAATTTCTAAAGACATATCTCTTTCAGATCCTAAAGGAACATGACAATATGCCCAGCAAGTATGTTGCCCTTTCGGGCTTCTAGTTTTATCAAATTGACTTTGTTGAGCAAGAATGACAAAGGGGCTGTCAGAGTGCTTGCCATGCCATGCTGCCCTTTCACTTTCGGCTATTTGCTCATGACAACCTCCCAAATGTACTGTTGAAGCTTCCAAGCACCGTTTGTCTCTCCATGGTATAGCTTCGCTCAATGCATAATCGATTTTGAACGTTCCCATCCCATAATTATATTTACGCAATCGCTTCACATATCTTTTTGGCAATTCAGTTTCTGCAATAGTAGCAACCTGTAAAGGATCTGTATCGAATAAATAAGCTTTAGATGGAGGTAATTCCTTCATGCTTTTTACGTGTTTGGAAAAAACAATTTCACCACCATCTACTTGGAAACAATTTAATAAAGCATCGGCAATGGACTGCGAGCCTCCCTTTGCTACGGGCCAATCAACCGCATGACCAGAAGCTAAAAAGACCAAACCTAAGGCTGAGGTAAACCAGTTTTCTAAAGGCAAAACACTATGCCCTGCACACCCAGCGAACAATGCCTTGGCACGATTTTCTTTAAAAAAGAGTTTGTTAAAAATAGTTGATGGCAAACATGCCTTTAAGCCAAAATTCGCTAAAAAAATGGGATGTTTTGGAATACCTAGAGGCTTCAAACTATCTTCTAACAACCAATCTATGCGACTGGCTAAAGGTTGAATCAAACGGTTATAAACCTCCGCATCCTTTCCTAAATTGGAGGCCGTCTGTACAACTGATTTAGATAATATAACTGCGTCTTCTTTATCCAAGGGGTGAGCGACAGATACATTAGGATATACCCATTCCAATCCATATTGTTCTAAATCTAATTGTTGGAAATATGGCGATAAAACACCCATTGGATGTACAGCCGAACAGACATCATGATGAAATCCGGATAAAGTCAACTCAGCAGTGCGTGTACCTCCTCCTACAGTTGCTGAAGCTTCTATTATTAAAACTTTAAGACCTTTTTGGACTAAGTATATTCCAGCACTTAGACCATTAGGACCAGAACCTATTATAACTACGTCATACTTCTTATTCATCCTTTTACCATTCTGTAGGCCAAGGCATTTTCTTCTTTAAATCCTTGATATATGCATATCCTTCATCTTTCAAACCATCATGAGCATCATGAATCCTCCAATGCAAACGACCATTGTGTAATTGTGGAGACTCGACCATGATCACCCTTAATTCACCTCTTTCAAAATTGCAACGTTTTTGAACAGAAGCCAATAGTTTTTCTTGATGTAGATGTCCATCTCCAAAATTCCAACCAATCACTTCTCCAGCAATATTTTCACCATCAAACCAATAATAATCGTCAATATTGCCTACTGTTTTGGGGATAAGGTCCTGTAATGCTCTCCCAGGTAAGTGCATCATTCGAAAAGCAATCATACGAGAGAATACCGAATTGGTTGTTTTTTCATCGTAGAACATTTGCAGTTGAACACGCATATCAGCGGAGGTTTTCTTAATGTTTGGTTCTAGCTTTTCCATTTTAGTTCCTTTTTTAAATAACCAAACAGAATAAGGCCAAGTCCCTGCATAATATCGCATGGATAATAAAAAGGAAATGTATTTAGGAAAGAAATTACCCAAGATGGTGAAAACAATAAACCAAATGACAAACAAAACGATAATCGAAAGGCTTGTGACATCGGTTGGAAGAAATTCAGGATTAAATCCAAATAAAACCCAACCGCCATAAACCATAATCACATTCCATTCCATTGGAACGCCCATTGGGAAATTGATAAAAATAAAGAAATGGAAAGCCGTCATTCCAATTAAGCAATAAAACATAGTCTCTTGTGACCAACCCAAGAAAGTTCCAGTAATCAGTAAAATAGGTAAAGAAAACTCGACAACTGTACCAAAATGAGCAACATAAGTGGCGGCTTTACTCATTCTTAAATCTTCTGGGTAGCTTTTGAACATCATTCTTTTTAACCACTTGAAATTTAAAAATGGACTATTGCTTATCATCACGGCTACTACGGAGGTGAATGTTGGTGTTAGTTTTGAAAATGCTGCCCAAAACCAAACAGAAAACCAAACAACTTTTAATGCTCCACCTATATCGTCAGGAAATAGGAAAACAAATAGAGCAGGATACCATACATCCGCTCTTGCCGCCAAGAAAATTTGGGTATCTAAGAGACCAATTAAGGGTAATAAAATGATAATAGGTAAAACAACTTCAGGTGTTATAGCAGGTGCAATACAAGCCATTACTAAAAAATATAGTAATGCTGCATAAAGCAAAATATCAATGACATTTCTTTTATCACCCATGGCACTAAATAGAGGTGATTTTATTGTTCCGGGTATAAGCCAATAGGTAATTCCTCCAAATGGTGGATTATAACGACCTGTTAAAGGACCACTTGCACCACCAAAACCAAGGACTTCTATTAAAATTGTCCAGATCAAAGCTTTTCCAAGTGCTTCTAAGCTAATCCACCATTCGCCAATGGTATCTGTACCTCCCAATTCCGTAGAATAGGAACAAAATACTGTCCACAACCAAACGTAAAAAGCTATTTTTATACTATAAAAGAGTACAGCGAAACGAGGTGCCCCAAAACCTTGCATCGCCCATGCTTGACAAACTTTTTTTGTTCTTTCAGAAAAAGGTAATTTTTCCCAGTCCTCATAATCATATGGCAGATTAGTGGGTTTGAGTAACAGATCTTTAATGCTCATATTCATTAGTTTCATAGAGTACTATAATAAGGCATTGAACGCTCTTGTCAGTAAAGAAAGAAAAAAAAGCACCGATTTATAACTAAATAATCAGAGTATCTCTTTTTGATCTAACCGATCGAAACAGAATAATTAGCAAAGGAGCAGCAAATCGGTTCAGTGAAGCAGAAGTTCATCCACATTGATTTTAAACTTCAATCGTGAATACGGACCAAGAAATGAATTGGGTTTGCCACTTTCATCAAATCTGATTAATTATTGATGTGCCCCATGAGTCATTCCAAACACAGTTTTCAAAGAATATATATTATATATCCAACTGTCATAGGCAGAGAACAAGTCAACATGAATCATAAAAAATGGAGTTAACAAGCTGTGAGTACATCATAGGGAATCACCTAAGCCTGGGTCACCGGCATTGTGTTGAGGGTGCATATAAGCAATACTCAATTTGTAATGGATAGAAATCAGATTAATTTACTTTCGACTATACTCGTATATTCTGTAGTGTCAACAAATTGATAGGTAGCTCCTTTATTAACCTCTATTCCTTTTTTGAGAATACAAGAGTGTAGCATTCTAATATCAGCCTAATAGATGCATAACATTCATTATACTTCTACTCCAATTGATTTGTTCATTTTTCAAACAACTTTGGTTATGATATTAAAACAAGAGTATAATATTTGATAACAACTCATTTCTACTAGATAGCATGCCTCCTGGAGATTATGAATTGAGGCAAATCACAGCCCAAAGCAGTAGTTGCAGCTTTAGAATGGAGGATACCACGATCAATATCATTGCACCTAATGAAATGATATCAGCATCAGCTAAAAGTAACGGGCCCTTGTGCGAATTTTCCAATTTGGAACTAAATGGGAGTATCTCTCCAGCTGGTAATATAAGATGGAAAGGACTATTAGGATATAGATCGAATGAACAGAACCCATCACGATTGAACGTAGATACTAGCCAAAGCGGCATTTATGAAATTATAGCATCTTATGGTATTTGTGAACAAAGTGAATTTCTAGAAATTGATATTGCATCTCGAATCAATGCCTCAATTGAAGCTAAAGATGAATATTGTGAAAGAGACAATATGCAAATAATAGCAAATGGAATAGGAGATTCAAATTTATTCACCTGGACAGGACCAAGTTCAATGACTAATACGAATAAAGTAGTCGATATAGCATCTGCAACATTAAATAATGAAGGTGAATATCAAGTCATAATCGACAATGGCTATTGTAAAGACACCTCTACTATCTATATAAAGGTACATCCCTCTCCCTCTCTTTCTCTACCTTTTAGAATAGAAACCAACTTATGCGAATCTATTCAACTGAGTCCATTAATAACTGGAGAAGATAATGTCAATTATTCTTGGTCTCCAAAAGAAAATTTGAGCTGTAGTGACTGTCCTAACCCAGAGTTACTTTTTCCAATATTACGAGAGTACAACCTTCATGTCAGTACGAAACATCCTTGTGTGGATAGTGCTCAAGTATTTGTGAAGTTTTTAACTGATCAATTATTAGTGACTCCTAACATTTTTACTCCAAATTTTGATGGAAAAAATGATCTATTTGAAATAACGCCAGGATGTGGTGTTAAGGAGATCAAAAAGTTTCAAATTTTTGACAGATCTGGAATTTTGGTATTTGAGGAGAACCCAAAAATACTAGGTAGAATATACTCACAATGGAATGGATCTTATAATGGTGTGATTGCAGAATCAGGAGTTTATGTATGGCAGGTTGAGTTATTGTTGATTGATGAAAATACTCGACAATTGTTTGGTGATGTTACTATAATCAAGTAATACGACATCTCTGCTAGTGTTTAAAAAACCATTAACAATGGATTTTACTACTTACCGATTTTCTACGATAAATTCAACTTATTATACTTCAGAAAACATAAAACAAGTCCAGTCTCTACTATCAATTTGGATTCTATATTTAGAACAGAACAAGAACCTTGAAGATTAAGAGATGAACACAAATTAGTTGCAGAAGAATTCAATAATTATCAGAAAATTCATGAAATCAATCCCACAATAATTGAACCCAAAAGATTCAAGATCTTAAAAGGCGATTGGCCAAATCATATGATAATTGGATATATAAATAGTGGACAAATGAAGTATTGTCCTGAAACCAAGAGCTTTAACGTTTGGCCAGTGTTCGATCCTAATAATATTGATGAAAGAAGAGCCAAAAATTGATCTAGGGTATATTACAGAGCATGTCAAAAGGTCTAAGCAATCTGAAATCCATAGAAAGAACAAAATGAAACAAGAATTACTCAAAAGCATAAGCTCCTTTTGTATTTATTGTACTTTATTTTTTAGATTAACAGAAGTTTTTTTCAACTAAGACACTTTTGTATGAGGCTTTCGCTATTTTCTTTCATAATTATGTCAATCCTTTCTTGTACTTCTGACTATGGTGAAGACATAGGAGAAACTTGGACAGCAGAAAAAGCATGGGAATGGCACAACAACAATCCGTGGCTAGTTGGAACTAATTTCAACCCAAGTACATCAATTAACCAATTGGAATTTTGGCAAGAAGAGACCTTTGATCTTGAGACTATAGATAAAGAGCTAGGATGGTCAGCTGACTTAGGAATGAATATGCATCGAGTGTATCTGCATAATCTCCTTTGGGATCAAGATTCTGTTGGATTTATAAATAGAATAGATCAGTATCTTGATTTATCAGAAAAACATGGAATAAAGACCATGTTAGTTTTACTAGATGACGTATGGCATCCTGTTCCAGAACTGGGAAATCAGCCTACCCCTACACCTCATGTTCACAATAGTGGATGGGTGCAAGCTCCAGGAGCTGAAATATTAGGAGATAGTACACGACATAATGAACTAGAGAATTATATCAAAGGGGTAATCAGTCATTTTAAAGAAGATAAAAGGGTGATATGTTGGGATCTCTACAATGAGCCTGATAACGTTACTAGAATTCCAGGAAGAGCTGAATATGAAGTAAAGAACAAACATGCATTCTCCTTAGCACTATTGAAGAAGGTGTTTGGTTGGGCAAGAGAAGTAAATCCAAGTCAGCCAATGACTGTTGGGATTTGGAGAGGAGAAATAGCACATTGGGGTACTCCAGATAGCCTGCCACCTTTAGATAGATATATGTTACAGCATTCTGATGTGATTTCCTTTCATGCTTATGATGGAGATATGGATATGGTAATTCAAAAAATCACAGAACTCAAAAAATATAATAGACCCCTTATGTGCACTGAGTACATAGCTAGAGGTGCAGGAAACACATTCAATACTGTGATGCCTATTCTAAAAGCAGATAAAATTGCTGCTGTAAATTGGGGATTTGTTGATGGTAAGACAAACACTAAATATCCGTGGTCTTCTTGGGTTAGAAAATTCACTGAGGAACCAGAAATGTGGCATCATGATATTTTGAGAAAGGATGGAAGACCTTATTCTGAAGAGGAAGTAGAGTTTATCAGAGAAATGATAGAGTCTGAATAGGAAAATCAATTGTTATTCTCAATTGATTCTAATTTGTGATAAACTGATCATCATGGTTTTAAAACTGTCTCAACTATTCTTAATTGGTTTATTCTCTACAATGATCTTGTCTTATTGCTACAATTTTCCAACAGATAATATCGATTTTGATATGGCTAGATCTGAAATTTTAAATCTGCACAATTCACAAAGAGAATATCATTTTAAAAAAGACTCCATTGCCTTTGCTGATCAGTTATCAGACAATTTCATCTCTGTAAACAGAGGCGAAATATCCACCCCAGAAAGAGCAGCCACAATTTCTAGATATAACTCCTATTTCTCCTCTGTAGAATTTAATAGGTGGGATGATGTAACAGAACCCATTATTAATTTTTCTAATGATGGTAGTATGGCTTACACTATAGTAGATAAAATCGTAGAGTTGACCTATCAAGGCCAAGATGGAGAGATAATAAATGATACCACTCACTTTGCATGGACAGCAATTTTCAAAAAATATGGAGAGGAATGGAAAATAGAATGCGTAACTTCTACTAATAAATCTTAAAGCTGACTCATGAAATACATTCTTTTTTTGCCTACCCTATTTCTTCTAATTCATTGTACTCCTAATGAAGATATCATTTCATATGAATCCAGAGATTACAATGTATATATGAGAGGAAATCTAGCTGGAAAACAAACTAGTTCATTAGATTCTGATGGCAATTACAATTATACATTTGAGTATAATGACAGGGGAAGAGGCCCAGAAATAAAAGAGAAAATAAAGCTCAATTCAAATGGGACAATCTCATCCTTAGAAATTTCTGGGTTGAACTATTTGAAAGATTCTGTTTCGGAAATATTCAATGATAATGGCGCTACGGTGAACTGGAAAAGCAATAGCGAAAATGGAGAAAAAGATTCAAATGAGTCATCATTTTATGCAAGTGTAAATGGCACACTTGGCGATACCGAATTGCTAATAAGACTCTTACTTGATGCTCCAAATCAAAGCGCTACTCTATATCCTAGTGGTAAAGTTTCCATTTCTAAGATTGAGCAAATGGAAGTAGAGAACACTACTCTTCGTCTAGTAGAAATAAAAGGAATGGGCTTCACACCTTCCTATACATGGATTGATGATGACAACAGAATATTTGCATCCGTCTCTTCATGGCTTACGATTATTGAAGAAAAAAATGAAGATCTTAAAGATCAACTCTTAGAGATACAAACAAAAAAAGAGAATGCATTCTTTGCTAACCTGGCAAAAGTACTTACCGAAATACCTAGAGGAAAGACTATCATAAAAAACGTAAACCTATTTGACTCTCCTACTGCATCCATTATTCCCAATAGATCTGTTGTGATAGAAGGCAACTCGATTGTCGCAGTGTTAAAAGAAGATGAATCCTTGCCCAATGCTGAGAAGATTATTGAAGGAAAAGGAAAAACACTTCTACCTGGGCTATTTGATAATCATTGTCATGTGGGAAGAGAGGATGGTATCTTACATCTTGCCGCTGGAGTAACCTCAGTCAGAGATATGGCAAACTCTAGAGAGCTACTAGAAATAAGAAAAGAATTTGATGAAAATATAAATGTCGGTCCGCGAATAGTCACCATGGCAGGTTTCATTGACCAAAAAGGTCCTTTTGCTGGGCCAGGACTTAAAATCACAAATGTAGAAGAAGGAATAAAGGCTATTGATAATTATAAAACGGATGGCTATCATCAGATCAAATTATACAGCTCAATTGACCCTTCATGGGTAAAGCCTTTGGCAGCTCATGCTCATAATCTTGGTCTCAAGTTAAGCGGACATATTCCTGCTTATATGTTGGCAGCACAGGCTATCAAAGATGGTTTTGATGAAATCCAGCATGTGAATATGCTTGTTCTCAACTTTCTTTCTGATACCATAGACACTCGGACTCCTTTGCGATTTTCGGCTGTTGCAGAACATGCTCATATGCTTGATTTAGAAGGAAAGGAGTTTATATCCTTTATCAAACTACTTAAAGATAAGGACATTGAAATCGATCCTACTGTTTCAATTTTTGAAGGAATGTTTACAACAAAAGCAGGAGAACCAGACCCACAATTTGCGGCAATTCTAGATAGATTACCTCTACAAGTTAGTCGTGGTTTCTATTCTGGAGGGCTTCCAATCCCTTCAGGAAAAGAACAACAATACAAGGACTCATTTCAAAAGTTACTAGATATAATTTATGAACTCTATGTAAATGAAATAACCATTCTTCCAGGTACAGATGCGACGCCAGGTTTTTCTCTCCATAAAGAATTAGAGAATTATGTAAAAGCAGGAATACCCGCAAATGAAGTGTTGAAAATGGCTACAATTACTTCTGCAATCGAAACCTGGTCAGATGATAAAGTAGGATCAATAACAGAAGGAAAATTAGCCGATATGATTCTAGTAGATGGTGATCCTACTAGAAATATCAGCGATATACGTAGAGTAGTATTGACGATAAAAGATGGTAAAATCTATAGTCCTAAACCTCTATATGCTTCATTGGGAATAAAACATTTTGAGTAAAATCATTAAAATGAAAGCTGCAATATGGACCAAATATGGATCTCCTGAGGTCTTAAAAGTTCAAGATATTGATACTCCTATTCCAAAAGAAGATGAAATCCTAATAAAAATCGTGGCCACCTCAGTTTTTGCTGGAGATTGCGAAATGAGAAGATTTGATATTGCAACTTGGGTATGGCTCCCTTTAAGATTGTACATAGGTATTTTCAAACCGAGAATTAAAATACTCGGTCAGGAATGCTCGGGAGTAATTATTTCAAAAGGTGAGGAGGTAAATGAATTCAATATAGGAGACGAAGTGATTGCCATGGCAGGTATGTCATTTGGAACATATGCAGAGTACAAAACTCTTTCCCATAAAAAAGTAATCTGTCTCAAACCTCCAAATATTTCTTTTGAAAAAGCAACCACCATTCCTACTGGAGGTATCAATGCTCTGCATTTTATCAAAGTTGCTAAAATAAAAAAGGGAGAAAGATTATTGCTAAATGGGGCTGGTGGGAGCATTGGCACTTTTGCTCTTCAATTGGCCAAAATAGATGGCGCTCATGTCACCTGTGTGGATAGTGCTGATAAACTAGAAATGCTATCAAATCTGGGAGCAGATGATGTAATTGATTACATGGTAAATGACTTTACTCTTTCAGATGAGAAATACGATATCATCATTGACATTGTAGGTAAAAGCTCCTTTTCCAGAAGTGTCAATTCACTTAATCCGTTCGGCCGATATATTTTAGGCAACCCATCATTCTCTGGAATGATTAGAGGAATATGGACTTCAAAATTTACGAATAAATCGGTCATTCCAGCTTTAGCAGGTGAGAACAAAGAAGATCTCCAGTATCTAATAGATCTTGTCCAATCAGGTCGATTAAAAACAATCATTGATAAATCATATCAATTAGAAGATATCATAGAAGCACATCAATATGTAGAACAAGGATTGAAGAAAGGGCATCTTGTTATAAAAATGCCTCATTCTTAATACTGACCTTAATCTTTCAAGGAGGCAATTTTCTGATCACTCAAGTACTGCATACCGGCCATATTCTGCAAGAAAGTCATAAAATCTGTACCACTTCCTAGTTCATCAGCTGCATATAAGACAAAACTTCTGATATCATTTAACTCATCTTCTGAAAGTCTGCCTTCAAATTTGGGCATACCGTTCTGAACTAAAGCGCCTTCTAAGACAATGGTTTTATAATTATTTAATACACCATCAGTAGAACTTACCAAATCAGGAACAACGCTGCCCCCAAGACCAAATCCATCCCCATGGCACTGTCCACAATATTTAAAATAAAGATCAAAACCATGGCCAATTTGCTCTGGTGTCGCTTCAGGTTTGATACTTGTCAATGCTCTCTCCACTGGAGCCATTTTCTCAGGATGATCTGCTTTACCTCCAATTTTGAAAGTGTATATAGTGCCTGGATGAAGCATAGGTACTCCTTTCCTTTGAAGTCCGACAATTCCTCCCCATCCTACTGGAATAGTAATGTACTGCTCACCATCAACCATGTATGTCATTGGTGATGCTATTATACCTGATCTCAGGTCTTGCTTCCACAATTCTTCACCAGTAGAAGCATCATATGCTCGAAATATACCTTCTGAATCCCCTTGGAAAACTAAACCTGTGGATGTACTTAATACTCCTCCATTCCAATGCATTGCTTGTCTTGCAGCCCATACTTCTTCTTGTTTAACAGGATCATAAGCCACCAGACGACCAAAAGGAGCGTATGGATTAGGTCCATCTGGATCAAAGCGAGTTGGCTTATATAGCTTTATAGCGTAACTCGAATTCCACCCTGAACCACTTGCTAACCCTCCTATTTCGTTAAATTCATATGAAGGATCATGATCGTAAGCAGCAGCTACCATGGATGTAGGAATGTATACCAATCCAGTTGTCTTGTTATAAGACATCGGTTGCCAACTATGACCTCCATAAGGCCCAGGTGAGATGAAGACAGCTTGCCCTTCCGCATATCTCGCATATTTTTCTTCTATAGGCCTTCCATTTTCATCCAAACCTTTCGCCCAGTTTTGATAAGTGAAAGGCTTCGCGGATATGAATTCTCCATTAGTTCTATCTAATACATAGAAGAATCCATTTTTAGGAGCTTGCATTAGCACTTTTCTTTGTTTTCCTTCTATCTCCAAATCCGCTAAAATTATTGGCTGTGTAGCTGTAAAGTCCCATGTGTCTCCAGGAGTAGTTTGGAAGTGCCATTCATATTTGCCATTGTCAGCATTCACAGCAACAATACTCGAGAGGTATAAATTATCACCACCTTCTGGGCTTCTTTTAATCTGATCCCAAGGTGTACCATTTCCTACTCCAATATAGATTAGATTGAGCTCAGGATCATAAACTAATGCATCCCATGCTGTTCCTCCACCTCCTTGCTTCCACCACTCCCCAGTCCATGTTTTTGCTGCTTCTTCTAGGTCTTCGTGTTCAAATGGTTTATTTGGATCACCAGGAACTGTATAAAACCTCCAATCCAAGTTTCCGGTTGCTGCATCATAAGAAGATACATATCCTCTAGCATCATATTCTGCACCCCCATTCCCTATGATTACTCTTCCTTTTGCTATTCTTGGTGCTCCAGTTATAGAGTATTTACTCTCTTGATTTACGGTTACTTTTTCCCAGTTTAATGATCCGGTTGCTGCATCAAGACTAATCAATCTCCCATCTATTGTACCCGAAAAGACAGCTCCTTTATATAAAGCTACTCCTCTATTCACTACATCACAACATGCATACTCTGCATAGTCTCTTGGCACTTCAGGGTCATATTTCCAAATGAGGCTTCCCTTTCTTGCATCTATAGCAAAAACGACACTCCATGGTCCAGTAACATACATAATGCCATCTACAACTACAGGAGTGCATTCTATTCCTCTTTTCGTACCAATATCAAGAGACCATGCTAATCCCAGATCACTAATATTTCCTTTAGTTATTTGTTCCAATTCTGAATAATGATCTTCAGAATAATCTCCACCATAAGACAACCAATTTCCATCCGCTTCATTGTGATTAATCAAAGCATCGTCATCAATGGCTCCAGTTACTTTAGCAATATGAGCTTCACTACCTGTTTCTGCATCTGGAACACATGAAGTCATTAATAAAAGAGAGCCCAGAAAAAATGGAAATAAATATTTCATTTCGAATGATTTTTACTTACTGTATATAAAAAAGAAGATAATCTTATTTAGAGTCTAACATTGAATATTCTGTGTCACAGGCAATCAGCCCTCCAAATTCTAAAGCAATAGTGCGATCTTGAGAAATAGCCACATACTCTTTAGTAGAAACCATATCAACAAAGTGTTGCACAGAAGGATATTGTACCATTAAAATTTCATGTGGAGAATCATCATGATTACCTGACAAAGTTTGGAAAACTTTCCCCTTATAAAGCATCTTCGCATTTGCTTTCTTCACATGCTCAAATGCATTCTCACCATACCTCTTATATGCTTCCTCTCCTGTCTCTGTTCCTTCCAAGGCTTTATCTCTAAATCTCAATATATTGAGCATTAGGACTGGTTTATCCTTTGGATAGCTTTTTAACAAAAAAACAATAGCATCTCTATCAGGATGAATCTTTGGATTAAATTTCATTTATATCAATATAGTCTTTACAGAGTATAACATTATCGATAAACCAACAAAGGAAAACCGATGCCTTGAACATCTGTGAATCTAAACATCATCACTGATTAAATTAATAAAGGTGGATAATTATAAAAAATTAAAGAGAATTTTAAAATCAAACAAATTGAACCCATAAAAGTCTTATTCCATAGTGCTACCTTTATCATTAATTATCGACTTCAACAGATTCGGAATGATAAAAAAAATCCTCGCTCTGCTCTTTATGCTGTTATTGCTATTCATTGCCGCTTTTTTATTCTATGATGGAGGAAGAGACTATGATGATGTAAAAATAAGCACTGGACATGGTCCAGAAGATCTGGCATTGGATACAAGTAACCCATCACAACCTCGAATATTCATTTCATGTAGCAAGAGAAAAGGTGATAATAAGTATGGAAAAATTCAGGCATTTGATATAAATACATCTGAAGTCTATGACATGAATCTAATCGATTATGATCCTGCACCATTTAGACCACACGGCATATATTTAGTCGAAGAGGACAGTACCCAATATCTATATGTCATTACTCATGAAAAAGAAGGTGAAGAATCAGAAATAATCGAGGATAAAATCATCAAATTCAGCGTAGAAAATAAGAGTTTACAATATGTAAGCACGGTTGGATCTTCAAAGAGCAATCCACTTCTAGATAGGACAAATGACCTTCATGTCACTGATAATGGCACTGTATTTTGTACCAATCCAACTGATGTAGGCTTCTCTGAAGTACCAGCTAATGTAGTGGTAATAAGGCCAAATGGAAGTTCTGACATTGTAACTGGAGGACTACTTTATCCTAATGGACTTTATGTAGAAGGAAATAATCTTTATGTAGCTACAGCTCAAGAAAATATTTTATATCAATACGAATTAAATCAAAATGGCATTGCTGTAGATGGAAGTAAAAAAGAAGTGGCACATATAGCAGGTGGAGATAATATAACAAGGTATGGGAATCAACTTGTTGTAGCCCACCATCCAAATATTTATAAGTTTGTAACTCATAGTATGTGGGATTTTGATTCTCCATCTGGGGTAACGTCTTATGACATTATCACGGGTACGTCAAAAATGATATACGGCCCATCTGCTAAAGATATCTCAGCCTCATCCACTGGTTTGATTTACAATGGACAGCTTTACATTGCTCAAGTATTTGAAGATTACATTGTGAAAGTTCCATTATCTGATTTAAACTAAAAGATGAGAGTTCTATTAATTACAGCATTACTTCTTATCGGAATTGGGGCTCATTCACAAAATTGTAAAAATCTAACCGGGGGCTGGCAAAATGAACTGGGATCTATCTTACAAATAGATTCTATCAATAACAAAGGAGAAATTCTAGGTGTATATCAATCCTCTACTGGTGTAGATGGGAAGACTTTTGATTTGCAAGGATATCTCAATTACTCTGCTGATCATCCCGATCAAAAGAATCTATCTTTCTCAGTGAGATGGAAAGGATATGGAAGTATTACTTCTTGGACAGGATATTGCTACCAATTAGAGGACAGAGATCAAATCAAGACTGTATGGCATTTAGTGAGATCTGGAAAGGAATTTGACTGGGAAAGGGTAATTACAAACAGCTCTACATTTAAACCACTGCATCCAAGTCGTTAGTCCACCACACTTCCAAATAAATCATATTCTTCTGCATCGTCTATTTTGATCTGGGCGAAATCCCCTACTCTCAAATACTGATTAGTAGCATCTATCAAAACCTCATTGTCCACTTCTGGTGAATCATATTCTGTGCGACCAATAAAATGGTCACTTTCTTTTCTATCTATGAGCACTTTAAATTCCTTGCCTATTTTAGCCTGATTGTGGTCAAATGAGATCTCACTTTGGATCTCCATTATTCGATTGGATCGCTCTTGCTTAATTTCAGCAAGGACATCATCTTCTACTTCATGGGCTTTTGTATCTTCCTCATGACTATAAAGGAATACTCCCAGCCTATCAAACCTTTGTCCTTGTACAAAATCACATAAGTCATTAAATTCTTGATCTGTCTCTCCAGGATATCCTACTAAAAAAGTAGTCCTGATAGCGATATTAGGAACTCGTTCTCTAGCATATCCTATGAGATCCTCCATCTCCGCTTTTGTAATTTGCCTCCTCATTCTTTCTAATACAGGATCACTGGCATGCTGCAAAGGCATGTCTAGATAATTACATACTTCAGGAGTATCCGCCATTACATCAAAAATTTCTCTAGGAAACTTAGAAGGATATGCATAGTGCAACCTGATCCATTCAATACCTTCCACTTTTGCTAACTTCTGTAACAGTTCTCCCAAAGCTCTCTTTTTATATAGGTCCAAGCCATAATAAGTGAGCTCCTGCGCAATGAGCATAAGCTCCTTCACACCTCTTCTAGCCAGCTGCTGTGCTTCATATACTAATTCCTCTATAGGTCTAGAAACATGTCCACCACGCATGAGTGGAATAGCACAAAAGCTACAGGTCCGATTACATCCTTCTGATATTTTCATATATGCATAATGCATAGGAGTACTTGAGCGTCTCTCTCCTATCAATTCATGCTTATAGTCTGCATTAAATTTTGCCAAAAGACCAGGAAGTTCAAATGTGCCGAAATAAGCATCAACCTCTGGAATCTCTTTTTCTAAATCATTCTTGTAACGTTCTGATAAGCACCCTGTGACATATAATTTTTCTATGTCGCCATGATTTTTCTTATCCGCATACATCAGTATTGTATCGATTGATTCCTGCTTAGCCAAATCTATGAATCCACAAGTATTCACTATCACTACATTCTCTTCTTGAGGCTTTTCGTCCTCATGAAATGCATTGATTTCATTGCCCTGTAGTTGTGTCAAGATGTTCTCAGAGTCTACAGTATTTTTACTGCAACCCATAGTTACTATTTTGACCTTATCTGTTTTGTTACGTACTTTCATAAAAGAGCACAAATGTAAGCTTATCAAATTTGTATTGGTACATTATAAACTGATTACATAAAAGCGAATAATGAATGATCTTCTTAGGCCAATTTTTCTATTCCTACTCTTGATCCAGAATTTAAGTGTTTTAATTTGTCAAGATTCCAACTTGTTTGAAAGCGCAACTAAAGTAGTTTTGTTAGAAGAAGGTAAAGAAGAATTCTTTTATTGGGAATTAAAAAATGAGAGTCATTTGTGGAATGAGGAGATAGGCAATCTATCAGCCTTAAACCATTATAGAGATTCTTTGAAGCTTGAACTAGGATCTAAAACCTATCTCTCTGCAATTGCAAAAGAGGCCAGACAAAATCTAGAAGTTTCATTGATTGAAAAAGCAGAAAATGGAGATAGGATAAATGCCCTTTTAGTGCATACTGGAAGTATTGGCTCATTAAGACAAATAAATAACCTTGAAGCTCATATTTTAAACTATCAGATCAATAGATTTCCAATGCTTAGCCATCCGACAGAATTTCATGGATTCATATTAAAAAATGACGTCGAAGGTTTGATCAGAATATACTTTGGATCCAGTGATAAAGGATGGCCTCCTCAACCGACGATAATTATTAAAGAATTAGAAAAATTAGTGCTCCATGATTGGAAACTGATTGGTCATCTACACAATCATTATTGCGAAAAGAATGAGAACTACATCGGAATCCTAGCTCCTAGTTTAGCAGATGCGCAATATTATAAAATGCTTAAAGAAAGATTTAATATTGAAAAGGCATTAATCACGAATGGATTCCATTCTGTAGAAATAGAAAATAAAGACTTTGAAAAATTTGAGTCTCATTAATAGGGTGAATTTCCTACAGAATACAATCACGAATCAAATACAACATCTGAAATTGACTCCCACTTTAGATATCACATCTTTATAAAATAGAATGCTCAATTAATTTTTGTAAAGAGGATAAGAACCTCAAACTACTATATTTCAAAGGGTCAAACACATAGTTAATTACACTTGTTCCTTTTGTACGCAAAAGACAAACCATGGTTTCTTTACCTCATCTGTTTTAAATCATAAATTTTATATTAGCACTATACATTAACCAAATGAATAAAATGCCTCAAAATTTTTCACCATTAAAAAAAAACAACCAATGAAACAGATCATCATCGTAGGAGCAGGCCCATGCGGCTTAGTGGCATTAAAAGAAATGCTGGAGGCTGGGCATAAAGCAATTGCCGTAGATAAGGGACCAGGTATTGGCGGTGTTTTCTGCCGCTCCCATGACACACAATACGAGAATCTCTACCTCACGATTTCTAACATGTTCATGGCCTATTCGGACTTCGCTCCTAGCGAAAGCAACATCAAGTACTCGTCAAAAGAGGAGTACGGAAAATACCTCGAGGACTACGCAGACAACTTTGGACTTCGGGAGCATATTCGACTGAATACAACTGTAACACGGGCAACTTTTCGGGATGGCCGTTGGGAGGTCACCACAAAGACAGGCCCCACTGGTAAAGAAACGGTCCAGGAAGCAGATGCTCTCATCGTAGCAAGTGGTTCCAGTCATGTGGCGAAGCGGGTAGAACCAGAAGGGTTCACAGGTCGCGTTCTTCACTCCAGCGAATACAACAGTCCATCAGACTTTTCTGGTCAGAAAGTCTTACTCGTAGGTAGTGGTGAAAGTGCATCTGACATTGCCTCAGATATCGCCGCAGAAGCCGCAGGAGTCACGATTTGGTCACGCTCACCGGTTTCTATAGCCCCAAGATTTCCCGGAATATTCTCAACCGATCCCGACCATGATGAGCAGGTTTTCATGAAGGATGAAACTAAGTGGGGAAATGCCAAAGTATCTGACTTCCTAGAGGTCATGACGACCAGCCGAATGGCCAATGCTGCTCCCATGTGGGCCTATTCTGCAGTACGTCATGCCATTTGGGGGACAGGTAAGGTTGCAAGTCCAGCGGCACGCCGACTTTCGGCATGGTGTCGGCAGAGCGTTAAGGAAGATGGCCTACGTGGTGACCAAGCATCAGTACCGACCAAGAATGCTCGAATGTGCACGGAAGCAGCTCGAGGAAATCTTGATGTTGTTGTCGCTAAAACCGCAACATTTTCGGGAACGGATGTAACATTTCCGGATGCTATATATGAAGGCAATAGCGATCAAGTTTACGATAGTCCGCAAGAGGCAAAGGTTACGGGCATTGACACGGTCCTACTCTGTACCGGATACAAGACAGATTTTTCCTGGCTAGATGCACCTGGGCTTGATTGGAATCCTCGCAGCTGGTTTAAACAGTGCTTTCCACCGGGCCTAGGAAATCATTTGATGTTTCTTGGGTGGGCAAGGCCTCATCAAGGTGGTATTCCTTCCTGCGCCGAAATACTTTCGCGATATATTGCGATGATACTTAACGGAACTCGCACTCTGCCTGCAGACAACGCTGAGCAGGCTAAGCAGGACGAGGCCAATGCCAACAAGTTCTACAGACGTGCTCAACATGCTGTAAATCTGGTAGACTACCCTGCTTTCATAGACTCGGTTTCTAAACTGATTGGCTGTCATCCAAATACTCCCAAGGTGACGGAACCTAAAAAGCTCTTAAAGTATTGGATCTACCCGAATTGGTCATTCTGGTATAGGCAGAATGGACCGGGTGCGACACCTAAAGTGCTAGACGGTGTGTTGGCAAAGTTTCCATTGCGAAAGTCGTTCGCTCTTGATCCCTTCATCATTCTCGCATTCTTATTTTCTATGATACAGCTGCCTATTGGGGCGATCATAGGACGACGACCGGGAATGCAGGGCCTGTGGGCATTTAAGTCCAAGAAGCATCTGTTACATAACAATAAGTGATCAGCGGACAATTATAGATCAAGAGCGCGCACTCTTGAGATTAGTGACGAATTCTGGAGAAAGCTGTAGCCCATACTTCAAGCGTAGGCTGCACTGCTGAATGCTGCAAATAAACGGAGTACAACGCTTTGATACTCTAAGAGGATTCTTTCCATAGTTTCTAAATATCAGGTTCAGCAAAAGGCTAGGGCCTGGCTATTATTGATCGGATTGCTTTAAATGATTGACGGCTTTATCACTGTAATTCATTTGACAGCGAAAAGTATATAGAAAGAAATGAAACTATCCATTTCTATAATCTGTATTCAACAGGGCATTTCAAAACCTCTATTGAATTGATAAATGAAAATGAGAAAGTTTAATTTGGGAATGTAATCCACAAAATAATCTATGAAAACTCAACCGCTAATTATATTAAATACAGTTTTTTAACGACTAGGAGCATTCAACAATGGAGAAAGTATTTAAGCTTCATTTGAGTGTAGTAAAATAAATTGTTCTCATTCCATTAATAGTTGCAAAGCGTGTAATATCAACATCCTCAGTTACTTAAAATGTCTAATACCCATAGCATTGTACAATTCCTCACTATAATATAGATTACCACCTTTCAATACACATTCTACCTTTCTAATATCGCTAATATTTGATGCCGGATTACCATCTATCAAGATAAGGTCAGCATGTTTGCCTACAGTAATAGAACCAAAAGAATTATCCATTCCAGTTATTTCGGCGGAGGTAATTGTGGCAAGTTTCAACACTTCATGAGCCGGAATTCCAGCTCGTTCATAAAGTTCAAGTTCTCGATGATAAAGAAAGCCTGGTAAGCCATCCGTTCCCGGAACTATAGCAATTCCTCTTTCATACAAATCAAAAATCACATCCAACATTTTTTTAAAACTGTCTTTATATCGCTGTACTGTTTCTCCTTCCTTCGGTAGTCCTCCAGCATAAAAGCTACGCTGATTCATCAAAGGAAATCGATCTGCAATCATACTAAAGGTAGGGCTAGGTTCTCCTTTCTTAGCGATGTACATGTTTTCAAAAATGGCCATAGTCAAATCCACCAGAATATCTTTGGATTTGAGGAGTTCTACAAAATCTAAATATTCACGGGAATCGAGATCCAGATCAGCTCCATGTTGAGCAGGCATGGTATGTCGTAACGGCGTACGGGTATCTATCGTGTCCGATAAGAAATTAAGAAAAAGCATATTAATGTGCTGAATCTCATTATAACCCTGATTAATGGCTTGTGTGGCAGTCATATATGCAGGTATATGCCCACTGACTCTCATATCAAGCTCATGCGCTTTTTTAGTTAAGGGAAGGACCCAATCAGGGAGGATAGAACTATATAATTTTATTTGATGGTACCCTCGGTCTGAATAATCCTGAATTTCTTCAAGAGCTTCTTCTAAACTCTCTACAACATTTCTTTGATTGGCAAATTCTCCAGGGCCATCAATGATTCCGCAATAAGTAACGATTCTTGGGCCTAGAATTTCGTTAGTATTAAATTGCTCCCCTAGCTCATGTAGTCGTTTATTATTCGCTAAATCTCTAACTGATGTCACGCCTCCAGCCAGGTGTAATATTCCTCTAAATTTGGAATTATGCGTATGCATGTCAAACATCCCTGGCAAAAGTGTTTTACCATTTCCATTAATTACTTTTGCCTTTTCATCTATTGGCAACTGACCACTAGGATAAATACCGGTAATCATCTCCCCTGTTACAAACACATCTTGATTATCATGTATATCACCTTCAGCAGTAAATACATTTACGTTTTGGATGACTACTTTATCTATTCGATGTGTAAGCTTCTTGGCAATTTCTATAAGATTATGATCTTCGATATCATCCTGTATTCCTTTCATCTCTAAACGGAATTTCGAAAATTCCTTTTTTACGATATGAAGATTACCTGAGATTTTACAAACCATCTGATCGCCATCCATCCATAAGTAGGTTGGATCTAAATTCAGACCATTTATCATCAGAAGGTCTAGCGAAGAACCGTCAGAAAGTTGTAAAGGAATCTTTTTCACTAATTCCACTTCACCTTCTGGAAATAAATCAACCTTTCCGTTATCGGATTTTAATAATAACTGGCCGAGGATCTCATAAATAGCAGGTGACCCTGCATATCTGAAATACAATTTATCCCCAGCAAAGGTTCCACTAGATTTACCCATCAGATTATTCCATGAGGCAGATTCGTTTTTGCTCGAAAAACTTTCGTCGACGTCTACTTTACGATAATTATTTCCTTTTATCGTCTGCGTAGTAATAAAGTTATTTTCATTGACCGTGACCTGCTCAATGTAATTGGGTCCGCGACCTCTATCGGCATATTCATAGCTGTACTCAAAACTATTATCTCCAATCTTCGTTTTTTCATAATCACCGGATACATTTTCTCGAAAAACAACTTCATATGTCGTCTTTTCCCCAATATCCTCAACAATCGTTTCGCTCTGGTTACAACTGGTTAACAAACAAATTATAATAAACGATGTGGCTATAAAAAATCTCATAGTATGGGAAGGTGTTCGTTCGATCATAACAAATTAAAATTTCTAAGGTTTTAAAACTTCTCGGTAATATCGTAACCAGTTTAAGCCAAGTATTTTCTCAATATCACCGGTGCTATAGCCTCTCTTATCCAACAGTCTAGTCACATTTCGATAACGGTCGGTAGTGTCTAGCTCAGGAATCCATGGGGGCCATTGCACCTTATACGATGGCTTGAATCGAGTTAAGCGTGGGACATACCAGTTTTCACGAGTGGCACCAGTTGCTTCAAGCCCCTGTACAGCAAAATCCGCAGCTAATCCCACATGATCTATTCCCCCCACTTTCACAGCATGATCTATATGATCCACATATGTCTCCAAGGTTGTTTCCTTACCCAAGTTCGGGCCTATCATATATCCCAAAGAGATAATACCTATTACACCACCTTTATCTGCCATCGCCCGAATCTGTTCATCAGTTTTGGCTCGTGGATGATTCTTATGGAGGGCTTCACACATAGAGTGGTTGATCATTGCACCAGACTTGCTGAATTTAATACCATCATTGGTAGTCTGACGGCCACAATGTGATAGGTCTATAATTATTCCGAGCTCGTTCATTCGCTCAACTGCTTCTATCCCAAAGTCAGAAAGGCCGGCATTTGTGCGTTCTGTGCAACCATCACCTAACAAATTACGTGGATTATAAGTCAACTGCATCCACCTTGTACCAGCATGGTATAGAATATCCAAATTGTCAATTGATTTTTCGATCATGCTGGTATTCTGAAATCCTAACATGATAGCAACTTTATCTTCTTTTTTAGCTCGAATAAAGTCATCAGCACTAGTAGCTCGAATAAACCGATCTGGGTTTTTCTTTATTCTACTTTGCCATTCCGATAGAGAAAAGAGCGCCCTTCTCAAACTTCCTGAGTCCAATGAAGCATTGAATCCCGTATATCCCGACTCTTTCAAAGCTTTATTTGAATCTTGATTCCAATTACGGGTGATTACTATTCCATCAACGACAATAGCATTATCGTAGATATCGTCAATATTTTTGAGCTTAGAACTGGAGATTAACTCAGGGTTATTGGAATCTAGTTCATGACTATTTTTTGGAGCAAAACTGTTGGCAATCTGTACCGGAAACAATGCGCCCAATGGTAATAACTTGATAAGACTTCTTCGTTTAGATTGCATAGCTTAATATTAAAATGATAGATCTCTTCAAAACAACCAAAATAGTGTTTTCAACATTCAAGTAGAAAACAGTTGTTCTTATACCCATTTTCTAAAGATACAGAATGACTATGAATGGTAAATCATATGGTGGAAGAATGATATGTTAGATTGTTTTTTGATACAGTTTAGAAATGCAAACTTTCCAACAATATTAAGCTGTAAAAATACTAAGCCTACTAATCAAAGAAACGAGAGTTAACCTTCTACATTCAACACTAGATAACCATTCTATTTGTCTCTCGACTTTACAGACTAAAATGGCTATTCTAAAAGCATTTTGTCTTGTCAAATGCCAAAAGATAAAGGGTGTTTGATTTAGTTTAAGAGACTCTGATGAATATTGTGACGTCATGGATTCTGTATATTAGATATATGGCAGAATCACCCCGTGATCATTGGTGCTGCAACATAAAACGAGAGTCTATTCTAATGCATTTGACAGCATTTCCTTTTGAGCAGACTTTGGGAATCTAATTTGATAAAACGATATTATCAATGTTCATGAAAATCCATTACCTTAACCGATATATGAAGAAGCTATTTCCTGTTATTTTTTTCCTTTTGTTATTTGCACTTTCCGCCGGAGCTCAGACTCAGGTTTACGAATTAAAAGTATATGAAACAAAAGTTTTCCGATCTGCTGACCTATTGCACACCTATTTTGAAAAAGCCCTTATACCAGCATTAAATAGACAAGGCGCAAAAAATGTTGGAGTATTCGAAGAAGAGGGTGAGTCATTACCCAAAAAAATCTATCTGCTCATTCCTCACAAGGATATTCTCACTTTTCAAAATAGTGACAGGAATTTATTTGCTGATGCAGAATATATGAAAGCTGCCAATCCTTATCTATCTGCTGATCAAGCAACTATCCCATTTATAAGAATTAATTCTAGTCTTATTCACAGCACCAAAGAGTTCCCTGATCTGAAAGTTCCTAATGCTGCACAAATCTATGAACTCAGAATTTATGAAAGCCATAATGAAGGTGCCCTTAAAAGCAAATTAGGAATGTTTGAAGACGAGTTTGACATTTTTGCCGATGCTGGGCTACCGATGGTATTCTATGGTAAAAACATTTCTGGTGACCAAATGCCTTGCCTGACGTATATGCTGGCAAATACGACCTTAGAAGAGAACAAAGTTGGCTGGTCAAATTTCATTAATCTTCCGGCTTGGAAGAAATTAATTTCTATGGATGAATACAAAGGCAACATGAGCAATATCACACGTGTCTTTCTGAAACCCATGGATTACTCTCAGATTTAATTTTCAACTCATCTAAGGGTACTTGAAGCCCTCTCCAACGTCTCATACACATGATATGCCAAGCAAGCATATGCATCAACACATAGTTAGTGCCATTGTCCACATATGGCATGTACCTCTGGACTTATTTAATATTCATATTGTAGAGCATTTGTGCATCAGTTTCAAGTAGCTTGATAGAGACATGTGTAATATCATTTGTTAGGCTCAGGTTGTTGATTTATTTCAATTCTCTAAGAACATCATTAAAATTCAGTAAATTCAGCAGTTTCCTAACCTCTTAACCAATGGACATTTTTAAAAATCAACATTTAGAATTGATGTGTTTTCCGATTCTAATTATCAGTTTAGTAATCATCTCGTGTAATCCGCCAACTACAAATAAGGAGATACTTGATTCAAGACCTAACATCCTTTTGATCGTGGCTGATGATTTGGGTTATACGGACTTGGGCGTTTTTGGGGGAGAAATTTCCACACCTAACATTGACGCTCTTGCAAAACAGGGTATGCTATTCACAAACTTTCACACGGCACCATTATGTGCTCCGACTAGAGCAATGTTATTATCAGGAAATGATAATCATATAGCTGGAATGGGAAGACAGGGTGCTGATTCAATATTGAGTTCAAATTGGGGTTATGAAACACATTTGAGCGATAGAATAGTCCCTCTACCACAATTGATGCAAGATGAAGGATATAATACCTACACTGCGGGGAAATGGCATCTTGGATATGAAATCGAAAACAGCCCCCTTTCAAAAGGATTTGAGCGATCCTGGAATCTTCTGGGTGGAGCTGGAAACCACTATAACAACGTCGGTTTATCAAATAGTCATCCAGTTTCTAAATACAGGAAAAATGGTGAATTCGTTGAGTACCCTGAAGGCAGATACAGTACAGAATTCTATGCTTCTACGTTGATTGATTTCTTCAAACAAGACAAAGATAATGGAAACCCCTTTTTCGCTTTTGCAGCATTCACGTCTCCTCACTGGCCGCTTCAAGCACCACATGAATTCACTCAAAAATACAAGGGAAGATACGATGAAGGTTATGATAAATTGAGAGTCAAGCGGTTTGAATCTACCAAGATTAAAGGCATTATTCCTGAACATTCAAAACTTCCTCCAAGATTAGAAACCGTGATTGACTGGGATCAATTAGGTCCTGACGAAAAAAGGGTTGAATCCAAAAAAATGGAACTGTACGCTGCAATGGTTGATAATCTTGATTTTCATGTCGGAAGGATGATCGATTCTCTAAAGGCTTTTGGACTCTATGAAAATACGCTCATCATTTTCATGTCTGATAATGGCGCGGCTGGAGGAGATTTTTATAATAATAGCAATCCTAATTACCGAGAATTCCTTCATTCTACTTATCAGAACACATACGAAAACATGGGTTCCGATAGTTCTTTTGTTGTTTACGGTACTCCCTGGGCTCATGCAGGAAGTGCCCCATTCAATAGGTATAAGGTATTTACTACCGAAGGGGGAATACGGGCTCCTCTTATTATTTCTGGAAAAGGTGTTGGTAAAACAAATGATATTAATCATTCGTATCTCACTTTGCTAGATCTGGCACCTACATTCTATGAAATCGCAGGAGTAAATTATCCTGGAAAATATAATTCCGACAAAATCCTTCCTCTTTTAGGAGAATCAATGGTTTCTTTAATTTCTGGGGACGCACAACAGGTACATAATGATGAATATGTTACAGTCCTTGAACACAATGAAAGGGCATATGTAAAAAAAGGACCTTGGAAATTAGTACACATTAACGGCCCTTTCAGTGAAGATAATTTCGTCCTGTTCAATTTAGACAATGATTTAGGAGAAACCACAGATCTTAAGGATGAATTTCAAGAGAAATATCAAGATCTTTTGAAGATTTACAAAGATTATGCAGAACGTGTACAGGTGATACCTGGCTAGGAATAGTAAAATTTTAAGTTATTCTGTTTTCATCTTATGTCTGCGGGCAAATCAGAGTGACTAAAACCCTCTAAGATTTATTCACATTGTTAGCTTTTCGGTAGTTAGTATCAGCTAATCTTTTTTCAATAACATGAACTAGATCATTTATTAACTTATACATATCTCTGTCCACCTTGAGAGATTTCATTCTCTTGTTTGAAGAAAGTTTTAGGCATATTAAAATTCATTATCTTCTGATAATTGAGGATAGTCTATTGGAATAGCAATGGCCCTATCTATTTGGTCCTCTTGTTCTTCAACCAAAATAAAATTAGAAAACAAAGGCAAGATTAAGGTCTTATGTATAGTGATTTCATCATTTTCAATGTTTTTGGTTGTAAAAGGATATCTATGTTCAAACAGGTAAATTAAATCTTTTCTGATTGACTCATCT
>Ga0055584_100000558_pt1 | contig 35465 bp, 14 predicted proteins | sample OSDHelmetaG_FD_58716 | JGI IMG/M metagenome (GOLD analysis project Ga0055584, IMG submission 58716) | Pelagic marine sediment microbial communities from the LTER site Helgoland, North Sea, for post-phytoplankton bloom and carbon turnover... | ecosystem: Environmental > Aquatic > Marine >...
AGGAAGAGCCTAAGGAAGAGCCTAAGGGTAAGCCTAAGCCTTCATAAGGTAACTTAAGGCGCAATGGATAAAAAAGGAGCGCCGGAAGATGAAACGTTAAGGAAAGTTTTGTCAGAAGTCGTAAAAGGCTATACTCTTAGTGAGGTTGGTAGAGAGAAAGTATTTATCAAGCACTTTGGTAATGAAGATCAGTTTATATTAGAAAATCACTATCGTTTAACTTTCGACAAAGCAAGGGAGAAAGGTTTACCAACAGAAAAAGAGACTTTAAATCTTTTAATAGAGCAAGAAGTGTGGTCGGAAAAAGAAGAAGACGAAATAGACGAAACACAGAAGTACTTAAACAATCTGCGGGATACTAAAAAAAATCTTATTATACCCAGTCAGATAGATCAGATTAATAAAGACATCGAGGAAGCTCAGAAAAAATTACAAAAGCTCAAGCAGAAAAAAGAGTCTCTAGTAACCTCAACATGCGAAAGCTATGCAAAAAATAAGAATAATGACTTTAGTCTTTATCTAAGTTTTTTTAAAAACGAAAGTTTAAGCGAAAAATTCTTTACTGAAGAAGAGTTTGGGGAAATCCCAAAGACAAGCTTGCAAAATATGTTTTTAACATATGTAGAAAGTACGCAGCATTTATCGATAGACAATATAAAGTATTTATCAATAAGCAGTATATTTTCTATATATTATAATATACTTGGATCAAAGAGTCTGTACAAGTTTTTTGATAGGAGTATTTACTTGTACTCTTACTACCAATTAAATTTATTAAATTACACAAAGGTATTAAACTCTATACTAGAAAATGTAGAAAACATCCCTGAAGCAATCAAAGGAAACCCTGATGACTTACTTGATTTTGCAGACTCCCAAAAAAGAACGAAAAACATTCAAGAAAAAAGTAAAGACAAGCAAGGTTTTAGCGTAGTAGGAGCGACTAAAAAAGATATGGGGGAGATGGGAGTTTCTAATGAAATGGATATTAGTCCGTTTGAGCTGGCAAAAAAGAAAGGCTCTTTGACTATAGAAGATTTTCAAAATTTTTCTTAAAAACTAGTGTATATACAGGCAAGGAACTGTTATGGCATTAGGTAGTGGAAATATTCAAATAGATGTTGGCGCACGCGGGCTAGAGTCCGATATAGTACGCCAAGTACGTTCGGCTGAGAGAAAAATAAGGCCTATATCGGTAAGCCTTGACGATAGAGGATTTAGGCAGCCATTAGGTAGGATTTCTGGAGACATGGGAGAGTTTCAGAAATCTCTTGATGCCTCCGTAGCTCGTACTTTAGCATTTGGTGCTGCCGTCGGAGTCCTTAACGCAGTTACTCAAGGTTTTAAGGCTATGGTTGCTAGCGCAGTCGAAGTTGAGAAATCACTTACGGATATTAATGTTATTCTAAACCTTAACTCAGGTGCTTTAAATAAATTCTCAGAAGACCTTTTTAATACAGCAAAAAATACAGGACAAAGTTTTCAAGTAGTTTCAGAAGCAGCTGTTGAGTTATCTCGTCAAGGATTAGGGGCAGAAGAGACTATAAATAGAATTAATGATGCGATGATATTGACTCGGTTGTCTGGAATGGATGCCGCCAAATCAGTAGAAACATTAACTGCTGCAGTAAATGGTTTTGGAGACGCCGCTTTAACAACAACTGATCTTGTAAATAAACTAGCTACCGTAGATGCCGCTTTTGCTGTAAGTACTGAAGATTTATCAAACGCGCTTGCGAGAGCTGGTTCGACCGCCCAGTCAGCAAAAGTGAGCTTGGATGAATTATTGGCTGCGGTTACAAGTGTTCAACAAACAACGGCTAGAGGAGGCTCAGTAATAGGAAATGCATTTAAAAGTATATTTACTAGAATCCAAAGATCAGGAGTAAGAGAAGCTCTGGAGGATATTGGTGTAGCAACCACCGATTCAGCAGGAAACATAAGAAACGCGCTAGACATACTTAAAGATTACGCAGGGGTATATAAAACTTTAAGCGACTCCCAAAGAGCATATACGGATGAATTGGTTGCTGGGGTATTTCAGATAAATAATCTAAAAGCTTTGGTCAAGGATTTAGGAAGTGATTATAGCATTTACGAAAGAGCGTTAAGTCAATCAAACAACGCGACAGACGAAGCTGTCAAAAGAAATGAAAAGCTGCAAAGCACCTTGTCCGCTTTAATTAATGAAGCTGCGGTTAACGCTAAGGAGTTGGCTTCTGTCCTTGGAGATTTAGTAGCGACTCCTGCAGTAGAAAATTTGTTAAAGGTTTTTAACTCTATAGCTGGAGCTTTAAACAGCGCGTTGGATCCAGAAAAAGGAAATTCATTAATTAAAAACTTTTTTGGGGCTATTGGTAATTTTATTGCTGGTCCCGGTCTTATTATAATTGGAGTAGCTTTTATAAAACTTTTTAAGTTTATCACTTTTCAATCCGCAAAAGCTTTAAAGGAAGTTTTTAAAATTGGTAGCGCGAAACAAAAGATAGCAGAAGCAGAAGCCAAAATAGGATTCTTATTAAAAAACAACAAAACCCTATATGAAGCTATTTCGAGAGAAACTTTAAGTCACGAACAAAAAGAAGAATTAGTACTAGACACCATTAGGCAACAAAATGCTGCTTACGCCGCCCAACAAGCAATGGTTAGTAGGCTCGCAAAATCTAGAAGAGTTGGAGCTGCTGTCAATAATACGGGTGGCGGTAAGAAAAATAAAGCAGATGGGTACGTGCCTAATTTTGCTAACGGTGTTTCTGGAGCAATTAGTGCAGAAAGACAAGCTATTTTAGCTGGCGAAGGAGGGGCTTCAAGTTCGGCGAGGCCAAAAGTTCTTCCGAGCTTTCCAATGGGAGGAGGAAGAAAAGAAACTATTGTCGCAAATACTGATGAATATATAGTCCCTAGGTTTGGTGGAGGAAGCGGATCTGCGATTTTTAATAAAGAGATGGTGAAAAAAGCAGGGGGCGTTCCACAAGGAGCGATCCCTGTTTCTGGAGGGTTAATTCCGAACTTTGCAAAAGGTAAGTCTGGCTTAGCGACCAAAGGGTCAAATATTGAAAAATCAAGCATTTGGAAAAACGCAACCACTAATTACCCAAGTTTATCAGTGGATGTGGATAAGCAGTTAGGTGGATTTGGCATGATCTCATTAAAAGGTAATTCTGGGCCTTTCAATAAAGCTGGAAAATTAAATCCTTTTGGTTCTAATTATTTAGGCCCCGAACAAGGAAAGAAAATTATTCAATCAATAGCGGGCTCTAGGCTAAACGCTCAAGAACAAGGATTGGTTTTAAGAAAAATTAGCAAGCTTGGCGGCGGGGCATTAGGCGTATCTTTTGAAAATATTGGAGGATCGACATTTTCTAAATTAAATGAAGCTACCCCTAATGATTTTTCAGGACAAAAAGGAGTTTTTAATGATATCATAGGGGATAGTATTGCAAATGCAACAGCGACTATTTCAGCTAAAATTTATGGAAGATTATTTGGCGACGAAGTTAAAGCTAACGATTTAGTATCTTCTGTATGGAAAGAAGCTGATAAAAGTAAGATTGTAGATACTGGAGCAGAAGGAAGTATATTTGAAGCTGCTATAAGACTTGGATCAAAAGCCTCTGCAAAAACTTTTGGCACGAATAGCAGTCAAGCTACTTGGGATTTTGAAGAGTCATCAAGAATATCTGAAGATTTAAAAGATATGTTTTTTACTTCTTCTGGATATCCTAATATATTAAAAGCTGATGCAAAAAGAGTAGGAAGCTCTTCTGAAGAAACAAAAGTTATCAAAAAAGCTTACGGCACTTCATTTTTTAAAGAAAGGCTGGAGGGCATACATACAGAGCAATACGCTCCTTTAGTACAAAAGGCTATTTTAGCAAAAAATGATGTTAAATCAAAAGCTGGTGGATATATTCCTAGTTTTATAGAATCGATACCTGATAAAGCAGTAAGTCAATTTACAGGCCCCAATTACAAACCTAAGGATATTAAAAAATTCGGAAAACTAAAACCCGAAAACCAAAATTTATTCAGGAAGAGTGTCAAGGAAAGCGAGCTAGCTTCATTTATAAATAAAAAGCTGAGAGATGATGACTGGAGAGATTTTATATCAAATAATTTTGTTCATAGGCGGTCTGACTGGTCCAAAAATCATTACAAAAATATCAATGAAAACTCTTTAGCTAATAGGGCTGAAAATTTTAAAGTTCAAGGCGATAAAAGTGCTTATATTTATACTAGAGGATCCAAGCCAAACAAGTGGCAAAAGCAGATAAGCAGTTTAATGTCCTCAGAAGAAGGAAAATCAAAAATACCAAAAAAACTAGTAGAAAATTTTGGAAGAAATTGGTATGGATTTGATTCGGTCTCTATGGGTTCTCCAGAGATGTCTAAATCCAATATAGATTATAAAACGTTAAGGGGCAGGATAGACAAGTCAGTTAAAAAAGGAATTAACGGAAAAAGTAAAATTTCAATGAGCTCTTTGATGGGGATAGGCGAAGAGATATTTCCAAACACAAATGCTTCTATAGATGAAGACTGGAGGGCTCATTTTCAAGGAATACTCAAAAGTAATAAAAAATATTACTCAGCTAGAATAAAAGAGTATAACAGGAAATCTATTAATCCCACCGCTGATAGGCAAAACAAAGGAAGGGTTACGGGCAGAATATTTGAAGAACTAATAACTTCTGCGCAAAAAGCGGTAAATAAAGAATCAGGATATTTATCACAACTAGATAATAATAACTGGGATTTTTACTCTCTTACCAAAAAGGAAAAAGAAGTTTTAAATATTAGTTCTTCTAATTTTGGAGATTACAAAACTACTTTAGATGGCTCGACCAATCAAGTGAGCTTCTTGAAGAAGTTCATAAGAGAGCCTTATGGTAACGCGGCTGAAGGTCTTGTTCCTAATTTTTCACTTTTTGCATCGCCGTTACCCGGCGATTCTGGAAGCTCAAACCAGCTAGATCATTTTAAGAAAAATAGCTATGGTGCATATGACCAAACATTAAATCTAAGATCGTTTTTCCCTAAGTCAGGATCTGTCGCGATAGGCAATTTATTTAGAGACGTTTTCGCTATGGCGGAAGCAGGTACTCCTTACAAAAAAATTGAGGCAGGAGAAATCGTTGGTCCAAGAATACCTAAGATGATGGTCACGGCAAAAAGAATCTTAGATAAACAAAGAAGTGGCGGATTAAAACAGCCCCCAATGGATATATTAGGTTTTATGGAGCCTTTTGGGCTTTTTACAACATTATCAAGGAATAAAAAATGGTACGAATCAGAAAAAGAAAGCGCCAAGAAGTCAGGGAAAAAATTTACGCCTAGCGCACCCGGAAGAGGTATAAAAAAACAATCTTTAGCTTCCAAATACGTCCCTAAAGAAGGAAAAGATTTTGTAAAATCTTTGCGAGATCTAGGGCTCCCTGTTAACACTAAGGACCTAAGGGGTGGATTTAAAGAGTTCGATAGATATTACCTAAGAAACCTTCCTTTATTTCAAGGAGGCTTTGCGGATGGGTTTGTTCCTAGTTTCCAAGACGGTAGCAAACTCGAAGGTTTTGGCGAGTATAGTGATATATATGATAAAGAAACTTACGATGGCAGGTCTTTAGATATTGGATATTTAAGCTCTAAAGACACATCTGGCCCTCAAGTATTTAGAAATTTATTAAAACAAATTACTGGGGCCGCTCTACAAGGAAAACCTTATACAGAAATACAGGCTGGTTCTGTTATTGGCCCACGCATCCCAAGCGTTCTTATAAAAGCAAAAAGAATATTAGATAGGCAGCGGGCCAGTGGTAAAAATATACCATTTATGAAAGTAGATGGTATGCTAAGCCCACCAGCCAGACTATTAGAAAAACTTGCAGGCAAAAAACAAGATCAAAAAAGACTAGGTCTTAGAGGCACAAGCCGAGCCGAATATAAAACAGGGGAAGAAAAAGAACTGCTTAAATCATTAAAAATTCTAGGGTTAAACCCTAAGTCTCAACAATTGATAGATCTTCAGAACGTTCCTATGTTGCAAAATTTTTCTCAAGGATTTATACCAAACTTTGCTGACGCATTAGAAGAAGCAATAGTCAGGGAAAGAGAAGCTCTATCATCACAGAAATCAAATGCAAAAATTTATGTAGATAAAGATAATAGACTAAAGGGCTCCAAGAACCCAATGGGTTTATTAGTTGCTAATACTAGAGACGAACCATTGAGCGGTTCTCAAGGTGTTGACCGAGCTCTCTCTACAGGAATAAACCCAAAAAATAAAGGATCTATAGAATCAAATGCTAGCGGATACGTTCCAAACTTCGCGGTTGGGGGTGTAGTAGCAGGAGGAAGAGGTTTATTGACTTTATTAGGTAAGATGGGCCCTCTTTTCAAATCGATGAAAAGTTCCATAGGCGGCTTTATTGGACAAGGAAGTAAACTTCGTTCAGTTGTAGGAAGTCTTGTTGGCGGATTAAAAGTATTATTTGGTTCGCTCATTGCTGCTGAACTACTTGTCGTTCCGATACTAAAAAAGATGGGGCTGATCCCCCAAGAATTCACAAGCATTACAGATTTGATGGGCGATGAGTTAGGGAAGTTATTTGGAACTATAGACCCGGCTATGCAAAAATTAATAAAAATCGGAGATAAATACGTTGAAGCTTCTGAGAAACAACTTAATGTTATTACTCAAAATATAGAAAAAGTAGATAAATTTGCAGCGACACTAGCTAATTTATCAAAATCTACAGACTCTGGAAATATTGAAGCCTATGGTAAGTTCTTGGAGCAATTAATTTCGCAAGCTGGAAATATGGAAGGTATTGACGCTACCGCATTTCAAAAATTACTTGATAGTGCTGGAGACGCAGAAGGCCTCAAAAAAGCAACTCAAGAATTAAAAGACTTGATAGAGCAAGGAAAAAACCTTAAAGGGTTTGGCGTCACAGTTGCTGAAACATTTAAAAAACTTGCAGAAAATATTGATTCCGAAACCGGCAAAGCAGATTTTGATAAAGCTGGAGTGACCGAATCAGATATAAAAGGCACTTCTTCTCAATTGATTAAAAATTTAAGCCCTGAAAAAGTAAAACAATTAGCGGAAGAGCTCAAGGGCTTTGATGCGACGTCAGGAAATTCTGCAGATAAAATTGCATCCTTGCAACATATATTTGGAGAGTTAGACGCTACCACTTTAGTCTTATTGAAGGAGAATGGAGAATATGCCAAAAAATTATTAGAATCAGCGGCGGCTCAAGCTAGATACAATACTGCTTCGGCGGCTTTAGCGGAAGCTATTAATAAAACTAGGCTTCCTATTAAAAATTTAGAAAAAGATTTCAATAAGCTAGCAACAGCTATAGAGTCTTCATCAGCGGCGATAGATGCCTCTTATAAAAGCTTATCTGGAATCGAAGAGATAAAATCAAAATCAAGAGTTGATACATTAAAATCCGCAGGGACAGTAACTTCCACTAATATAATAAAAGGAACAGCAGATGCAAAAATTGAAAAAGCTGTTCAAAACGCAGCTAAAGAATCAGAAAAAGCTTTAGGGAAATTCTCATCAACAATACTGAGAAACTCAAAAGAAAACGGTCAAGCTCTAGATGGAGGAATAAAAACCTTAATAGAAGGTATTGCCGATGGTTCTCAAACAAATGACTCAGCTATTCAAGCGCTAATAGAAATAGAAAAAACAGGAACCGAAGAACAGAAAAAAGCTGCGGCAGAGGCTCGCAGTGAACTACAAAGCGCTAACACGAAATTATTGACCGAACAAGCTAAGACAAGAGCCGTTATGAACGCGCAATTAGCTGAAGAAAGAAATCAAGCGGTAGCATTCCAGAGAAATACTCAATTAAGCGAAGGTCAATTAAAATCACTCCAAACCTTTTCTAGAGGCCAACAATCTTCTTTATCTCAAATAAGTGAACTTAATAAAGTTATATCAACGATTCAATCACTTGGCGGAAATAAAGATATTTTAGCTGAGTTACAAGAATCAAATAGGCAACAAAGTCAATTATCCAACCTTAATCAAGCATTCTCAAGCTTAGCTTCTGGAGCTGGGGTTGAGTTTAATGCAAGTTCCTTAGATGAGCTTGATGGTCAAGTCACTGATTTTATTAGGTCGGATTCTTTTAATCAGCTTGATGAAAAAACGAGGGCTTTAGTGGTTGCATTGACCTCTGCGATTGACAAAGCAAAATCCTTGGAGGCAGATGCTGGAGTAAAAACCCAAGGAGATGTTTCCAAGGCGGCTACTACGGTAATTTCTCAAGAATCTATTAAATCTTTTAGCGATGAGTTGAAATTAATATTGTCTGGTCCATTAGTTGAGGCACTAAAGGTTAACCCCGTGATTGTAAGTAAATTGAACGAACCGCTAGGAGCATTAAATGTTATTGCTCAAGAAATAAGCAGTCAATCAAGTGTTAATTTACAAAATCAAGAAGCTAATAAAAAAATAAAAGAAGAAACCTCTAGGCTTTTAACTTCAGTAGTTTCTGAAATCAAGGGTTCAGGATTAAAGGATTCTTCTTCGAATTTAAAAAACTCAGCTATATTATTAGAAAAAGCCGCTGGAAAAATCACAGGGAATAATGCTTCCGGATTTATTCCTAATTTTGCTCCCGCAAGCCCAGTTTCAAGAGCATTAAATACAGAAAGAAGTATGGGGGCTAAAAAGCCTGTAATCGATAGCCATCCAAGCGTTGGAGCGTATGTAAGGGACGCTGCTACTCAACCTAACTTTTCAGCTGTAAAAAGAGATCACCCTGAGGGAATGAATAAAGCAATTTCAAACTCCGCCAAAATACAAGGGGTTGCTGCTAGAGGGCTAGTTCCTAATTTTGCAAAGAGATCGGAGATGGAAAATAGAAGGGACAAAATGGAGGGCAGTTCAAGACTACTGTTGACAGACCCAAGAGAGATAAGGTTCAATGAAATTTTACTGTCAGCCCCAGAAGATATAGCTAAGGAAAAACTAGGAAGACACTACGGAAGAATATCAAGGATGTTTAATTATATAGAAGGAGGAGGTTCGGAGGTTATGTCTTCAACCGACTTTCCGGGAATTCAAAATGTAACAAATGAGGTCTACAGACAAATGGGGCCACTGGCAAAAAAAGAGAATATCTTGGGTTCTGGATTTAATATTACGCTCGATCACCACCATAGAAAAGTTCTTAAGGGTCACCATAACCCTGCAGCGTTTGATCCGAAAACCGAAAAGATTTATATGCAAGAGTTTCCGGTAAAAGATACGCCGCCCAAAGTGGTTGCTGATCTGCAAGAACTTTTAGCTAATGAAATGACTCATTTGATCCAGCATACAAAAAGAAAAGAGATCAATGCAACTTATAGTAACAAAGACCAAGCGAACGCAGCTTGGATACAATGGATATCAGGAAACTATGACTCAGCAAGAAAAGCCACAGGTGCAGGATTCCAAGATTTAAGAGTTGCGAAGGATTTTGAGGATATAGGAATTCACGGCCCTGATGTCGCGCTTAGAGAGGGTACTGCTGCTGCCGACTACATTAAGAATAATAAAGTACAAGAGAAAGAGTTACTTCAGAGATTCAATTTTAAAGATATTAGTGAATTTGAAGAAAAATTTCCTAGTTTAGAGGACTTAATGTTAAAAGGTAGCCCTGCAGAAAAATGGCTGCTTAATGATTTACTGAGTTATGCTCCTGATGTTTTAGCTGTACAACAAGGTACGTGGGAAAAGTTCGGGCAGATTAATAAAAACAAGAAAATTCCAAAGAAGGGGTTGGGTGGATATGAGATGTCTGGCACTACTGCAGGAAGATACCGTAAGCATTTTGACGGTACACTCTTGCCGGGATGGAAAAAGTTTCTCAAGAGTGGAGACCCTCTAGATCTTAACTGGGGTCCAGAGATGGTTGGGTCAGATATAGACATGTATCTGACCGATCCGGACTTTAGGGACTTGTGGTTCGATGATGAAGGAAATTCTTTATTTCTAGCAGATCCGGGAAAATGGTTAAATGAATTTCATGCAGACGTTGGTGGCACTCCGGGTTGGGAGCCTTTTTGGGATACGTTTTCTTTCCTGAACGATTATAGGAAGCCCAACAAAGACACCGGTCGCACCAGACACGAACAACAAAAGCACGACTTTACCAAAGTCTTTAATGAAGGTATAACGGGCATGATGCAAGAGAGGGTTTCGCACATGGCATCAGTAGGAACTAAAAATTTACAAAAAGAAAAAGCAGGATCCTTATTGCAACCTTTGCGTGATATAGATTCTGCAAATAAATTTAGTGGCATGCTTGCTGGTGGTTTCATTCCGAATTTTGCCAAAACTGAAGATGAAAGTTTTATGGATAGTATTTCTTTGGCCGACAAAGAAGGAATAGTCAAAAACGCCTACTTCGGAGGGCGCATAGATAAAAATCTATGGCTAGACACAGTGCCAGAATCACTCCAAGGAGGAATCGCGGTAGCGCGCGACGTGCCTCCTTTTGTTGACCAACAAAAACTCGGAGACCTTTACCAAGAATCGGAAGTCTTTAATACAGCAAAAAGACTAAGAGCATACGATGTTGATTCCATAAGTTATAAAAATTATACTAGCCGTATAGATAAGCTTTCTTCGGGCGTTCCAAAATTTTTACAAAATAAGTTTTCTAGTTTATTATTTTCAGACAAGAGTGGGTTTGCTGAATGGTCTAAAACAAATTACGAGGGAGCTGCAGAACATCTTACAGGCCCTTTGGAAACTACGGGCCACGTTTTGGGAGGAACCGCTCTTGTGGCGACCGCGCTAACTCCGACACCTTTAGCTCCAATTGCAGCCCCAACCGCAGCACTTACAGGAACGCTCAGCACAATGGCTTATGCAGGAGCGGGAATAGGATCAATATTTTCTGACACATTTGAAGATCCTGAAAAACTTAGAGAGGCATATAATGCTTTATTCAATAATGGTCACTTCGCCAGTAAAACTTCTTTTGGAGAGCCTGCAGAATCATTGATTAAAAATGGTGCGCCTGAACTTCTTAGTAAAACTTTTAAAAAATCTTACGGCAATATAGCTTATCCATTGTTTCATAAAATGGGTGGAGCTACTCAACCCGGATTACTCCAACAGGCCGTAGGGCAGGGAGAGTTAGATATGGACTTATTTTCTATAGGCTCTTTAACGCTCGGGAGTTCTAAATTGAAAATATCAGATGCTCAAAAGCAGATTGCTCAACACGCTATGATAACTGCTAAATTTGGGACAGGGTCTGGGTTTGAGGCAGCTTTGGGTGCATCAACGGGGCTTTCTGGAGTAGGTGATTATTTCAATGGTATAAATGTATATAAAAAAGTTATAGATGATTTAAGCACGAATGAATCTTATAATATACCTTTTGATTTTAAAGACGGCGAGTTTACGGCGAGTGGAAAAACTGGCTGGAAAGTAGGAGAAAAATCTACTTCATGGAATCTTGGCGAGCTAGAAGCAATAGAAAAAAAGATCGAGAACTCTATTTTCTGGAAGAATGAGTCAATCAAAGCGTTGCAATCTGTAAAAGGAAAATCAGCTAATGAAGAAGGTCAAATAGTATACTCTAAAGAGGAAGCTGACGAAGATGAAATAAAGATCCAGCAGCACAAGCGGGAGAAGCAGCAGTATGTTGCGGCTGGATCATTGGCAAGAAAATACATGAAACAATTTGAACTATCTAAAAAGTCAAGAAAGAACATGATAGTCAATCAAAGGGGAAATATTAATACTGGCCAGCTAGATGGAAGATTATTAACTTTCCCTAATCCTTTTGTTCAAGGTGCTGATCTATTTTCCGTCGCAACTCCAGATATGAGGGACTCAACTGGACAAGGTGGAAAAATGTATCTAGCATATAATAGCCTTTTAGATCATAGAGTTCACGCTGGAAATAGAAATGAACCTACCGCAGACGCTACAAAATTTATCGACGATACTTTTGAGAATGGCGCTATTACTTATAGCAAAAACGCTTTGAATAGTTTTCTCTCTACTGATTTTGACAGTTTTATTTCAAAAATGTCATTGGTAAAACCTAAATCTGTTTCTAGCGGCCTTAATCAAGCATTCGATGCTCTTATGAATACTGATGTTGAAGGATCTAAAGAGGCGATTGAAAAAAACAGACGACAAGAAAGCAGGGCTCAAGCAATTAAAGACAAAGGGCTTGCTGGTGTTAATGCAAATCCACAAGATAAAGATGATATTCAAGGCCCTAAATTACCGGGAGCAGATGCTTTTGATCCGGTAGTACAAGGAGAAAAAGACGCTCTTGCTGAACTGGGAATGGACCCTCAAGTAATATTAGACAGGCTTAAAGAAGAAGAGGCCGCTAACCAAACTCGAAAAACAAATATTCGTGACCAACTATATCTAAAGCTCCTTAATAAAGAAACCGAAAAAATTAGGGGAAGTGACGCTTCTGTTAATGCCTTATCAAGGATGATGAGAATTAGTGATAAAATGCCTTTTATGCAGGATCAATTGGATAAAATGATATTCCAAAGGCAAAGAAGAGCTAAATCAATACGGGACAATCCGAACACTACTGTACAAGCTAATCTATCACAGATAGAAAGTGAAATTGGAGCATTGCAATCAAGGAGAAGTTTATACGAGCCCGGAAATGAAGAAGGTATGGCTTATTTGTATTTTACTCAAGGTGGGCAATTTTCTAAAGTAGGGGGCGATCAAAGAAGGCTTGGGCCTCCTATGTATGAATCCATTCCAGATTATGCGAAAAAATTTCAAGAGTTGAGAGAAGCCTTACGCCTTAATGGACCAACAGACGCCGAGAATAGAATGAAAGAAATTAAAGAGGGTGGCGAAGAGCTAAAAGGCATGATGCTTAGTGACGGTCCTAGAGCAATGAATTTTGCAAGAATGAGAAATCAAAAAGGCAATAAAGGCGTAAAAACTGGCGGGCAATTCGAAAAATTCTTTACGGATCTAGATATCGATTCTAGAATGAGCTTCATGAGAAGCATTGGGGCTCGAGATGAACATGATTTACATAGAAATATACCTGACGATTTAAGGACGGTATTGGAAGAAAACTTAATGAGAGTTGGCCAAGGTAATCCCGCTTTTGGATTCTTAGTTGACGAAACAATTAATAAAGGATTTGGGCTAGGAGAAGATCATCTTATTAATGCAGTAAAGAATCTTGGGGTACCCTTTCACAGCTCTCAAGGAGTCGGTGATCAATTAAGAAAAGAAAAAGTTAAAATATTAGGCAAGCAAACATTAGAAGGGATGAAAAGCTTTGACGTGAATGCGTTGGAAGGCAGCGATATTGAAGGAGCTCTATCTTTCATGAATAAAATTCAAATACAAGACTGGCTGCATAAGAATAAAGAGGAAGCTGAAAATATACAAGGGAACCCATTTCAACATTTGACCGAAATTCTTGCTGGAACAAGCCATGCAGAGTTGATTAAAAGCCCTGTGTATTTGGAGTATCTAATGGGCTTAGGTCAAGGATTCAGCCCTGATACTAATCTAAAGTCGGCGCTTTTAAATAAAGGGAATGTAGGAAATTTTGACAAATGGAAAAGCTTTTATTATTCAGGCGTTCCAAGGGCTGACTTTTTTAAAAATGAAAACTATGGCCAAATAGACTGGTCAGAAAATGTTGAAGATAAATTAAAGCTTAACAGAGATGGGTTAAATCCTTTTGTCGAATTACTAGGTAACGCAGAGTTAAACACTGAGAAAAAAATGCTATCTCATCTTTTTGGCCCTGATTTAACTTACGGAGCTAATAAAAGTATAGACGATCTTGTAAATAATACAACTAATCCTATACCGCAGCTTAAATCAAAAGATTGGCAGAACAGAGCCGAGCAAGCTAGTAAACACATTAATGATAGAGTAAAAAATATTTCAAATGCGAATACAGGGAATGAAACCCTTTCGTCTTACGCTCCATTCGGTTATGACAGCTTAGGCACTTATAAAAGAACCTCTCCTTACTACAGTGGCAACCCATCAATGCAAACTTTATGGAATTTGATTAAGGAAAATGAATTTAATGGTGCTGACTTCAATGCAGCCGGCGGTGGAGCCAAAGGATTCGTCCCTAATTTTTCGGCAATAGCTGGAGAAATAGCAGCTTCTAAAATGGCGGGTTATAAAAATCCAGTAAAGCCTTCTCAAGTCAAGACTATGAATATATCGGGTATTGGGAAAACCAGTTATAATAGCCAAGAGTCCGTGTTTAAGGCGGCTGGAATGTCTCAACCCTTTATCGCACCGCCATCAAATTCTAAAGCCGCGCCTCAATATCAAAAACAAGTACAAAAGAAATTTAATTTTGACCCATATAAAAAAGCGGCGGCAGATGGATTCATTCCAAAAGGAGGTAGCTCACTAGACTTTTCTGAATTTGAAAGTATTGCTAATAAATTTTCTGAAACGACTTCTATTTTTGCTAGCGCAATTTCAGATTTGAGATTCGATGAATTTAGCGAGTCAACTAAAATATTATTTGATGGGGCTTCTATGTTTTCTGCCCAATCTCAAGCTTTGCAAAATTCTGCAGGTTTATTCAAGGACGGATCTGAAAAAATTGCTAGATCAGCAGATATAGAAACTGTAAATTTCGAGAAGCTAACTAGCGCTGCGTCAAAAATAGAAAAAAGCTTTAATAGTCTATCAAGCGAATTAAAGAAGTCATTAAGTATTGATTCTTCTGGCATAACGCGTTCAATGGATCGTTTAACCAGTGCATTAGGTAGCGTGCAGGGAAGCGTTTCTGTAAGTATAGATGACATTCAAGTTAGTGTTAATGGTGCTGGCCAGATTGCGCAATCAATTAAATCAGTTATTATGTCTGAATTACCCGGAGTTATAAAATCAGAAATAGAAAGCATGGACTTAGTAACATCTAGTATGGTCGGTATCCCACCAAAAGCATGATAGGTCAATGAAATTAATAAAAGAAATTAATCAATTATTATGATATAATATGCTATAAAAGGTTTATGTATTAAGGAATAAGGTAATATGGAAAAGAGTCCAACAAATTTATATTTTAACAATGTGATATCCATGGGAGTATCGTATTCTTGGACGCGCCAAAATGACTCAGCTGGATTTTTACAATGTGATGGGTTAAACCATGGAGAAAATAATTTTGTAAAAAGAAGTAAGTCTTTAAACTTAGACGTTTTAAATTTAGATCTTAATAATGCTGGAGGGTCTTCTATCGCTGATATGGCAAAACTACAAAATCAATATGTAGTTACCGACTCAACTAGAATTTATGCAAATGGAATGTTCGCAGGAAAAGGGAAACTTTCAGATTTTTCAATCAATGAGGGATCCTTATCAAACGAATCGATAACAAATTTAACATACGAAGTTTCAACAGAGGATGAAAGCTTTGATCAGGAAGATGATCCTATAACCAGAAACGAAGAAATTACGGTATCAAGAGACGTAAAAAATAAAAGTTATAGTATAGATCATAGTTATAGCATTAGCTATGGGAATGACTTTGATTTTGTAAGTGATCATCCTCTATATAAAGATGATCCAAATTATTCAAGCGTAGAAGGTCGGCTTGCGTTAGGAGAAAATGAAGCGAATTTAGCCCTTTATACAAATCCTGTTAATTATGGACAATACGTAGACCTAAGTAGCTATTCAACAGAAAAAGGATGGAATTTAGCTACATTAGAAAATGGATGTAGCGGAGTATTTTCGAGCTCTTCATCAACAAAAGATTATATTAATGGGGATTATTCTTTATCAAAAAGAATAGAATTAAGGTATACGGGAGAAGACTTAAATGCTGAGCAAGATTTATACGAATTAAATTACTCGATGTCTTGGAGTGAAGAAACTAGAAATAATTCAACATACCCTTGTGCCATAGTAAAAATGGAAGGAACTGTCGTAGGGGTAGGTAAAAATTGTTCATCTGGGCTTAACCCATCAATCTATGCAGAAAGCGGTTACAACTCATTTATTACGGAAGGCGAAGCTAAACAAAGAGTCATTGATTTCTTTAATTACATTAGGCAAAACGTAGATAACGTTCCAAGCGGGGCAATTCATGATACCATGTTCGACTTAAAAAAGGACGAATGTAATCCATCTGTAGAGAGAGAAGGCGCAAAAAATAACGGAGAAATTAAATTTTCTTTTGAAATGAATAATTGCCCGAACTATGACATAACGAATTCGTCAAACGTACAAAGCTCTACTAGTACAAATATTAGCTATTCAAATTGTAACGATTCAGAAATAAAAGTGACAGAAAATTCGGCAGAAACAACTGTTAGTGCTGGAGATTGCTTTTCGCCTATTAACGCACAGGGTGAATATGTAAAATACAATTCAATATCTGGTTCAATAAATCAAGGATCTATCCAAGCTAAATTACCTGCCTATCAAGGAGATTTTCCGGAAAGATATAAAATCAGATCAGAAGTCACTTCGGAAAGCCCTTATAAGGGTGAAAAAAGTTATTCCGTCTCGTATAGTGATGCGCCCGGAGATGGTGATTGCGGGTCTTATCAAGAAGGATGTAACTCATTTAATACAAAAGTTAAAAAGAAAGAAGAGCGACCAAGATATTTGGAGTCTAATGCTGACTGTACTCAGGTTCAAAAAGGTAAGATTCCAGCCTCTAGGTCAGTATCAACCTCAATAAATGTACCTAATACTGGATGCGAGCCTCAAACCTTGGCGACCCTTGCATATAAAGTAAAATCGCAACTTTTAAGTAACCGACCAACTTGCGTTATCCAATCGATCAGCTGGAATGTTTCAAAATCATCAGACGGGTCAATGAAGGGGAATGGATCAGTGAACGGAATCGACTCATGAGTTTAATAACAATACATGGAATTAATCCTTTTGACGGGCAAGCAGATCCTTATTTATCCTTAAACTCTCAAATATCTTATGAGGGAGGGGTTGGAGAAGTTTTAAACTCTTATACTTTAGATGGCGTAATTACTGGATGCGATAAAAATACTTTAATTAATTTACAGACCGGTATTGTTGATAAATTTGACTGGGAAAAAGACCCTACAATACCACAAAATATAAAAATTAGTGGAGTGATTGAAGCTTCTGCTCAATCGCAAATTGTACCAAACTCTTTAAGCTTTGAGAATAGTAATTATATTGGCGCGATCAGTTATACACTTTCGCTAGATGTTTACACAGGAAGAGATATAAATAGCGAGCAAGATGATTTAATAGAAAAAGTTCATACTGAAACGACTAATATAGACGAAAAAGAATGCGTTTCCATATCTACAAATATTTCATGCAAACCAAATCAAAATTTAACAGGTTGTGGAGCTATAGAAGCAGCTAATAGATGGATAAGCGGTCAGTTAGGGCAAACTAAACTTGGAGAAATCACAAGGACTAAAAACCTTCCATTAGCAAACGAGTCACTAACTATCAATCCACTTACTTCCTCAATATCATACACAAGCAGTCATGGAGGAGATTGTGGCGATACTACAGAAGCTGGTGCGCCACATACTGGATTTCAATTAGCTTACTGTTCTGAATCAAGTCTTAAAGATAATAATTGCATTAGCGGAAATGTCATAAACCAATACAATGGAGAAGTTTATCGATCTGGAGCATCCGAGACTCAATTAATAGAATACCTAAACGATAATTTATTAACGGGATTCCCGAATAAAAATAAGTTTTCCGCAAACTATCAAAGTTCTCAGGATAGCATAACCTTTTCTTTTGAAACCATATCAAACTCAGGCGGTTTAGTTTATGAGCCGAGAGATCTTATTGTTGATGACTATACTAGATCGATAGAAATCAACCATAATGATAACTCAACCAGCTACTCAGTAAATGGAAATATATTTATTTTGAATAAAACTAACGATTATAATAATACTATACTTTCGATGAGTAATCAAGAGGTTTTATCAAGAGCTAAGACAAATATCGATGGAGAAGGTTCGTTAATCAGTTTGTCAATTAATAGACAAGAGCAAGATGGAACCCTTAGTTATAGCGCTAGATTTGGAGACGGAGACGGTAAGGAAAAAGAAGTTCAGAGGATATCAAGCTCCAGTGTGTCCGTGAACCCGCCTCTTTATAATTATTCTGTAAAATATACCATGTGTGGTTATGCAATAGGTAAAAGCTTATGCCCGACCAGAGGATCAGTTTCAGCGTCCGCAACTTCTCCATCAGGCTCTGGTTACAATTATTTAAGCGTAGCTAGTTATGAAGCGCTTAGATTAATTAGGGCATTTGGAGGGCAGACAGAAGAAGATAATGATATTGATTATTCAGATGACAAATCTTCAGTAACTGTTTCAAAGACTTATAGCTATAAAGGGAATGCAGTAAATTAAAATGTCTACTAGTTTAATAAATAAAACGGTTGAAGACCTTGGGGTATCTGGGCTAGAAATATTATATGATTTCGAATCTTTTTCTGGAAATTTTATAAACTCTTCCTCGCAATCAGGTCCAGAATATTCCGGAAGAGTACAAAATTACTCACCTCAGTTCACAGGTGAATCTAGCGGGTCTGGTTTTTTTAACGGCCAATATATAGAGATAGAAAATTCTCAAGGCATACAAAGCGAAAACGCAACAATAATATTTTCTGCAAAAAAAACAGGAATAAGTAATAGTACTATATTTAGTCATATTGATGAAAACGGGCCTTCTGGTTGGGAAATTGGAATTAACGAAGCTAATAAATACTATTTTAAAAATTTTGTTAATGGTACGCCAGAGTACTATAGCTTAGAGAGTTACCTTTCTGATCAAAATATGTGCGCATTAACAATTGATCAATTTGGATCTTTGTCAATGTATAGATTAAACTTTGCAAACAAACAAGAAAGTTTTTTCTCAGATAATTTTGAAAGCGAAGAATTTGCTAAAAATAAAATATCTTATTACGGTCTTGACTCTGATTCTTGGAACTTAGTGGATTATTCTATTTCTAATGGGTCAAACTGGAAATTAGGGAGTGGTGATTTCCTCCACGAAGGATATATTGATTATTTTATGTATTTTTCAACTAACCTAGTTAATGATACAATAGAAAAAATATGTAATGCGGTTTACTCTGATGGAGAAATAGTACCAGATTTAAGCGGCACAATATCAGGAGAAATAACTGGATACACAAAACAATCTTCAGGAGTAAGCGGAAAAATAGGACAATCAGTATCGGGAGATGGAAGTTTAACGCAAAGCGGTTTTTATGTTTATGATTCTGGCGTGGCCCAGACTGGATCAGTAGGAATATCAGGAGAGGTTTATATACCTTATTCTGGGGTAAGCAAGATTACTGGAACAGACCAGATAGGGCAAGAATTATATAGAAGAGTAACGAACCTGTCTTATTCGTTTGGAATAAGTGGAGAGCCAGAGCCGGGAATTTTATTGAATTACGAATCTTCCGGTCATAATTGGCACTTTAGCGGGAATAGCGGAACCTACAAAGGCAATAGTTCGATAGGTCCAGCTAATACTATATTTGGAATAACTGGGTTTGAAATTATTAATGTTACTGGTTATCTTCAAGGCTCAAGTTTAGAAACATATTCAGGAATTGATATTAGCGGGGAAGTTTATAAAGAGTATTCTTATACTCCAGAATATTCTCCCGATGTAGATTATCTAATTTCTGGAGCTTATTTCAGTGGAGATCAAAACACTCCTGACTCACAATATTTTCCAAATTCAATTAGCTTATTAGGCAGGTTTGATAAAGAAGATTTTTATGAAATTGTATTTGATATAGAAGATGATGTTGAAATAGGTATTGATGCAAAACCGCTTTATAATGATAATTATTATTCTTTCGCTATTTATATGAAAGAAGTTAATGAGATATACGAAACAGATGTTGCAGTGAACGGAGTTTCGCAATTTACGGGATCATTGAGTTTCCTGAAAGATGAATTTAATAAACCATACTTCAAGGTATATAGTGGAGCTCATCCTTTGGATGGAATAATATATACAGAAGATAATCTCGATCGGTTAGATAATATAATATATGATTTAACAAACAGTGGCGAAAAAAGATTTCTAAATATAGACAATTTAAATGATTATAATTCTGCGCCTTTTGCTTTCGATGTTCAAGATTCAGCAGTTTTCTTTAACGGCGTTAAAATATACTCAGGCATAGATTATATAGATAATGGAGGATTTTACCCTTCAGGTGATGTTACTGGATCAACTGGATTTTATTTCACAAGACCAGCTTACTCAGGGGCAATTTATTCTACTGGATCAGGAATGAATACCATAAGTATAGAACACGATGGAATAGCTCCTAGAAAATATTTGTTTTATATTAATGGAATAAGAGAGCCTGAAGATCATATTATAGGACACGCAAGGTATAGCGATTTAATTACAGGGACATATATAGAAAATAATTATGAAAAAATATACTTCATGCAAAACGGAGAAGAAAGAAGGTCATGAGCTGTAGAATAATAAACCCGGCACATGCAACTATAAACGGAGGAAGCAAAGCTTATGGGGGAGGTTTAACATCAGCTGCTTTAAAGATTGGTGGCTTAAAAAATGGCGGAAGCACAGCGAATATTACCTTGGAGGGAGAACAGTTAACCCATCCAAAAAGTGGAGACTCAATGACTTTAACGATTCTTTCAATGAGTTGCTTAATGGATATAGCGAGCTATAGCATGAATAGAAATGCAACCTCAATCAATACTTTGACCTTAAATTTAGTAGACCGTTCTCATAGATATTTAGACAAACAGTTCATCGGGTTGAGAGGAGAAATTCCCGAAGGCGTTCCTCATGTTCATGCATTAGGCTTTAAATTCGGAACGAAACCAAATGATTTTGCGATCAAAACATTAGGGTATAATGTTTCGGAACCAGATACACAATGGGTTGACATTGAAGCATATTTAGCAAGTCAGGGCCAAAGCCAAGCTGCTGCAAGAGCTGCTTCATCTCCGGGGAAAGCTTTGTATTGGTATTCTGGTAGATATAGTTTACTAAATGCCATGGAAGGACTATTATTGGGTGGTTTGCCTGCTGGGCCTTACGATGCCACTGGGTCATTTAGGGATGTCCTATCCCAAATACAAAATGAAACAGGATATATTATGTACTGGGACCTTGAAAAAAATAAAGTTAAAATTTTTAATGGATTAAATTCAGCAGGCGGAAAGAGCGCGCTTAGCAGATGGAATTGCAACGTTTTGTCTACTACAGACAGTGTGGATTTCACAACTACCGAAACCAGAGGTGCTATCGGCAAGTTTAGCAGTAATTATTCGGCTCAAGATAATCAAGAAGGGTCAAGCGGAAGACCTATGAAATATTATGTAGCGGAATTATTGGATCCTGACTTTCATTATAAAGGCTGCGGTAAAGAGACAGCTCCTTTAACAGTTATTGATTTTGAAGATGCTAACGTTCAAAAAGCTATAGGTGCGTCATACGACCATAAAGTATATGGATTTTACGTTCTTCAATCTTTGTTAAGTAAAGCTCAAGACTTTGTTCCATGGGTCGATGAATTTCAAGCTGATGTAGGTGAAGTACGAGGCGACGGAGCTGCAGAATTTACAACCAACTTATTTGAAAATTTTAAAAACCCGGGCATGTTTGGCGGAGGAAGTTTTCCGAATTGGGATCCAAATACATTTTTTGAAGATTATTATTATGATAACGCAAGTTATCCATGTAGAAGTGATGTTGCTGCGGTAGAGCTCCATTCAGACGGCGAACTTTGCAAAACAATATTTCACAATGAAGCTAGCAAAGCAGAAGGATGGGACAGTAGGCCGGGAAAATTTCCTAATCTTGTCGGGGGGCAATGGACAGAGAAACTTGATGGTGCTGACCGAACGGTTTGGGATTTTGGAACAATGTTTATTCACCAACCCGGTTCTACGGCTAGTATACTTAATACTAGTGGAGAAATAGATGCTCAAGGAGATGTAATGAGAAACTACTTGCAGCAATTAACTAAATTTAAAAATAATTTTTATGTAGTGACAAGTTGCTTCGGAAACGGTCAGGGAAAATGCAAAGGGATAAAATACTATTATGAAACAGACCCAATCACAGGAAAAAGTAAAAGAAAGAAAGTGCCTAGCGTTAAAGGGTTTTTAACTACAGCAAAAGCTTCTGCCGGAGCAGAAAATCTAAAAGATGGAGACGGGTACGAAATTAAATCAATAAATCCATGGGCTCCATTAAAAGAATGTGGACTAAGCAGTTTGGTAGATTTAGCTTCTACTCTTTTATTCATGTATAAGAAAGGGACGTGTAAAGAAACATTTTTAGAAGTTCCTGTTGTGTTTCTAATAGAAGCTTTATACAATAACACATTAAAAGAATTTTTTGAAGGTTATGCTCCCGGAGCGTATGAAAAACCTGCTAAAGCTTCCGATGATCTTAATATTCATCTTGGGCTAAGGACCGGATTGGACGAAGGTAATCCATTTGCTACTACCGATGTTAATTGCGCGGCTGGCGGCGAAATCAATAGTTACTCTGTATCAGGCCCTGCTGTAGTACTAACTAATCTTTATGGAAAAATAACCATCAGTGCTGATGCTGATGATCCATTTGGCGTTATGTTCGGTGGGGTAGCAAAAGATCTAACAAAAAATCTTGTTACGGGAAATAATGTGCAAAACACTGATAAGATTTTAAACTTAATGTTAATTACTGATAATTTAATTTCACCTCATATAAAAGGCGTAGATATTAGTTCAACTAACACCCAAAAAGAAATAAAAATATGGTTTAGTACAGAAGCTACAGGTCAATTTGACATGTCTTATGGTAATTTTCCTAATGATGGACCTACCCAATGGAAAAGAAGTTTGAATACTGGTTTAAGTATAACAGCAGCGGACGTAGGAATGAAAAACGAACAGTTTAATGAAGCTAAAGCTACTGCTGCAAATAGATTTGACGCTTACTCTTCTAGGAATAGGAGTATAATGTATGGCGAACTAAGGACAAAAGTAGACTCAGCTACATATGTTGATTCTACATTAGGAGAATCGAGTTCATTGACAGCTTTATTAACAAAGGAAAATAATGTTACAATACCTTCTTTTGAACAAGGGCTTGAAGGTGTTAGTATCTCATCGACAGCAAAAGGCGAATCTACTGTTACTATAGATGTTGGAAATTCAGCGGTAAGAGAAGCTCAGAGAGCTTTAAGAGAGTCAATAGCGATGGGAGTAGGGCGAGGGCATGCCATGAGAACTGCTTTGCCCACTTCAAGCTCCTTTGTGAAAAATGTTAAAATGAAAAATATCTTAGAATGAGTTTATTTGACGAGCAGACCGGAAGCTTTAATTACAGCTTTAATGTAAGTACGCAAACGGGGAACAATGTTTCTTGGCAGCTTCACTTGGGTTATTCAGGAAGTCAAGAATCCGAATACTCAAACCCAAGTTTATTACAAAATATAAATAACGAAATAGGATCGAGTTATTCGATTGATCAGTCCAATGATTATTTGTATATAGGAAATCCTGAGTCTGGGATTGTAGATGTGTTTAAAAATGATTTTTTTGTAAACGATGGAAGTAATGTTTTTACAAAACAAAATAGATTAATGGGAGCTAACCATGGAGATATCAGCGGTTTCGGTGCTTTCACAAAGGGGACCGAAAAAGTTCTTTTTGTAAGTGCTCCTTATAGTAGTAATAACGAAGGAGCAATTTTTTCATTTAACGTTAATTTAACTGGTCAAGGAGGAGCAACCGGACTTTATTCTTGGAATCAAAGGCATGTTATTTCGGGGGCGACTGGGCAAAGTGGTTATTTTGGCTCATGTATAGATATTGTTCCAGATAGTTCCGAATATTTAGTATCTGTTTCCGCAACTGGTGAAGGCAGTGGAAGTGGATGCGTTTACTTGTACGATCAAGACGGAAGAAGATTTTTAAAAAAACTTGAACATACTGGGCATAATGTAAGTGGGTTCGGGAAATCATTAAGTTTTTGCGAAGTTGAAGATATAAGATACTTGGCCATAGGATACGACCAAGGAGGGACGGGTAAAATTAATACATATAAAGAGTCCAACCCAAGAGAAAAAGATTTTGAATTTTTCAGCGGCCTAGAATCTAGCAATTCTCATTATGAAGATATGTTTGGTTATTTCATTGATAGTGCAGAAGATGCATTTCTAGTGGCTGCCCCAAAAGATAATCAGTCAGGAGCGGCTTATTATTATTCTTTTGACAATGATCAAGGAGACTTTCTTTTAAGGCAAAAGATAACGCCAAGCGGCCTTGCCTATGGAGACAATTTTGGTAAAAATGTATCTTTCGATAACGTTGACGCAATTATAACTTCTGATAAAAACTCAGGGCAGGGATATTTGTATTATAATGACAACGGAAATTGGACTGGAGTTTCTGAAGTTACTGGCGGAAATAATACTATAAGCGGTTCATTTGGAGGTAACATATCTGGTTCATTCGCTACATCCTTATTAGGAGATGTAGCCGTGGTCGGTTCTAGCTCTGAGAGCTCGACATACTATTTTTCAACTGGAGATTTAATTGAGGAATTAATTACAGGCATGTCTTTTAGTGGCCACAAAGGAAGGCTGTATGATTCTGATGGACATTTTATTTATGGATATAAATCTCAAAAACAATTTGAAGTAAAGGGAACCGTGCAATCAGGAGATTACAATATATATATAGGAGAACATTTATATAATGCGTATATCCAAAAACCAAATATGGTTTTTAATTGGCTAAACTTTGATGAAACTGAAAACCTATTTTACTATGACGCTTCTATCTATACTACGATAGAATAAAGAAATTAGATATTAATCAGAAATAGTATGAAAAGGAATATGGTGTTGTCTTAAATGCCCTTCGCATTCGCCTTCAGTTTCATGATAAGCATGAACAAGAGTGAAGTCTTTCCAGAGTTGATTTTCGCCATCTCTTTTTCTTACTACATGATCACATATAGCATGGGTTGTTACGCACATATTTAAATTAGCTTGCTTCCACCTTCGCCATCCTATATAAAGATCCTGAGTTCCTTTCCCTTCATACCCATCAAAATGGGCAAGACTCAATGCTCTTTCGCTTAGCATTGTGCATCCAAGTCCGACCCAGTCAGTAGGAACTACCGCTCCTTTTCCAATTGCTGGATATGCATATTCCATCCATCCTCTTTTTCTCCATTTTTTTGCGTTAGCATCAAAAACATTTCCTTTTGGGGGTGAGCTTTTGATTTCTTCATGTATTTCTGAACCTCTTTTAAGCCATTCTTCGCTAGGCTCAAAATCTTCTTTTTTAGCTTGTTTTTCTCTTTTACTCATTTCAGAAAGAAGTTTTTTAGGAATTTCTTTTTCTTCTTGAGTAAAGTCTTCTGCTATTTGATGTTGCAGGGTTCCTCTTCCCCCTAAGAACGGACCTCCTCCTTGGGAAGGGTAAGTACACATTGCTACGTCATAATATCCATTATCGAATTTCAAGCAATCCATAGAAACAGAAAGTGCGTTTGGCGCAACCAAGACGTCGGATTCGACACTCCAAAAATGAGTCGCTCTCAACTTTCTCGCTTCAGTAAATGCGGTTGATTGTAAATTAGCGATAACAAATTGAGCGTCCTCTTTGTAGTTTTCAAGCTTGTCATCCTCTATGGGTAGTTGTATTAATTTAAAATCCCAGCCAGAGGGCAGTACATCTTGAACATATTTTTTGCTTCCTTTTTCTATTTCTTCTGACTCGTCTCCTACAAATATAAATAACCCATTAGGGATTTTAGATTGTACTATAGAAGCTGATATTCTTCTTCCAAAGTTCGGGAGTGCATATTTATACCTTTTGGTGGCGTAAGTACTTATCGTTAACAGCATGCATGATAATATATCAAAATATATATATTTTCAATACATTTTAGTTCCAAATTTAGAATCGAAACCGAACATCTTTCCGGTGGTAGTCCAGTTAGGGCCTGTAATATCATCTGCTCCCGCTGCAGTTTTTGCATATATTGTATCGGCTTCGAGAGTGTGTTTTTGATTTGAACCAAGGATTGTACTAAAAACCGCTTCTTTTTCAGAACTAGCAAAAGCTCCAACTGGAAGAACATCTTGACCTGAAGAGGATGGAAGGTGAGAAGCGCATCCAATACCAAGTATATCAGTGTTAGGCTTGATTTCACCAATAACAACCGTATTAAAAGCTCCAAAAGAAGGGCTCATTTTTCGATTGACGTTTGAGCTGTTATTAGCACGCATCACAGTTGTTAATTCTGCGCCGCCTGCGATAGAAATTGGGAATGAATTGTTATTGTTTTCACCTAAAGTGAATGGCGCAGAATATGTAATTTTATCTTCAGTAGAGCTATGGATGCTAGGACCAATAGGCTTATATGTAGTTACTTTACTGCCTTGAGTTGAAAAAGACAGATTAAAAGAAGAAACGCCAGACACTAAAGAGCTATTGCTTCTATCATAGTAAGAATATTTAAGTTGGCTGAGTTGAGGGTTAACTTTATTAATAAATGTAACAGATTTATTTTCTCCGTTATCTAGTATACCTCCTGCGGTAAAATAATCCAAATTAAAAAGGTTCTGTATTTCTCCAAATCGATTGTTACCATCTACATTATAAACAGTATTAAAAAAAGCAGTACGCTCGTCATTAGAGGTTGTTTTTATAAAATTTGATTTGCTATTCGATGGAGCGATATCTCCAAAGTCATTTGTTATAATAAGTTCGTCTTTGTTTCCGCCCGCAGTTATTTGAAAACTTTCTGGGCCAGATGTATCGTATGCATTACTGTTGGTGGAAGTTCGTATAGACTGTTCTGAATAATAAATGTCACCTCTATTTTTTGTGAATCGAGTCGCTCCATCTATTAAAGAAGAGCCCCAATTTAAATTTTGTTGATCTTGAGAAATTTTGACCAACGTTGAGCTTAAAGCGGAGCTTTCTAGATCAGAGTCTGTATAGCTCAAGGTAATCCTATCAAAGTCTGTAAGATAACTAATTAGGGTTCCTTCGTCGTTAGTACTTAAAAATCTAGCGATAAAGTAACTTGATTGTTGCACTGGGGTTACAGCATGAAATCCATGATTAGTGCAATCGCCAGTTCCATAATTGCCGCCCGCAAAGGAGATTTTAAATGATGTTGGTTCTAGTTTGTTATAGTAAGATCCATCAGTACCTATCTTTTGGTTTTGTAAATAACTAACATGACCATAGTCATTCTTGATTGAAGTTAACGCGAAATCATTTAAGTCTAACGCTAAATTAATTGGTGAAGGGATTGGGGGGATCCACCTTCCCGCATTTTCAGCATTACCATATTCATAAGGTGAGTAATCTCTTGGTCTAGTAAAATAACTAGTTTTGTATGGATATGCGCCCCGCTCAAGAATATAAGTTCTGTTGGTGCTAGCTGTCTCTATAGATCCAAAAGAATCATAATCTTCTCGAGAATATGAATGCTTAAATGATGTTGCACTAAAAGAACTTACATTATTAGAATTTTTTGTTTGGCTTTTTGTAACGACATTAAGATAATTGACATTATTTAATGATTTTGTTTCGTTTACTTTTAAATTGATTTTCTCTCTATTTAGAAAAGTAGACAAAAAAGTTATTGAGTTTTCTGATGCAGAATAATATTCACCTGAGCCTATTGAAGCTGTAGATAGAAAATCTCTACCCAACAAGGTATACGAATGAGCGCTAGTTGAATCAAGAATGGTAGTAGATCTTGACTCAGAGTCGCTTATGCCTGAATTAAATATTGTCTTAACAGTGGAGGCTGTTTTAACGTATGATACTTTTCCAGATGTATAAATTATACCATCATAAGAAGCTACAAGCTCACTTTTTTGTTCTTGTCGGCCACCGCCAATGTTACCCCATTGAGAGTCATTCTCTAAGTAATAGCTATAAGAGTTGTTACCAAACAATCCAGTTGATGTAAATATTGAGTTAGCTGGAGTTGTAACCATGCTAACATTCCTGTGAGTCGTGTCAACAATTTCTATTGATTTAGCTACTTTTATATGATTAGCTATATTGTTATAGGAATATACGCTATTAGGCTTCGTGAAGTCTAAATGCATTAATAAAACACCCGGAGCCCCAACAAATTCAGTTCCTATTTTTTCTTGTGATTGAGCTGTTACAATAGATGTAGTAAGTGTTTGTGTATTGAGGGTTGATGTAGTGTTAAACATTGTAGTGTTTGTACCTACAGATGTTGATGAGACTAGGGAATCTGCGCTTATAGATGAAAATGTATCTTCATAAGTATACGATAACGTATTTTTAACGAATGCAGTTCCTCCTGCGCTCGTGCTAACAATTCCAGAATAAGCAGAACCATTACTTATTACTGGACCTCTTGTGTCAAAGTATTCAACTCCAGTATTTTCATACTCAGTGTTATTATCAGGGTCTACAACATCAAAGACACGCTCCGAGCTAGTGTAGAATAAGTTTTCTGTCGTTCCGTTAGTAATTAAACGACTATCTGTTTCTGACGTTAACATGCCACTTCCAGACCAGCCGGTTCCAGAAACAGTAACAAATTTAGGGTAATCAGTTCTTGTGCTATGGGTGAAAGTCTTTACATATTCAGGGTGGGTTTTGGAAGAAGAACTAGAACTCTCATAACTCCCTAAGAAGTGATAAGCGGCTGTCGAACTTGAATAATTACCCCTTTCCCTAACTGAAGAAGAGAAAACATTACTGTGGGTACTAGACATCAGGCTATCAAAAGTGCTACTCCCAAACACTTCCTGATCTGAGTCTGAATATATTAAAAAACCAGACGTGCGATATTTAGAACGTGATGATGTATTTTTACTTTTCTGAGACCAACTGTGATTGATACTAAATGCAGTATCTTGTATATTATTAAAAGTCTGCACAGGTCAATATATTTAATAACTATCAATTCTCCATTGATACCATCTTTTTGGAAAATAAGGATTAGACGGATCATCTTCAGAAAAAACATGCTCGGGGCATATTGATATATTATTACACAAGATTGAGGTCAGGGACTTATCTATCCATACTCCAGCAAGAATTTTTAAATTATCTTGAGCTCCTCCTTCGTTTGCTCTAATCGATGTTGAAGAAGCTGAGCTAGAAACCTCAAAACTTACAGAAGTTACGTTTTTACCATCGGTATCTATATCAAGATATATATATTTATTTTCATTACTACCTGTTGGAATTTGGGCTACAGAATCAAAATTAGAAGGTAATAATCCGTTAACTGTTCCCGGAGAGCATGCTATTTGGTAGTTTGTTCCAGTAATATAAGAATTAAATTGAAAACTGCAATGAGAAGGTGACTCTCCTCCTCCTCCTCCACAAAAAATATCAATTTCATCCCATGATCTTTCAGTCGCATAGTTAGAGTGGGCGAAATTTTCATCTCTTGAATTGTAAAGGGTTCCTTCTGGCTCGTCGCAATCACTCTTATCTTGCCGAAGGGTTTGTTCTATAGGATTTGAGCAGGCAAACACTGCGTGAAATGTTCGACATCCAGTCTCAGATTCGGAATCTAAATCGTAACCTTTTTTTGGATCAACAAGCTTACCTCTAAAATAGACTTTTTTAAACTCTACAGGAGCTCCACGAATAGGAACGGGGCTATTATAGACTCCACCCTCTTTTTCAAAATAAAAAGGTGAGCAAGTCTCTGGGCTTGGAGCATAATATGGAGCTCCATAATTATAAGATTTCTGAGATAAAGAATTTTGCGTATCCGTTTTGGGATTTGGGGCATAAATTTGAGCTGTATCTAAATTACATAACGTCCTGAGGGATCCTGAGTTCGGATAACTTGACTCGTTTAGAGGAGAGATATTTATTAGAAATCTATTACATCCGTCGTAAATCGCCTCTCGACCGTCATCTGTTTTTGATAGCGAGTTATCTCCTTTAAATAAAGGACTTCCTCGTACAGCTAAATAGGGAAAAAGATTGCACTCACCTTTCTCTCTATAGTTACTTCCTTCTTGATAAAACGGAGACGGAAAATTTGAATAATCTATTCCATAAATTGCCATAAACCTTGTACCTTATAATAATAAGATACACTGAATTTGTCAATTAATTCTGCTTAATTAACTTTATGAGAATTCTAGCTTCTTTGATTGGGATATCATCAAACGTTTTCCAGCTTGAAATGTCTTTGTTTTTATATATATCTTTGGCCCAGAATTTTCTAAGCTCTGAAATTAAATCATCAAAATTTCCATCAAATGAAGTGTCAAGCATTGACTGTGGAGATAAATTAGGTTTTGGGCTAGAAGTTTTATTTGATTGCTTTTTGTTGTTTGATTTTCCAATTTCGTCCGCCCCAACAATATGAATATTAAGAAAGTTTCTTACGGCCCTAACAAAAGATCTGTTGCAAGCCATGGTTTCAAGAAAGTTTTGACCAAAATCATGGGTATTGTCTAATGTTGCGTTTGCCATGTCTTGGAACGAGACTGGCTCACATCCTGTTTCATAGTTCCCTATGAAAGATATTGTACAAATAACAGCTACGTGATCTAACTCGCACTTTACTACTTCGTAAGAAATATCAGAAAACCCTCTTAATCTAGCTAGTTCTTTAATGCCAGCAAGCTTTATTAAAAGTTTATTGTCAGGAATGCCCTCTATAGAAGAAGGAGGGCTCCCGTTAAAAGCTTGAGAATTAGGGAAAAGGTGTTCGTCATTAACCATTTTTCTCCAATTGATAGAACCATCTTCATTAAATATGTATTGGATATTTTCTAAAAGACCCTGATCGTCTCTTTTAAAAGATTCTGGACCAATACTATTGTCTATTTTTGTTTCGTTTTTCTTTGGGGACATAATTATTCTAAGTTATAAAGTTTAAAGTGGTGAAGGTCTTCCCAAAAATCTTTGTTATCAATGATGAGCTGATCGCTGTGTTTGTTAATTTTTTTATCATAAGATGATTTTGATGAAAATTCTCCATCTTTACTAAAGATAGTTTTTGAGCTTTTATACCTAGTAGTATCGCATATCTTTTCTATATTGTCAAGATCTTTTTTTGTAGTTTTAAAATCCTCTTCTACTTTATAATCAAAAAAGCGAAGTCTAGTTAAAGAGATATCAGCTGTGTCTTTTGCTATAAGAGTCATTGCAATACCGTTGTCTTTTAGGTTTTTTATATAATTGAAGTCGCTCAACTCATCAACTTTAAAATAAAACATTTGAATAGAGGGTTTTAAATGCATGATGATATCAGTCTTAACTTCTTTATCCGAAATGATAGATATTTTCCTTTTACTTGCAAAACTAGGAAGAGCAGACTCGTTGAATTCAAAATCCATCCTTATATTAATCAAGGATCTTGGAAAAAAACTTTCATCTGGAATGAAATCTGGAACCACTTCTACTAATTTTTGATGGTAAGACTGCCCGATATTAATTATATTAAATTTTCCTAAATCATTATCTAGACCAAGAATGTTTAATGTTTTATTAGCTACTTCTTCTGCGCTAATATTATTTATTGTTTTAGGGCTCTCTTCTCCAGCAAAAGATGGTGATTCTCCATCTTTATATCCTTTAATGAAAATTTGGTCGGGAGACGGCTTAGACCAAGAAGGGCTAGCGTATTCAGGACTGGTATTAGAGAAAAAAGCAATAAAAGGAATGTTGTACAAAGAGCATAATTGTGAAATTAAATTTTCTGGCCCAATATGAAGCATTGATTTTTTAATAATATAAGACCAATGGTTTTCATTGGTTGCTCCTTTAAGGTTCGTAACCTTAGAAAAAACTTTTTTATTACTTCCTATCTCGACTATTTTTATATTGTTTTTTTCAATGATGGGAAAAATTAAGTCAATATATTCTTGGAAGTGATCCCATTGCTTGCTGCTGTGACCTTCCGTGCAAAAGGTAATATACTTTTCAGCAACTATAGGAAAAAAAGAATCATCGATAAAAGGTTTGTCGATTTTAAGACCAGTAGATAAAGATAGAGACTCAATGAAGTTCATGGCAATTTTTAGAGCTAATATTTTTAAGTGTCGAATTGTTTAGGTTAATATAGTAGTCTACGTAGCCATTAGAATCTCCTCTGCCTATCATATTAAATTCATTCTCCATGTTCTTATGATAAGGTAAAGTTTTTTTAATGTATGGATTGCCGTTTAGAATATGTTGAAATTGAGAGTGGCATGCAAAATACAAATCTGTATTTGGGTAATTGTCTTTAAATGATTTTAACAAGCAAGTTGAAGAGAACACTAAATTGGAATCACCTGCGCAAACCATCAATGCTTTTTTATTTTCATTATCTTCAAAAAGATCTTCGAACTTTATTTTTACATTTTCGTTGTTTTCTTTTTCAGCCACTGAGTGGAAATATTCTAAGACCGCCTTCCTGTCCATATCTTTACTTAGTCTATTGATCCAATGTTTAAATCCTTCGTCGTTTTGGTCAATATCTGTTTTAAGTATGTTTTTATAAAGATCTATTATCCATAAGCCGTTATCTTTTATTTCAGGGGGCCTATAATTAGAGTCTCTTTTTTCGAAAGAAAAATCAAAATCCCAAGAAACTTCAGGCATCTCATCCAGTATATTCTCAAGTTTTTTTCCAATAGCGTTTGAGCCATAATTATCTATAACATACTGTCTTGCTTTCTGCCCTTTTGATTTTCTTTTTTCAGGGCTCATTTTGTACACCTTCTTGATATTTTTAGATATGCTAGAGGCGTAAGTGCTGGCTTTAATAAATTGAGTTCCGGGTTCTCTGTACTCGGACCACTCTAATGGTATGCCGCCGCTCTCTGGGCTGCAACTGTCTAAGCCACAACTGTATTCAGTGACAAGAGTTATTAACTCAGTCAACTTGGCTTCTTGTATTGGTATTTCCTGCCCTCCTGAGGTAAATGGGTGGCAATAAACATCCATTAAATTGTAAACTTCATTAAGCTGAGCTTCGTTAACTCCATGAGACGTATTAGTCGTATTTAGTTTTTTTGAACCACAAGCTCTACATTCTTGTTCTTGGCCCGTAAAGGGCCTTATTTCATATGATCCGCATGACTGGCAGAAGTAAGTTGTGAGAACTAGACTTTTGTCAATATTTTTCTCATTAAGAAGTCTTGGTATGTCCCATCCCTCTGCCCAGCTAGTGTGCAAAAGAAGTTTAGCTTTAGAGTTTGGCTCTTGCTTTAAGAACAGCTTAAACCCTTCTAATATATTTGGGACGCTTTTTCTAAGTTGATTTCTAAAAACAAAACCGATGATATAATCATCAGGGTGAATTTGATTTGATATTCTTAAATTTAGCCTTTCTTCATTTGACATTCTATAAAAAGAAGAAGTTTCCACCGATCCATGCAGGGTTTTTACGTGGTCATGCCCCATTTCTTTTAGGGCTTTTTCTGCAAAAGAAGACCAGACATAATAATTTCTAATTTTTGGAGCTTGAGAGACTGCATCAGGTATAATAGGTAAACTATCTAAAGTTGACCAGATCATGCAGTTTATCTTGTTCCACCAACTCCTTTTCATGTATTCATTAAAAGCCCAAAAGTCTTCGCAACCTATATATATATCAGGTTTTTCTTCTTCAATTACTCTATCTATCATGTTTGAGCCATACCCAGCAGCCCTGCCTAATTTCGGGTCATTATTTAATTCTTGAAGAAGGGCTTGATCGTCCGGTAAAGAACCAATAGTTTTCCATGGCATCTTTTTGAGTTCTGGGTTGCTCCACTGGAACCCATTTGCGAATTCTACTATATCATACTTTCCTGTTTTAAAGAGATGTATTAATATATTTTTAGCATTTTTTCCGAATCCAGTAAACGCTCTAGAATGATTACTATGAAAAAGTATTTTCTTTCGAGACATTTTACTTTTCTTCTTGAGACTTTTTGAAGTCTAATATTTGCTTATCGAATCTATGAGAAAATAAAGTTTTAAGATAAAATCTTAGAAATTCTATGACAGTTTCTGTTTCACCGGGCTCTAGGCCGATGACGAAATTTTGGTTACCGTTCCTTACAAAAGAAATACTAAAAGCTGGAACCTCTACCCATTGGTCTTCCCATTCTCCGTCTTTATTTTTCATGGATTTTTTAGCTTTCTTATCCCAAGGCATAAATTTGATATTTGTCCTATCACTTTCGTATGAATGATACGTAGTATAGGTACATCTATTTCTCATTGCATGTATGATATGTCCAGCTTCATATTCGGAAAATTTGACTGTAATATTTTTATCCGGATTATCAATATTACCCTTGAAGGAACCCTGTTTCTTATTGGAATCCCAATTTGATTGCAATATAGACTTAATAAAAAGAGTAGGTTCGTATTTTTTAGACGACATTCCTACTTGAAAAGAAAATCCAGATCCTGAATTTTTAGCGTTGGGTTTATAGATTGAAATACTCATTGTCGGATTATAATATATTTATAGGACTTTTTCAATGTAAAGTGTATATATTATAACAAGGAAACAGGAAATGGGAATAAAGTTTAAACAAATAGATAATCTGCAGCCGACTTTTGATCAACTATCTGGAGATCTGCAGGGCCAAGTAACGAATTTAAATAATGACGTAACTGGACTATCAAGCGGTAATTTTAATTTTAGCGGATGGAAATACTTTAATGGAAATGTTAATTTCTCTGGGGCTCAAGGCATCTTGGTAGACCCAAGTAATATATATACTCCTAATACTGTATTTGCTGATTCAATAAAAATAGGATACCCTATATCAACGCCAAGGAACTCCACCCAAGGGCCTAATGGCGCATTACAAGTTAGCGGAGGTCAGATAAACTTAGAAGACCAAGTTAATGTAAAAAATGATAGCAATCTAATTGTAGAAAATGGAACGATTTCTGGGGGAACTGGAGATTTTGATCTAGTTACCGGGAATATAGGAAACTTTTCTACATCTTTAACTATTTCAGGAGTTCCAGTGTCAACCGGAGGCGGAGCCAGTTCATCTGTTAATGCAATCAGTGGGGTTACAAATATCGATGGAACGATTATCACTAGTGGAACCGGAAATTTCGATTCAGTAGATTTTAAGAGTGACGCTTCGAGCGTACCTTATCAAGAAGGAAGGTTATTTTATGATTCAACTAATAAAGCGCTGGCAACATACAACGACGAAGTTGGAATAACTCTACAAATAGGTCAAGAGCAATATATAAGGGTAAGGAATAACATAGGATCAACTATAAATAACGGTCAAACCGTTAGGATTAACGGTTCCCATGGGGACCAAGCGCCAACAGTTGTCCTTGCTTCCGCTGATTCTGAAGAAAATTCTCAATCTATAGGTCTTGCGACTCATGATATAAGTAATAATTCTTTTGGTTATGTCACTACCCATGGGGTCGTTAGGGATCTAAATACATTGACTTTTTCTGCTGGAGAT
>Ga0055584_100000559_pt1 | contig 35422 bp, 37 predicted proteins | sample OSDHelmetaG_FD_58716 | JGI IMG/M metagenome (GOLD analysis project Ga0055584, IMG submission 58716) | Pelagic marine sediment microbial communities from the LTER site Helgoland, North Sea, for post-phytoplankton bloom and carbon turnover... | ecosystem: Environmental > Aquatic > Marine >...
CCATCGGCGAAATTGAAAATATTATTGGCCCCAAGGCTAACACCAGCGACGACAATGCGGGTGCTAAAGTGCTGACATTTTCTTCCAAACGCGGCCAGCTGGACTGCATCGACGAATCCCACAACACAGCGCTATTGCTTCATTTCATGCAGGAAGATGGGCTTTTCCAATGGCACACGGTAGGTCCGGTGGCGAAGCGGGGCATGATCATTGATCGTTGGTTTCATAATACAGCCGTCGTCATTGAGAATGAGACCCGCCAATCTTATGTTATTGATTCGTGGTTTGGGTTGAATGGTGACCCGGCGGATGTGCTGCCTTTGGCCGAATGGATGGACGGCTGGCATCCCGAAGGTTTTGTCAACGGCGCAACCCGCGAAATGATCAAGAACAAGAACGCTAACAATGATGCAGTGGAGTAATGCTGAATGAAAATTGACCGACTAATCATCCGGATTGCAATCGGCGTTGTTGTCTTGCTCTTCGCGCTTGCCTTCATCATGCGGTCAGACGAAATTGAAAGCAGCGGCTATACGGAAATTTCGGCCCCGCCAGATGTTGTTTGGGCTGCCTTAGTCGACCCTGAACAGCGCCACCTGTGGATGGAATCTGTAACAGCCGCCACCCAGACAATGGGGGCCTATGGCTCTGGCAGCTCTAGCATGATGCTGAGTGTCAGCCAGGAAGGGCTTGTACGTCACATTTATGAAGATGTTGTAACCGCCGCCCCGCCTTTGTTAATGCAAACCCGCATAGACGACCCAGACGGCGTGTTGGAACTCATCACTCAATATGAGTTGCGGCCTGTTGGTGCGGGCGGTCGTCGCACCCGGTTGACGATTACAGCGACGAGGCAGCTGGAAGGCTTCCTGGCCCCTTACTTTGCTGTCGTCATCCGCCAGCGGAGTGATGAAAATGTCGACTACAACCTGAACAAGTTAAGGCAATTGGTGATGTCGACTTATTCACCGGCTGATCTTTAGGACGCGTCCACGTCAAAATCTGTGAAGGCCCATTCTTCACTGGCTTCTGTTTGTGCGTCGAACAGATGCTGGCCCGCAACAAGGGCTTCGTCTTCAGATCCAGCGTGCACATCACACACCCAATAGAAGGTGCCTCTGGATACTTCGCTTTTCAATGTGACCCGATATTTCATGATGAATGCTCCTGTCATGTACTGCAGGGGTTGATAGCGATGCCAAGAGCCAATAACAATAGCGGCATGGCATCAAATGAACCGAGAAAAAGTCTGACCGAACGCGTTGCAGCCCGCAAGGCCGGTATTAAAGAGGCTCCAGATCACACACCGCGACAGAAGTCCGTTCGTCGCCGGCTGGAAATGTTTGGCACGATTATAGCCATGTTCGGCCTGTTTATGCTGGCCTACACTGTCTACAAAAGCGCGGGTGACAATAGCTGGGCCAATGACAGCATGGTGATGTATTGCGTCATCTTCGTCGTTGGGCGCGCCCTAAAGGCCGCATCGGACGCTCTCTCCAGATTATTCTGAAGAGAGCCCCCTAAAGCACCATTCTATTTATTGGTATATTGGCGAAGCTCAAGCTTAGCCACAGTTTCCGTATGCACTTCATCAGGACCATCGGCCATGCGCGTTGTGCGGGCATAGGCCCAGGCGCGTGACAGATACGTATCATTGGTGAAGCCCATAGCGCCATGTGCCTGCACGGCACGGTCGATCACGTTTTGGGCCATCTGCGGCACCAGAACCTTGATCATGGCAATTTCTTTGCGCGCGCCCTTGGCACCGACTTCGTCCATCATTTGGGCTGTCTTCAGCACCAAAAGCCGGGCCTGCTCTACCTGAATGCGGGCATGAGCAATGTCGTGACGGATTGTGTCGAACTCTGAAAGGTTCTGGCCGAACGCTTCACGGCTGGATGCCCGACGACACAGGGTTTCAATCGCACGGTCAGCAGCGCCGATCAGGCGCATGCAGTGATGAATACGGCCAGGGCCAAGACGCCCCTGTGCAATTTCAAAGCCGCGGCCTTCACCCAGCAGCATGTTGCTCGCAGGAACACGAACATTGTCGAAGACAATCTCAGCTTCACCAAATGGCGCGTGATCATCATTATAAACGGGGATGGCGCGCACAATGTTTACACCTGGCGTGTCTTTGGGCACCAGAATTTGCGACTGTTGCTGATGGCGCGCTGCCGTTGGGTCTGTTTTACCCATCACGATGAAGATGTTGCAGGTTTCACGCATGGCACCGGTTGAATACCATTTGCGACCATTAATGACATATTCGTCGCCATCGCGTTCAATGCGCGTGGCCACATTGGTTGCATCAGAGGAAGCCACCGCAGGTTCTGTCATACAAAAGGCAGAGCGGGTTTTGCCGTCCAGCAGGTCTAGCAGCCAGTCGTCCTGTTGTTGCTCCGTGCCGTAATTGACGAACACTTCCATATTACCGGTGTCAGGTGCCTGGCAGTTAAAAACCTCGGCGCCCCAATCAACGCGGCCCATAATTTCCGCCAACGGCGCATATTCAAGGTTGGATAGGCCGATGCCGTATTTATCCCGAAATGTGTGTGGCAGGTAAAGGTTCCACAGGCCAGCAGCTTTGGCCTTTTCTTTCAACTCATCAAGAATAGGGGGCGTTCGGAATCGATTATCAGCATTGTCGATCTGTTCATAAAACAGGTGCTCTACTGGAAGAACATGCTCTTCCATAAAGCTTTCGAGCTGGTTGCGCAGGTCTGTAACGCGGTCACTAAAACCAAAATCCATGATGATGTCCCCATATTCGGTTGGTGGGTGTTATTTTGGCGCACAGCTTTAGCGCCTGCTTAAGCATTTGCCAAGGATGTTCGACACAAACGACGCAACGATGCGAAATTCATCGCTAGCCTGATCGGCCTGCTATTGCAAACCATAGAGAGCTTGGGCTTCCAGTCGCAGACGCGTGTCGATTTCTGGCATGTGAATGCTGATCAGGTCTGGCACACGACGGTTTAAACGCGCCAACATGGGTAATTCTTCCGCTGTGCAGGTTCTGTCTAGGGCCGGCACCAAAAGGTCCTGATCAAACCGGGCGTTGACAATGACATCAGCACCACCGGTCAAAACTGCCGTCCCCAATGCTGCCATGCTTTCACAAAACTTTGGTTCACCAAAGCTGACGACAGAATATTTATTGGCCATGCCCGTGACATATTTATGCAGCTGCCGCCTATGACCCGCGCCGCGCGTACGCCGGAAATATTTCTGCACAACTGTAAACTGCGCAGCCAAATCGCTGCCATGCCGTTCCATGATGTCGTTGTAGTTTTCGGTAAGGCGCAAGTGCGGCTTATGAATACATTTCAGGGCCGAAAACATCAGACCGGACTGCAACGCCCGCACCCGCTCAGCCCGTAGCTCCTTGCTCGTCATGCAAAAATTAGCTGCGACTGCCGAATTTGATGCAATAACGAAACAAAGCAAGCCACAGAGCAAGGCGGTCAAATACCTCGGGGCCAACCCCACCATCCTGCCATTAACTTGCTTCATAAGGTGCCTACGCGACTAGATCTCGAAGTCTGAGCTGTTAAAGGGCACAGCATCATCGCCATAGCGAATGCTAGGCCCCGCTGCCCGGATGCGTTCCCGGGCCGTTAACGGCACGCGCGTCCCCGCAATTTCAACAGCATAAGACCCAACAACGGTACTCGACTGTTCATACTGCTTGGCTGTTTCCAAGAGACCGTCGATTTCGTCTTCACCGGCAATGTAGGCGTAGTCGATATTTTCTGTCCAACCGGTCACGTTACCGTCTTTGGTCATATAAACAATGACCCCTTCACGCAGTCTATTTGCGGTTATCACCTGGTAGATTTCTTCACTGTCTGACATGTTCACGCCTTAATTCTGGAATAGCGGATGAAAGAGCCTAGCGGCTAAAGAAGCCTTTGATTTTGTCCTTGATACCACCAAGGGCCGACCCACCGGGCAATTTAATTTTGTCGCTTAATATTCCCATCGCCTGGGCTTTGACCAGTTCTTTCTTCACAGCCTCCATCACAGCCGAGAATATTTGCTTCGCCGCATCGGCTGCAAGAACACCATTTTCCTTCTCACCAATGCCCTGCAAGTGCAGATCTGGCAGGGTAATTTCCTGGTTCAACGCGTCAACACCTAGGCCCGCAATTTTTATTTTCGCCCCACGCAGGCGGAAATTTTCAATAACAAATCGTACGGGCTCACCTGCTTCATCAGTTGTGTCGGGCCCAATGTAAGCCTGCACATTTTCGTTGATTTGCTGGAGGTTCTGGCCGCCTTTACCGTTTTCAAAAACAATCTCTGGATCAACGATGTCGATGTCATGAATCACAATTTTGTCAGAAAACAATGATTCGATATCCAGCTTGGCTTCAACCTTCCCCAAGCGCAGCGCGTGCGGTTCAGTGAAGCCTGCGGGATTACCAATGACCAGGTTTTCCAATGATGCAACGCCTCGAACCGGGCCGACAGAAATGTCACCGACCTGAATATCCGTCTTGGTAATTGCAGGTACTGTTTGTTCAATGCCTTCTGCAACCAACGATTCGCCCATGACCATCACAATGCCAACGGCAGCTGCGACTAATACCAGCACCACAATAATCAAATTCCGAATTAGTTTCACAACTGTCCCTACTCTACTGACGGTTAAACACCTGACCTATGATAGCAGCTAACGCTACAAATTCACCTATTGGCCTCTGCAAATTACCACTCATGACTATACTATGTAGTCCCATATTTTAGGGACTCAACTCTTGCAGGATTGTGAACAGTATGGCACTGCCTGCTTGTGTGGTCACACAACGCCGACCCAAGTGGATAATTTTCACATGAAACTGTTCCGTCACACTGATGATTTACCACCCGACGTAAAGGGTGCCGTTGTTGCATGGGGAAATTTTGATGGCTTCCACAAGGGCCACCAAAGCGTGTTCCGCCAGACAGCTGCCATCGCTGCCGCAACCAACGCTCCTCTGGCAGCTCTGACAACAGAACCACACCCCAGAGAACACTTTGCCCCCGATGCGCCTTCGTTCCGATTGATGTCGCTCCGCAACAAAGCCCATACATTAGAAACCTTTGGTGTCGACGCCTTGTTCGTATTGGCCTTCGACGACTTGTTGGCCAACATGACTGCCGAATCTTTCGTACAGGATTTGCTGGTTGGCAAATTAGATGTCCGCCACATTGTGACTGGCTACGACCAACGCTTTGGCCGCGGCCGCACGGGCGATACAGACTTGCTCGTAAAAATGAGCAAGGAACTGGATTTCGAGGTCACCGTCGTCGAACCGGTATATCATGGCGACGAGGCCTATTCCTCAACCCAGGTACGACACTGCTTGCGTGAAGGCCAGCCCGTGGGAGCCGCAGAGTTAATGGGTCATTGGTGGCGTGTAGAAGGCCGGGTCGAACAAGGCGATCAACGAGGCAGCACTATTGGTTTTCCCACCGCCAACGTTGCATGGGACGGCTACTTAGAACCCAAACTCGGGGTCTATGCCGTGCGGGCCCTAGTTGAAGAAGGCCCCTTGAAAGGCACCTATGAAGGCGTCGCAAATTTGGGCATGCGTCCCACGTTTGATAAGGATGCGCTTTGTTTTGAAGTGCATTTATTTGACTTTGAAGGTGATCTGTACGGGCACCATTTGGGGATCGACTTGGTATCATTCATACGACCTGAACAGAAATTTGATGGCATCGATGCCTTGAAGGCGCAGATTGCAGCTGATAGCGCCACCGCCCGGTCTATATTGACTGAAGAAACTTATGCGCCGGATCGCTTCCCCGAGGTTCGCCGGTAAGGGCACGGCGCTTGTCATTATAGCAGCCTCGACAGAGCGCGGCGGGCTTGATAAACAAGGCCCCCAAATCACACGGCCATCAAGTGTTTGGCCGGACACCCTGAACCGCAGCAGCATGAATTGAAGAGCGTCACAACAATGACGAACGATTACAAACCAACGATCCGGTTGCCTCAAACCAATTTTGCCATGAAGGCGCAACTTCCCAAGCGCGAGCCAGACATGCTCGCTTATTGGAACGAGATTAATCTGGAAGACCAGATTAATGCTGCCACGGCTGATCGGCCCACCTTCTTGCTGCATGACGGACCACCCTATGCCAATGGCCACATTCACCTTGGCCATGCGATGAACAAGATCATCAAAGACATCATCAACCGCACCCAGCGCGGCTTAGGCAAGCGCACGCCATTCATACCTGGTTGGGATTGTCACGGCCTACCGATCGAGTGGAAGATCGAAGAGAAATATCGCAAAGCCAAAAAGAACAAAGACGACGTGCCCATCAATGAATTCCGCCAGGAATGCCGGACCTTTGCGCAAGAATGGATCGACATCCAACGCGAAGAATTCAAGCGCCTGGGGATTGGCGGTGATTGGGACAACCCCTACACCACCATGGACTACAAGGCCGAAGCCAGCATCGCTGGTGAATTGTTGAAATTCCTGATGAATGGCGGCCTTTATAAGGGCGCCAAACCCGTCATGTGGTCAGTGGTTGAGCAAACCGCATTGGCCGAAGCCGAAGTTGAATATGAAGACCACACGTCCACCCAGGTAGATGTTCGCTTTCCTGTCGCAAGTTCCGACATTGCTGAATTAGATGGCGCGACCATCGTTATCTGGACCACGACTCCCTGGACGCTGCCGGGCAACCGCGCGATCTCATATGGCCCCGCCATGGATTATGTGGCCATCAAAGTAACCGGCAAAACAGATGAAAGCCTGGCAACCATCGGCGAGACCATCGCCCTTGGCGAAGCCTTGTTAGCCGATGTCACCACCCGTGCCGGCATTACAGATTTTGAACGGATCAGCACCTTCAAGGGTGAAGCACTGGCCAATGCTGTCTGCCGCCACCCATGGTTTGAGCAAGGCTACGACTTCGACATCCCACTTTTGGGCGGCGACCATGTCACGACTGAGGCTGGTACCGGCTTCGTCCACACCGCCCCCGGCCATGGCCAAGAGGATTACGAAGTTTGGTTGGCCCACGGCCATCGCCAAATCCCCGACACTGTTGGACCCGGCGGCCTGTATTACGACCACGTGCCCCTGTTTGCTGGCCAACATGTGTTCCGGGCCGACAACCCCGTTTGCGACGCCCTGGTCGATGCCAACGCCCTTTTAGCCAAAGGCAAGTTGACCCATTCTTACCCGCATTCATGGCGATCAAAAGCGCCACTGATCTTCCGCAACACGCCGCAATGGTTTATTTCAGTTCAAGAAAATGATCTGCGCGACAAGGCGCTCAAGGAAATTGATCGCGTTCGCTGGGTGCCAGATTCCGGATATAACCGCATCCGCTCTATGGTTGAAAGCAAGCCTGACTGGATCGTGTCCCGCCAACGTGCTTGGGGCGTGCCCATTACCGTTTTCGTCAACAAGGAAAGCGGCGAACCTCTAAAGGATGAGGCCGTCAATGCTCGTATTGCGGCTGCCTTCGAAGAGCATGGGTCCGATATCTGGTTTGCCGAAGACAACGCCTATTTCCTTGGCAATAATCACAAGGCCGAAGACTTTGAAAAAGTCACCGACATCCTTGATGTCTGGTTTGACTCCGGGTCCAGCCATGCCTTTGTTATGGAAGACCGCCCTGAAATTGATCCTCCGGCAGCGCTTTATATGGAAGGGTCCGACCAACATCGTGGTTGGTTCCAGTCCAGCCTGATGGAATCCGTCGGCACTCGTGGTCGTGCTCCTTACGATGCTGTCCTCACCCATGGCATGGCGCTGACAAAAGACGGCCGCAAAATGTCGAAATCTGACGGCAGCGGTGTCGATCCACAAAAAGTAATCGACCAGTATGGCGCCGACATCCTGCGCCTGTGGGTCTCTGCCACCGACTACACCAATGATGTGCGCATCGGTGATGAGATCATGAAGGGGATGGCCGACGGCTATCGCAAAATTCGCAATACGCTTCGCTTCTTGATCGGCAACCTGAATGAGTTCGATGAATCAGAACGCTTGGATGTCGCCGATATGCCCGAATTGGAACGCTATGTGTTGCATCGGATGCATGAGGTAGATCAAGTCGTGCGCTCAGCTGTCGATGATTTTGACTTTGACCGCATGTATCACGCGATCTTCCAATTCTGCACCATCGACCTGTCCACGCTGTTCTTCGATATCCGCAAGGACGCCCTCTATTGCGATGCCCCCACGACTAACCGTCGCCGGGCAGCCCGCACTGTATTGGATGAAGTGTTCAACCATCTCGTTACGTGGTTGGCACCGATTCTGTGTTTCACCGCCGAAGAAGCCTGGTGGGAACGGAATGGCCGAGACACCAGCGTGCATTTGCAAACCTACTTCCTAGTCCCCGATAATTGGCGCGACGATGTGCTGGGCGAAAAGTGGCAAAAAATCCTGACCCTGCGCCGGGTTGTTACGGGTGCCCTGGAAATCGAACGTCGCGAAAAGCGCATTGGTTCCAGCTTGCAAGCAGCCCCAACCATTTACGTATCAGATGACAGCTACACCAGCGCGCTTGAAGGCATCGACCTCGCTGAAATGGCCATTACATCCGGTGCAACACTGGTACAGGGCGCTGGCCCTGAAGGCGCCTTCGCTTTGGACGACGCACCCGGCATTAGCGTCGTCAGCGCGCTATCTGATGGCGAGAAGTGCGACCGTTGTTGGCAAGTTTTACCCGAGGTCGGCACAATACCAGGTCACGACGACCTGTGTGGCCGTTGCGCCGAAGCCGTGGCGGGTTAATGCCCTTGGAACGCCCTTTCCCCAAAAAGCAGGTCCTCGCCCTGGCGCTAATTTGCGCCTTGGTGATAGTCGACCAGCTTTCCAAAGACTGGATTATCGGCCTGCTTCAGGACAACGCCTTTCAGCCAATCGAAATAACGTCATTCTTTCGCTTGGTCATGGTTTGGAATACCGGCGTTAGCTTCGGCATGTTCGGTGGGGATGGTAATTCGACTCACTGGCTCTTAGTTCTTCTACCGGGCCTGGTTGCCTTAGGGTTGGCCGTCTGGATGTTTAAGGCAAAGGGCTGGCCCGAAATTTTAGGGCTGGCATTTGTTATCGCTGGCGCATTGGGTAACCTGGTAGACCGTATAAATCGCGGCGCTGTTGCAGATTTCTTTGATTTTCATGCAGCGGGATGGCACTTTTGGGCTTTCAACGTGGCCGACTGTGCCATAAGTGTTGGCGTAATGATTCTACTGTATGATGCTTTTACAAACGCATCTGCGAACGAGACTGAAGCGACCTAATAGAAACCACGACGAACAGGTTCGGAAATTCGATGATAACACGCAGTAAATTGGTTCCTTTGACCGCCGCCCTTTTGGTTGGCAGTGTTGCCCTCTCAGGCTGTTCCGCCGTGCGCGATACGCTGGGCTCCAACAAATATCCGCCCGATGAGTTCATGGTCGTTGCCAAAACACCCCTGATCATCCCACCCGAATATAATTTGAACCCACCTGGGATTACCAATCCGCATCCACGTGAAGTAGACACGAGCGAACTAGCCATGCGCGCCCTGTTCCCTGAAACAGAGGCAGCTGAGTCTGACATGTCGGCTTCATCGGCATTGCTGCTCGGAGAAAGTGGTGCAAATTCTGCTGAAGCCGGGGCTCGGTCAAACCTCAATTCATCGGAAGATGTTGTTGGCAAAGGGTCTGTAACCGAAAGCATCCTGTATGATGACGCTATCGAGGGCTCCTCTGGTTCCATCGAACGCCGCAGCACATTGCCGCTTGAGCTTTCTGAATAGGAGGGCAATGCATTGACGCTGCGCCGCGCGCGTTTTCTGCTGTCATCTTGTTTGGTTGTTTTTGGTGCGCTCGCGTCCGGCACCCAGGCTGCTGAACGCTCTTTCAACGCACATGAATACCTGCTCGATAATGGCCTGCAGCTCGTGGTTATCGAAAATCACCGCGCACCTATCGTCACGCATATGGTTTGGTATCGGGTTGGTGCCATTGACGAATATTCCGGCAAGTCTGGCTTAGCTCACTTTCTGGAGCATCTGATGTTCAAGGGCACAGAATCGGTGCCCGCTGGTGAGTTTTCTAAAACGGTGGCCCGCCACGGTGGCCAAGGCAACGCCTTCACCTCATCTGACTACACAGCCTATTACCAAAATGTCGCCGCTTCTAACCTGGCCATGGTCATGGAAATGGAAGCCGACCGAATGACCGGGCTGGTGATCGCAGAGGGTGAAGTCGCGGCAGAACGCGATGTTGTTATCGAAGAACGCCGTATGCGGGTCGAAAACTCCCCCAGCGCCTTGTTCCGCGAAAAGCTGCGCGCCGCCCAATATCAGGCGCATCCCTATCGTGTACCCATCATTGGCTGGCCAGAAGACCTCGCCACCTTAACCCGCGAAGATGCCCTGGGCTTTTATGACGCCTATTACGGCCCTAACAACGCTATCGTCGTTGTGGTTGGAGACGTTAAGCCTGACGACGTCAAAGCCCTGACTGATCAATATTACGGCGCATTGCCTTCCCGCGAAATTGCCGAGCGCATCCACGCTGTAGAACCCCAGCAAACCGGGGCCAACGAACTCATATTGCATGACCCACGGGTCCAGCAACCTAGCTGGGGCCTGTCTTTTCGCGCGCCCAGCTATGGCGATGGAAACAGCCAACATATTCCCGCCCTAGAGGTTCTCGCTGAAATTCTGGGAGGCGGACCCGTTAGCCGCTTGTACCAACAACTTGTTATGGCAGATGGCGTAGCCGTAGATATTGGCGCCTATTACAGCCCCGGTCGCCTAGGCCCAACAACCCTCAGCATTCATGCCGTGCCTCAGGGCAATGATGTCGCAGCCCTGGCCCCCGCAGTAAATGCGGTGCTGAAAGATATTGTCGAAAACGGCATAACGCCCGAAGAATTGCAACGCGCCAAACGGTCGCTCACCGCTTCTGTCATCTATGCACAAGATAGCGGCGAAGGGTTGGCTAATATTTTTGGCTCAACACTCGTCAACGGCCGCACAGTTGATGACTTGGAAGCCTGGCCCCAGAACATCAACGATGTGACCTACGACGATATCGTTGCAGCGGCACAGCATGTGTTCATTCCAGAACAGTCAATGACTGGCATTTTATTGCCCGAAACAGCCCCCATTGAGCCAGCAACAGAAATTGCCCCAGAGGAAGAAGAATGATCATGAAGCGCCTTTATGCTCTGACCATTCTACCCGTGATTGCACTGCTCTTGGGTACTACCGTTCCTGCGTCTGCCATTGAAATTAAAGAGGTGGTCAGCCCTGGTGGCGTCATTGCCTGGTTGGTTAAAGACCATTCCGTTCCCTTAATCTCTATTGAGTTCGAATTTAAGGGTGGTGCCTCATCCGACCCGGATGATCGACAAGGCCTGGCCTATCTAGCGTCGGGTCTGCTGAACGAAGGCGCCGGGGACATGGATGCAAAGGCGTTCCAAACCCGCTTGGACGACTTGGCAGTCCGTCTCTATTTCGATGCCAGCGCCGACCAGCTATCCGGCTCTATGCGCACCCTTAGCGAGAATGCTGAAGAGGCATTTGAGCTTCTGGGTATGTCGCTGATGGCCCCGAGGTTCGACCAAGACGCCATCAACCGCGTCCGCCAACAGATATGGTCTATCCAGCGACGCGAAGCCGAACGAACCCGGTCTGTCGCGGCCAAAGCCTGGATGAAAACCAGTTTTGGCGACCACCCCTATGGCAAAAATCGCAAGGGCACCGCCGAAAGCATCGGCCGCATCAGCCAAGCTGATTTGCAAAGCTATATTCAGAAACACTTTGCCCTCGACAATGTCATTATCGGTGTTGTTGGAGACGTAGACGCGGAAACCCTGGGCGAATATCTCGACGCCGCTTTTGCTGAGCTACCAGAAGAAGCCGACCGCCCTGCCATTGCGCAAACATCCGCTGCGCAAACGTTTGACATTCAGGTAATAGAACGCGATGTGCCGCAAAGTGCCGTTGTTTTCGGCACCAAAGGCCTCAAACGAAGCGACCCAGATTGGTACACCGCCCTATTAGTAAATTACACCTTGGGTGGCGGTGGCTTTTCATCCCGCTTAATGGAAGAGGTTCGCCGTAAACGCGGGTTGGCTTATGGCGTCTCGACCTACCTGGCCCCGCGAGAACACGCCAGCTTATTCATGGGCAGTGTTGCGACCCAAAATGCCCGTGTCGGCGAATCTATCACCGTTATCCGAGATGAAATCAGCCGAATGGCCACCGATGGCATTACCGCTGAAGAAATGAATGACGCAAAAACTTATCTAACGGGGTCGTACCCCCTGCGTTTTGATACAAGCGGGGCTATTGCGGGGCAACTAGTGGGCATTCAACGCTATGGCTTGGGCATGAATTATGTTGATCGACGTAACGACTATATTAATGCCATCGGAATAGAACAGGTTAACCGGGTAGCAGCGCGAATATTGCGTGAGGAAAACCTATTCTGGGTCATAGTCGGTAAACCCGAAAGCCTACCCGCCGACATGACTATCGCACCCAACACACAACCCACTTCAAATTAGCAACCTGAATCATGAAATTTTATCGACAAGAAATTGAAGGGTGCCTCAACACAAAGATAGGTGCTGAGGGACTAACCCAAGAATCATTCGATGCCTCACTCGCGCAGACCAAAGCTGGTCTTGACTGGATCCGTGGCGCGTATGAAGAACGTCGCTGGCCCCTGCTAACCTTGTTGGAAAAGCGCAGCGACTTGGAAAGCCTGCAAGCCATTGCCGAACTGATTCAAGACCAAAGCGAAACCGTACTGATTTTGGGTATGGGTGGGTCGAGCTTGGGTGGCCAAACATTGCAGGGGCTTGCGTCTCCTGAAGATGGCAAGCACCCCCATATGGTTTTCATGGAAAACCTCGACGGCCATACCTTTACCCAGCAACTCAAGACCATCGATCTTGGAAAAACCACCATTGTTGCGATTTCCAAATCGGGTAAAACGGCAGAAACGGTCATGCAGCTGTTCGCCTTTATCGCCGCATATCAGGCAGCTGGCATGCAAGAGGAAATCAGCCAGCGATTTCTATTCATCACATCCCCTGGCAGCAATCCATTGCGCGACCTGGCAACAGAACTGAACATTCCCATTCTCGACCATGACCCAGACCTGGGCGGTCGATATTCGGTATTCTCTTCTGTTGGCCTGTTGCCTGCCTTGATCATGGGCCTAGATGCAACCGCGCTGCGCACAGGGGCCCAAAGCGTTCTGCACGACCTTTTAGACAACGACCACTGCGAACCTGCAAGAGGCGCCGCCATTGTAACGGCCATGGCCGAACAAGAAGGCCGACGTACAAGTGTCTTCATGCCCTATGCAGACCGTTTGGGCCGGTTGGGGCCCTGGTATGTGCAGTTGGCCGCCGAAAGCCTGGGTAAAGATGGTAAGGGTTTAACCCCTATTAGCGCCCGCGGGCCCCGCGACCAGCACAGCGCCTTGCAGCTTTTTCTCGATGGCCCCAACGACAAGGTCTTTACCGTCGTTTCTCACAAACACCCCCATGACGGCCCCAAGATCTTCAACGATTTAGTCAGCCCCGAATTTGCTCACCTTGCCGGCAAAACTATGGGTGAGCTGGTCGCCGCAGAAACCTATGCCATGGTCACCACCCTGACCCACCAGCATCGGCCAGTGCGCCAATTTGAGGTTGATGCAATCGACGCCCTAAGCATGGGGGCCTTAATGATGCATTTCATGCTGGAAACCATTATCATCGGCAGGCTGCTCGGGGTGAACCCGTTCGACCAACCTGCTGTTGAAGAAGGAAAACAGCTGGCTAAAAAATACCTGCAGGAGCCATGACCCTACGCCTGTTACCGGAAGGAACCATCAACCGCATCGCCGCTGGCGAGGTGGTCGAGCGCCCGGCAAGCGTCATCAGGGAACTGGTTGAAAACGCTATTGATGCCGGGGCCTCCCGTATTGAAGTGATGATCACCGAGGGCGGGCGCGGTTTAATCAGCGTCACGGATGATGGCAAAGGCATGAGCCGCGAAGAAGTGACCCTGTGCATAGAACGCCACGCAACTTCCAAGTTACCGAATGACGACCTCTTGAATATCGACTATCTGGGCTTTCGCGGTGAGGCTTTGCCGTCAATTGGTTCTGTCAGCAAACTACATATTATATCCCGTCAACGAGAAGAAGACACCGCCTGGGGCATTCATGTCGACGGCGGCAAGAAGTCTGAAACCATGCCTGAAGCGCTGGGAGAAGGCACCCGCGTAGAAGTGCGAGACCTGTTCTATGCCACTCCGGCACGACTAAAATTCCTGAAGACAGACCGGACAGAACTGTCCCATGCCAATGACACCATCAAGCGCCTGGCCATGGCCCACCCCGAAATTGCCTTTAGCCTATCTGACGGCAACCGGGTTGTCTTCCGAGCCAGCCCAACCACGGGCGATATGTTCTCAGCCCGCCTAGACCGACTGGGCAGCATCCTGGGTACCCCGTTTCAGGAAAATTCCATCCCTATCACTGCGGAACGCGAAGGCTTCAAGCTCACCGGGTATATCGGCATCCCCACCTTCAACCGGGGCAATGCCCAACACCAATATCTGTTCGTGAATGGCCGGTCGGTTCGGGATAAAATGTTGGGCGGGGCCGTTCGTGGGGCCTATGCCGACTTTTTAGCTCGTGACCGCCATGCGATTGTGGCCCTGTTTCTGGAGTGTTCGCCAACAGAGGTCGACGTCAATGTCCACCCTGCAAAGGCCGAAGTGCGCTTTCGAGATGCTGGCTTGGTGCGCGGGCTTATTGTCAGCGCCCTAAAGCACGCCCTCGCCGAAATGGGCCATCGCTCCTCAACGACCACGGCGCAAGCGGCCTTGGGGGCTGCTTCAAGCTACACAGCACCGACATATAGCTCAGGGCCACAATATCGGGGCACAGGGCGCAGCCCCCGCCCCAAGGATGGCTCAGGCATGGAAATGCCATTTCTCGACTACAATGCCGCCCCAGGCGCCCGCATCGAAGAGAGCAGCCCCGCTGAGCCGCCTTTGGATAGCGCCAAATATCCCATGGGGGCCGCCCGTGGCCAGTTGCACGAGACCTATATCATTTCGCAGTCAGAGCAGGGCATTGTTGTCGTTGATCAACACGCCGCCCATGAACGCCTGGTTTATGAGCGCATGAAAAAGGCCATCGACGCCAATGGCGTTCCATCGCAAGTTCTGTTGCTGCCCGAAGTGGTGGAACTTGAGCAACCAATTATAGACCGCCTTGTTGCACGAGCCGCTCAATTAGCCGAATTGGGCTTGGTCCTTGAGGGCTTTGGCGATGGCGCTGTGGTTATTCGCGAGGTTCCCGCTATGTTGGGGGAGTGCGACATCAAGGGTCTGGTGACCGACCTGGCCGACGACATCGCCGAATTCGATGAAGCGCTAACCCTGAAAGAACGATTAGAAGATGTATGCTCTACCATGGCTTGCCATGGCAGTGTTCGTGCAGGCAGAAGGCTGACGATTCCAGAGATGAACGCCCTCATGCGGGAAATGGAAGTGACACCGCATTCAGGCCAGTGCAACCATGGCCGCCCCACCTTCGTGGAATTGAAACTGGCCGATATTGAACGTCTATTCGGCCGTCGCTGACCTAGCCTTCAAGGCCCTGGCTTCTGCTGAACGAGGCTTCATACGGCGATGGGCTTTCTCCAATGCAATATATTCCTCAGCGGCCAGAACCGCAGCGCTGATATAGAACGCGACTTCTTCCGCCTCTGTTGCTTTCGCATCAGATTCCAAATACCGCAACGCTTCCAAGATCGCCTCTAAAGGCTCCACAGATTTCTTATTCATTCCAATAAAGCGGGCGCACCCCTCCAGCAACCATAGATACTCGCAATAGTTTCTCATTATACTAATTATTATCGTATTTAGTGTATAATGCGCCTGTCGGTCACGGTGCAAGCGAAAACCGTGTGATCTTGCTTTGACCGTAGGTCCAATCCTTCTCCAAAACCAGCTGCGGCATGGGTGCAATGGCATCTTTAGTTGCTGTTTCCGCCAAAATATAACTATTGGCATCTACCCAACCCGCAGCCATAGCAGCAGCCAGTGCCGGCTCCAGCAATTGTTTTCCATAAGGGGGGTCAGCAAATATGAGCCCCGCAGCTTGCGCAGCCTTTGGCAATTGTAAAGCATCCGCTTTCACGAAGGTGCATCGCTCACTCACCCCCATATGCGCTGCGTTTTCCCGCACCAATTTCAAAGACGACACGGCGCTATCAATGAATGTGACGTGTTCCGCGCCCCGAGACAGCGCCTCAAGCCCGAAGGCACCTGTGCCAGCAAACATGTCGAGCACGCGCATGCCCCGAGGGCTCGGTGGTGTTCCATGAGCCAGGATATTAAAAATTGCCTCGCGGACCCGGTCCGTCGTTGGGCGAACTTTATCATCAATGGGTGCCTTCAATTTCAGGCCCCTATATTTACCCCCGACAATGCGCATCAGCTTTACAGACCAAATTGCTCGGCAAATTTGCCCAGCTGTTGTTTCAGTACATCTGTGGGCACTTCGCGCAGGGTATTGGGCTCCAGACTGCCCAATTGGAACGGCCCGTAGGAGGTACGCAAAAGGCGGTTTACCTTAACGTCCGCATATTCCATCAAACGCCTAACTTCGCGGTTCTTTCCTTCTTTCAGCGCCAGCGTGTACCAATGGTTCGTCCGGCCGCCCGATTCTCTCTGTATATCCACCGGGGCATAGTGAATGCCCTCGACCGTGGCCCCTTGTCGAATGAGTTCCATTCTCTTTTCACTAGGCACGCCATATCCGCGAACCCTGTAGTGACGGGTCCAGCCAGTAGCAGGCTGTTCCAGAAATTGTGACAGCGCCCCGTTGTTGGTGAGCAGCAACAGCCCTTCTGATGCCAGATCAAGTCTCCCCACCGAAATGACCCGAGGCATTTCATCTGGCAAAACATCAAACACCGTTGGTCGGCCATCTGGGTCGCCGTGCGATACCAGTAAGTCCACCGGCTTATGATAGAGCCACAGGCGCGTTCCTTCGGGACCGCCAATCTGTTTCCCATCGACACTCAGTATGTTTTCAGGCGTTACCAGAAAAGCAGGCGTCTCCAGAACCACGCCATCAACACTGACACGTCCCTCGGCAATCATCCGCTCGACACCACGACGCGAGGCCACACCTGCGCGCGCTAGCACTTTGGCGATGCGCTCGCCTTTTGGTTCATTTTCTTTCATGGGGCGTAGAGTCAGATGTTGTGCCCTTCCCGTCAAGCTGTGATAGCCTTCACTCATGAAAAATGACTTTATGGCCCTCGCCCTGGCCGAAGCCGAAGCTGCAGCAGAACGCAAGGAAGTGCCCGTAGGCGCGGTGATTGTTAGCGCGGCTGGCGAGGTTTTGGCACTGGCCGGTAATCAGGTTATGGCCAACCACGACCCAACCGGCCACGCCGAAATGCTGGCCATTCGCCAAGCAGCACAACGACTGGGCAGCGAACGACTGCTCAATTGCGACCTGTATGTCACTCTCGAACCCTGCCCCATGTGCGCCCAGGCAATATCCTTCGCTCGCATCAGGCGGCTTTATTACGGTGCGAGCGACCCAAAAGGTGGCGGTGTCGACAACGGCCCTGCCATTTTCAGCCAACCAAGTTGCCACCATGCGCCTGAGGTTTATGGTGGCATTTGCGAGACGCAAGCGGCATCCTTGCTAAAGGGCTTTTTCAAAAGCAGGCGCTAAAACTACGCTGGGAGAAGACGACAGTGGGCAATTTTTTTGATCCCGACAATTTGGATGCCTTGTTCGCGCATCTACAAAGCTGGGCTGGCGAACACGTGTTCAACGCAGCCAACCTGGTGCAATTGGTGGCAATCGTCGCACTATTTTTTGTCGCGCGCTATTTAGCCAAGCAATCCAGCTTGCGGCTCGCCACCCGCACAGACCGCTTGGGAAAGATGTATGAAACCCGCCCCATCCTTGTTTCCACCATGGCACCTGGCATTTGGTTGATCCTTCAGGGCATCGCAATGGTCGTCTTTTTCGCCATTGCACATGACGTTGAAGTTTTATCTATAACCATGCGCCTCGCGGCGGCTTGGCTCGTCATCCACCTGATGGTTTCACCCCTCCACAATAAGTTCATGGCAAGAATTTTGGCGACTATCGCTTGGGTGATTGCAGCACTTTCTATCCTTGGCCTGCTCCAGCAAACCATGGCCGTTCTTGACGCAGCTGCATTTTCCGTCGGTGATGGCAAGGAACTGACCATTCTGGCGATCGTCCATGGCATGATCGTAATGATAGTTGCTATCTGGGTCGCTGTTATTCTGGCGAACCTCATTGAAGGTCGAGTAACCCAAGTTGCCGAAATCGACCCCTCCGCCCGCGTATTGATCGTTAAGATTAGCCGCATCGTTCTCATTGTAGTCGGTGCCGTTATTGGCCTCAGCGCTGCAGGCATAGACCTGACGATATTTGCCGTTGTTGGTGGCGCTATCGGCCTTGGTATTGGCTTTGGCCTACAAAAGGTGGTGTCCAACCTGTTCAGCGGGTTCATCCTGCTGGTCGATCGGTCGATTAAGCCGGGCGATGTTATTGAAATACAGGGCACCTATGGCTCTATCAATCGACTGGCTGCCCGGTACACCTCTATCATCACGCGTGATGGCACCGAATTTTTGGTACCAAATGAAGACATGATCACCCAGCCCGTCGTTAATTGGTCTCATACGAACCAGCTAATCCGCATTCATGTGGGCATCGGCATTTCCTACGACAGCGACGTCTACAAGGCCCGTGAGATCATGGTGGAAGCAGCAGCCGGCATAGACCGAGTACTGAACAACCCTGCACCTGTGTGCCATCTGATGGAATTTGGTGACAATTCTATTAATTTAGACCTGCGCTTTTGGATCAAAGACCCTCAAAATGGCCTTGCTAATGTATCCAGTGCCGTGCGGCTAGAAGTATGGGAGAACTTTAGGCAGGCAGGCATATCGATCCCGTTCCCTCAACGGGACATCCGCATCATCAACGATGCCGATGAATCCGCTTTAGCGCCAGATGCCTAGAGCATTTGGCAGGCGGCATGTCACACCCCAGTTGAAAAGTTCTGAAATTAGTTTGAAGAGGCTCGCGGCAACGCGACCTTAACGACGCCGGGGTTCTTCCCGGTAAAAGATATGGCGCCCAACGCTAGCAGTTTTGTCCATGCGTCCTGCCCAACCGGGGCTCACATAATCCGCATGGTAGTGGGTGGCAGCACCCAAATCGTCTGGCAACCAGTTTGATTGCACCAGGCTGGCAATGCGGCGGGCAATTTTCCAGCTAGCATGCTCTTTGGGGTTGTCCGATGTTTCATCGCAGGCAAAAGAGAACTGGCAACGATCGACCCATTTTTGATTCTGGAACACAACGCCGCAAATTGTATCGGGGTATCGTTTGTCTCCAACGCGGTTCAGCACAACCCGGCCAACAGCAAACTGCCCATCGACAGTTTCGCCACGGGCCTCAAAATAGATGGCCTGGGCCAAACAATACTGTTCAGCATCCGCCACGTCAGGGTCACCGGCAAAATCGAGCAATTCCTCGAGATTTGTCGGCATTGGCTTGCCCAACGATGTTTCCAGGCCGCTGACGCGTGCCATTGCCCAATTTGTCGTCTCATAGGCTTTGGTTACATCACTGCCCGAGGCAGCCAGCAACGCAAACACTATGGTTAATGACGATAAAAGGCGCGGAAAACCTGACGTATGCACTATCCGTCTCCGTTTCGAACCGCTTGGGTCCCTGATAAACATCAAGCCGGAATCATGTCCGGCTTTCCCAGTCTTTACTCAGGTGTCCTGTTGCAGATACTGCTGCAACGCCCTCCATGTAGTTCGAGATATTGGGAAATGCAACAAAATGCGGCAATTTCGAATAAATAAAAGTAGTACGTGTTGCCTCTATGCCACACCTATAATTAGGCCCAAAATAGCCCTAATTTGGACGATATATGCATAAGATTGCGTAAATGTTATTCATGAAGAAATAAAGCAATAGGTACAGACCAAATTTTTATTACTTAATTATTGCAGATAGTTGGCCTCTATAATTCTTACAGCACCTTCAATCAGCCGGAAAAAATGCTGTTTACGGCAGCTGCCTGTCGCCACCTAAAGCAGAGCCAAAGGCCGGAAAAAGCTGACAAATTATTGATTACTAACCTTAGAAAATCCGCTTGCTTATGGAGCCCCGCCAATTACTGTGGCGCCCAATTAGATTCGGCTCTGGATTCGCACATAAAGTTACGCACCAAGGCCTCAGACTAAACGCCAGTAATGGGAGTTCCCGGCATGTCAGAAGTATATATCGTCAGCGCTACGCGCACTGCAGTTGGTTCGTTCAACGGCAGCCTCAGCAGCGTTCCTGCCCACCACTTGGGCCAAACCGTCATGACCGCTGCGCTTGACCGCGCAGGCATCAATGGCGAAGACGTTGGCGAAGTTATCTTCGGCCAGGTATTGGCCGCTGGCGCAGGCCAGAACCCTGCCCGTCAGGCATCTATGGCCGCTGGCCTGCCCCAGGAAGTTCCTGCCTGGATTGTGAACCAGATGTGCGGGTCCGGCCTGCGTTCTGTTGCACTAGCCACTCAGTCCATCAAAAATGGCGACGCTTCAATCGTGATGGCCGGTGGCCAGGAAAGCATGAGCCAAGCCCCTCACGTTGCGCATCTGCGGAACGGCAAAAAAATGGGCGACCTCAGCATGGTTGATACCATGATCAAAGATGGCCTCTGGGATGCCTTCAACGGCTACCACATGGGTAACACCGCTGAAAATGTGGCCAACCAGTGGCAGATCACTCGCGAACAGCAAGATACATTTGCTGTTGCCTCACAAAACAAAGCTTCCGAAGCCCAAAAGGCTGGCAAGTTCAAAGACGAAATCACACCCGTAACCATCAAAACCCGCAAGGGCGAAGTTGTCTTCGATGAAGACGAATATATCCGCCACGGTGTTGAAATTGATGCCATGTCTGGTATGCGCCCTGCCTTTGTTAAAGACGGCTCGGTAACAGCCGCAAATGCAAGCGGCATCAATGATGGCGCAGCAGCTATTTTGCTGGCCTCTGTCGAAGAAGTTGAAGCACGCGGCCTCAAGCCGATGGCACGCATCGCCTCTTGGGCACAAGCCGGTGTTGACCCCAAAATCATGGGTACAGGCCCCATTCCTGCCAGTAAGCTGGCCCTGGAAAAAGCCGGTTGGACAACAGACGACCTGGACCTGATAGAAGCTAACGAAGCTTTTGCTGCACAGGCCTGTGCCGTCAACAAGGACCTCGGCTGGGATACAGACAAAGTAAACGTCAATGGCGGCGCTATTGCCATTGGTCACCCCATCGGCGCCAGCGGCGGTCGCATCCTTGTGACACTGCTGCATGAAATGGAAAAACGCGACGCGAAAAAAGGCCTGGCCACACTGTGCATCGGTGGCGGCATGGGCATCGCCCTTTGCGTCGAACGCGATTAATCAATCAATATCAACCAATCTAAAGGAACACCGAACATGTCACGTGTTGCACTTGTCACTGGCGGTACGCGCGGAATTGGCGCTGCTGTCTCAATCGCTCTTAAAGATGCAGGCTATACAGTTGCTGCCAACTTCGCCGGCAATGAAGACGCTGCGAACGCCTTCAAGGAAGAAACCAGCATCAATGTCTATAAGTGGGACGTTGGCGATTTTGACTCCTGCGAAGCCGGTATCGCTGCTGTAGAGGCCGACCTCGGCCCTGTCGAAGTTCTCGTCAACAATGCAGGCATCACCCGCGACACAATGTTGCACAAGATGTCTCGCGAACAGTGGGACGACGTTATCAACGTTGATTTGAACTCATTGTTCAACATGTGCCGCCCACTGATCGACGGCATGCGCGAACGCAACTTTGGTCGCATCATCAACATGACATCCATTAATGGCCAAAAAGGCCAGATGGGTCAGACCAACTATTCTGCGGCTAAGGCTGGCATTATCGGTTTCACCAAGGCCTTGGCCCTGGAAACCGCCCGCAAAGACATCACTGTCAACGTGATTGCACCGGGCTATGTCAACACAGACATGGTTGCTGCGGTTCCTGAGAAGGTGCTTGAAGGCATTGTTGCAGGCATTCCTAAGGGTCGCCTTGGCGAGCCAAGCGATATTGCCAATGGCGTTCTGTTCCTGGCTGCCGACGAAACTGAATTCGTTACAGGCACGACACTGACAATTAACGGCGCTCAATACATCGCCGGCTAATATTGCCAGTTAACATTTAGGGTGTGATCGACCTACCGCTGATCACACCCAATCAAGATAAAAAAAGGGCAGCCAATCGGCTGCCCTTTTAGTTTGAACTTTCGACGTCTTGTCGCGTCGTTTTCGTTCATTTACGCGTCGTTGGCGTAATTACCGTTGATGTAGTTCATCAAGGTGTGATGCATATGGCGAATGCGGCGTTCCTGATGGGAAATAAAGATCCCGTCCAGTGCTGCTGAATGCATACCCTTTTGCAGATGCGGCAGGTTCACTGAATCCTGGTCGAGTACCAGGCCCAGAGACCGTTCGCCATGTTTAAACTGTTCATGCTCTGGTGGTTCTGGCAATTCAGCACCATCTGGCATTTGAGCAAACATCTGCACGTCGAAATACATCTTGTTCGGGTCAGTTTCATGCGGACGCTGACGGAACAGCATCATGCTATCTGCATGAATATTCATGGTGATGTTCGGGAACAGATAGTAGTGATAGTCATCTGTCAGCTGATCATCATTGAACATGGAATAGTCGCGCGGCAGGTTACCCTGATTGTGGCGCTTCTGCTGCTGCATGGCCTGGCGAACATCAGATACACGGCCCTTATAGTCATCAGGGTTCATACCCACTGCCTGCATGGGCATCGCAATGGCTTCAGGCACTTCTTCCAATTCATAACCAAGACGCGGGCTATAGGTTTGGAAAGGCACCAAATAGCGGTTGTGGCGCTCATAAAGATCGATCTGCACGTCTACATCATCGATGCTGAAGGCCAGCTCAGGATGAATACCCTGTACGTGATACACTTCGTTAAACGCGTCGACAGAGGCTTTCCAGTTACAATCCCATTCAACTGTCTGGTTCATCACCATGCCCATATCCTGGAAACGGTATGGATCAAGATGTTCTGGGACCATGCCCAGGAATTCGCTGAGTGGTTCACAATCTGCATTCAGGTTGAACCATACAAAGCCACCCCAGGTTTCCGTCTGAATAGGCTTCAGGCTCAACTGTTCTTTCGAACAACCCTGGCGGAAGTCTTTTTCATCGGGCACGTGTGACAGCGTGCCATCGAGGTCATAGGCCCACAAATGATAGGCACAAACGAGCGACTTCGCGTTACCGCTCTGGTCAAACTTCACCTTGTTACCACGATGGTTACAGATGTTGTACATGACCTTGGGTACACCGTTTTCACCACGTACGGTCAACAGGCTTTCTTCGCCAATTTCGGTAACCACATAGTCACCAGCTTCTGGGATTTCCTGTTCACGGCAGCCTACAAGCCATGCCTTGGACCACATCGTGTCCCATTCTTGCTGCATGAAGGCTGGGCTGATGTAACGCTCATGCGGGATAAGCTCTTCCCCCATTTCCACATCAGGAGATCGTTCTACAGGTGTTTGAACACTTTCTTTAACTCGGACTACGGCAACCATTTTCTATTCCCCTTAATTCATCGTGCAATCTGCACCGGGTGTTCCAGCGCTACCTGTGTGAAAAGCCTGCCAATAGCATTTGAAGAAATGACCATTTGAAGGCTCCGCTTCCCGGTAGAGCACTACATGGACCGCGCTTTAAGAAGATGTCGCTGTCCGTTGGTCATGAATTTGCCCCAGCCCCAATATTGCAGCATTGATCAGGATCAAAAATATTCAGATGCGCATTTTTTGTGAGATTGGCAAAAAAGAAGCGCCTCAAAGGGCGCTTCTTTCATACGTTCAAGACTAGCGGCAAGGCTTTACTCGATGGGGTCAAGCCCGCCAATGATAAGCTCTTTACCATCCCAGTTCTCTGCAGCATCCCGTGTCTGCTGATACACGGCCCGCAACAATGGGTGGTCTTCATACAGCTCGATCATGTGCCCCAGCGCTGACCTCGTATCAATAAAGCTGACGGCGCAGTCTGGCAGCAGGTCGAATTCCGTCGCGATTTCATAGCCCGCATCAATAAAGGCCTGGCGCTCCGCTGTATAGTTTTCGGCAAAAATGGCCATATGGTGCAGGCCTTCGCTTCCCAGAGGGAACATGTCCCAAAAAGCGTTCTGCTCTTTGGAATGCGGCTGAATCAGTTCGATATTCAGGTCACCCGATTGCACAAAGGCTCGAGAAAAATCAAGGTCTTCAGTCGCAGCCACGCCCCGGTGCTTCACTGTTGCCGCTGGCAGCGGGTCGCGGCCAACCAGGAAAGGGCCAATACCCAACATCTCGTGCAATTTGTGGCAGGTCGCCTCGATATCATGGGTGATGTAACAATTCTGAACGATTCGGGCGCGGTCTAAAAGAGGCATGGTTTTGGTCTTTCGGTTGGACAGGTGACTGATGTTTGCAGAAGTCCCTAGGCCGTCTATTGCCAGAGAGCAGACAACTCTAGCAGCAGACATAAACGAATGAAACGGCGGATCAGAGCCGCCCTAGCAGCTGCAAAAGATTCCCAATCACGAACAATGCGATAAAGACCCAGAAGCACCCACTCCCTATCGATTGGGAAGGCTCTGACGAAACTATCGCAGGCTGTTCCACTACGCTGGCACCACCCAGAACATTCAGATCGTTCTGGCGGGTTGCCGGTCTCGAAATCCTGGGGATAACTTCCTCATATTGCTCTTCTGACAACTCTGCCCACAGGATGTAAGGCTGAGCCGACCAAAAGAAAATGGAATTTAGATAGGCAAACACATGCCTTGGAGTTTGATTGTAAGATCGCTTCTTACCCGTCAAACCCATATTGTAATCGGCCAATTCTCGAAGAATGGCAATGCCCAGCGCCTCTCTGAAGTCGCCCTCAAGAATGAGCTTGTTAGCTTCTAAAAACTGCCAGCTCTTACTTCTATTGGCACGAGACTGGTCTCGCATCAACGCCTGAACCTGATCAAGGCATTCGGCTACGGCCTCTTGCTTCGCAATTGTGTCGTCAGCAATTTCCGCTCCAGCAGGAGGCTCAGTTGCGCTTGCTCTGTCGGGCTGAGTAGTCTGCTCAATCCCAACCATTGGCATCTGAGCAACCCCTTGGTCTTCCGAGGAAAGCAGCTCGAAGTCCTCTTCAGGGTGCTGAGCCCAATAGGTCGCCGCCTGGTATGCATTGTAAAGCACCTTAAACCCTTCTGGGTCATCGTCAGGGCGAACTTGCTTTACCTTTTTTGCATAAGCGCGCTTTACATCCCGCACGTTCTGGGTCGGCTCTATCTCCAAAATTGCCCAGCAATCTTGGGTCATGCTCGAGCATCCGGATCATGATCGTCTAGAAATTGAATAAGCTCATCGCGCATACGATTTATTTCCGGCACGCGCTGCCCATCCAGGATCGCCTCAAATTGTCGCATGGCAGAAGCGACGCGCTCTCGATCAGCGCCAAGGAGGGATTGATACAGGCGATCACCTCTTGCGAGAACAGCCTTATTAATCTCACTTTCTCTGGGGTGGAATTTCAAAGAGGCTAATCGCTTCCGGGACTTGCCCAATTCATCAGGACTCAAAGTTCCTGGTCGGTTTTCAATTGTCTGCCGGTGTTGCTGACCCGTAGAATCTACAACGACATCCACCTCCAACAGCCCATTGACATCATAGCTAAACCTCACAGAAATAGCTTCGTGACCCGCCTTGTTCTGCGGAACCGGAACATTGAGACTGGCGAGAAAAATATTCTCACTCACATACTGGCTTTCACCTTGGTAAATTTCGACCTGCAGAAGCTTTTGGTTATCCTGAATTGTGCTGAACCTATCCATCCTACTAACCGGAACGATGGAATTACGTTCGATAATGGGAGCAAAATACCTGGCTGAAGTAGCCGCCGGCGAATCAGACACGGCGATCCCCAGGGTGTAGGGGCATACATCGGTTAACACCACATCATCCAACGAACTGTCTCTGACAGCCAGAGCGGCCTACACACCAGCGCCCATAGCAATTGCCAAATCTGGGTCGCGATCAATTTTCGGCATTCTTCGAAAGGTTTTCGACACCATGGACCGGAACATGTGCATGCGAGTCGCGCCACCAACTAAAACAACATCGTCAATCTGCTCTATACCCCGCCCTGCATCGTAAAGCGCCTGACGGATTGGCCCCTGAATGCGGAGCAATAGCGGAGCGCTCAATCTTTCCATCTGGGCATAGTCGATATGCCAAGACCGATCTTCTCCCGCCAGCATTAACGTAGTGTCAAATGGCGCGTTGGGTCCGATTGAGCGTTTTGCTGATTCCATGCGATTGTGTAAGAGCTGTTTTTCTGCCGGAGCAAGCTGATCCCAGTCCAGCCCATGATCCTTAAGGAAAGCCGCCCTCAGCACTTCAACAAAATCTTCACCTCCAAGGTGATTGTCACCGCCGGACGCATGGACTTCCATGATGCCATCAAAATACTCGATCACTGAAACATCAAATGTACCTCCCCCTAGATCAAGAATCATGAATGTCCCTTCGGGACGATCATGCAACTCATAGGACAATGCTGCAGCGGTCGGCTCATTGATCAGGCGGTTAACCGTCAACCCGGCAAGTTCTCCGGCAAGGCGAGTCGCTTGCCGCTGCGTTTCGTTAAAGTAGGCCGGCACGCTAAGCACTGCGTGATCTACGGGTTCTCCAAGGAATGCTTCTGCATCTTCCTTGATCGACCGCAGTACAATTGCCGATAGTTCCGTCGCAGTAAACACGTGGCGTTTGTCCAGCGCAACGGTATGGTCTGTTCCCATAAGCCTTTTGAAAGCACCGATTGTAACACTGGGATGCGTGATAAGGCGTTCCCTGGCCCGTTTGCCAACAACAACGTGGTTATTTTCTATACTCACCACTGACGGAGTTAACATCTCCCCCATGCGATTAGGAATTAACAGGGATTCGGAATCCCTCCAAATGCAAGCAGCACTATTAGAGGTGCCTAAATCAATGCCAATTACGATCATGCCGAAATACTCATCAATTGCAGATGTAAAAAATATTAGTGAAAGGCCAGCCCGCCCTCGGCCTTTCACTCAAAAAACTCAAAGGTAGCTAAAAGTTGTCTTTTCTTTCGCGGGTTTCGGCGAACACTGTCACCAGGTCTGAGCCTTCTAAACCCAGCGTGCGTTGCAGGTCTGCACTGTCGGGCCGCAAGAATGGGTTGGTGGCCAGCTCGTCGGCCAAGGATGATGGCACGGTGCGCTTGCCTTCTGCCCGAAAGGCGTCGATCTGGGTTTTACGATCGGCCAGGGCCTGATTGCCCGGCTCAACCGTGACAGCAAAGGCTGCATTGCCCTGGGTGTATTCGTGGGCGCAATAAATTTGGGTTTCGCCAGGCAGGCCTGTGAATTTCGATAATGACGACCACATTTGTTCTGCCGTGCCTTCAAACATCCGGCCACAGCCTAACGCGAACAGCGTATCGCCGCAGAACAAGGCATCCGAATCGCCAAACCAAAAGGCGATATGCCCTCTTGTATGGCCTGGCACATCGAACACCGTTGCGATACTGCCCCCCAGCGAGAACGAATCACCGTCGCCCACTTCTATATCAATACCGGGAATGCGGCTGGCATCGGCGCGCGGGCCAACGATGGTCGCCCCGGTTGCCTCTTTCAGCACTTCATTGCCGCCCACATGGTCCATGTGGTGATGGGTGTTAAGAATATGCGTCAACGTCCAGCCCTTATCGGACAAAGCGGCAAATACTTCGTCAGTGGTAGCGGGGTCAACAACGGCAGTCTGGCCCGAGGCAGCATCGTGCGCCAGGTAGACATAATTATCGGATAAAACCGGAATCTGGTGTATTTCAAGCATGGCGCTACGATAACCTGCTTCAAACTGTTTGAGAAGGGACCCAACACAAATGTATCCCGACGTTACGCAAATGATCGATTTTTACCGCAGCCCGCTTGGCATCCACTGCCAAACCGTGATGGCTGAACGCGTATTGGAGTGCTGGCCAGACATCAGCAGCCAAAGTGTCGGCGGGTTTGGTTATTGCGTACCGCAACTTAGCGGCGTGCAACACATCGCAGACGTAACAGCCTGCATCATGCCCGCCCCCATGGGGATTGCAGCGTGGCCAGAAGGCGAGGCCAACAAGGCCGCCCTTGCAGAAGAAGCCGCGCTTCCCCTTCGCGATGAAAGCATCGACCGCATGGTGATTAGCCATGCCCTTGAACACGTCGACAGCCCCCGGCACTTTTTGCGAGAGATTTGGCGGGTTACTGCAGCAGAGGGTCGCGTCATATTATTTGTGCCCAACCGCCTTAGCTCGTGGGCATTGTCAGACAAAACACCTTTTGGGCATGGACGGCCATTCAGCCGGGGCCAACTAAGCACCCTATTCAGGGACAGCCTGTTTGAAGTCACGTCACTTTCAGGTGTGCTTTACGGCTTACCCGGCAAAAGTGGTATCAGCGTTGGCCTTTCCAGCGCAATGGAGCCATGGGGCCGGAAATTATGGCCACAGATGCCTGGTGTGTGGATGGTCGAGGCTCGCAAACGGTTATCGGCACCCCTGTCAGGCGGGAAAACCATTCGGCAGCGCGCCTATGCTGCGGCTGGGCTATCGCCTTCGGTCCAATCTTCAAACTCGTCATCATCGTAGGACAAAACGAACAACCCCTGCTCACCAAACAGATTGGTGTACCACAGCGGCTTGGCGGCGCTTGAGAGCTTGCCGCCTGCGTTGAATGTATAGCCTTGTTCAATGGTAATGCCCAATTCATCACACAGCGTGACAAAGTCACGAATGGTGCATAGATGAATATTGGGGGTGTTGTACCAAGGCAGGTCTAGCGTTTCCGTATCCGGCATACGCCCCCCCAACAGCAGCTTCAGGCGCACGCGCCAATGGCCGAAATTTGGGAATGACACGACCGTGCGTTTACCAATGCGCAGCATCTGGCGAAGGCACTCCTTGGTGTCGCGCATCGCTTGAAGGGTTTGGCTCAGAATCACATAGTCGAAAGCATCGGATGGATAGTCCACCAAGTCAGTATCTGCATTGCCTTGCACCACAGACAGGCCACGGGCCACGCTGGCATTCACACCCTCGCGATACAGCTCTAGCCCACGGGCATCAGCACCGCGTTCATTGACCAGAATATCCAACAATTCGCCGTCGCCGCAGCCGATGTCCAGCACCCGACTACCTGGCTCCACCATTTTGGATATTTCCAGCAGGTCGACGCGAATATCACCGGCTCGCCCGTTATTGGAACCATCGTTAGGGGTAATAGCCATGACTAGATCCCCCGCCTTTTTGCAGAAGCATCAATAAAGCCACTCAAGATGTCGTGGAACTCTGGCACATCCAGCAAGAACGAATCGTGCCCTTTATCGCTATCAATTTCGACAAAGCTGACATCTGCTGCCGCCGCATTCAGGGCACGCACGATATCGCGGCTTTCCGACGTAGGGAACAACCAGTCGCTGGTGAAGGACACCACGCAAAAACGCGTTTTAGTATTCTGCCATGCCTTGGCCAGCACACCGCCATGGTCGGCGGCAATGTCGAAATAGTCCATCGCCCGCGTGATATAGAGATACGAATTGGCATCGAACCGATCAACAAATGTGCTGCCCTGATAGCGCAAATAGCTTTCCACCTGGAAATCCGCATCAAAGCCATATGTAATGGCGTCGCGATCTTGCAATTCGCGGCCGAATTTATCGTGTAGGCCAGCCTCCGACAGATAGGTTATGTGGGCTGCCATACGGGCAACTGAAAGCCCGGCATCGGGGCTTTTGCCACTACCGTGATATGCGCCACCTTGCCAATTGGGGTCGGCCATAATGGCTTGGCGACCCACTTCATGGAAGGCAATGTTCTGGGCAGAATGGCGCGGCGCGGTGGCAATCGGGATCGCCGAAAATACCCGATCGGGAAACTGCACAGACCAATCCAGCACCTGCATACCGCCCATAGACCCGCCAATGGCGCAGAATATCTGGTCGATACCTAATTGGTCCAAAAATGCCGCCTGTACCCGCACCATGTCCCCAATAGTGATGACCGGAAAATTAATCCCTACAGGCTGGCCGGTCTCGGCATCGATATCCAACGGCCCCGTTGTGCCCAGGCACGAGCCCAGCACATTAAGGCACAGTACATAGTACCGATCTGTATCAATGACCTTGCCTGGGCCAATCATGATGTCCCACCAGCCTGGCTTGCCGGTGATAGGATTGTGGCTTGCCGCATATTGGTCGCCGGTTAAGGCATGGCACACCAGCACAACATTGGACTTGTCGGCATTCAGGGTGCCGTAATCTTGCCAGGCCACCTGAATGTCGTTGAGTACCGCCCCATTTTGCAGGCGAAACGGCACATCGCGCAGGGGGGTAACCTGCGTGGCAATCTGTGCTGCTGTTTCTGCATCGCCTGGTGTGTTCACCGTGTACTCCATCAATATCGGCTAGAACGTATCAGATACGCACAATAACTACCCGAAATTTCCGCTCTAGCTAGGCTTCAAGCCCCTTGGGTGTCAATGTTTTCTTTGATTTTGCGGGGCGCGACCACTAGTAATATCGGCATGACCAAGGAAAACGAAATAGCCCGCATCCGCGCGGAGATCGATGCCATCGATGTCAGCGTCCACGATATGTTGATACGCCGGGTCGAATTGGCCGAGGAAATGGCTGTGGCAAAAGACAAGGCGGCTGCCGGGCAGGCACGCATGCGGCCCGGCCGTGAAGCCGCCATTTTGCGGTCGCTATTGGCACGCCACCATGGCCCCTTGCCCTTCCCCGTTGTTGCGCGCATTTGGCGAGAACTAATCAATGCTAATTTGCGGGTAGAGGGTGACTTTCGGGTTGCCCTTTTTTCAAATGGGGGCCCCGCCGAAGACAGTAAAATCGCTGCCAGTGCCCGGTCACAATTTGGCGATCTAACGCCCACGGCAAGATGCGAAACGCCTGATGCGGCGCTGCAGGATGCCAGAGACCAACTCGATACCATTGCCGTTTTACCCTTGGGGCCAAACCACAATTGGTGGACACAGCTTGCACAAGCAGACAACGCGAGCCTCAAAGTTATTGGCTGCCTGCCTTACGTTCTAAACGAAGGCGAAGCCATTAATGCTGTCAGCGTCAGCAATTTGGACCGCGAAGATACGGGCGACGATGTTTCCCTGGCTATTGTAGCCTGCGACCACGACAACCCTTCATGGCCAGGCTGCTCAATCATTGCTCAATCTGGCGGCCTCGTGCTTGTCGCAGTTGATGGGTACCTGCCAGAAGAGGACGCCCGATGGCGAGCCTTACAGAATTTTGATGGCGTTTCAGCCGTTACCCCCATTGGTGGCTACGCCAACCCCATATTCCTAAGCCGGGAGAACTGATATGTCGAAGTTAACCCCCCGCCCCGGCATCATGGACATTGCGCCCTATATTGGCGGCATGTCCAAGGACACCAGCTTTAAGGGAAAATTGTCCTCCAACGAATCAGCCGTGGGCACAAGCCCCGCTGCTGTTGAGGCCTACACCAAAGCTGGCGAGACATTGCACCGCTATCCCGATGGTGGCTCCATCGCTTTACGTGAAGCCCTGGCCAGCCACTACGAGATTGAAGAAAACCGCATCGTCTGCGTGTCGGGCTCTGATGACTTGCTGACCATGATCTGCCGCGCCTATGCAGGCCCTGGCGACGAAGTGCTCTACAGCGAACACGGCTTCTTGATGTACCCTCTTTCGGCCCTTTCCGTCGGGGCAACGCCGGTCACGGCGCCTGAGCTAGGCTACCGCATGGATGTTGACTTGATGCTGGCAGCCGTTACGCCCAACACCAAGGTCGTATTCGTTACGAACCCCAGCAACCCCACCGGCACCTACACAACCCGCGACGAACTGGCCAAGCTGCACGCCGGCTTGCCAGACCATGTCGCCCTGGTGATTGATGGTGCCTATGCCGAATTCGTCACCGCAGATGACTTTGATTCGGGCCTAGAGCTGGCCCGTACTGCTGACAATGTTTTGATGACCAGAACTTTTTCCAAAATATATGGGCTTGCCGGTTTGCGCCTGGGTTGGGGCTATGGGTCCGACCAGATTGTCGATGTGCTGAACCGTATTCGCGGCCCCTTCAACGTTGGTGCCCCCTCACAAGCTGCAGGACTTGCAGCCCTGCAAGACCACGACTTCATGCTGGCCGCCCGCGACCACAACACTAAGTGGCTGGCTTGGTTGGCAGACCAACTGACAGATATGGGCCTAAGCGTCGTACCCAGTGTCGCAAATTTCGTTTTAGTTAAATTCAACGACGTGGGCGACGCACATGCTTGTGACTTGTTCTTGCAAGAACAGGGGTTTTACCTGCGGCGCATGGATGAATATGGCTTCCCCGATCACCTGCGCTTATCAGTTGGCGCGGAAGACGAAAACACAGGCGTCATTGTCGCTGTACGAGCTTATGTTACCAACGCCAACCGGGGAGCTGCTGATGTTTGAACGTATGGCCCTTATTGGTGTTGGGCTTATTGGCTCTTCCATTGCCCATGGCGCACGCAGAGCCGGTTTGGTCAAGCACATCACCGCAACTGCACGCTCTGAAGCCACCCGCAACATTGTTGCCGAACAGGGCATCGCCGATGCCGTGTTCGAAACAGGCCCCGAAGCCGTCGCCGGGGCAGACCTCATTGTTATTTGTACACCCGTTGGTGCTTTCGAAGCTGTAGCCAAAGATATTGGCCCGCACATTGCACCCGGGGCTATGGTTACCGATGTTGGCTCCGTCAAAGAAGCGGTTGTCCGTGATGTTGCGCCGCATTTGGGCGCAGGCGTTCATCTGGTACCTGGGCACCCTGTCGCAGGCACCGAAAATTCTGGCCCCGAATCAGGCTTTGCCGAATTGTTCGAAGACCGCTGGTGCATCCTGACCCCACCCGCAGGCACAGACCAGGCCGCGACCGATAAATTGCAGGCCTTCTGGCGTGCCCTTGGCAGCCGGGTCGAGATTATGACCCCGCAACACCATGATTTGGTGTTGGCCATCACAAGCCATGTCCCGCATCTGATTGCCTATAATATAGTTGGCACAGCAGCAGACTTGGAAACCGTAACGGAAAGCGAAGTGATCAAGTTCTCCGCCGGTGGTTTCCGCGACTTTACCCGTATTGCCGCCAGCGACCCCACTATGTGGCGCGACGTGTTTTTGAACAATAAAGAAGCCGTGCTGGAGATGCTGGGCCGCTTCAATGAAGACCTGTCTGCCCTGCAGCGAGCCATTCGTTGGGAAGATGGCGATGCCCTGTTTAACCTGTTTTCCCGCACCCGGGAAATCCGCCGCGAGATTATCGATGCTGGCCAGGAAACAGATGCAGAAGATTTCGGCCGCACCCATGGTCATGAGGATGGTCAAGGAGACTAGTAGAGGCTGGGCACCCCTTCAGCTTCAGTGACGATGATCGACTCTGTGGAGTTATCGCCAAACCAGCCTGTCGTTTTCGCGTGAAATTGCAGGGCCGGTATTTCCCGTGTTTCCTCAGCGCCTTCCAGAACGATACCTCGCATGTCCTGGTCGAATGACCGCTGACCAGAAGGCCCACCCACCAAGCTGGCCAGATTCTTCTCAGCCGTCATTGACCACACCAATGCACCTTCAGCATCTGTCCGTACAACTTTGCCATCGAAGCGAATGATCATGTGGTTGTCTGTCCAGGGCTCGTGGATAAGATCGACCGCTTCCAGCGACATCTTGCCATAGCCAGGCACGGAAACGGCCACATGCGACAAGGTATGATAAATGCGAAACGGGAAACCGCCGCTATCTTGCACTATGTAGGAAATGCGGGTTCCCTGTGGGAACAAAGCAAAGAACTGCTTGTTATAGGCCTCCGATACGGTTTCGGCCTTGTCAGACCACCAAACCGCGTAGGCCCCCAAAGCAGCGGCCAGGGCCAAAACGAACACTATTAGTCTTTGTGAACTCATGATCATGTTTCCTCATCGTTGGCGGCACCCTAATATGGGGTTCGACAAGGGGCAACAGGCACCTCGTAAAACTGAAGGGCGTTAAGCCATTGATGGAAGATTTGTGGGTTTTTGGGTACGGCTCCTTGATGTGGCGACCAGGATTCGACTTTTTGGAGTCGCGCCCCGCGCGGCTATATGGCTATCACCGGTCGTTCTGTGTTTATTCGTGGTATCACCGCGGCAGTGAAGAAAACCCAGGCTTGGTGCTGGGGTTGGACCAAGGTGGCTCTACCCTGGGGCGCGCTTATCGGGTTGCCAGGCAGGAAGCCCAAGAGGTGATTGAGTACCTGGACGCCCGCGAAATGGTCACCGCTGTTTACCAACCTATCGCTGCACCAATCCATACAGAGGCAGGCAAAGTCACTGCCCGCTCTTACATTGCCGACCGCAAGCACCCGCAATATGCAGGGAAACTGCCTTACGACCTTCAGGCCGAGATTATCCGCAAAGGCACGGGCCATTCCGGCATCAATACAGACTATCTCGCCAGCACCGTGAAGCACCTTGATGAACTGGGCATCACCGATGGCCCTCTACACAGTGTGCATGAACTGGTGTTTGGCTAACCGCACTTCGAATGGCCGCACGACACGCAGCTGTCGCAGCCTTCCTGGCGGATGAGCGTGGGCGCACCGCATTTGGGGCAACTACGCATGCCAGGAACGAGGGCACCGTCGTTAACGACCTGACGCTCTGCTTCTTCCTCCACGGGGTCGTCAGCATCGGTGATGAAGCCAATATCAATTAGATGGCTTTCGATGACCTCGCCGATGGCCGCCAGGATGGAAGGCACATAACGCCCTTTCACCCATTGCCCACCCCGTGGGTCGAACACAGCTTTTAGCTCTTCAACCACGAAGGACACATCGCCACCGCGGCGGAACACGGCAGAAATCATGCGTGTTAGCGCGACCGTCCAGGCATAGTGCTCCATATTCTTGGAGTTGATGAAGATCTCGAACGGACGGCGTCGGCCATCCTGCACCAAATCATTAAGGGTGATGTAGAAGGCGTGGTCGTTTTCTGGCCACTTGATCTTGTAGGTTTTGCCGGGAATGCCATCTGGCCGGTCCAGCGGCTTGGTCATATAAACAACGCCACCAGCATCATATTCATCTTCAGGGCGCGGCGTGGGTTCATCCAACGGCAAAGGTGGCTCGTCGGCATTGACTTCAGGTTCGGCCACCAGCACGGCCCCGGTGATGTCATTGGGGCGATAGGTTGTGCAGCCCTTACAG
>Ga0055584_100000560_pt1 | contig 35420 bp, 29 predicted proteins | sample OSDHelmetaG_FD_58716 | JGI IMG/M metagenome (GOLD analysis project Ga0055584, IMG submission 58716) | Pelagic marine sediment microbial communities from the LTER site Helgoland, North Sea, for post-phytoplankton bloom and carbon turnover... | ecosystem: Environmental > Aquatic > Marine >...
CAATCTCATCCTGACCGATAGCTGGCCCGGCCAAATGCGGACGGTCTTCAAAGATCATGATCGTTTCATCGAGACCTATTTCTCGACCTATAAAGGCAACTACTTCACGGGTGATGGGTGTCGTCGCGACGAAGATGGTTATTACTGGATCACCGGTCGCGTCGATGACGTGCTCAATGTTTCCGGCCACCGCATCGGCACCGCCGAGGTTGAAAGCGCTTTGGTCGCGCACCCCAAGGTCGCCGAATCCGCCGTGGTCGGCTTCCCGCACGACATCAAGGGACAGGGAATTTACGCCTATGTCACGCTGATGGCGGGTGAAGAATCAAATGACGATCTAAAGGGGGAGCTGGTGCAGTGGGTGCGCAAGGAAATTGGCCCGATCGCCAGCCCCGACGCCATTCAGTGGGCTCCCGGTCTGCCCAAGACGCGGTCCGGCAAGATCATGCGCCGTATCCTGCGTAAGATCGCCGCCAATGAGATCGATGAGCTGGGCGATACCTCAACGCTGGCCGACCCAGCGGTGGTGGAAGATCTAAAAGATAATCGGGTGGGGTGACCCGCTTCTAAAAATCGATACAGCGACCGGCTTTTTCCCAGTCACCGAAGCGGGTCGGATCGGGGCCTTCCTGACCGCCATGCTCCTTTGACGGTTTGGCGTCAGACGCCTCGGCGGTGTTCGTCTTTTCTTTGACGGGCTTTTTAATGTCAGTGGTTTTCCTGTCTTTTGTCATGAACCGCCCCTCTTCAATTTAATGCGCTGGGAAATCAGTTTTGAAACATCACTCGGTGTAATAATACGGCATAGAAAAGCCAGCCCGATATAGATCACAGTCCCCACTGTCAGACCGGCAAAGAGTACTACCAGAAACGGCCAGTTATGGATCCAATCGGCAAATTGCCGCGCAAGCCAAAAAGCGATGGCGGCACAGGGCGCTAGGATCAAAACCGGGCGCCAAACCCCAACTGAAAATTTGACCTGTAGCCGAAACGCATAGCAGGCCAACAACACGGCTTGTGAAATCAGTGTCGCCCAGGCCGCCCCTTCCATGCCATAGTGGGGAATCAGAAATATGTTGAGCACGATATTGACCACAGCCGCCACGGCATGACACCACATATGCGCTACCTGATCATGCCAGGCCAACATCGCCGCACTTGCTGAAATGCCGATAAAGCCCAGCACCGCCGCGGCTTGCAGGATAACCAATGTCTCAACACCAGCGACAAAATTCGCCCCAAAAATGAGCGCGATCACTTCGCCGGGAAAGAAAATCACACCGGCGATTATCGGAAAGCCGACCAGGACAACTGCAGTCACGTTAGCGGAATATTGCGCCAACATTTCCGCCGGCTTTGAAAATGCCGCAGCAAGAGCCGGTCGGAACGCCGCCGTTATCAGCCAGCCTAGACCAAAGACGATTAAGTATAGCCGAGACATGCCCGTGTAGATTCCAGTCTCTACCTCACTGCGTAAAAACCCCAGCATGACAATGTCAATATTGAGAAACAGCGTTCCCAACAATGCACTCATCGCCATTGGCAAACAGGAGCGGAGCATTTTCCGCATCTCAGGACGATCAAATGCGACTTTGATGGGAACGATCTGGCGATGTGCCAGCCCCGCTAACCATAACGTCGCGATTGCCGTTGCCACCATCGGGATCGCCGCGGCGATATAAAGATCGTCTTCGCCTTTGACAAAGAGCAGAACACCAACGACAGCGAGCAAGGATGCCCCCGCGGCCCTAAGGGCAACGGCACGCATGCGCTGTTTCCCCTCAAAAATAAAATCGACGGCGATGACGGTAAAAAGCGGGCCAATCGCCTGTATTGCCATCACAATTTTCCCCGGCTGGGGGCGGTCTATAAAATAAATTGTCACAAAATATGCCGCCAGCGAGACAACACCAAGCAGCGCCCGAAGCCCGATGATCCGGGCGGATATTTCACCGACATCGTCTGGATTCTGGGCAATTTCTCGGGTGCCGTAATAATCCGTGCCAAGGATAACGAGCAGTGCAAAATAGGAGATAAAAGCCATCCCGAAACCTATTATGCCATAGCCCTCTGGCCCGAGCGCTCGGGCAACCCAGGCCGTCGACACGAAGCCAGTAACCATCGTTACGGCCTGAGCGATAGCGAGCGCGCTTATATTGTCAAAGATACGAGCGCTGCTGTTTTCAGTGGGAGGCATTGTGTTAGGCTATCATGTTTCGTATTTGCATGCGGACACCTGATCTCAGCTGTCTGCAACGTTGTTCGCTCAAAACGAGACGACATATACTTGCCGAATTGTTGATCAAATCCCACATATATACAGCAAAGACAACTAACGGGTCTGACGAGTTGAAATGAATTATCTGCGCACTGCCATCCTATTGGCGGCAATGACTGGCTTGTTTCTTGCCATCGGATTTATGCTCGGTGGCGAAGCTGGCATCGTCATTGCATTTATCATTGCCCTCGGCATGAACGCTTTTGCGTACTGGAATTCCGACAAGATGGTTTTGCGGATGTACGGCGCGCAAGAGGTAGATGAACGATCCGCCCCTTCTTATTACCGCCTTGTAGCCCAGCTTGCTGATCGCGCTGAAATGCCAATGCCCAAGGTCTATATCATAGAAAATGATCAACCAAATGCCTTTGCAACCGGGCGGAATCCCGAGAATGCTGCGGTTGCCGCGACAACGGGGCTATTGCGTATCCTAAGCCATGAAGAAACAGCGGGGGTCATGGCACATGAGCTCGCCCATGTGCGGAATCGCGATACGCTGATTATGACGATTACCGCTACCATCGCCGGGGCGATTTCAATGCTTGCAACCTTCGCGATGTTTTTTGGCGGCAATAGCCGGAACAATCCGCTGGGCCTGATTGGAACGATCCTGATTATGATTCTGGCACCGATAGCGGCAGCCCTGGTCCAGATGGCGATTTCGCGAACCCGTGAATATGCCGCCGATGCTGCGGGTGCAGAAATCTGTGGTCACCCTTTATGGCTGGCTTCAGCGCTCAATAAGCTGGAGCAAGGGGCGGCGGCAATTGAAAACGAAGAAGCCGAAGCCAATCCAGCCACCGCCCATATGTTTATCATCAATCCGCTGAATGGCCACTCGATGGACAATCTGTTTTCGACCCATCCCAATACCGCCAACCGGGTCCAGCGCCTGCGTCAAATGGCCAATGCCCCAGATGTTAGGGGACCGTGGGGTTAATAGTCAGTTTTTGGGTAACGAATGGATTTCACCCGCTGCTCTATTGCTTTAGGGTTCCGCCATGCCAGACACCAAAAACTCTCCGGGTCTCATCGCCCGCACCAACGCCATTACGATTCTCAATCAGGTCCTAAGTTCCCGCCACGGACTCGAGGAGGTCATTGCCACCAGCAAACCTTATAATGCAATGGAACAGCGCGACCGGGCTTTTGTTCGTCTGCTCGTCGCCTCGACATTCCGGCGGCTGGGCCAAATCGATGCCCTGCTGCGAACCTATCTAAAACGCCCTTTGCCTCAAAAAGCCCGGACGGTACGAGACATTTTACGGATTGGTGTCGCGCAGATTATCCTGTTGGAAACGCCGGCCCACGCCGTCGTCGATACGTCAGTGACGCTTTGCGAGCAAACCCGAAACCCTGGCCAGAAAGGCCTCGTCAACGCGGTGCTGCGGCGGATTTCCAAAGAAGGTGCTGAAAAATTCGCTGAGCTGGATGCGGCCCTCCTCAATACGCCCAAATGGTTATGGGAAAGCTGGCAGAATGCGTATGGCGATGCCACCTGCCGATTAATAGCCGAAGCTCACCTTCAGGAGCCGCCACTGGTTTTGTCAGTCAAATCAGACGCTGCGGAAATGGCCAAATCACTTGAAGCGGAATTACTCCCGACGGGATCCCTAAAACTGGAAAGCGGCGGGATGATCGACTCCCTGCCAGGGTACGAAGATGGAACCTGGTGGGTTCAAGATTCAGCCGCTGCCTTGCCAGCGAAGATATTGCTGGCCGCAATGGATAACCAAAAGACGCACCGGATACTTGATCTCTGTGCTGCCCCCGGCGGCAAGACCGCCCAACTGGCCGCTAGCGGCGCAACCGTAACAGCTATCGACCGGTCCAAGAAAAGGCTCGCTGTTTTAAGGGAAAACCTGAACCGACTTAACCTGACTGCCACCGCCGTCACCGCTGACGCTGCAACCTATACGCCGCCAAATACGATTGACGGCATGTTAATAGATGCGCCCTGCACGGCAACCGGCACCATGCGGCGACACCCCGATATTGCCCGAACCAAACGACCGGATGACGTGCTGCGTTTGTCGGAATTGCAGAAGGCCATGTTAGATAAAGCCATTGAGAATCTGTTGCCCGGCGCCGTTCTGGTTTACAGCGTGTGCTCACTGCAGCCAGAAGAAGGTCCTGATGTTGTGAAGGCGATCCTGGCAAAGCATGGCGAGATAAAACGCCTTCCTATAGATCCCGTAGAATTTGGATTACCAAAGGCAACGCAAACCGAGAACGGTGATATACGCACGTTCCCCTGTCATTTGGCGGACTATGGTGGCATGGATGGTTTTTTTATCGCGAGATTACAACGCCCTAAGTGATGCCTGGACTGCACTAAGGATAGGGACTGCAAACTCATTGAAGTAAAAGGGCTTTTGCCGTATAAACAGGCCAGTATTTTTCACGGGCGCGTATAGTAGGCTCGACCAATGGCCGATAATGGAACAACTCACGAATCATTTGATCGCAACGAGTCCGTCGAGGGATCGTCAGATCGCGCGTTTGGCATTGTTTTTACAGTAGTCTTCGCCATCATTGGATTGTGGCCATTGCCTTGGGGCGATAGTCCCCACTGGTGGGCCTTAGTGATCGCCGCTGTATTTCTCCTTACTGCCCTCATAATTCCTAAATCACTGGCACCGCTTAATCGCGCCTGGATGCGTTTTGGCCTGTTACTGCATAAAGTTGTTAATCCGCTGATTATGGGGTTGGTGTTTTTTCTCACCGTAACACCAACAGCCCTCATCATGAGAGCGCTTGGGAAGGATCCGTTAAAACGACGCCTTGATAAAGACGCCACCACCTATTGGATCGACAGAACACCTCCGGGACCAGATCCAGATTCCATGCCACGCCAATTCTGAAGGTCGCCATGTCATTTCTTAAAGAACTCTGGATGTTTATGCGGGTCCGCAAAAAGTTTTGGCTGTTGCCAATCATGATTATGATGTTGGTTTTTGACAAAAGAAGACCAAGATCCCGAATTGGCAGAAGTCTATAAGGACAAGTTCGAGCTAGATTAGCATATCGATCCTGTTCCCTGTTAACACCGATAAGTAGGCCAACGTGCAAAAGCCTGTCAGAATTGCCCCCTCCATCCTTTCCGCTGATTTCGCGTCATTGGGCAGCGATATCGACGCCGTCATAAAAGCTGGAGCCGATTGGGTCCATGTTGATGTGATGGACGGTCATTTCGTACCAAATATTACGATTGGACCTGCTGTCGTTAAGGCCATCCGGAAAGTCACCGACGCACCCTTTGATGTCCATTTGATGATTTCACCAGTCGATCCCTATATTGAGGAATTTGCAGCTGCGGGATCGGACATTATCACCGCCCATATCGAAGCCGGGCCGCATATTCATCGCACACTTCAATATATCAAAAGCCTGGGTAAAAAGGCCGGCGTATCGCTTAACCCGTCAACACCAGCATCATCAATTTGTCACATCCTCGATATTGTTGATTTGGTATTAGTGATGACGGTCAATCCAGGATTCGGTGGACAGAGTTTTATCGAAGGGCAACTCACCAAAATCAGCGAGATCAGGAAAATGATTGATGAGACCAGTCGGGATATAGATCTCGAAGTCGATGGTGGTATCAATCCTGAAACCGCAAAGCAGGTAGTCTCTGCGGGAGCAGATGTTCTGGTTGCTGGAACTGCTGTTTTCGGTGGCAACGATGACGGCACTTCTTATGAGCAGAAAATTCAACAGCTGCGAAGCCGATGAATAATAGGGTGTGGCTTCGACGCACCCCCTCGTTTATTTTCGCAAGTGGAATTTCAAGACTTTAAAATAGATGATAGGTAATCGTCCCCTCAGATTGCTTGGACACAAAGTCCGCCGAGCGGGTATCCGGCAACTTCTCTACGCCCTCAGCACATTGGTTTTTAAAACCAGCCTGTATAAACGTCTTCTGGAGAAGTCAGTCAGCGAGGCCCCGACGTTTCTGCCGACCGATATCTGGCCCGGCAACGCCAACCGGGGATCCGTATTAGTCGATGGCGACTTCGAATGTCTTGGCACCGTCATTCGAGATGCTGACAAGCCGTGGTTGGCAACCAGCGTGAGTGAAGCCTGGCTCACCAGCGTGTCTGAGTTTGATTGGTTGCGTGATTTGCGCGCTGTCGGAACCGATGCTGCCAGGGCAAGGGCACGGGAGCTCATTACACGGTGGATAGAGACTCACGGAAGCCGCTGGCAAAAAATTTCTTGGCAACCATCAGCGACCGGTGTGCGCCTGGCAAATTGGCTGGGGCAGCGGGAATTTCTGGCGATAGGAGCAGACGCTACTTTCCTAGACCAGTTCGATGCCAGCATTCATCAGCAAAATCTGTATTTGCAGCATGTTTCCGGGTTCATCCCGACTGGCTTTGATCGAATTTTAGCCTTTAAGGGTCTCATCTTGACCGCGGCATCCGCGAAGAATTCACAACTTTTATCCCGATGGGTTAAACAACTTGATCGGGAAATAGACATGCAGATATTGGGTGATGGCGGGCATGTCTCGCGGAGCCCTTCCACTGAACTCGGTTTGCTGCGGCATCTGGTCGATATCCGAACGGCTTTAAAGGATGCCAAGGAGGAAGTGTCACATACTCTCCAAACGGCGATAGACAAGACAGCCCCGATGGTTCGGTTTTTTCGGCATGGTGATGGTGGGTTGGCATTGTTCAATGGCAGCGACGAGGGAGAGGGGTGGCTGACAGACGTCGTCTTGACGAGATCGGAAGCCCGCGGAAAACCGCTCGATACGGCACCACATAGCGGATTTGAACGGCTTTCAGCTAATCGGACACTATTGCTTTTGGATACCGGTAACCCGCCGCCAATGGGGTATGATCAACAGGCGCACGCCGGCACTCTGAGTTTTGAAATGAGCGTCGGCAAGGAACGGGTTATAACGAATTGCGGGGCTCATTTTAGCGCGACCGAGTCATGGCTGGAAGCCCAGCGAACGACTGCAGCGCATTCTACGGTAACGATAGAGAATATGAACTCCTCGGAATTACTACCGCAGGGCGGAATAGGCAGTCGTCCAAATTCGGTATCCGCTGAACGCAGAGAAGCTGATGGCAATATCTGGATAGATACGTCTATGGATGGCTATGGCGGACGCGGAACCGGAATCCATACACGTCGTCTCTACCTTTCAGCGAATGGCGGCGACATACGGGGCGAAGATACCTTGAGCGGCGTTGAGGGCCAAAAATTTGTTGCCCGATTTCACCTGCACCCTTCCGTTCAGGCCTCTCTCGTCCGGCAGGCTAACTCGGTGCTGATGCGAACGCCGAGCGGGTCAGGGTGGCGCTTTAGAGCATCCGGCGGCGTGATATCACTACAGGAAAGCGTTTATTTAGGCCTGCCGGGGCAAGTCAAGCGCACTGAACAGGTAGTAATTTCCGGCGCCACACAAAGTGGCAGCGGCCAGATAAAATGGGCCATTTCCCGGCTAGCCGACGAAAATTAGCTACATGTATTCCGGGCTGCTTGGCAGCTTATAGTTGCCAACGCCCAATATGATCAGGGAGTTCGAGAGATCGCCACATTCCTTTGACGTCAGCGACCAGACCGTTTTTATTGAGTAATGTCTCAAAGCGGGCAACATTAAACTCGACATAGGGCTGGTGCGGAACCGCACCGACGACGCAGTCATAGCCCTTTGCCTCATCAAGCGACGGCATGAGCGTAACGTCAAAAATTGCACCTGCTTCTGCCGAATCTGCAAAAGCGTCATGGACGTCGACCAAAAAGCCCTGGCTCTCAAGTTCACGCACAATATCAATGACCCGCGAATTCCGAAGATCGGGAACGTTTTCCTTAAAGGTGAGTCCGAGAACCAGGATTTTTGCGCCAGTGCCTTTGCCTTTTTGCGCTAGTTCTTTGGCAATACAGTCGGCAACGTACTTGCCCATTCCGTCGTTTATACGCCGGCCCGCCAAGATGATTTCAGGGTGAAGCCCAAGAGCTGTCGCCGAGTGCGCCAGATAAAACGGATCAACACCGATACAATGCCCCCCCACCAGTCCGGGGGAGAAATTAAGGAAGTTCCATTTGGTCTCGGCGGCCTCAAGCACGTCATAGACCGATAGATCCATCTTCTGAAATATTGTCGTTACTTCGTTTATGAAGGCAATATTGATATCCCGCTGGGCGTTTTCGATGACTTTAGCCGCCTCCGCCGTGCGGATATCGCGCGCAACGAAGATACCGCCGGTCGTGAGACGACCATAAATTTCTGAAAGAACCTTGGTCACTTCATCGTTTTGCCCGGCAACGACCTTGGTGATCTTATCAACGGTATGCTCTTTATCGCCTGGGTTGATACGTTCGGGAGAATAGCCAAGGAAAAAATCTTCGCCACAAATTAGCCCCGAGGCGGCCTCGAGTTCAGGGCCGGCAACATCTTCGGTAACACCTGGATAAACGGTGGATTCATATACGACGATGTCCCCGTTTTTGAGAACACTACCAACGAGCTTGCTGGCAACTCGCACGGCTGTGAGGTCGGGCTCATTGTTTTTGTCCACTGGGGTTGGAACCGTAACAATGTATATGTCGGCGTCTCCGACTTCTGAAATCTGATCGGTAAGATGGAGGCTCGACGCACTTAACACATCGGCGTCGATTTCGTTGGTTCGATCATGCCCGGCTCTTAATTCTTCAACCCGCCGAGAATTGATATCCACACCGGTAACCGGATAATGACGTGCCAAATGAACAGCCAACGGTAACCCAACATAACCTAATCCGATGACCGCTATCTTTTTCACTTCAGACATTTACTACTCCGCAACCAGAAAACTCGTCTAATCCGCCTCTCTATCCTCTGTCAATCCGAGACGTATTTCGTACCAAAATACTCTATAGCGTTCACTATAAGAACACCCAAAATTATTAATTGATTCAATATTTTGAGGACATAAGAAATTCCTTTACAAAATATGGATTTAACGCCAATGTGACAATATGATCTACCTGTTGACGTTCATAGTATGAACAATGTATGTTCATGAGATGAACAAGGGGCGATAGAGTGGCGAACTCCGGAAATTCAAATTCGGAAACCAGTACCGAGGCAGAGATCACCCTTGGGTTACTGTCAGTTGTAGAAAAAAATAGCACCCATACGCAAAGATTGATCGCTGGGGAATTAGGTGTCGCTCTCGGCTTGGCGAATACTTATCTAAAACGATGTATCAAAAAGGGCTGGATCAAGGCCAATGAAGCGCCTGCAAATCGATATGCGTATTATCTAACGCCAACGGGCTTTGCGGAAAAGAGCCGTCTAACTGCCGATTATCTCTCTTATTCTTTTAATTTCTTTCGTGGCGCGAGAAACCAGTGCTCCGCTTTGTTCGAAGAGTGTCGGTCTTCTGGCTGGAATCGAATTGCGCTTATCGGTGCCACTGATCTTGCGGAGATCGCAATTTTGTGTGCGCGAGATTTTGAGATCGACTTAATTGGTATTGTCGACCCCAAACTCAGTCAGTCGACATACGCCGGTGTACCGCTCGCAGCGAAACTTAAGGATCTGGGCGCCGTTAGCGCCGTCATCGTGACAGAACTACAAGAAGCACAGCTCGCCTATGACACATTAGTGGCGCTCTTGCCCCGCGAACGCGTTTTGACGCCGCCCCTGTTAAAAGTGTCCCGCGACAAACCTATTTTAGCAGAGTAAGCCAATGCGTTGGTACGTTGTCCAAACTCATGCCCTAGCAGAAAACAAGGCGTTATTCCATTTGAAACGCCAAGGTTTCGATGCCTATTTACCGCGCTACCTGAAATCCAGACGGCATGCTCGTAAAACCGATTGGGTGCCGGCCCCGCTCTTTCCACGCTACATGTTCTTGCGTATGGATACCGCACGCTCGCGCTGGCTGAATATTCGTTCGACAATTGGTGTGTCCAACCTCGTCTGTCATGGCAATATTCCAGCCCCAATTCCCGATAAAATCATCGAAGATATTAGAAAGCGTGAAAGCGAAACCGGTCTAATTGATATTCGACGTGAAGCGCAATTCAACAAAGGGGATGTCATCCAAATTACGGACGGCCCGCTCTCTGAGCGTGTCGGATTGTTTGAATGCGAATCTGACGAAGAACGTGTTTTTATCCTGCTCGATCTGCTTGGGCGGGAAGTGAGAGTGAAAGTGCCCGTCGAAACGATTACTGAATTTCAGTAAGCGCGTTGTCGGCTATATAGTTTGTAGGCCTGGGAGAACCCGTTTCACCCGGACTGCGGTAGCGTGGACAATGACAAACCAAGGAATAAAAACTGATCGCGAGAGACAAGGACCAGGACGTCTATAGAAATATTTCGGGGCGATGTCCGAGATGACGTGCGCGTACGTGAAGCCATTGAAGACTGCAGCTACGTCTTTCACCTATCAAGCCTGATTGCCATACCCTATTCCTACGAGGCACCGCGTGCCTATGTCGATACAAACATCGTGGGGGCTCTCAATGTCTTGCAAGCCTGCAAAGAGTCATCAGACCTGATCGGGATGCTGCATGTCTCGACATCAGAAGTTTATGGCACTGCGCAAACAGCTCCAATTTCAGAAAACCATCCATTGGTTGGTCAATCGCCCTATTCAGCAACCAAGATTGGTGCGGATGCATTGGCGGAATCCTTCCACCGATCCTTTGGCGTGCCAGTGGTAACGGCGCGGCCCTTCAACACCTTTGGGCCAAGGCAAACCGCACGGGCGGTTATCCCGACAATAGCGGTGCAGCTTCTATCAGGGAAGACAGAACTCCATCTTGGCGCGCTCTCACCGATAAGGGATTTTAATTTCGCGACCGACACCGCGGACGGCATGATCGCCTTAGCGACTTGCGCGAAAGCAGAGGGCCAGACCGTCAATATCGGTAGCGGCGAGGAATGGTCGATCGAGCAAACGGCTCAATTGCTCATGGAGATATGCGGTCTTCCCGCTACACACAGAACCGGAAATGTCGCTTCTGCTCTATGGTCGCCCATACGTTAATCAAATCGAATTGCTGCGTGCCATCGCGTTAAGCCTGCCGGCCGATATGGTTCTGGTCGTAAAGGAACATCCTTGGATGGTCGGCAAAAGGTCCCTCTCTGCTTATCGAAAGATGCTTAATATTCCTCGTCTGCGCTTGGCAGCACCGGAGATAACAGTCAGATCCCTAATAGAAAATGCAGCATTGTGTTGTGTTCATACAGGATCTTCCTGGTGGGAAGCAGCGGTCTTAAAAAAACCTGTTCTCGCATTAGGGCCTGTAATGGGAAAACTCCTTCCTGAAGGCACGGTGCGTCGTTGCCACGATTTCACGATGCTGCCAGCAACAATTGCAACATTACTTTCAACGGCTAAACATCAGGAAAAACAACTGGAAGATCTCGTAGCCGCAATAAGCGCGTGTACAATTTCGGTAAATCTCTATACTGAACTACTCGAACGAGCGGCCTATCGCGCGGAAGAAATTGACCGCGATCAAGAACTCGCACGCATGGCAGATTTTATTCTACTGAGAATGAACGAAACCAACCAAAACGCGCCTAAGAATTTAAAAGTTGGGTCCTGGTAATCGTCTTTGACAACGACTATCCACTCGGCAGTAATAATTTGCTAATTCGACTAACAACACAGATATTTCAAACCTGTAATTTATTATAGAGGTTTATATTTTGACTGTTAACCCCGTTCGGCAAGCGGCGACAAATACGACCAGCAGCGGTTCCAAACCGGCGCAGCTCCGTGCGTTGCTGACATCTCCAAATACTGAATTCATCATGGAAGCCCATGATGGGCTGTCGGCTAAAATTGTTGAAGAGGCTGGCTTTAGCGGTATCTGGGCTTCTGGCCTGACAATCTCGGCCGCGCTTGGCGTCCGCGACAATAACGAGGCTTCCTGGACTCAAGTTTTGGAAGTACTGGAATTCATGTCAGATGCTTCCAGCATCCCAATGTTAGTCGATGGCGACACCGGTTATGGAAATTTCAACAATGTGCGCCGCGTCGTCAAAAAACTCTGTCAGCGTGGCATCGCGGGAATTTGCATCGAAGACAAGCTATTCCCCAAAACCAACTCCTTTATAGGCGATAGTCAACCGCTTGCCGATATCGACGAGTTCTGTGGCAAGATCAAGGCCGGAAAAGACAGTCAGGACGACCCTGATTTCAATATTGTTGCCCGTATCGAAGCCCTGATTTCGGGTCGAGGTATGCTTGAAGCTCTAAAGAGGGCCAATGCATATTACGAGGCCGGTGCCGATGCCCTGCTCATTCACTCGAAACAGACAGATGGCGAAGAAATTCTTACATTTGTGAAGGAATGGGGTAATCGCTGCCCGGTTATCATCGTGCCAACGACCTACTATGAAACACCCACTGAAGCGTGGCGCAACGCCGGCGTCTCAATGGTTATATGGGCAAACCACAACTTACGGGCTTCGATCACAGCGATGCGTGAAGTCTCCTCCCGTATCATGCGTGATCAATCATTGATCGGTGTTGAAAATGAGATTGCAACCGTCAAGGATATTTTCAAGATCGCCGGAAATGCCGAGTTAGCGGAAGCAGAAAAGCTTTATCTTCCAGAAAGCGGCGATGTTACGCACGCTATCATTTTAGCCGCATCACGCGGCATAGAACTCGGCGATCTCACAGCAGACAGGCCAAAATGTATGGTCGATGTCCGGGGCCAACCAATTTTAGGTCGTCTTGTAGATACGCTAAATAGCGGCGGCATTCGCGATGTAACCGTCATTCGCGGTTACCGGAAAGAGATGGTCAATCTGCCTGCGATCGAGGCCATCAACAATGACAACTATGACCAAACCGGCGAAGCGGCCACGCTGGCCTGCGCCGAAGAACGGATAGAGGGCGAGATTGTTATTGCCTACGGCGATACTCTGTTCCGCCAGTATGTCCTCGACGTTTTGGCCCGCGCAGACGGTGATGTTGTTTTGGTAGTTGACGCTTTGTGGAAAGAACGAGACCCCGTTCCTAACTCCCGTATACGAGACCTCGTTTCATGTTCCAGTCCATTTGCAACAGATTTTCTTGATGAGGCCCCTATAACGGTTGAGACAATTGGCCCAAACATCGACGAAAAGAATATCGACGGGGAATGGATCGGCCTCGCTCGCTTTGATGAAACTGGATCCGATGCTTTACGACGCCTCATCAGCGATATGCGAAAAGATGGAACTTTGGATTCTGCCACAATGATCGATCTATTCTGCCGACTACAGCAAAACGGCACAGAACTTAGTGTTGTTTATATAACCGGTCACTGGTTGGACGTTGACAATTTAGCTGACCTTGGTGAAGCGGAGACCTTTCTGTAAGCAAAGACAGACGGTCCAAAATCTTTGGTAGACATCTGTCTCAAATAATCTGACCACGGACACTAAATATCCTTTGCCGTTTTTGCGGCCAGTTCCTGATCGCTTCGGATACCCGCCTTTTCTATAACTCTGATGAAGCGGAAGCCGATTTTAAAACACAACTCAAGGCACTCGACATTGAAGATGTTGTAACCTGGGACGGTGTGGTCGTCGGCGACGAAAAGATTAAAGCGTCAAAAGAAGCGCACTTTATGGTCCTGCCAACGCAATATAATAACGACGGCCAGGCCGGCATTTTGGTTGATTCCAGTTCACCTCTACAGATTGTCGATTCTATCGCCGAAGCCGCCCGCGACCCCGAGACTTATAACCGGATTAGCAATGCCGCTATGAAGCACTGCCATGATAGATACAGTAGAGAAAAACATTTGGATGAATTAATCGCTGCCATCAATGCTGAGGAAAAATTTAGTTCTCGGCAAATGCCGCTAGAAAACGCGTAACCATCAACGGATTAAAAAATTGAAAGTTCTAGTCAATGCTCTGTCCGCAAGGCGGGGCGGTATCTTCACTTACACGCAGAACCTTGCGCGTTCTTTTGCTGACCTCCCCATTGATGCAACGATCGTCGGTCCACCGGAACTAGCCCAAGGGCAGAAGACCATTGTCACCAGAGACGTTGGCGAGTTCTCTCCCTTAAAACGGATTTTGTGGGAACAAACAGCGTGGCGCCAATACGTAAAATCTTTTGCCCCCGACATTCTGTTTTCGTCCGCAAATTTCGCTCTATATCATTGTCCGGTGCCACAACTCCTCCTGATGCGTGAAGGAGGACTGTTCAATCCATTTTATTTGAAGAATGTGTTTCCGTTTCTTGGCACCCGAATCAAGGTCCAAACCCGCCTTCGGCGAAATTTTATGTTTCGTTCAATGAGAGCGGCATCGACGATCATGTTTCCATCAGAAACGCTTCGCAATTGGGTCGCGTCGTGGGTGCCTGACATAGCAGATAGATTTGTCGTAAATTCATATGGTATTGATCACAGCCATTTTGAAACCCAAAAAGAGGTCGTCGCACCAAAACAGGATTCCGTGAAACTGTTATATGTTTCTGTTTATTACCCTCACAAAGACCCCACCACGCTATCGGACGCGGTTCTGCAATTACATCAAAGAGGCATTGAAGCACACGCCCGTATAACGATGGCGAGTAACGAATTTCATCCCTGGCCTTCGGGTGTTAGCGATCTTGCCAAACTTCAGTTAGCTGAAAATAATGGACAGGCTGAATTAGGGTCGATCGTCTACAAAGATCTCCCTGGCGTTTATCACAATGCCGATATTTTCGTATTTCCATCGATATCGGAAACGTTCGGTTTTCCGCTGGTTGAAGCAATGGCGGCCAAACTACCTGTTATCGCAGCAGACACCTTAATCAATCAGGAAATCTGCGGGCCGACAGCCCTTTATTACAACCCCTCTGATTCAATATCTTTGGCGAATAGGGTTGAGGAGCTACTAAGCCGCCCTGACCTTTATCGGTGGATGGCAGAGAATGGCGAAAAACGTGTGAAAGAAAAATTCATTTGGCAGGGCCACGCCAACAGGCTGATTTCAATTCTTGAAGACACCGCGATGACGGGAAAGAAGTCTTGAGCGTTGTTGCAAAGGCTTGGGCACACCTCGCCAGATCAATTGAATGCCTTGCTTCCTGACAATCAATTTTCTCTTGTTTGGGCAGAACCCGCTCTTTTCTTAGGCACCCAATGAATACGTTCGGAGAACGGCCACAAATACTATTAATCTTCTGGTTTAGTGTGGTCTGTACCCTGGCGATAAGTGCTTTGACCTGGTCGCTGGAGAATCTGAATGCGACTTTACGATGGGCACTTTTCTGCGGCGCTGTATTGCAACTGATTAAGCTATTTACGTCCGTTGATCGCCACTACATTCTCTCGCCCTTCTTCGTAATTGGTTTTATTACGCTGGCGTTTTATAGCGTTATCCCCTCTCTTTATGGACAGGTGTTCCCCGAACCAATTGCCTATTTTCTTACTAAGGCTCCACGGACCAGCCACGATCATGCAATTACCTATATCGGGAGCCAGGCAGAGATATTAATTCTGCAATTTAGCGCCTTCTGCTTTTTCGCTTTCTCACTCTGCGTGAAATGGAAGTCGTCAGCGAGAGCAGGTCAAACGCAAGGGATAAATGCTTCTGGCGACCCCAACTATCTCTTGGCAGTCTTACACTTCATCGTCTACGCGACGGCCATTCTGTTTATAGTGAGCCAGTGGACAGTCTTGGGACAGGCATTTTTCTCGTCGGGACTGGGGGCAGAATTTCGACACGCATTAGCACCGGTAATGTCATTTTCAACCGCCGCTCTCGCTTACTACTCGGCCAGGAACACAAGTAGCCTCAAGTACTTTGGACTCGTAACATTGTTTGCTGCTCTCGGCGCAATGATCGTTTCTGGTCTAGCAGCAACCGCCGTGTTTATTTTTCTCGTCGCGATTTCTCTATTTTTAATAACGATCAAAATCTCCTTCGGTAAGTTACTTTAGGTTTTTGGCGGGGCCGCTTTGATTATCCCTCTTTCCATTCTGGTGACAATTGTCCCAAGGGGGGGAAGCTCAAACCACCCAAACGGACCATGTCCTTATTGAATTATTTGCAGCGAAATTAACATCCAAACTCGTTCATAGATAGACGACATCAGCACACTGTTTGGACGGTATTTACAAAAAACATCGGTCTGCAGAAAGCACGGACCCGTTCTTTTTTATGACCGCGATTGTGCCTCGCGCCCTCTGGTCAGAGAAGCCTATCTTGTCCCGCGGGTCAGAATATGCAGAAAAATACTGCAACCAGGTCGGCGCTGCAAAACTTCAGCACAGTGAATCGATTACGCTCCTGGGTAAGCCGCTTCTGAATGGCGGCATTCTTGGTATTATCATCGTTCAGCTCTGCATAACCATTTTCTTTTTTATCGCGACGAACTCCTTGGGATCCAGACAACCTGTTCAGATAATTTTCGTCGCGGCTTATTGCCCTGGCTGGCAACATTCGAACAGCATTTTGCAGAGTATTTTGGAAATTTGGTAAAAGTCATCATTATTATGATGCCATTCTTTACCGCATTGACCTACTTTCTGTGGCGTCACAGAAAAACCCCGGCCTAGAATTTCTAAAAACAAATTTTGCTCCAGAGCCGTAATTGAAAATTCTCTTTCTAACAGAAAACTTTCCGCCAGAGACTAACGCGGCGGCAACGCGCGTCTTCGAGCGAGCCTCCTACTGGATTCGCGATGGACATGAAGTGACGGTTATTACCCAGGCGCCAAACTTTCCCTTTGGGAGGCTGTATGAGGGCTACCAAAACAGCTGGCGGCAGATTGAAATAATCGAAGGTATCCGGGTGGTTCGGGTTAAAACCTATATTGCCGCAAATGCGGGCGTCGCCCTTCGGACGCTGGATTTTGTAAGTTACATGTTCACCGCTGTTTGGTTTGGACTGTTTGAACGACGCCCAGACGTTATCGTATCAACGTCACCGCAATTTTTTGCTGCCGTCGGAGGGTGGGTGATCGGTGCCCTGCGCCGCATTCCCTTTGTTTTCGAGCTCGGTGATTTATGGCCAGCGTCAATTGTTGCGGTCGGCGCAATGAAGCCGAGCCTCGCCATGCGGTTGGTCGAAAAACTCGAATTGTTTTTGTACCGCCGCTCCGCCGTTGTCGTGGCTCTTACCAACGCCTTCAAAGAAAACCTTATCCAAAGAGGCATCAATGGCGACAAGATCGCCGTTGTCATTAATGGCGTCGACTTGCCACGCTACGCACCGCAAGAAAGAGATCCTGCCCTTGCGGAGGAGTGGGGGGTAGAGGATAAATTTGTCATTGGCTATGTCGGCACCCACGGCATGGCCCACGGGCTGGAAAATGTTCTGAAAGCCGCCGCGCAACTTGGCCACCGAAAGGAAATAGTATTCCTGTTCGCGGGCCCTGGTGCGGCGCGCGACGGGCTTATTCAAGAGGCCAAAGAGCGCGAGCTTACAAATGTTGTTTTCATTCCACCGCAACCCAAAGATCGCATGCCGGCGATTTGGAGTCTCTGCGACGTCGCTCTGGTCCATTTAAAGAACTCCCCAGTCTTTACCGAAGTAATTCCGTCAAAGATATTTGAAGCGATGGGGATGGGGCTTCCCGTTCTCATAGCTGCCCCGGACGGTGAAGCGACAGCTATCGTTGAAAAGGCTGGCGCTGGGCTGGTGGTGCCGCCAGAAGATGCAAATGCATTGATCGCAGCCACTGAACGATTTCTGGATGACCCTGATTTCAGAATAGACGCGGGCAAGCGGTCCCTTGCAGCGGCCCCGTCTCATAGTCGCGCCTTTCAAGCAAAAGCGATGATGGCCGCGCTCAATGCCGCTGTCTCCGGTGCCGGAGATACAGCCGCCGAGCAGGTCGAAAAAACGGAGCCTACCCTCTGACAAACGTTCTGGTAACAGGTGCGAGCGGCTTCGTCGGGCGCGCATTATGTCCTGCTCTGGAGAGAGCAGGCTATACAGTTATTGGCAGCAGTCGCACCGCTCAAAGTCTTGCCGGTATTTCTGAGGTTCGGCAAATCAGGGATTTGACCGATATGGATTCGGTACGCCCTGCAATGGCGGAAATCGATATCGTCATCCATCTCGCTGCACGCGCTCATATCATGGACGATAAATCTGCCGACCCACTGGAAGCGTACCGGCAGATAAATGTCGACGGCACGAGGACGTTGGCCGAAGCCGCAAGCGCAGCCGGGGTTAAGCGATTTGTTTTCCTGAGTTCGATTAAGGTCAACGGCGAACAGACGTTTGAAAAACCTTATTCCGCAGGTGACATACCCGCTCCGGAAGATGCCTATGGGATTTCCAAAGCAGAGGCGGAGCAATGTCTAAATCATACTGCGGGCCGAAGTGATTTGGAAATCGCGATTATCCGAACCCCCCTGGTTTACGGGCCGGGCGTGCGCGCTAACTTTCTGTCTTTGATGTCGTTAGCCAATAGTAGCCTACCCCTACCTTTTGGTGCCATTACGAATAACCGCCGCAGCCTCATCTATATAGAAAACCTGGTTTCTATCCTTTTAGCGTCAGCGGAGAATTCAGCAGCGAACGGACAGATATTTTTAGTTCGGGACGGCGAGGATCTCTCTACGACTGATCTGCTCCGTCAACTTCGGAGAGCCCTGAACAGGCCAGAAAGATTAATCGCCTTTCCCCCTTCTCTGTTGAGGGCGATGCTAATGGTGCTCGGCAAAGGAAACATAGCCAACCGTCTACTCGGGTCACTTGCGATCAATGACCAGGCAACCAAAGAATTAATGAATTGGACACCACCCTTTTCGGTGTCGGAGGGCTTGAAACATACAGCAGACTGGTATCTCTCTAACAAAGATTCTTGCTAAGACAACGGCTCCGAATGCACCTGATTCGTTACAATCGCTTTGTCGGGAAAAGCCCTGTGGTAAGGTGCGTAAAGTTTCGATATAGGTCTCGGAAACTCTTGCCGGAAACTCATGAGTAAACTGCGTCAAAAAATTGCCTTCGGTCATGATCTGATCATGGCCTTTCTGTCATTGCCCATTGCGATGTTCCTGCGCATGGGCAGAGATATGTTCATTTACGACATAAGCTTTGTCGTCTTTGCCGCCGCTGTATTTGCGACCGTTGCCGGAGCCTGTTTCTGGGTCCTGAATCTCTATGGTGGCATTTGGCGTTACGCATCTCTGAATGACCTCATGGCGATTTTAAAAGCGGTAACCCTGGCGATACTCGTTTTCATACCGTTGATGTTTATGCTCAACAGGCTCGAATGGATTCCCAGATCCACGCCGATGATAAACTGGTTCGTTCTCGCGGCGCTGCTTGGCGCTCCAAGATTTCTCTATCGACAGTTCAAGGATAGACGCGCCAGCAATAAGGTACGAGGACAGGAAACATCGCCTAAAATTCCTGTTCTACTTGTTGGCGCCGCCGATGGTGCCGAAATGTTCATTCGGACAATCGGGCGGAATCCTGCTTCGGCCTACCGAATCGTTGGTATTGTGGGCGAAAACGCGGGACGTGTAGGCCGCAACATTCACGGAGTCCACGTCCTTGGGACAATCGACGATGTTCCCTCAGTGTACAAACAATTGGCGAGCGACGGGAAAACGCCGCAACGCATCATCGTCACCAAAGATGATGTTGAAAAATCATCGATGCAAAAGCTTATCGGCCACGCCGATACATTAGGCGTGTCATTAGCGCGGCTGCCCCGCTTGACCGACTTTCAAAGTGATTTCAACGAAAATACACCTATTCGGCCAATCGCCATCGAGGACGTGTTGGGCAGAGCGCAGAATATTCTCGACAGAGCGAGTATGCAGTCCCTGGTTCAGGGTCGGCGCGTCCTGGTCACTGGGGCCGGTGGTACCATAGGGGGTGAGCTGTCTCGGCAGTTAGCAGCGTTTGGTCCCTCGCATCTTTGTCTTTTGGATGCGTCAGAATACGCGCTTTATTCCATCGATCTGGAAATCAAAGAAAAATATCCCAATCTGGGTCGCAGCGCGATCATCGCAAACGTGCGAGATAAAGATCGCGTCAGCCGTGTCTTCAATGAAGAAGCGCCGGAGCTCGTGTTTCACGCGGCCGCCTTAAAGCATGTTCCTATCGTCGAAGCTCACCCTTCCGAAGCCGTTTTGACCAATATAAACGGCACGCGCAATATTGCGGACCGCTGTTGCGCTTCGGGCGTCAGCGCCATGGTCCTGATATCGACTGACAAGGCGGTCAACCCGACCAATATCATGGGGGCGAGCAAACGTATTGCCGAAACTTACTGTCAGGCACTCGACCTCAAGGAATCCACAAAGACCCGTTTCGTTACGGTTCGCTTTGGCAATGTTTTGGGTTCATCAGGGTCCGTTGTGCCGCTCTTTCAGCGGCAGTTGGCAAGTGGCGGGCCGCTGACAGTCACCCACCCAGACATGAATCGCTATTTCATGACGGTACGCGAAGCCGTAGAGCTTGTCCTTGAAGCCACCGTCCTTGGTGAAAAACAAGATAGTGCGGCCGGTCGGGTTTATGTCCTTGATATGGGAGAGCCCGTAAAGATCGTAGATCTGGCTCGCCAAATGATACTGCTCGCCGGGTTGCAACCAGACGAAGATATCAAAATAGAATTCACCGGCCCACGCCCCGGCGAAAAGCTCTTTGAAGAAATTCTTCACGATTCCGAGCCTCCCAAAGAAACCGATTATGCTGGCATCATGCTCGCCGCACCCCGAACGATTGATCTCGAGACTCTGTCAAATCAAATTGACGAAATCATTGCCGCTGCAGCTGCTGGTGACATCGACGAAATCATTGCGCTCATTCGCGCCTATGTTCCCGAATTCCAGCCCGAAGCAGGCGGCCCCATAAGAGCCGTTGCCTCATAACAAACGACTATAAGAAACAAATGACAGACCAGCCATCAAACCAGATTACCCGCGCCTTAATTTCTGTTTCGGATAAGGAAGGCCTGGAAGCCCTAGGCAAATACTTATCCGAAAACGGTGTTGAAATCCTGTCGACAGGTGGGTCCGCAAAAGCCCTGGCCGATGCAGGTATCCCCGTCAAAGAAGTCGGTGACCATACCGGGTTTCCGGAGATTATGAACGGGCGGGTAAAGACCCTTCATCCAAAGATTCATGGAGGGATACTCGCTCGTCGGAGCGATGCCTGTCATCTGGCCGCAATGGACGAACATGCGATTGCGCCAATTGACATGGTCGTCGTCAATTTATATCACTTTGAAGAAACCGTCGCCGCAGGGGCTGATTTCGAAACTTGCATCGAGAATATAGATATCGGCGGACCGTCTATGGTCCGCTCAGCGGCAAAAAACTATGAGAGCATTACCATCGTCACTGACCCAGCTGATTACGTCGCCGTCATGGAGGCGATGTCCAAGAACAACGGCGCAACGACACCGGAATTGCGCCGGCAACTTGCGGCGAAGGCCTACGCGAAAACCGCTGCCTATGATGCCGCTATCAGCCGCTGGTTTGCTGAACAAACCGGCGATGAATTTCCGGCACGCCATACGTTGTCCGGAACCAGAGCCCAGATCATGCGTTACGGCGAGAACCCACATCAATCTGCTGCCTTCTATCGTACGTCAGACAATCGTCTGGGTGTCGCTACCGCCACGCAATTACAAGGCAAAGAACTGAGCTACAATAATCTCAATGACACCGATGCCGCGTTTGAACTTGTTGCGGAGTTCGGCGACCCCGCCGTTGCGATTATTAAGCATGCCAATCCATGCGGTGTGGCTATTGGCAGCTCGATATCGGATGCCTATGCCCGCGCCTTAAAATGCGATCCGGTTAGCGCCTTCGGCGGCATCATTGCCCTCAATCGAGAGCTGGACGCCGCCGCCGCAGAGCAAATGGCAGAGCTGTTCCTGGAAGTCATTATCGCGCCTCAAATTTCAGAGCGTGCTCAGGAAATTCTCGCGTCTAAAAAGAATCTTCGGGTTCTAGCAACGGGTGGCATGCCTGCCGCGGATGCGCCCGGCAAGACCCTCAAAATGCTGGCGGGCGGCTATCTTCTGCAAAGCCGTGACGCCGCTCATGTGACAGCGGCAGACCTCAAAACTGCCACAAAACGTTCGCCTTCAGATCAAGAGCTATCGGATCTGATCTTTGCCTTTACGGTGTGCAAGCATGTCAAATCGAATGCCATTGTTTATGCCAAGGGTGGTGCCACCGTCGGCATCGGTGCCGGTCAGATGAGTAGGGTAGATTCCTGCCGCATCGCCGCCCAAAAAGCGATGGATGCCGCCGAAGCTGCCGGAGAAAGCGAATCCCTGACGCGAGGGTCCGTCGTCGCCTCTGATGCCTTTTTTCCTTTTGCCGATGGTTTGCTGACAGCTGCGGCCGCCGGTGTAACCGCCGTCATCCAGCCAGGTGGTTCCATCCGCGACGATGAGGTGATCGCCGCCGCTGACGACAACGATCTTGCCATGGTGCTGACCGGCATTCGTCATTTCCGCCATTAGCAGAGTATAATACAGCAATCGCTTCGACTTCGGAGGCCGCTATGACGTATACCCTTGATCAGTTTTGTGCCGATGCCCATGCGGCAATGGCAAAGGATTCCGGAAATGCCGGTCGCGACGCGATACGTGGCCATCTGGAAAAGCTACTCGTCAATCAGGATTTTGTCGCGAAGCATCTGGCCTCACAAGCATCAGGCAAGAGCCTGCTTTATCACGACAAAGAGTTTGATTTCTATGTCATGGCGCACGGTACAGATGCGGGAAATCGCAAAGGCAAGCCTCATGATCACGGCGCTTCATGGGCGGTCTATGGGCAAGCGACCGGCCTCACCAATATGACGGTTTGGAATCGCACTGATGATGGCAGCGAGGAGGGCCATGCGGCGCTAAAAGAAGACAATACCTTCCCCCTAAAGCCCGGAAAGGCCGCTCTGTTCGATACTGGTGTAATCCATTCTACAGCACACCCAGAACCGGCGCGCTGGGTGCGCGTGACAGGGACGGACCTCGATACCATCGAACGCTACGCCTATGACCCTGATCGTCAGGTCATGAAGCGCATGACGCCCGTTATGTAGGGTCTGTAAACGCCATGGTTTACACCTTGGATGAGTTTGCCGCCGACTGTCGAACCGCCCTTTCTGAGGATGAAGGCCCCGTAGGTCGTCAAAGAGTTCGCGATCACCTTTGTCGGCTTCTCATGGAAGATGCTTTTATCGACGCCCATTGCGGCCCCGACGTCGAGCCAGGGACCTCTCTACTCTATGAAGACGATGAACTGGGTTTTCAGATTGTCGCCCACATCATGGGTAATGCCTATGACGGCGGGCCGCATGATCATGGCGCGTCCTGGGCAATTTATGGTCAGGCGGTCGGCTATACCGATATGACAGAGTGGAGACGCCTGGATAACGGTTCAGAAGAAGGTGTCGCCAAAATTGAGAAGGCGAGTGAATATCGTCTGGAACGGGGCGACGCCGGCATCTTTGACGATTTCAAAATCCATTCCATCAGCTATCCCTCTGGCGCCCGTTTCATTCGGGTCACCGGCGTGGATTTGTCGACCATCGCCCGCGCGCGCTTCGACGCGGAAAAAAATTCGATCTAGGTCAGCAAACGAGAGAACTTTACAGGCGCGGCCTGATAGACGTTTGGTTAGCTGATATGGTCTTGATGGTTTTCGAGATACCAGTCGGCAATTTCCTCTCGGGTCGGAAACCAGACCCCTTCAAACCCCTTCACATAATCCAGAAAATCGCCTAATGCGCGAATGCGGTAGGGCTGCCCGATTACATGCGGGTGCAGTCCAAAGTTCATGATCCGCATGCTGGTTTCCCCCTCTTCATAAAGAACGTCAAACTGCTCCTTTAACGCGGCCAATCCCTGGTCCAGCGTCATGCCACCGCGTGCGAACATGTTGAAATCATTGACATCATTCGAATAGGGTACACAAACCATCGGCCCATGGTCGGTGCGGATCAAATATGGCTGATCATCATTGAGGAAATCACAAAAGAACGTCAGCCCGGCTTCTTTCAGGAGATCAACCGTATCAGCAGTTGGCCGCAATGAAGACGACAGCCAGCCTTTTGCCGGACGACCCACCACATCCTCATAAACCTGCAGCGTTCGGTTAATTACCTCGCGCTCTTTCTCCGGTTCATGCGCATAAAACGTTAAAATGTCGTTCTGTGCCCAGTTATGGGGCACCAATTCCCATCCTCGTTCGTTGACTGCGTCGATAATGCGCGGCCGTTCCAGCGCCATTTTTGCATTCATTGTGCAGGAGGCAGGGATACCTGCTTTGTCAAAGCGATCCAGCATCCGCCAAACGCCGACGCGCTGGCCATATTCACGCCATGTCCAGTTGACATAATCGGGGACATTCCCTGGCACTGGAAAAGGAATACTTGCCGGACCACCAGCATAAAGCGGCTCCGTTTGATCGCGGGTTTGTTCCCAGTATTCAAGGTTGATTGTTATGATGAGCGCAAGACGATGACCGCCCGGCCATTTAAGGGGTTTGCGATCGGGTAGAGCGACAAAATCATAATTCATAGACGGGCCCTTTTTCTTAAATTGCGCCTGCCTAGAGTACGACAAAAAACGCCGCCGGCAATGCCGACGGCGTTTCTATTTGTGAATTAAAGGGCTTATCCAGCAACGAGCGCACCAAGCTGCCGATTAACGACACTCAGCTTCGCCAAATTGACCGATGGCCCCGCCTTGATTTCAGTGATCATATTGGTCACCCGCTTTACCGCATGATTATTTGCTTCGGCCCAGGATTCGATGATTGCAGGAGCAAGGTTTGCTCCACCAGAGACGTCCATCACGCGCGTAACAAGGCGTGTCTGTGTTGCATAGAGATCATCGACAATGCCGGTTGTCGCGCTTTTCTCCCATTGATCACCACGAACAATTTTCAGAGCCGCCGTCCGCAACCAGTCAAATCCGAATCGATCACCGATCCCGTAATACACCTTGGCAACGGCCTCAGGTTCAAAATGACCGCCGACAGAAATACGGACGATATCGCACGCTGGCGCCAACGCATCCAGATTGGCAATTCTCTGTGCCAGTTCTTTCGGTGCCTGACGCGCAATATACTGGTTCGCCTTCGCATCACGTGCTTTCTTGAGGGTCGGTGACAGGATTGAATCCAGCCCTTTATCTAGCTGTGCTACAGCAGGTTTAAAGCCGCCGACCACACTGCCAATTTTACCTCCTCGAGATTCGTGGCGCGTGAACCAGATCGTCCCACGCGTGATTAGATCAAGAATCTCAAGCTGCATCTCGGTCTGTACGTCAGCAGGAACGGAGTTATCAAGAGCTTCAACACCACTCCACAATTCGGCGAGGCCAAAGACCTGACGACAGGTCAGATAGGCCCGGGCAATTACAGCCGGTGACTCACCGGTTAGTTCTGCAATCGTATTGATAAAGCTTGGTCCCGTTCGATTGACGACTGTATTCGCTACATAGGTAGCGATAATTTCGCGTCGCAATCGATGCTTGCCGACCAAATTCGGGAACCGTTTCTGAATGAGTTTTGGGAAATACAGACCCAGCGTGTTTTCCAGATATGGGTCATCTGGGAGAGAGCTTTCCATCACGCCATTAAATAACGTAATCTTGGCGTAGGCCAGTAAGACCGAAAGTTCGGGTCGCGTCAGACCCGCCCCCGCCGAAAGGCGGGTCTCCAAATCCTCGTCAAAAGGCAGGAATTCCACTTCGCGATCAAGATCGCCAGTACGCTCCAGCGCATGCATAAACCTTAGATGTTCATCGGCCAGCGCGAGGCTTTGATGTTCGGCATTGGTCAGTGCCATGCTCTGGCGATAATTATCCATCAATACCAGGTCTGAAACGTCGTCCGTCATATCGGCCAAAACTTTATTGCGCTGAGCATAGGTAAGCTTGCCCGAGCGCGTTGCCATACCGAGGAGAATCTTGATGTTCACCTCATGATCGGAACAGCCAACCCCGGCAGAATTATCGATAAAGTCTGTATTGATACGACCGCCGGATTTCGAATATTCGATCCGGCCAAGCTGTGTTACGCCAAGATTTGCACCTTCACCAATAATCTTGGCGCGTACCTGATCCCCATTGATGCGAAGAGAATCGTTAGCCCGGTCACCGACCTCGATGTTGTTTTCATCACGAGACTTAATGTAACTCCCAATCCCGCCAAACCACAGCAGATCCACTTTTGCCGTCAACATGGCCTGGATCAGCTCATTTGGAGTCACCGTATCTCTGGCCGGAAGACCAAAAGCTTTTCGCATTTGCGGTGTCACCTTGATCGATTTTGCTGACCGTTCAAAGATGCCACCCCCCGCTGAGATGAGCTTGGTGTTATAATCTGTCCACGACGACTGCCCTCTATCAAACAACCGTTTCCGCTCTTTAAAACTTTTTGCCGGATCTGGATCCGGATCCACCAGAATATGGAGATGATTGAAGGCGCCCACCAGTTTGGTGAAGGGCGAATAGATCATGCCATTGCCAAATACATCGCCAGACATATCGCCGACGCCCACACTGGAGAAAGGCGTCGTCATGACATCGATACCTATCTCGCGGAAATGCCGTTTGACAGATTCCCAGGCACCGCGGGCGGTAATACCTATGGCCTTATGGTCGTAACCGACCGAACCGCCTGATGCGAAGGCATCATCGAGCCAAAAGCCATATTCCTGCGATACAGCATTCGCGATATCAGAGAATGTCGCGGTGCCCTTGTCCGCCGCAACGACGAGATAGGGATCGTCTCCATCACGCCGCACAACGTCTTTCGGCGGCACAACCTTATCGCTTTTCAGATTATCAGTGATATCGAGAAGCCCGCGCATAAAGGTCTTGTAACAGGCTATTCCTTCTTCCAGGAACGCCTCACGACCACCGGTTTCCGGCGGCTGTTTGACGATAAACCCGCCTTTCGCCCCAACCGGAACAATAACAGCATTTTTGGTCATTTGAGATTTCATCAGACCGAGAATTTCGGTACGGAAATCTTCTTTTCGATCCGACCAACGAATGCCGCCGCGCGCTACCTTGCCGCCGCGCAAGTGAACCGCATCAACTCGAGGCGAATGAACAAAAACTTCAATCGCGGGCCGCGGCAATGGCAGGTCATCAACCTTGGAACTATCAATTTTAAATGACACGTAGGGCTTCGGCGTACCACCCTCAGCCGGCTGATAGAAATTCGTCCGAAGGGTCGACTGAATAATATTGACGTAGCGCCAAAGAATTTTGGCTTCATCGAGTGAGACGACATTATCTAAGGCGGTTGCAAGTTTTTCTTCTACCGTTTTAATCTGTTTAGCTGAATTGGACACTTTCTCTGGATCAAATCGGCATTCAAACAGCTCGACAATCAAGGTGGTTATATCAAAATGCTTGGCTAGGGTGTCTTCCAGATAAGACTGACTAAAGGGGATCGCCGCCTGAAGCAGATATTTACAATAGCCACGCAAGACAACGATCTGGCGCCACTCAAGACCAGCGCTAAGAACCAGCTTGTTGAAACCATCATCTTCCATCTGGTTACTCCAGACGTGATGGAGCGCGTCCTCAAATAGCGTTTTGACTTTGTCGATATCGACCGCTGCGCCGGAACGCATAACCAACCCAAAGTCATGTAACCAGACAATCTGGTCAGAGCCTTCTAGGGTTAAGTCGTGCGGAACCTCATCAATAACCCGAAGCCCCATATTTTCAAGAACCGGCAGAACATCAGAGAGCGCCAGTGGTGTATCGCTGTGAAACAGTTTGAATCTGACTTCGTGGTCTTTGGCCCCTACAGGACGATACAGATCGAGAACAGCTGCACCATTCGTGAGCGTTTTTTCAGCATGGGCCACGTCTGCAATAGCAGCCTCTGGATCAAAATCCTCCCGATAAGCAACAGGGAAAGCATTATGATAAATGCCGTGCAAGCGGGTCCCCTCATTTTCACCATGTTCAGCAATCAACGCACTTGCAAGTCCATCGGACCAGTCGCGTGCAGCTTCCGCCAAACGTTCTTCGATTTTCTGGTCGGTTTGTGGCGGCATAGCGCCGGGTGTTGTTTTGACGATGAACTGAATACGGGCCAATGCTGAATCCGTAACCTGCGTATAATGGGCCATCACCGGTCCACCAAAACCGTCTTCCAGAATTTCCTGCAGCTTTTGTCGTATGGCCGTGTTGTAACGATCACGCGGGACAAAAACCAAACAGGAAAGGTGCCGACCAAAGGGATCTCGATGGACAAAGAGTGCTACGCGTTGGCGTTCGCTGAGACGCAGAATGCCAAGTGCCGTCACCAGCAAGTCGTCAACATCCACCTGCAACAGCTCATCACGGGGCAGTGATTGCAGGGTATGCATCAAAGCCTTTCCGTCATGGCTCGATGACTCAAATCCCGCACTTTCAATAATCGTGTCGATCTTGCCGCGCAGGACAGGGATTTCATTGACGTTATGATTATATAGATCGGAGGTAAACAGCCCAACAAACAGCCGTTCGCCAATCACATTGCCTTGCCGGTCAAACATCTTGATACCGATGGTATCGAGATGCACCGGTCGGTGTACGGTCGAGCGCGTATTCGCTTTGCTTACCATCAAGGCTGTTGGTTTTTTAAGAAAGTCGGCAATGTCGTGCGGTAATTCAGAACCGTTGGAAAGCCCTTCAAAAATTTTAGTCTTTCGCGACCGGAGAATACCGAGACCACTCTTTGGATAGGTTTTGAAGCCGGCTTTTTTTCCCTTCGACGTAATGCCGTATTCACGATAGCCAAGAAAGGTGAAGTGATTGTCATCAATCCAGCGGAGAAAGGATTTTGTTTCCTCAATTTCTGCCCGCGAAAGAGGCACTTCTTCAGGCTGCAGATCGGCAATCGCCTCTGCCACCTTCACCCGCATTGTCCGCCAATCCTCGACGGCGCAGCGAACATCGGCCAAAACAAGCTCCAGCTGTTTCGAGATCGACCGCAGCTTATCGGCACCGACATGTTCATTAATCTCAATATGAATCACTGATTCCGTGCTTGCGTTCCCGGATGCTTTTTCGTTTGGGCAAATTTTTTGAAGCGCACCAGATTTATCACGTTTAACCCGGATGACCGGATGAACGACAACATGAATAGTTGCGCCGAGCTGGTTAAGGGCAGCCGTAACGGAATCGACCAAAAACGCCATATCATCATTGACGATCTGAACAACGGTGTGATCGGTGTTCCACTCGTCAGCTGACTTGCTCGGGTTGAACACCCTTATGGATGGTTTTCGCGCTTTGCGCTTCTGCAGCAGCTCCCAGGCCGACAGGGCCGACGCCATTAAATCATCGGGTGCGGCACGCAACACATCTTCCGGCGCCGTATTTTCATAGAAAGCCGAAACAAAGGCACCAACATCTGCCTTCGCTGACTTTTTTGCTTTACGCTGGGCGGCGGTAGCGATTTTACGGATAACGTTTGTCTTTGCGTCTTCACTGCGTTGAAGCATGAGTCCGGCCTTTCGTTTTCGTATGGCGGTCAAAATTCTTCCCCTAAGTGAGACAGGTTTTAACAAATCATAGATGAAATCATGGTTAACAAGTTTCAACCAATTGTTTTATCAAAAATTAAAAAAGAGGCCGACCATGGCTGAGGGCACATTTATTTCTGACCCGCAAAATAATCCCTTCTTTGATCGTTTGCCTGCTCCTGTTTCCAATCAACTCTCGACGGACCAAAAAAACGCCATCGCTGCCGCTTTACCTGGATACGGCCGCACGAAACCACCGGTAAATATTCGGCTAAGCGTTCCAGTGCTTCGATGGCGTTTCTATTTTGCGATCAATAGTGGCAAAGAGCGCCGCAGCAAGCCGCGTCTAGCGGCTGACCGGCGACATAACCCGCTGGCCACCAGGGGCAACACTCTGTTTGTTCTGATGGGGGCGACCACGCTATCTTTAATTTCCCTCGGGGGCGTTCTGGTCTTTACATCGATATTGCAGGTTTAACGACGGCCGCGAAAAATTCGGCTTGGCTTTCAAGCCAACGAGATAGCTGGTAAACAGGCACTGGCCCTTTGTAGTTGAGCGCATCATGCCGCGGCTTTCCAGCCTACCCATAAATCAGATCCTATTAGCCACCCTTTGGGGGTTCGCCGTCATTCGTCTGCTTTGGAACCACCCTGCTTTACAATTTACCAGCGGGATCGTGCTTGCCCTCTACGTCATTGTGGTCAGCCGACAGATTCGCCGCCGAATGCAGATTTTGATCTTTTGTCTTTTCCTGACCGCAGCCGTGTTATCAACGATTTTCGACGGGTGGACGGCGCTGTGGCAGGGCATGGAACATTCTGTAATCTTTGCGGCTTTCTTTGGCACCGTCATTTTGCTGCGCGCCACCGCAGACCAACGACCCGAAATCAGTCAAGCGCGACAGCTGGTCGAAAAACTTGGCGCGCAGGAACGCAATAGCGGCCTCATGGCTGGCAGCCAGTTTCTGGGCAGCGTCCTGAATGTCGGCGTGATGTCAATATTTGCGCCCATCATTGGCCGCGACAATAGCGACGATATTCGAGAAGCCGCCGCTGAGGCCTGCCAGCGAGGCATGTGCTTATGCTGTTTATGGTCTCCGTTCTGGCTGGCGATGGCGCTTTGTTACGAACATTTACCGAGCGTCGCGCTGTGGCAGATTATGACTCTGGGACTCGGATTTGTGTTGGTCGGGTTTTTAATCGCCCATCTGCTTTATACGCGGGCAGTTGGATTCGCCGGTTCTCTTCGTGCTGTTGCGGCGCTGGTGCCGGTATTACCCCCGGTGACCGCAGCCGCTTCTGTCGTCCTGCTGCTTAACGCCACGACAAGCCTGTCGACATTGCAATGTCTGGTCACCGGCATACCGCTCTTGTGTCTGACAGGCCTCGCTGTTCAGGGGCGGCATCAGTTAGTGTCAGCAATTCGCCAGTCCGGTAAAGGCATCGGCACCGTTCACGGTGAAGTCGTTCTCCTCACCGCGGCGATCCTGCTTGGTAAGGCGCTCATCCTGGCGATTGAAACAACTGGCTTTGATGAAACGATCGCAGCATTGCAGCTTCCCGACTGGGGCGTCATCACCGCCATCATCGGCACCATAACCATTCTTGCCTTCGCCGGCGTCCACCAAATCGTGACCGCGACATTGGTGCTTGTTCTCTTTGGATCAATCGAGACCGGTGTATCGCAACTCATCATTATGGAAGCCACCCTGATTGGCTGGGCCTTCTCATCAATGACGGGCCTGTCTGCCGTATCTGTCGCCGTTGCCAGCAATATGTTTGCGGTTTCGCTGGAGGGGCTCGCGTACGGACCGAACCTGCGTTTCGTCGCAGCCTTTGGAGTCATTTCAATTCTGGGCCTGACGGCGCTAAATCGACTATTGATGTAACCATCAGACATAAAGAAGGCGGCCATTTAGGCCGCCTAAGTTTGGGGAAGAGAATGAGCGCAGCAACTAAGCGCAAATTCCACCCCAAACGATGCAAAAAGCGTGCCAACCACACGATTATATTGATTTCAGGGACTTAGCGGCCCCATACGAGGCCGTATGGGGCAAAATGTAACAATATTTACCCGAATATATGGGGAAAATGACGCAAAAGGTGACGCTAACTACGGAATTTTTATATCAATCAGGCCCGTTCCGTCAGCGCCTTATCAAATGCCTCGAGCTGCGCTTTCACCAGCTCATAGACTTTGTCCGCCGGCTGGCCGGTAAATAGTTCGATGGCATCATCCGCGTTCGTCACACTGTGGATATGAAACTTGCCCGCTGCGACGGCATCGGAAATTTCCGGCATCAGAACAACATTGCGTTCATTAGCAACCGGAATGATTACACCCTGTGATCCGGTGAGCGCACCCTGACTTAGACAGGTTTTGAAGAATCCGGCGATCTTCTGATTGGCGCCACCAATCGCCTGGGCGTCGCCCCGCTGGTTTACCGACCCCGTGATAGCAAGATCCTGGCGTAGCGGAACACCCGACAGATCGGAGAGGATTGCCATAAGTTCAGCGAGCGATGCACTATCGCCCTCAACACCTCCATAGCTTTGTTCAAACGTCACGGAACAGTTGAACGATAAAGGGAAACTTCGGGCAAACATGCCCGCGATAAAGCCCTGCAACACCATGACACCCTTTTGCTGGATGGGGCCGCCGAGCGCGACATCACGCTCAATATTCACCACGCCGTGGCGCCCGACCGAAGCGCGCGCCGTGACACGGCTCGGCATGCCAAAGCTGGTGTCACCCATATAGCGAACCGTCAGGGCATTTACCTGTCCGACCGCTGTACCGGTTGTCGCAATCAACACCGTTTCTTCAGCTATCGACTCGAGCATCCGGCTCGGTATCCGCGACACCCGATTTTGGTGGTTCGCCAGCGCTTGAATGACATCGTCCCGCGTGATCTTTGCGCTCTTTCCACCAGACGCCTGATGCGCTTCAACAATCACATCGTCGATGCGTTCAAATTGCGATGACAGCCGCCGTCGGTTTGACGCCCAGCGAGACGCAAGCCCGAGAAGCACACCGATAGCATCATTATCAATGCCCTTTGCACCAGTCTTTATCGCAAACTCCCGAATTAACGCGGAATACTCTCGGATGTTCTCCTCGTTTGTCTCCATATCCGCATCGATGTCCGCCTTGATCTTGAAATAGGTCCGAAACTCAGGATCAGAAGCGAAAAACGTATAATACCAGTTTGGCGCCGCAATCATCACAACCTTCAAGGAAAGGGGGACAGCCGCCGGACGAACGGCTCCGGCCACCGACAAGCTGTTGGCTCGGTGCGGTTCCTCAATTCTGATCTCACCATCGCGGAGGGCCGCTTTCAGATATCCCCATACGGTCGGGTCTTCTGCAATCGTGTCTGCCCGCAAGACCAGCACACCGCCATTTGCCCGATGCAGGGCACCGGACTGAATCATGGTGAAATCCGTTGCGTAACCCTGATTACTTTGATGGTACTGCAAATGCCCGAATAGATTCTGATAGGTCGGATTCGGTTCAACGATGACGGGAGCGCCAGTTGTTGAGCGGTTGTCAGATAAAAGATTGACGGCATAGCGTGTGTCAGGCCGCAATTCAGCTGGAATCTCTGATGGTTTTTCGGCAAGAAAAGCCCGGTAGTTCTCGATGATGTCAGCGCGCAGTTCAACCAACCAGCCAGCCAGCCCCGGATAGCTGCCAAACTGTTTGGCGAGCTTATCCAGAATGGGGGCGCATACCTGGTCAAGCATGTCCCGGGCCATCACATCGATTGCCTGTTGTAATGCCGCCTGGTTCTCTGCCGCCTTTGCCATTATGCCGGTCAATGCCTGGGCAAGCTCGGGACCATATTGTTGGGCGGCCTGTTGCTGTTCAGCAGACATTTCAGAGGGCGGGATAGGTTTTCCATCACCATCGATTGGCGCAATCGACATCCCTTCTTCAGTTTGAATAATATCAAATCCACGAGACTGCGCGGTCTTGCGCAGCGCGTCGACCTCACTTTGAATATCCGACGTACGACCGGCAGCGGCTTCCTGCACCTGCTGTTTCATTTCGTCGCCGCCAAAAGCGTCGCGCATCGCGGCGGTATGCTGGTCTATTGTGGCGGCAAGCGCTTTGGAGAATTCATAGCCAATACCGGCAGGTAAAGAATAAGGCTTTGGCTCAGCAGTGCGCTGAAAGTTATTCAGATAAACCCAATCAGACGCCGTCTTCATGGTCTTCGCAGAAGATTTAATGAACTCAACTGTAGAACTCAATCGCCCGCTGCGCGCTTCCCCCAAAACAAAAATATTAAAATGTGGATCGTCGATCCCGAGACCAAATTCCAGCGCATCCCGTGCCCGTTGGTGACTCGAAAACGAAAATATATCGCCATCTTTTCCAGCGTCCACTTTGAAGGATGGGAAGCCAATATCTTCGGCTGCTAAATTCTTGATCGTCATTTACATACTCTCCTGCCTGGAACGGCATACTCACCCTTGCTCGCGATGAAATCCAGCGTCATGGTAGTTGATCATAAATTTCGGCCCGCCGGTATTGTTGGTGCGCTTGGAGAAAAGAAAAATGAAGTTTGGTTTATTTGGTGGAGCCACCGCGACGGCCGCGGCGTCACAGGCAGATTCAGAAAGACTGCTGCTTGATCAAACTGAGGATAGCCATTCCTATGGCGCGTTTATCGATGCCATCGTCGAAGCCGAAGCCCTCGGCTATCACAGTATCTTTTTGGTCGAACATCATTTCACCGGCGAAGCGCAGGTTTCTGCGTCGATGAACCTGCTGACCTATCTGGCAGCAAAGACCTTAACAATCCGGCTTGGCACCGGCGTCATCGTTATCCCCTGGCACAATCCGGTTCTGCTCGCAGAGCAGGCCGCCACCGTCGATGTTCTTTCCAATGGCCGTTTTGATTTTGGTGTCGGGAAAGGATATCGACCGCGCGAATTCGAAGGGTTTTGTATTCCAATCAAGGAATCGTTGGAGCGGTTCGAGGAATCGATGGATTTGATCAAAAAATCCCTGTCGTCAAACGAGCGGTTTTCCTTTCACAGTGACCGTTGGAATTTCGAAGATATTGTCGTCGAGCCTCCGCCGGTTCAGAAACCTCACCCACCCTTGTGGCTTGCAGCGGGACGACGTGACTCGCTGCGCTATGCCGCGGACGGAGGCTATTCACTGCTGCTCGATCAGTTCGCCACCTTTGACGTTACGCTCGAGCGGTTTGCAATTTACAGAGATGCGGTTGAGGCTTCCGGTAAATCATTTGACCCGATGAATGTCGCTGTTGCCCGCGGTATGCACATCATCTGCAATGAGAAAGAACGCGAAATCGCAATTGATCGGCGTATGGCAGCGCTCGACCACATGAACCAGATGGCAAAATCAAGCGATGCCAGCTACAAAACCAGCATGACCTCCGATCCCGATCTGCGAAAAGCAGCCGAGCAGGGAACCCTGATCGGTACGCCCGAGGAAATTATCGATCACCTGGAAAAGCTGCGCGACGGCGGGGTTGAATATATCTTACTGGCCGGCGTCCAGATGAGCCCACCGCAGATGCGTGCTTTTGCTGATGAAGTCATGCCCGCGTTTGCGTAGCGATCACTGCGGACACAAAAACCCGGCGGCGCGAGCCATTAAAACAGTCTTTACAGGAAAATGGAGCGGGCGATGAGATTCGAACTCACGACATCAACCTTGGCAAGGTTGCGCTCTACCC
>Ga0055584_100000561_pt1 | contig 35396 bp, 27 predicted proteins | sample OSDHelmetaG_FD_58716 | JGI IMG/M metagenome (GOLD analysis project Ga0055584, IMG submission 58716) | Pelagic marine sediment microbial communities from the LTER site Helgoland, North Sea, for post-phytoplankton bloom and carbon turnover... | ecosystem: Environmental > Aquatic > Marine >...
CCACTGACAATGGAAGCGCTTTCAGTCTGCTCCACGGTCGTGCGGCGGACGCGCTGTGCCAATGCTCGACCATCCGTGCCTAAAGCGCCCTGACCGAGCTCTAGCCCCCGGATTGCGGCACTGGCCCGGTCAGGCGCACCCGCAGCGCGAGCAAACGCATGGTTGACGTAGACAATCGAGAGGTCTGGCGCACGCAGCCACATTGGATGTGATCCATGGTCCATCATTGCCTGAAAGCGCATCCGATCCTGGCGAAATATGTTCGACGAAGGGGCCGGTGCTTGCGGCAGGTCTGGTGGCAGATTTTCTCCATTGCGAAGGGTATTCGCCCACCCCCTGGGCCGCCGGCGCAACCACCAAACGGCAATAACCCCAGATGCGGCAATGGCAACCGACCAGATCACGGCAAGAGTTGCCCATTCGCCCAGAAGCGGATTCACCGATTGCAACCCTCACACTAACAACTATAAGGCGCAAAAATTAGATCACATTCGCTTACATGGCAATAACGCTGGGCTGCTATCGCAACGCCGGATCAATATCTGCTCTAAACGCAAACAACCCCGAGAGCACGGATTGGCTCCCGGGGTTGCGATAGCACCGATATGGCACCCGATCAGATCAACCCAGCCCAAGTGGGCCAGGATAAACTCTAGTAGCGATACGGTTCCGGCTTGAACGGGCCCTGCTGGCTGATACCCAGGTAGGACGCCTGATCTACCGAAAGGGTCGTCAGTTTCACTCCCAGCTTGCCCAGATGCAGTGCTGCGACTTTCTCATCCAGGTGCTTCGGAAGCACATAGACCTGATTGTCATAGTTGGCGTGGTTGTTCCACAGCTCCATCTGCGCCAACACTTGGTTGGTGAAGCTGGCGGACATGACGAAACTCGGATGGCCAGTGGCGCAACCCAAGTTCACCAAACGGCCTTCGGCCAGCAAAATGATGCGCTTGCCGTCGGGGAATTCGATCTCATCGACCTGCGGCTTCACGTTATGCCACTTGTAGTTGCGCAGCGCCGCCACCTGAATTTCGGTGTCAAAGTGACCGATATTGCAGACAATCGCCCGGTCCTTCATCGCACGCATGTGGTCGGCGGTGATGATGTCTTTGTTGCCAGTCGCGGTGACAAAGATGTCGGCGGTTGCGACCACATCCTCAACCGTCTTAACTTCATAGCCCGCCATGGCCGCCTGCAGTGCGCAGATCGGGTCAATTTCGGTCACGACCACACGAGCACCCTGGCTGCGCAGGCTTTCAGCGGAGCCCTTGCCAACATCGCCATAACCGCAAACGACGGCAACCTTGCCAGCCATCATCACGTCGGTGGCGCGCTTGATGCCATCGACCAGGCTCTCGCGGCAGCCATAGAGGTTGTCGAACTTGGATTTGGTCACCGAGTCATTAACGTTGATCGCCGGCACCATCAGCTTGCCGTCGCGCGCCATTTCATAGAGACGGTGGACGCCAGTGGTGGTTTCCTCAGATACGCCGCGAATTTTGGCCATCATCTCAGGATATTTCTCGTGCATGATCAGGGTGAGGTCACCGCCATCATCCAAGATCATGTTCGGCTTCCAGCCGTTTGGACCGGTGATGGTCTGCTCGATGCACCACTCGTACTCTTCATCCGTCTCGCCCTTCCAGGCAAAGACTGGAATACCAGAAGCCGCCATTGCAGCGGCGGCCTGATCCTGAGTCGAGAAGATGTTACAGGAGGACCAGCGGACCTCAGCACCCAACGCTGTCAGCGTCTCGATCAGTACGGCGGTCTGAATGGTCATGTGCAGGCAGCCGACAACGCGGGCGCCCTTCAGGGGCTGAGCTGCACCGAACTCCGAACGCAGCGCCATCAGGCCCGGCATCTCGGTCTCAGCGATGGCGATCTCTTTACGGCCCCAATCAGCCAAGCTAATGTCGGCAATTTTGTAATCGGTCATGATGGCAACGCATCCCTTTTTTCAAGCAGAAGCGGCTCGGGACGAACCCAAGCCGCATAAAGATATCTTTATATAGATTGACGACCATGCGCCGTACAGTCGGCGCATGGTCGCGGTTAGTAGGCGGTCAGCCAGAGATATTGTTGATCATCATCTCGGGCAGGAACAACACGATGCCTGGGAAAGCGATCAAAAAGCCGACAGTGATCAAGTCTGCAACGACGAACGGCCAAATGCCCTTGAACACATCTGATAGCGGGATATCTGGCCTGACGCCGTTGACGACAAAGCAGTTGAGCCCAATCGGCGGCGTTACCAATCCAACCTCCACCATCTTGACGACGATGATGCCGAACCAGACCGGATCATAACCCAGCGCGATAATCGCCGGATGCACAACAGGCAGCGTCAGCAGCAGCATGCCAATGCCATCCATAAACATGCCAAGGATGATGTAGACACCCAAGATCATCAGCAGGATGTAGATCGGCTCTACCGGCAGGTGAACGATCCAGTCGGCAAAGGCAGTGGTTAGGCCGGTAAAGCCCAAGAACCGTACGTAGATCAGCACGCCCCAGATGATCGTGAAGATCATCACGGTCAGCTTGCCCGTCTCCATCATCGATTCGATGAAGTCGCTCTTGGTCATGCCCTCGCCAAAGATGGCGCGGCGGCCAATGGCCATGAAGAAAATCAGCGCTGCACCAACAGCACCGGTCTCCGTCGGTGTCATCCAGCCGGTGTAGATACCGCCCAGAATGATGGCGATGACGGCGATAATCGGCGCCATGCCGGGGATGGAGTTAAACCGCTCCGCCCAGGTCAGGCCGGTAACCGCACGCCCCAAAGACGGGTTGATTTTGCAGCGCAGGATGACGATCAGGGCATAAACCACGGCTGAAACAGCGCCTGGAATAAATCCTGCCATCAGCAGCGCGCCGACGCTTTCTTCAACGATCAGCGCGTAAACCACGAGAATGGCGCTAGGCGGGATCAGTGAGGCAAGCGTGCCGCCTGCCGCCACCACGCCAGCAGCGAGCCTGCGGTCATAGCCGTACTGCAGCATCTCCGGGATGGCGACGCGGCTGAACACGGCAGCAGTTGCGGTAGACGCGCCCGACACGGCGGCAAAGCCTGCGGTTGCAAATACCGTCGCCACGGCCAAACCACCCGGCAGCCAGCCAAACCAAGCACGGGCGCAGCGGAAAGCGCCTTGGGTCAAGCCGGCGTAATAGGCGAGGAAACCGATCAGGATGAACATCGGCAGCACGCTAAGTGAATAGTGCGTAACCGAAGAGTGTGCTGTCAGGCCGGCCATACCGCCACCGGCAGTCCAACCGCGGAGGATAATCAGGCCGACAACGCCGACAATGCCGGCAGCGAAGGCAACACGAACCCCGATGAACACCATCGTTATAATGGCAACAAGGGAGAGAATGCCGAGAGTATAGGGATCCATTGATCTAAGCCCCCGTCCTAATTCTTGTTATTAGAGTTGAGGGTATCGGCGTCATGCCCGAGACTCTGTTCGATCTCTTCACGCGCGATGTCTTCTGCCGTCTTCCTGATCGGCACGGCAACCGGCTGTTTCGATGGGTCGAGCGCCAACCGCGCATAGCCCCACATGTTCAACAACAACCGCACCGCCAGCAGGCTCATCGCCACCGGCACCATCAGTTTGGACGGCCAGGTGAGCAATTGGATGTCGATGGTGCTGTCACCAAAGTTAACAGCGCGCAAAAAGTGGCCATAGCTGTGGATGACGATGATCACAACATAGATAAAGCCGATGGTGACCGCGATGAACTCGCTCCACCACAACGTGACACCCCTGAACCGCCCGACCAACATATCCATGCGCACATGCCCGCCCAAGCGCTGGCAATACGCCGCACCAAGAAAGGCGAAGGTACCCATCCACACTTCGACCCAGTCGATAGCGCCGGGGATTGGAGCGTTGAAAATCTTCCGCCCCAACACCTCAGCGCTAAGGAAGAACATCATGATAAAGATGAAAATCGCCGCAATGAAAACGAACGCGTTTTCGATGTAGGACACGAACCGATCGATTGTCCCTAGTAGACCCGCTTTGGCAGGTTGTTCGGCAGAGCCCGCACCATGCATAGCGAGGTTTCCTTCTAATGGTTATGAGGGCCAGAGGTTGTAAGGGATACGTTAGAAGCACCATACGGAGATGGCGCGCCCCGAAGGGCGCGCCATCAGACCGAAAACGCTCAGAGCTTACTTGCCAGCTGCGGCCGCCGCAGTGTTCAACACAAAGTCGAGTGCAGCCTGGCTATCAAATTTGCCTTTGTTGGACTCAACCCAGTCGTCCCATACCGGCTTAGCACCAACCGCTTTAAAGGCTTTATGCTGCTCTTCGGTGTAGGTGATCACTTCCATGTTCGCCTTGTAGATCGGAATCCACTTTTTGTCCGCCTCTTCGTAGGCAGATTTCAGCGCCGCGTAGTTCAACGGAATCGCATCCTGCATCATCTGCTGGTACTCGGCCGGCAGATTGGCATAGGCATCTTTGCCCAAGACAAACGGGCAGTGCAGCGTGCCGGGCTGCAGGCCTTCGGTGAACCATTTGCCGATTTCGTGCAGACGGTAGGCGCCGAAGGTATAGGAGTACGGAAAGCTGGCTGCCTGGACGACACCGCGCTCTAGCGAGGTATAAACTTCCGGGGCCGGAACAGTGGTTGGCACGGAGCCTAGCTTGCGCATAGCCTCGCCGATACCGCCCAGCGCACGCACGCGCATGCTCTTCCAGTCTTCCAACTCGCGCGGTGGCTTGCCAACGCCCATGAACTCATACTGTGGCAGCACTGCAGTGACCCAAGGCTTGGCGTTCCAGCGGCCTAGCTCTTTCTGCCAGGGCTCATAGTTCTGGAAGGCGTCATGCACTTTCACCAGAACGTCAAAGTTCGGCAGCGGCAAGAAGGGCAGATCCAGCACGGTGCCAAGCGGGTTTTTGCCCGGATGGTAGCTGGTGCACATCTGGGCCACCTCAAAAGCGCCCAGGCTAATGCTGTCAATATTCTCACGCGCAGCTGACAGTGTCTCGCCATAGTTGATCTTAATGGTGAAGTTGCCGGCGCTCTTTTCCTCAACGTACTTGGCAACCGCTTCGATGCCGCGGGTTACCGCACGGGGGTTCCCCCAAAGCGAAGCATTCCACTCAACTTTATCGGCCGCGGATACCTGACCCGCAACCATCGCCGCCACTGCAGCAGCTAATACACTTCGTACTAACATTATCGTCTCCCATCGACGTTTTGTTGCTTTTAACACCGCCGGCTACACAAGCTTTATCCGCCTGCACAAGCGCCTAACGGCCAGATCGCGCACCATATGCAGGCATGCATTTTTGCGCAAGAGGTATGCTTGATCCGCAGAGGTCACGGCTGGCACCTTGACAAAATTTCGCAGGCAGGCAAATGCAACGGCATCATGGCACCACCAATCATCACATTTCGCGACGTCTCCATCGGCTTTGGCACCTCGCCATTGTTCGACGACCTGAGTTTTAGCATCAACGCAGGTGACAGGATCTGCCTGATCGGGCGGAACGGGTGTGGCAAGTCCACCCTGATGAAGCTGATCATGGGCCATCTAGAACCGGACCAGGGCGACAAATTCCTACTGCCCGGCACTCGCCTGACCTGGCTACCGCAGGAGCCGCAATTGCGGGCCGGCATTACGGTGCGCCAGCACATTGAGGAAGGCGGGCCAGACGATGATCCGCCCGAGGTGTATGAGGTCGACGCCGCGCTCGACCGGATGGCGCTGGATGGCGAGCGGGCGATGGACACGCTGTCCGGCGGGGAGGTTCGCAGAGCCTCACTGGCTCGGGCTTTGGCTCGCCCACCGGATATCCTGCTGCTGGATGAGCCGACCAACCACCTGGACCTGCCGACGATTGAGTGGCTGGAGAAGTTCATTCAGGACTTCCACGGCGCCACCGTGATCGTCAGCCATGACCGTGCCTTTCTTAACCGCGTGACCAAACGAATCTGGTGGCTGGATCGCGGCCGCATGCGCCAAACCGAACGCCCCTTCAGCGAGTATGAGAAGTGGCAGGAGGAGGTGCTGAACGAGGAGGCGCGCGAGCTCGACCGGATGAACACGGTCATCGCCCAAGAATTGCGCTATCTGCAGCGGGGCGTCACCGGCAGGCGCACTCGCAACCAGATGCGCCTGCGCCGCCTCGCCGACATGCGCGATTCGCGCTCCGCCTTGCTGGGCCAAAAACGCGGCAAGGTGCAATTGGTCATCGATGAAGGCGATGTGCGCAGCCGGATGGTGATCGAAGCGAAGAACATCTCCAAGTCGGTCATCCTACCGAACGGCAGGGAGCGCCCGCTCATCACCGATTTCACCACCCGCATTTTGCGCGGGGAGCGGATCGGCGTGCTGGGGCCGAACGGCGTCGGCAAAACCACTTTGCTGCGCATGCTGACCGGCCAGTTAAAGCCAGATGAAGGGCGGGTTCGCGTCGCGAAAAGCGTGCAGCCGGCCTATTTCGATCAACATCGCGCTCAACTAGACCTGAAAAAAACGTTGTGGGAGACGCTGTGCCCTGATGGCGGCGACACGATTTTTGTCGGCGATGCTCCGCGCCATGTGGTCGGTTATCTGAAGGACTTCCTGTTTCCATTCGACCAAGTGCGCTCGCCCGTCGGCACGCTCTCTGGCGGTGAGCGAAATCGGCTGCTGCTGGCCAAGCTGCTGGCCCAGAAAAGCGACCTGTTGATCATGGACGAGCCGACCAATGATTTGGATATGGACACGCTCGACCTGTTGGAAGACGCCCTGGGGGACTACGAGGGAACCTTGCTACTGGTCAGCCATGACCGCGAGTTCTTGGATCGCACGGTCGCCAGCGTCATAGCCTTGGAAGGCGACGGCAAGGCCAGTGAATATGTCGGCGGTTACTACGATTATGTGCGCCAGCGAGGCGCTCCGGCGAAGGCGGGCAAGGGCTTTGCGGGTGGGCCCGCTATGGTCGAGACCAAACCCACCAAACCAAAACCGCTGCCGCCCAAGCCTGCCAAAGCTGATCGTAACCAGCATCGTCTCTCGTTCAACGAACAGCATGAGTTGGACGAATTGCCGGACCGCATTGCCAAGCTGGAGGCCTATATCGATCAGGCCAACACCTTCCTGGCCGACCCGGATGCCTATACCCGAGACCCGGTCAAGTTCGAGAAGGCCATCGACCGCCTAGCCGAAGCCAAAGCCGCGGTAACGGCAGCGGAGGAGCGCTGGCTGGCGCTGGAAACCAAACGCGAGGAGATCGAGGCGCAAGCGTCGTGACCCCTCTGACCATCGAGTGGAGCCCCTCCCCAAACCATACAGAACGGCGGGGCATGGCACCCGTGGATATGTTGGTGCTGCACTACACCAACATGACCAGCGCCGAGGCGGCACGGCAACGGCTCTGCGACCCGGCAGTTGAGGCCAGTGCGCACTATCTGGTGCGCGAGGACGGCCATGTTTGGCAGCTGGTGGCAGAGCATCGCCGCGCCTGGCATGCCGGTGCTGCCATCTGGCAGGGGGAACCGGACATCAACAGCCGCTCTATCGGCATCGAGATTGCACACCCAGGCCACATTTGGGGATACCGCCCGTTTTGGCCGGTACAACTGGCATCCGTCCTGACTCTCTGCCAGGGCATGATTGCACGGTATGGCATAGAGCCCCGGAACGTCCTGGCGCACAGCGATATAGCGCCCAACCGGAAGGAAGACCCCGGCGAGTTGTTCCCCTGGGCGGACTTTGCGGCTGCCGGGGTCGGCCTCTGGCCATCCACGGGGATTGTTGCCGCGCAGGTGCCTCCCCTTATAGCCATACAACAGGCGTTAGCAGATTACGGCTATGCGGTAGCGGCGACTGGCTCCTATGACCTGGCCACCCGCAATTCAGTGCTAGCCTTCCAGCGGCATTTTCGCCCGGAACGGCTGGATGGTGTATTTGACGGGGCCTGCGCGGCGATCCTGGCGGATTTGCTACAGCAGTGCGGTTGCGCCCTGCCAGAAGGCTATTTACGGTAGGCGCTCGGTCAGGTGGTCGGGCGACCGCGCCAGGTTTTCGAACCTGGGGAGGAAAGTCCGGGCTTCACGGAAACACGGTGCCGGCTAACGGCCGGCGAGGGCGACCTCAGGGAAAGTGCCACAGAAAGCAAACCGCCTCGGATTTGATTCGAGGTAAGGGTGAAAGGGTGGGGTAAGAGCCCACCGCGGCGCTGGTAACAGCGCTGGCATTGTAAACCCCACCGGAAGCAAGACCAGGTAGGAACGACCGTCGATCCCAGCTGCAAAGCTTTCGAGCCGCGCACGGGATGCGGCAAGCCCCGTTTTCGGGCCGTCGTTCGGGTAGGTCGCAACGAGGCAGTTGGGTAACCACTGCCCCAGATGAATGGTCGCCTCCCCACAATTCCCCGTTTCGGCGGAGAAGTTTATGGGGGACAGAACCCGGCTTACAGACCGCCTGATCGGCGTCCCTCACACCAAAACCCCATATATGTTCGCATATTGATCTCTTAATTTTTCATTAATTTTCACTTTAAAAGAACATATATAGATCTATTTGAGTTCTACCACGCCACCCTCTCTCCACTTCCGAATACCTTACACAATGCATTTTTAACTTTCCCTTTGCATCATTTCCCCATAATATCCCAATTCTCCCCAAATTTGCTTGGTTCAACCCGGAACCGACCAGGAGGGGACAGACGGCGAAAGGCAGTAACGGCGAACGCCATGTCGATTTTTTCAGGCACGCATGAGTCCAATTTGGACATGAAGAAAGGTGGCAGAGTGACTCTGCCGCGTGACTTCCGTGCGGCCTTACCAAAAACGGTAGATGCGGAGGAAGCCAAGCGGATCATTCTGTTCACCTCGCCGGAAGACCACTACCCGACGATTTTTGGCTGCGCCCCCGCCGCTCTGACAGTTCTGACAAAGATCCAGTTCCAGTTGGACGACGTGTTCGACGACGGGATGCTGATCGCGTCCGACATTATCGGATCCGCCCGGCCATTGCGGACAGAGGCAACCGGGCGCCTGAACCTGCCGTCAGAATTCATTGATTTCGCGGGCCTGACAGATAAGGCGCTCTTCTTCGGTCAGGGCGGCTATTTCGAGATCTGGCCAGAAGGCGGCATCCAGCAATTCCGCGAAGCGCGCCGCACCTGCATCACCAAACGCATCATGGTCCGTATCGCAGGCGAAGCGCAGGCGTTGGCCAGTGGGGGTGAGGCATGATCGATGCACGCCCACACATCCCCGTCATGGGTCGCGAAGTCGTCGATATGCTGCAAGTGCATGCGAACGGCACCTATATTGACGGCACACTGGGCGCCTGTGGCTACACCACCATGATGCTGGCCGGCGGTGCTGGCATGGTCATCGGTATCGACCGAGACCCCAGCGCCATCCGCGACGCACAAGGATTAGCTGAGCAGTTCGCAGGTCACCTGCGGCTGGTGCATGGCCAGTTCGGCAATTTGGATTCCTGTCTCGACCAACCAGCCTCCGCTGATGGCGTTGTGTTGGATTTGGGCGTATCTTCCATGCAATTGGATCAGGCCGAACGTGGCTTTTCCTTTATGCATGATGGCCCGCTGGACATGCGGATGAGCGCCGATGGCCCGAGCGCCGCGGATCTGGTGAACGAAACCGAAGAACGCACTCTGGCGGAATGGCTCTGGCGTTTCGGCGAAGAGCGGCACTCCAGGCGGATCGCCCGTGCCATCGTCGCCGCAAGGGCCGAACAGCCCCTGACACGAACATCCGAGCTGGCAGCCTTGGTTGCCAAAGCGATGCCGCGGCACGATCCGCACCACCATCCGGCCACCCGCACATTTCAGGCCCTGCGCATCGTCGTGAACGACGAATTGGGCGAGTTGGAGCGTGGGTTATCGGCCTCGGAAGCTGCGTTGCAGCCGGGCGGACGTTGCGTGGTGGTGTCATTCCATTCGTTGGAAGATCGGATCGTCAAAAATTTCTTTCGCGACCGGTCGGCATCGCAGCCGAAAGGTTCACGCCACCAACCGCCGCCGATTGAAACTGCAACGCCTGCATGGCGGCTGTTAACGCGTAAGCCAATCGTCCCTGGTGCTGCAGAGATTGCCAGCAATCCGCGGGCACGCTCTGCCCGGTTGCGGGCCGCTGAGCGGCTGACGCCAGACGGAGGGGAGGCTTGATATGATCTCTCGTGCCACAATTTTTTGGCTCATAGCCTTGGCCGGCATGGTGCTGATGACGGTGACTGTCTCCCTCAAGGTGAACCGGGTGAGTGCCGCCATCGATAACGTTTCCAGAGAAAAGTCCGCCGTTCAGCAACGCATCGCGTTGTTGGATGCCAGCTACCAATTGTTGATTTCATCCGCACGCCTGACACCACTGGCTGATCAGCACCTGGATCTGGTCGAAGTGCGTGGCGATCAATTGTTGCCGTTGGACAAATTGCCAAGCCGCATCCCGCTGCCGACCGCGCGCGCACCCGAACCGCAGCAGCAGCCGGGCCGGAACCCTCTGGCTAAACAGGACAACCCGCCAGCCGATCCGCTGCCGCACGTCATACCACAGCCGCTCAACGAGCCACCTGTTGGGACGCCGCCATGGCTCCAGGCCCAAGGCCGGAATGCTTTGCAACCCGTTAGTCTTCAAACGCCGCAGGGGAGGTCGCAATGACCGAAACTTTAACCTTGCCGGGCTTTGATCTGGATGCCCCGGCAAGTCCCGCAGAAGCGACAGACTCAAAAGTGCACGTGCCGCGACACCAGCCACGGACGGCCGAGCGGTGGCGCCTAGCTGCCGTATCATGCGGACTAGCGGTCGCGATGATGGCAATCGTGGGCAAACTTGTGCTGACAGCAGCGCCAGGGACATTACCCTCCGCCAACGCCTCCGCCTTTCCCGCGCCGGCTAGGGCTGTGCAGGTGACGCCGGACGACAGCGAGCGTTCAACTCTGCCACGGGCCAAAATTTTTGACCGCAACGGCGCGCTCCTGGCGTTCAGTCTTCCAGTGCACTCGCTCTATGCCCATCCCAGTGAAGTGCCCGACCCGACGGCTACGGCTGAAGCCTTGGTCGCAGCATTCCCGTATTTGGATCGCAATCAGTTGGTTAAGCGGTTGGCCAACGAGCGCACCGACTTTGTCTACCTGGCGCGTCATCTGACACCGGCGGATTATTTTAAGGCTCTGCATCTGGGTCTGCCGGGCGTGCGGGCACAGAAAGAATATCGCCGGGTCTATCCACAAGGCTCGTTAGCGGCGCATGTTGTTGGCCTGACCCGCAGTGACCAGACAGCGCTTTCGGGCATTGAAGCGTACTTTGACGCTGATTTGGTGGCAGCAGCACAGGTGCCGATGGCGTTGAGCCTGGATATCCGGGTGCAATCGGTCGTGCGTCAGGAATTGCAGCATCAGATCGACGAATACGCTGCGAAAGCTGGCGTTGGTATCGTTATGGATGTGCGAACTGGCGAAATGGTCGCCTCAGTCTCACTCCCAGACTTTGACCCGAATATTATCAGCAAGCGCGACCCAAACCAGGAGATGAACCGCGTCAGTAATGGCGTGTATGAATTGGGGTCTGTGTTTAAGCCGGTGGTGGCAGCAATCGCGCTGGATACGGGAGTGGCAAAGAGCGACAGCATGTTTGATGCGCGCTATCCGATCCGCATCGACGGCTACACAATTGCAGACTTTCATGGCCGCCATCGCTGGCTCTCGATGCGTGAGGTGTTGGTGCACTCCTCCAACATCGGTGCTGCACGGATTGCCAGTGAGATCGGCGTCGATCGTCTGGTCCAGTATTTCGGTCGCTTTGGCCTGTTAAGTGCCCCCAGCATGGATTTGCATGAGGTGCAGAAGCCCTTGACGCCCGCCCGCTGGCAGGAATTGGACGCAATGACGTCCGCCTATGGCTATAGCCTGAACGTATCGCCGGTGCAGTTCGTGGCCGCATTTTCCTCTCTGGTGAATGGCGGCACGCTCTATGGCCCGACACTGCTGGCGATTAACGATTTCCGCACGGTCCAAGGAACGAAGGTGCTGCACGAGGATACCTCGGCCACCGTGCGCAGCATGCTGCGCTCTGTCGTGACTGGCGGTTCCGGGCGCAATGCGAATACGCACCTCTATCCTGTCGGGGGCAAGACCGGCACTGCGTTGAAGCGGAAGACGGGCGGTGGAAACAGCACGGACAAGCGGATTTCGTCCTTCGTCGGCACATTCCCGATCCAGCAGCCGCGCTATGTCGTGTTCATCATGGTGGATGAGCCGCAGGAGCGAGAGATCACCGGACGTTATGCAACCGGCGGCAAAGCGGCGGCGCCAGCTGTCAGCCGCATTGTGGAACGGATTGCACCGATGTTGGGTGTGCAGCCTCAGCCGGAAATCCTTGACGATGACAATGGCAAAAACCGGAACCGCGGCTTCCAAGCTGTCGTTGCGCGGAACTAACTGACCCGGAAAAGGCAAATGCGATGGCGCGTTGCGCAGACTCGGCAGTTTTAGAGGGGGTCACCGGCCTCTCAGCCGATTCACGCGCCGTCACTCCGGGCGTGCTGTTCGCAGCGCTGAGCGGCAGCAAGGTGGATGGGCGAGATTTCATCCCTCAAGCATTGGCAGCCGGCGCCTCTGTCATCCTAACCGACACTGCGCTGCCCGAGGCAGTTGATGGCCACATTGGCCCTGCTCGCATCCTGGTCGATGCCAATCCGCGGCGACGGCTGGCAGAGCTGGCCACTGCGTTTTATGGCCGGCAACCTGACTGGCTAGCCCTGGTCACCGGCACCAACGGCAAAACATCCACTGTAGAATTCGCACGCCAACTCTGGACCCATTGCGGCGTGCAGGCGGCCAGTATCGGCACGCTTGGCATCTCTCTGCCCAACTGTCGTGAAGGCGGATCGTTAACGACGCCGGACCCGATCAGTCTGGCCCGACTGTTGGCACAACTGGCCGCGAACGGCATTGAGCACGCGGCGGTGGAGGCCTCCAGCCACGGGCTAGAGCAGGAGCGCCTATCGGGAGTTGCAGCCAATATTGGCGTTTTTACCTCCTTCAGTCGCGATCACCTGGACTATCACAAGGACGAGCGTCACTACTTGGACGCCAAGCTCCGCCTGTTTCGCGAGCGGCTGCCAGCAGGTGCGACGGCAGTGATCTGTGCCGATGGCGCTTTCTCCGCTGAAGCTGTGAAAGCTGCCAAGTCCCGTGGGCTCGACGTCTGGACCTATGGCCTCAAGGGCGAGCGGCTGGTACTGCGACAGCGGAACGATACGGCAGAGGGGCAGCGGTTGTCTTTGGTCGTGGATGGCACTGCCCACGAGGTTTTCCTGCCATTAGCTGGTGATTTTCAGACGCTTAACGCGTTGGCTGCGTTAGGAATCGTGATGGCCAGCGGTGTTGCGGCTGTGGCAGCTGTTGGCGCGCTGGAGCATCTGTCGACCGTTGATGGCCGGCTGCAATTGGCGGGCCGGCGTGACGATGGCGCGGCTGTCTATGTGGACTACGCTCACACTCCTGGCGCGCTGGAAGCCGCACTGCGAGCCCTTCGTGGAGCCACAAAGGGACGGCTGCTGGTCGTCTTCGGCGCTGGCGGCGACCGGGACCAGGGCAAGCGCCCGGAAATGGGCCGTGTCGCAGCGAAATTTGCCGATGTCTGTATCGTCACCGACGACAACCCGCGGTCTGAAGATCCAGCGACCATCCGGGCCGCGATACGGCGTGGCTGCTCGGACGCCATTGAAATTGGCTCCAGGGCCGAGGCCATCGCTTGGGCGGTCAGCCAATTGCGGGCGGGCGATACGTTGTTGATCGCTGGCAAAGGACATGAGCAGGGCCAGACAGTGGCCGGAACCGTACGGCCCTTCGACGACTTGGCCGAGGCGCGCCGGGCGCTGGCTGAGGCGGAGGTCATGCAATGAGCGTGCTGTGGACTGCTCAGGATGCATTGGCCGCAACTGGTGGCAACGGAGATCCAAGCTGGCAAGCGAAAGGTGTCAGCATAGACTCACGCGCCATTGAGCCGGGTGATTTGTTTGTGGCTCTGGCAGGCCCGAGCCATGACGGCCACGATCATGTTGTGGCAGCGCTGGCCGCTGGTGCCTCGGCCGCAATGGTCGAGCGGCATCCAGACGGTGTGGCAACAAACGCGCCGTTGCTGCTGGTAGCGAACAGCCAAAAGGGCTTGGAAGCCTTGGGACAAGCTGGCCGGACACGATTCGGTGGCAAGGTCATTGGATTGACAGGCAGTGTTGGTAAAACTAGCACAAAAGAGATGCTGCACCACATGCTGAGCCAACAGGGATCGGCATCGGCGACCCGTGGCAATCTCAACAATCATATCGGCACACCATTGACCCTGGCACGCCTGCCGCGGGAAGCTGATTTTGCGGTCATCGAATTAGGCATGAACCATCCAGGCGAGATTCGGCCCATCAGCCAGATGACCAGACCCCACGTGGCGCTGATCACCCGAATTGCGCCGGCTCATACGGCGTTCTTCGCCTCACTGGACGAAGTAGCCGCAGCCAAAGCCGAAATATTTGAGGGCTTAGAGGCCGGTGGCACCGCGATTGTCAACGCTGACGACGGATTCGGCACGACCTTGGGCCAGGCAGCCAAACGCGCCGGGGCTGACGCCGTCTTGTCGTTTGGCGAAGCGCCGGATGCCGACTCGCGGCTGGTGCAGGCAGACCTGCAAGCCGATGGTTCGCAAGTGCGGGCTGATGTTCTGGGCACCAGCTTGGACTATCGGTTAGGTGCGCCAGGGCAGCATTGGGTAACCAACAGCCTGGGCGCTCTGGCAGCTATCGCCGCAATCGGCGGGGATATCGAGACCGCCGCTGCTTCGCTCGCTGACATTCGCCCGCCACGAGGTCGCGGCGCTACCGAGCGATTGGCCCTGCCGCAGGGTGAGATCATGCTGATTGACGAGAGCTACAACGCCAGCCCCGCCGCGATGCGGGCGGCCTTTGCGGTCTTGTGCAACCACAAGCCAGCCGCCGGAGGCCGTCGGGTCGCCATCCTGGGCGATATGCTGGAATTGGGGCAAAACGCCGAAGCTGATCACACAGTCCTTGGCCGTGCGTTGGCTGATTTGCCCGTCGATGCGGTTTACGCAGCTGGGCCAGAGATGCCAGCCCTTGTTGCGGCGTTACGGCCCGAGCAACGCGCAGGGCACAGCCTGAATACTGCCGCATTGGCGGTACAAATCGTGTCCAGCCTTCGCGAAGGTGACGTTGTTTTGGTGAAAGGATCGCTGGGCATAGGTATGGCACGAATTATCAGCGCCCTTCGCGAGGCTGCATTCGAGAAGGGAAAAGCCGTTGCTGTATAACCTGTTGGCGCCATTGGGCGACGACTTCCAGATATTTAATCTGTTCCGCTACCTGACATTCCGTACGGGCGGCGCGATTATAACCGCGCTGGTCATCAGCTTTATCTTCGGCCCGGGCATCATCGCCTGGTTGAAATCCAAGCAAGGCGAGGGCCAGCCTATCCGAGAGGACGGGCCAGCGTCACATCTGCTGACCAAACGCGGCACGCCAACAATGGGCGGCGCGCTGATCCTGCTAGCCATCACTGTCAGCACGCTGCTCTGGGCAGATCTTTCGAATGGGTATGTCTGGTGCGTGCTGATGGTCACCGCTGGCTTTGGCCTGATCGGGTTTGCTGACGACTATCGCAAACTGACGCGGCGGTCGCACAAAGGCGTTAGTGGCCGGGTGAGGCTGGTGGCGGAGTTCGCGATTGTTACTGTGGCCTTCTTTTGGATTTATCACCTGACCGGCGCGCCGCTGGCCACATCGTTGGCAGTGCCGGTGTTTAAAGAATTGCTGATCGACCTTGGCTGGTTTTACGTGCCCTTCGCCGGTTTTGTGGTGGTCGGAACCTCCAACGCGGTAAACCTGACCGATGGGCTGGACGGATTGGCCATCGTGCCGATGATGATCGCCGCCGGCTGTTTCGCTTTCATCGCCTATCTGGTCGGCAACGTCATTTTCGCTGGCTACCTGCAAATCCAATATGTGGCAGGCACCGGCGAGTTGGCGGTGCTGTGCGGTGCCTTGGTTGGCGCCGCCCTGGGGTTCCTTTGGTTCAACGCCCCCCCGGCCATGGTGTTCATGGGCGATACCGGCTCGCTTTCCATGGGTGCCGCGCTCGGCACTATCGCGGTTATTACCAAGCATGAGATCGTGCTGGCGATTATCGGCGGCCTATTCGTGCTGGAGGCGGTATCGGTAATCGTGCAGGTCGCATCGTTCAAGTTGACCGGCAAGCGCGTGTTCCGCATGGCGCCGCTACACCATCATTTTGAACAAAAAGGCTGGGCTGAGCCGACCATCGTTATTCGCTTCTGGATCATCGCTTCCATTCTGGCGCTGGCAGGCCTTGCCACGTTGAAACTGCGATAGGGGACGCTCGGACCATGATCCCGCTTCCACAAGTCAAAGGCAAACGATACGGCGTGATGGGCCTCGGCCGGTCTGGTCGTGCGTCGGCCGCGGCTTTGGTTGCGGGCGGCGCGGACGTTTTGGCTTGGGATGATAAGGCGGAGACTGCCCCTGCTGGCAGCGCGCGGCATGATTTTGGTGAAGGCGATTGGCCGGCGATGGCGGGCATCGTCTGGAGCCCGGGCATTCCCTTTCTGCACCGCACACCGCATCCAATCGCTGTTCGCGCCGCCGCGGAAAATTGCCCGCTGTTGAGCGATATCGATCTGCTGGCGGACGCCGGAACTGGCGCAACCCTGGTCGGCATCACCGGGACCAATGGCAAATCTACGACCACGGCCCTGCTCACCCATGTGCTGACCGCGTCCGGCAGGAAAGCTGTCGCTGGCGGCAATATCGGGGCGGCGACACTGGAACTGCCTGACCTGGGGGCCGATGGCACCTATGTCATGGAGTTATCCTCCTACCAGTTGGAGTTGAGCCAAAGCGCGCATTTCCCCATCGGTATTTGGCTGAACCTGACACCGGATCATTTGGATAGACATGGCGGACTACATGGCTACGCCGCCGCTAAATCCCGGTTGTGGCGGAACACCCAGGCCGGAGATATTGCCATTGTCGGCACGGATGGCCCCTTTGGACAGGCAGAGGCGGAGACCGCGGCGGCGGCAGGTCGCAGGATTATACCGATCTCCGGAACCCACGCGCCGGATGGCGGCGTAGGTGTTGAGAACGGCATGCTGATCAGCCTGCTTGGCGCCAAGCCTGAGCAACTGGCTGTGCTGGCCGAGTGCCCTGCCCTGCCCGGCAGCCACAACGGCGAGAACGCAGCAGCCGTAGCCGCCGCTGCCATTTGTATGGGCTTGACTCCGGCAGAAATCACCGACGGCCTCAAATCATTTCCAGGGCTGGCACACCGCCAAGAACAAGTGCGTCGCCTCGGTCATGTGGATTACGTAAACGACTCAAAAGCGACCAATGCCGAATCAACTGCCAAAGCGTTGGTTTGTTACCCTCGAATCTATTGGATTTGCGGGGGTTTGGCGAAAGCAGGCGGTATTGCACCGCTTACACCGCTATTCAGGGGAGTCGCCTCGGCTTTTCTGATTGGAGAGGCCGCGCCAGCATTTGCCGAGACATTGGAGACCGCCGCTATCCGCCATTCCGTTGAAGGGGACCTATTGACTGCGCTGGCTGCAGCGCATCAGGCCGCCCAAGCTGACCCTCTACCCAGCACGATATTGCTGTCACCTGCCTGCGCCTCGTTCGACCAATGGTCGAGCTTTGAGGCGCGGGGCGATGCGTTTCGGGCAGCGGTATTGGCACTAGAGGAGACGAGGCAATGACTCCCTTTGCCCGCACTGACCGCAGCGTGCTGGGCCGCTGGTGGTGGACCGTCGATCGTTGGACATTGGCGGCATTGCTGGCATTGCTGGGCATCGGCGTTGTACTAATCGTCTCTGGCAGCCCAGGTGTTTCCGACACAATCGGCTACGACCCGTTCCATTTCGTTCGCCGGCATCTGGTGTTCGCGCCATTGGCACTGATTGTCCTGCTGACAGCCTCATTGTTGCGACCGCGGGAAGTGCGTTGGGTGGCGGTATTGCTGGTGGCGGGCACGTTGTTGATGCTGCTGGCTGTCCTGCTGTTCGGGACAGAAGCCAAGGGTGCGCGGCGCTGGATCAGCGTTGCAGGCTTCACGCTGCAGCCCTCAGAATTCATCAAACCAGGCATGGCCATCGCCGCGGCCTGGTTGTTTGCGCTGTTCCAGAAAACCGGTGAATGGCGCTATCTAGCGGCCAATATCGGCTTGCTGGGGGTGACTGTCCTGTTGGTTGCGACCCAGCCAGATATCGGCATGACGGTCGTCATCGTGGCGGTATGGCTGGTTCAATTCTTCTTGGCCGGTCTGCCAATTGCCGCCACAGCAGCTTTGGGGAGCTTGGGTGTCGCCGGATTGGCATTCGCCTATGTCACGTTCGACCATGTACAGAGCCGGATTGACCGCTTTTTAGACCCACAAGCCGGCGACACCTACCAAATCGACAAGTCCATTGCTGCCTTCGAGAGTGGTGGTTGGTTTGGTGTTGGGCCTGGGAATGGCGCGCTGAAAAGCCAGTTACCGGATGCCCATGCCGACTTCGTGCTGGCTGTCGCTGGCGAGGAATTCGGCGCCGTGTTGTGCCTGGTGCTGGTTCTGTTGGTTGCGCTAGTGGTGTTCCGCGGATTGCTGCGAGTGGCCGCTGCGCGCAGCCTGTTTGTCAGCGTTGCTGCGGCGGGCCTGCTGATCAGCTTTGCCATTCAGGCGATGATCAACATGGCATCTGCTCTGGAGTTGATCCCCGCCAAGGGTATGACCCTGCCATTTGTGAGTTATGGCGGCAGTTCGATGCTGGCGATCGCCGTCAGCATGGGCTTTTTGCTGGCGTTGACGCGCCGGCGTGTGGGCTATGAGCCGGAGGATACGATATGACCCGAGACTCCTTGCACATTGCACTGGCAGCCGGCGGAACCGGTGGCCATCTGTTCTCGGCTATCGCCCTGGCAGAAGTTTTGTTGGCCCGACACCATCAGGTCTCGGTCCTGACGGATCGCAGGGGCGCGCGCTTTGGCACCAACATTCAAATGCGCTCGGTACCGGCAACTCGGCTTAAGGGCGGTTTGATCGGCAAGGTGGCTGGAGCGTTCCGGCTGGCCGCTGGTGTGGTGTCCGCCGCCTGGCATCTGAAACGCGATCGTTGCCAACTGCTGGTCGGGTTTGGAGGCTATCCAAGCGTACCGCCAGTGTTGGCAGCCAAATTGCAGGGCATTCCGATTATCCTGGTCGAACAGAACGCGGTGCTGGGCCGGGCGAATAGCCGTTTGGCGCGATGGGCGCAGACGGTGGCAACGGCTTTTCCCAAAGTTGAAAAACTGGGAACCACCTCACATCACTTTACCGGTATCCCTGTGCGCCCAGCCGTCGTGGCCGCGCGCAGTGAGGCGTACCAGCCATCGGTTGACGAAGGCCGGTTCCAGCTGCTGGTTTTCGGCGGCAGCCAGGGCGCCCATGTGTTCGCAGACGTGGTGCCGCAGGCCTGCGCCCTGCTGCCGGGCAATCTGCGGCGGCGCTTGCAGGTGACCCAGCAAACCCGGCCCGAGGATGAATTTTCCGTTCGGTCGACCTATGCAGAACTGGGTATTTGCGCCCACATCGCCACATTCTTTGACGATTTGCCAGCCCACATGAGCAAAAGCCATTTGGTGATTGCCCGTGCAGGTGCCTCGACGATTGCCGAGGTACTGACCATCGGGCGGCCTGCTGTTCTGGTGCCCTACCCACATGCCATGGACGACCACCAGACCGAGAATGCCCGCGCCATTGATGCAGCTGGGGCAGCTTGGCTGATGCCGCAAACGGCATTCACGCCTGAAGCGTTGGCAGGCCGGCTGAAGACATTGCTGACATTGCCGGACTGCGCAGCCCAACGCGCAGCAACGGCGTTCAAGCTTGGTCGGCCGGATGCAGCGGATTCATTGGCTGATCTTGCCGAAAGCATGTTGCAAGCGCCTGCGCCAGAGCCGAAAACACTGCTGCGGAGTGTTGCCTCGTGATCGCGATCGCGCCGAGCACTGATACCTCCACAGCGCCGCAAACAGTGGCGCGCCTGCCATTTGATATCGGCGTGCTGCACTTTATCGGCATTGGCGGCATTGGCATGAGCGGCATTGCCGAGATCATGCACAATCTGGGCTATCGGGTCCAAGGCAGCGACATTGCCAGTGGTGCCAATACCGAAAGGCTGGAGCGGCTGGGCATATCGGTCAGCATTGGCCATGCAGCCGAAAATCTGGGCGAAGCGGCAGTGGTTGTGGTCTCCTCCGCCATCGACCCGCGCAATGCAGAGGTAGCGGCGGCGCGCGAAAAACACCTACCGGTGGTGCGTCGGGCGGAGATGCTGGCGGAGTTGATGCGCCTGAAATGGTCGGTCGCCATCGGCGGCACTCATGGCAAGACGACAACAACGTCGCTCGTCGCCGCATTATTGGCGGCTGGCGGATTGGACCCGACGGTGATCAATGGTGGCATCCTGAACGCCTATGGCACCAACGCCTACCTAGGCGCCGGCCACTGGATGGTTGTTGAGGCTGACGAGAGCGACGGAACGTTCATCAAATTGCCGGCAACGGCAGCCGTGGTTACGAACATCGACCCCGAACATCTGGACCATTACGGCTCATTCGAAGCCGTGCGCGAGGCGTTCCTGACTTTCGTTGAGAACATCCCATTCTATGGCTTCGCAGCGCTGTGCCTGGATCATCCGGCGGTACAAGCACTGGCGGCCAAGGTTCAGGACCGCCGGATTGTCACCTACGGTTTTAACCGACAGGCGGACGTCTATGGCGCAATTCGGGACACCTTGCCGGACGGTGTTCGCTTTGATGTGGAATACCGCGCCAATGCGGATGCAGAGCCACAACGATTGCTTAATCTGTCACTGCCGATGGTTGGCAATCACAATGTGCAAAATGCGTTGGCAGCTGTCGCAATTGCGCTGCGACTAGGCATTACCGAGGATGCAATCCGCGAGGGCCTGGCCGGGTTTGCCGGTGTCAAACGGCGGTTTACCAAGACGGGTGAGGCCGGTGGCGTCATCGTCATCGACGATTATGGCCATCACCCGGTGGAGATCGCCGCCGTATTGCAAGCAGCACGCAGTGCCACGGCAGGCAAAGTGATCGCCGTGGTACAGCCGCACCGCTATTCCCGCCTCGCCGATTTGTTTGAGGATTTTTGCACCTGCTTCAACGATGCAGAGTACGTGCTGGTCGCGCCGGTATACGCGGCGGGCGAAGAACCACGCGAAGGCATCAGCCATGAAACCCTGGTCGCTGGCCTGCGGGCGCATGGTCATCGCGGCGGGGCCGTGTTGGCTGGGCCGGACCTATTGGCGGAACGGGTTGTAGCGCTGGCCGAACCCGGTGACATGGTCATCTGTCTTGGCGCCGGGAATATCACCCGTTGGGCAGCCACCTTGCCCACCGAAATGCAGGCTCTGCTCGATGCGAGAGGCGCCGCCTAATCATGTTGCTGGATCGTCTCCCTCCTGTTCGTGGCCGCATACGGGCCAATGCGCCGCTGGCACCATCGACTTGGTTCAAAGTCGGCGGCATTGCGGATGTGTTGTTCCGGCCACAGGATGCGGATGATCTGCGCGCCTTCATGCGCGACCGTCCACAAGATGTGCCAGTGACCGTACTGGGAGTAGCCTCCAATACCCTGATCCGAGATGGCGGCGTGCGCGGCGTCGTCGTGCGGCTAGGCCGCGGGTTTACAGCAATCACTGCCGATAACGAAGACGGTTTGATCGCAGGCGCGGGGGCGCTTTGTGCCAACGTTGCGCAACAGGCGATGGTCGGCGCGTTAGGCGGTTTGGCCTTCCTGTCTGGCATTCCCGGCGCAGTCGGCGGTGCGTTGCGGATGAATGCTGGCGCTTATGGTGGTGAAACCCGGCGGATGTTGGAATGGGCTGAGGCGTTGGACAGTAATGGCGGCCTGCATCGGCTGACACCGCGTGATCTGGGCTATGCCTATCGCCATTCCGACCTGCCAGAGGGGTGGATTTTTACCCGCGCCCGCTTCCGCGGCATTCCAGGGGCTCAAGGCATCGCAGGCGAGATGACCAAAATCGCTCAGGCTCGCGCGGCAAGCCAACCTATCGGCTCTGCCACCGGCGGCAGCACGTTCCGCAATCCGCCGGGACACAAGGCTTGGCAATTGATTGAGGCTGTTGGCGGTCGCGGCCTGCGCATCGGCGGCGCCCAGATGAGCGAGAAGCATTGCAACTTTATGATCAACACCGGCGACGCGTCCGCAGCTGACCTGGAAACGCTCGGCGAAACGGTGCGGACCCGGGTGCTGGAAGCCAGCGGTATCGCTCTGCAGTGGGAGATCAAGCGGATCGGCGAACCTGCCAACGAAGACAATAGGGAGGCCTCGGCATGACCCAACGCTTCCAACATATCGCGGTTTTGATGGGTGGAACGTCGGCGGAACGCGAGGTCTCGCTGTCCAGCGGACGCGAGTGCGCTAAGGCTCTGCGCGAACGCTATCGGGTGACGGAGATCGACTATTCCGGCGACGTTGCCGCGCTGGTTGGCGTGCTAACTGGGCCCGATGCGCCGGAAGCCGTGTTCAATGCCATGCATGGACGTCATGGCGAAGACGGCACTGTGCAAGGGCTACTGGACCTGCTGCACCTGCCCTACTCCCATTCCGGCGTGCGCGCCTCAGCCACCGCAATTGATAAGGCCGCGACCCGGAAATTGTTTGAGCTGATCGGGCTCAGAATTCCGATCGGTCGCGTAGTGACCGTCGCGAAGGCAATGACCGCCCTCCCCGCTCCCTTTGTGGTCAAGCCTGTGGCCGAGGGCTCCAGCGTCGGCGTGCATATCGTGCGCGAGGGCGATAACCGGGCGTTGCCGACGGATTGGTCGTTTGGCCAGGAGGTGTTGGTTGAGGCCTACATTCCCGGCCGGGAGCTGACCTGTGCTGTGATTGAAACGGCGGACGGTACGCCGCAAGCCTATCCATCGCTGGAAATTCGACCGCGCGATGCCTTCTACACCTATGACAGCAAATATGCCGATGGTGGCAGCGAGCACCTGGTCCCCGCACCGATACCCGCGGTAATCGCGCGGGAGATTCAGACCGCAGCGCTAGTCGCTCATCGGGCGCTGGGCTGTCGCGGCGTTTCCCGGTCCGACTTCCGCTATGACGACGCGGTACAACCAGGCGCGCCCGCGGGCAGGCTGTACATCCTGGAGACCAATACCCAGCCCGGCATGACACCAACATCGCTGATGCCAGAGATTGCGGCTAGTGCCGGCATCGCTTTTCCAGCATTGGTGGCCGGATTGATGGAGGGTGCCCGATGCGACGGTTGATGCAGTATGTGCGTGGGCGTACAGACGGGCCACGGCGGCGTCGGGCACTGCCGCGCTGGATGCGCAAGGGCCTGCTTGCCCTAACAATTCTGGCAATGGTTGCAGGGTATTTTGTGACTGTCGCGCAAGTCTCGCGCAACGGCTGGATTGATGCCCAACTTCAGCTGGGCCGCGAATGGCTCAGTGGGCGTGTCGCGAACGCAGGGTTCCAGTTAAAATCCGTCGTAGCGTTTGGCGCATCACAGACCGAGGCTGACGTACTGCGAGCCGCGCTGGCGGTAGAGCCGGGGGCGCCATTACTAGACCTCGATCTGCAGGCGCTGCGCCATCGCGTAGAAGCGCTGCCGTGGGTCCGGGTTGCATCGGTCGAGCGCACGCTGCCAGATCGGCTGATTGTGCGTGTGATCGAGCGGGAACCAGCGGCTTTGCTGCAGCAGAACGGCCATTTGGCATTGATCGATACCACAGGCACGCCAATCCCCAACACGCCGCTCTCCCCATTCATCGACCTTCCCGCCGTCACCGGTGCGGGTGCAGCGACGGCAACCCCCGCGCTGCTGGATCTGCTGCAAGAGGCGCCTGCCCTGGCAGCACGTGTTACAGCCGCCACCCGGCTGGGCGAACGTCGGTGGGATGTTCGCATCGACGACCGCGTATGGGTTCGACTGCCCGAGCAACAGCCGCTGGATGCTTGGCTGCGCCTCGCAGAGTTAGAGACAAAGCACGGAATGTTGCGCCGCAACTTGTTGGCGGCGGATATCCGCAACCCGCAGCAATGGGTGTTTCGCCTTCCAGCCGGCATGCGTCTGCGTATGGCCATTGAAAACAACGGTTCGTAGGAAGTCCAAACACCCAATGGCGGTCTCCTACCCACTCGGTCCAATAGCGGCGCTGGACATTGGCACAGCCAAGATGAGTTGTGTCATCGCCCGCGCCGATGCCAATGGACAAGTCCGCGTGCTGGCCTCCGCATCCCGAGCCAGTCAGGGGATGCGCAATGGCGCTATCATTGATATCGACGCGGCTGGCCATTGTGCAGGTGCTGTCGTGGAGAAAGCCGAAGCGGAAGCGCGCGAGTCGGTTGAAAAGGTCATCGTCAACCTGTCCAGCGGCAATATTCGGTCCAAGCAACAACAGTCGTCGATAACCCTGGGACAACGGGCCATAGAAACCCAAGACCTGAACCAGGTGATCGCTCAAAGCCGAGCGGAAACGCCGACGGAAGGTCGTGAGGTGCTGCATTTTCTGCCGCTCGGCTATTCGGTCGATGGCAATCGCGGCATTCGCGATCCTCGCGGCCTGTTTGGTCAGACGTTGGCGATAGAGACTGTCGCCATCAGTTGCCTCGACTCGTCAGTCCGGACACTGAGAACCTCCATCGCCCGCGCGCACTTGGATGCTCGGAATATTGTCGCCTCAGCCTTTGCATCCGGGCTGGCCGTGCTGCACCAGGAAGAGCGTGACCTGGGCATTACTGTGATCGACATGGGGGCCGGCAGCAGCAATATCGGCGTCTTCTATGAAGGCGAACCTATTTTTTGCGACTGCATCCCATTGGGCGGCGCCCACGTTACCCAAGACATCGCGCAAGGCCTGAGCACGCCTGTCTCGTATGCCGAGCGCTTGAAAACACTGCACGGGTCCTGCCTGTCAGCAGCCAGTGATGATCGGGACATGCTCGACATCCAACCGCTGGGCGACGACGCCGAGGCCATGCAGGCGCCTCGGGCACTACTGAACCAGATCATCCAGGCCCGGATTGAAGAGATTTTGGAGATGGCGCGCGCCCGAATCGATGCGAGCCCAGCCCGACGCTTTTCCGGAGGCGCAGCTGTTTTGACGGGCGGAGCCAGCCAATTGCATGGCCTGCGCGAGTTGGCCGGTCAAATGCTGGACAAGCGGGTCCGAATCGGTCGGCCTAGCGGTATCGCTGGCTTGGCAGATCTATCGGAAGATCCCGCTTTTGCCACTGTCGTCGGACTAGTGCTGTTCGCGCAACGCCAAACATCGGGCCCCAACCCGTTTGGCAATGGCAGCAGCCGGGAAAGGACCGGAATGTTCTCGCGTATGAGCGGTTGGCTTCGAGGTGATCGATGATGGCAGCCCCTGCCCACCCCAAGCAATCGCGCACAACACCCGCCCGCAAAAGTCCTATCCAAACGACAGCCAGCACCCACCATTTTTCAGCCCCGGAGACCACCCCATGACCCTAGACCTCTCCTTGCCCGAACAGATCGACGATCTGAAGCCCAATATCACTGTGATTGGCGTCGGAGGTGCCGGCGGCAATGCGGTCAACAACATGATCCGCAGTGGGCTAACCGGCGTCGAATTCATGGCGGCCAATACCGATAGTCAGGCGTTGCGCTTGAACCTGGCCGATCACAAGATCCAGCTGGGCCTGAACATCAGCCACGGTCTAGGTGCTGGCTCTCGTCCAGACATCGGCCGCGCTGGCGCTGACGAAGCGCTTGATGAGATCATGGCGCACCTCGAAGGCACGCATATGGTGTTCATCACCGCGGGCATGGGCGGCGGAACCGGAACCGGTGCCGCTCCGGTGATCGCCCGTGCAGCGCGTGAGCACGGCATTTTAACCGTTGGCGTCGTGACCAAGCCCTTCCATTTTGAAGGCATGCACCGGATGCGCACGGCGGACGCCGGCATCGAAGAATTGTGGAGTTATGTCGACACTCTCATCGTCATCCCCAACCAAAACCTGTTCCGCATTGCCAACGAAAAGACAACGTTTGCCGACGCCTTCCACCTCGCAGATGACGTGCTGCATTCCGGGGTGCGCGGTGTGACCGACCTGATGGTCAAGCCTGGCCTGATTAATCTGGATTTCGCCGATATTCGCTCTGTTATGCGCGAAATGGGCCAAGCAATGATGGGCACAGGCGAGGCCTCTGGTGAGCGCCGGGCAGTTGAAGCAGCCGAAGCTGCCATCTCCAACCCACTGTTGGATGACGCATCGATGAAGGGCGCGCGCGGCGTGTTAATCAACATTACCGGCGGCGCCGATATGACCTTGTTTGAGGTTGACGAGGCCGCTAACCGCATTCGGGATGAAGTGGATCCGGAAGCCAATATTATCTTCGGCGCCACCTTCGATGAAAACGTAGAAGGTCTCATCCGCGTCAGCGTGGTCGCCACTGGCATCGAGAGCACCGGGATGGCGCTTGCTCCACGAGCGACGGCATCTTATGCGGCGCCGGAAACCAAACCAGTAGAAGTTGAAGCGCCACTAGCCCCCGCTGCCGAGACGGATGCTGCACCTGTCGAAACAACCGCTCCTATCGAGGCGGTTGTACAAGACGAACCGGCCAAGGACCTGGCCCAGCCATTGGAAGCGGCCCCACAGCCGCAAACTGATCCGTTGCCGCTAATGGCAGAAGCAGAGGCGAATGGGGCGGCAGAAGAGCCCGAAAAAGCACCTCGTTCCAGCCGTTGGTCGTTGTTTGGCAATGGCGAAAAATCAAAAGCAAAGCCTGCAAAGGCAGAGCCGTTTGTTGCAGCAAAACCTGCTCGCCCGCCGGAAGATGTAAGCGGCATGCCTCGCACCAACCTGGATAACCCAGTCCAGCAGCCCGAATCTTTGGACGAACCTGCAGCAAATAACGGTGGTGGATTCGCATCACTTTTCTCTCGCAAGCCCGCAGAAGCGCCAAAAATTCCACCGCAACGCCAGCCTATCGAGGACGAAAATGTCCTCGTATTGCCAAAGCAGCCTGTAGCCAAGCCTTCGCCTGCCCCGGCAGCGCCTCCCCAACAAAGCGAAGATGTGCTTGAAATACCAGCGTTTTTGCGACGCCAGGCACGCTAACCAAAACTCGAGATTGGATGAGGCCATCGGTGTTCTGCCGGTGGCCTTTTCTATTTGCAATTGATTGATTCAAATCATTCTTTTCCCGCAACAAACCGTAACAAACCGTGACTTGTCGGCTAACTGCTTAGATCGTAGAGCAAGACCTAGTAGGAATACGTCACGATACTCCGAAACAGGGTTTGCCGTTGGCAGTCTGGATTGGGCAGTAACCAAACGTGGTTGTGATGTAGGCCGACTACAGCGGCGTCTTCGGAAGCAGTTGTAGCCAACACAGGATGTTGCGGGATTACAAACCAATCCATGCAGCAAGGGCGCAGCCCCAAGGGCAAAGACCATGGTAGACGGCCTGGCATTACAACAACGTACGTTTGTCGATAACGAAGCCTTTATCGCTTCGGACGACAGCATGCAGAGCTTTTACTCGCAAACCGCGCCAGCATTTATGCCTGGGCAGCAGACAACCTTGCGTCAACAGGTTCGATGCTCTGGCATAGGTCTCCATTGTGGCCAATTGGTTAATTTGACTTTGAAACCGGCCCAGCCCAACACCGGACTTCGCTTCATGCGGACCGATTTGGACGAAGCCAGCGCTTGGATTGATGGGACCTGGGATAGTGTCAGCGAAACAACGCTGTGCACAACGATCAGCAATAGCGCCGGTGCTCACGTCGCGACGATTGAGCATTTGATGGCGGCATTGGCTGCCATGGGTGTCGACAACGTAATCATCGAACTGGACGCGCCGGAACCACCGGCCATGGATGGCAGCGCGGAACCGTTCATGTTCCTGATCGAGTGCGCTGGTGTGGTTTCTCTGCCAGCCCGGCGTGCGCTGTTGCGAATACTCAAACCTGTTCGGGTGACCGAAGGGGAGAAATTCGCGGCCCTGATCCCCGACAATGGCTGCAGCATGGATGTCGCTATCGATTTTGAAAGTCCAGTCATCGGGCAACAGCGGATAGCGGTGAACCTGTCAGGAATTCGGTTCAAATCCGAACTTTCGCGAGCACGCACCTTTGGCTTTGCACACGAGGTCGCCTATTTGCAGAGCAAAGGATTGGCACGGGGCGGATCTTTGGATAACGCAGTGGTGATTCAGGACGACGCGGTCATCAATCCAGGCGGTTTGCGGTATGCTGATGAGTTCGTCCGCCACAAAGCGCTGGATGCCGTTGGCGACCTCTTCATAGCCGGCGGCCCGTTCTGGGGTCGCTATGTCGGCAACCAGGCTGGCCACAAGCTGAACAACCTGTTGGTGCGCGCCGTTATGGACGACCCGAGTGCCTATGAATGGACGACGGCTAACCTCACCACATTGCTAGCACCAAAGCTGGCAACCTAATAGCGCTATAATACGGGGCAGAGGTCTGCTGGGTCGTTGCTCAACCGGACGAATCCGGGCTACATAAGCGACGCGACGCTTGCTCCGCAGCTTAGGACTTTGAAAAAATCGTGTCCCACTGGCACTCTATAATCAGCGCCTCACGCGGCTGGTTGCGCATAGCGGCCGCCCTTGCCGTTGTGGCAACGCTTGCAACCGGATGCAGCAATACCGACAAACCGAAGTACGAAGAAAAGCCTGTTACAGACCTCTATAACAATGGCTTAGATTTTCTAGCTGACGGAAATTATTTTAAAGCAGCTCGCGAGTTCGAAGAAGTCGAACGGCAGCACCCATTTTCAATTTGGGCACCTCGCGCTCAGATCATGGGTGCCTTTGCGCACTTTGAAGGCGACAAGTATGATGATGCCGTCATCAGTATCGACCGCTTTATTCAGCTACATCCCAACCATGTCGATGCGCCCTACGCCTATTACCTGAAATCGCTGGCGTATTATGAGCAAATCGTCGACGTAGATCGTGATCAGGCGACGACCGAAAAAGCGCTGCGCGCTCTGGATGAAGTGGTCCGTCGTTTTCCGGCTTCGGTTTATGCCCGTGACGCGCAGCTAAAGCGCGACCTGGCGTTCGACCACTTGGCCGGGAAGGATATGAGCATCGGTCGCTACTATCTGCGTAGTGGAAAGGCTGTGGCGGCTATCAACCGTTTCCGCCGGGTGCTGCGCCAGTATCAGACAACCAGTCACACTCCAGAGGCTCTGCATCGGTTGGTTGAGGCTTATTCGGCTTTGGGCTTGGAAGACGAAGCGAAACGCACAGGTGCCGTGCTGGGGCACAATTTCCCTGGATCAACTTGGTATGCGGATAGTTATTACCTGCTGACCGGCGAACGTGTGGACGTTAAACCATCCTTCAGCCCCAGCGATTGGATTGATGATTCCTGGGATTACTTGTTCGTTCCAAAACACGCGATCGGCGTTGTCGATCTGGATGCTGAACCGAGCCGCAAGGACGACTTAACCACGCCGGTAACCGATACTGGGCCGACTGTTGCATCCTTGGGTGAGTTCAAGCCGGTTCCGAAAGACGGCGACAAAGCAAAAGCAGCACTAGCCGCCGCCCCATCGGCTGGAACTCCAGATTCGGCAGCCGCGACCGCGAGTGCCGCAAGTTCGGCCTCGCCGACTTTGCCGGAACCCGGTTCAGCAAAGGTGGTTGAGCAACCAACAGCAGTGGCGACGTCTAATAACACCGCCCTGAATGCTCAACTGACCTCCGCCGAAGGTCAGCAGTCTAGCGCTGCGGCGTCGGCTGTTGGTTGGCAGAAAGCCGCCGATGCTGCGACCGATCCAGCCACCCGCGAACGTGCATCGAAAAATGTGGAGATAGCCAACAGCGCCAGCACCTATTGGCAGGCCAGGGCGGACCTGTTGCGGTTGGCGGTCAATGATCCGACCAACGTCACAGCCAAACGTAGCCAGGAAGAACAGGTCGCCAAAACAGCTTTAACCTATTGGCGAACCATCGAAAAACACGGCGAATCCGAGACCGAGCGATCGGTTGCAGCAGCCAATGCTGCTGAGGCTGAGAAAGCGCTGGCTTACTGGAAAAGCCAGGGCCGAGGCTGGCTTGGCCGACTATTTCGCGGAAATCGGTAAGAGGTAGAATGAGGCCATGCTACGCCAGCTGGCCATTAAACGCGTTGCTCTGATCGACGATCTCACGCTGGAATTTACCGGCGGGCTAGGCGTATTGACCGGAGAAACCGGCGCAGGCAAATCCATCCTGTTGGATTCGCTAGGACTTGTGCTCGGTGCGCGAGCTGACGCGGGGTTGGTCCAGGCTGGTGCTGACCGAGCCACGGTCAGCGCTGTTTTTTCAGAAGATGCCGTTGCTATCGCTTTGCCCTACCTGGAAGACGCAGGGCTGGAGCTGGAGCCTGGGGAAGATCGGCTGATCTTGCGTCGGGTCCTCTCTGCCGAGGGCCGAAGCCGAGCCTATATCAACGATCAGCCAATTTCCGCAGGCCTTCTGCGCCAAATCGGGTCGCGGTTGGTGGAGGTGCAGGGCCAGTTCGACTCCGGCGGCCTGACAGACCCTGCAGGCCATCGCGATCTACTGGATGCGTTCGGCGGACTGGCCAAGCAACGCGGGTCTGCGGCTGAGGCTTATCGGACCTGGCAAGACCTGGACAAATCGCTCAAGGCACAACAGGAGGCGCTAACCAGCTCACTAGGCGATGCAGATTGGCTACGCCATGCCCTGAGCGAGTTAGAGGATGCCGGTCCGGAGGCTGACGAGGCCAGCAAACTGGCGGAGGAACGCCGCTTTCTGCAAGCTCAGGAGCGTATTCTGGAGGCTATCAAAGGCGCGCAGAATGCCGTCGCCGGTAAGAACGACGTGGCCGGCGCTCTCCGCACCGGCATGCGCACGCTGGAGCGGTCGGCAGACAAAGTCGGTGAGCGGTTCCAGCCTGCCATCCTAGCGCTGGAGCGTGCTGCGATCGAGTTCGACGAGGCGTTAACAGCGCTGGATGAGCTGGCGCGGGACGTTGACCTAGATGGCTCACGACTAGATTTTGTCGAGACCCGCCTGTTCGCCCTGCGCGACCTCGCCCGCAAGCATCGCTGCGAGCCCGATCAACTGGCCGCTGTTCAAGAAAAGCTGGCAGAGAACCTGGAAGCACTCGAACGCGCTGATCAAGCATTGGAAGAAACGCACCAGGCGGTGGCGGAAGCGCGAGTGGCTTTCGAGACTGAAGCAGCGGCCCTTTCTAGCGCACGCACCGAGGCCGGGGTCCGGTTGGATAAGGCTGTGGCCGGAGAGCTGGCGCCGCTGCGCTTGGAAAAAGCGGAATTCCGCACCGATATCGAAGAACTACCCCCAGACCAATGGGGTGCCACTGGAGCAGACCGCGCGCGGTTCTCGGTGCGCACCAATCCCGGCATGCCCTATGGCCCGATTGAGCGCATAGCCAGTGGCGGCGAGCGAGCGCGGTTCCTGCTGGCATTGAAGGTGGTGCTGGCCGCGGCAGACCCTGTCGGCACGCTGGTGTTTGACGAGGTCGACGCCGGCATCGGCGGCGCGACGGCAGCAGCAGTCGGTGAGCGACTGGCACGCCTGGGTGATGACGTGCAGGTGCTGGTCGTGACCCACTCACCGCAAGTCGCGGCCCGCGGTGTCAAGCACATGCATGTGCGCAAGGCTGACGTTGATGGGCACACGCGGACCAATGTCTCAATCCTGGCCGATACCGAACGGCTGGAAGAAATTGCCCGCATGCTGGCCGGCGAGATCGTGACCGAGGAGGCGCGGGCGGCAGCGGTTCAATTACTGTTGCCCGGTGGGGGAAGCGGCAAGACCGCGGCCTGACACCGGGCTTGCGCCGTTCCAGTAAGCGCGCGAGACTGGGCATCTACTAGCCAAGGAGAAAAACCATGGTCGACCTCGACAAATTCGTTGCCGATTGCCGCGAGGCGCTGAAGACCCGTGACCCCGCCAGTGTGGTGGAAAAATTGGTTCAGGACGTCATTGCCGACCCAGCCGCGCTGGATGCCGCGTTTGCCGCCCGGATCACCGGCACGTCGCTGCAGGATCGGATGATCTGCAATGATGAAGAGCTAACCGTGGCCCAAATTGCCGCCCCGCCGGGCCTGCGCTCGCCAGTTCACAATCACTGCATGTGGGCGGTGATCGGCGTTTATGATGGCCAGGAGCACAATCGTTTCTTCAGCGATGCCGGTGGCGAGCCGGAGCAGATTGGCGAGCAATTGCTCAAGGTCGGCGATATCTGCCGCCTAACTGCGGATACGATCCACGCCATCCACAATCCGCTGCCGACCCGCTCTGCCGCGATCCACGTCTATGGCGGCAATCTGGTGACTCGTGAGGGCCGCAGTGTCTGGAATCCGCACTCGAACGAGCGTGAGGATTACGAGATCAACCAGCTGTCGCGCTACACGAAAGAGCTCAGCGAACTGGCTTGATGCGCATGCTTTGTGGTAGTGAGGGGCAATAGTCCCCTCACCCGAGAAGCGCCCTCTGTGAGCACCGACCACACGCCCGTTGAGGCCTTGACCGACCGTGAAGCCGCAAAGGAATTGTTGCGGCTCGCGGGGCTGATCAAACACCATGACCAGCTGTACTATGCCCGCAGCGCGCCAGAGATTGAGGACGCTGCGTATGACGCGCTGCGCCTGCGCAATCTGGCCATTGAGGCACGATTTCCAAGCCTGAAGCGCGCCGATAGCCCGAGCGACCGAGTGGGTGCGGCACCGGCAGACGGCTTTGCCAAAGTTCGCCATTCCCGCCCGATGCTTTCGCTCGGGAATGCATTCGATGCCGATGACGTAGAAGAGTTCCTGGCACGGGTGCGGCGGTTCCTGGGATTGGCCGAAACAGAAGATATCGCCGTCATCGCGGAGCCCAAAATCGATGGCCTCTCCCTCGCACTGCGGTATGAGGATGGCCGCCTGGTGCAGGCTGCGACCCGGGGCGACGGCGCTGAGGGCGAGGATATCACCGCCAACGCCCTAACGCTCAAGGACATCCCAGCTCGCATTGCCGGCGCACCACCGGTGCTTGAGGTGCGTGGCGAAGTTTATATGAGCCACTCCGCATTCGCGCGGCTAAACGAACGGCGGGCGACGGCAGACCAACCGCTATACGTTAACCCACGCAATGCCGCCTCCGGATCGCTCCGGCAATTGGACACGCGTATCACCGCCGAGCGGGAATTGGGGTTCTTTGCCTACAGCCTGGGGGAGGTCTCCGCTCCCATCGCCGAAACGCATTCGGGTCTGTTGGCGCAATTGGGCGAGTGGGGCTTGCCGATTAATCCGCTCTCTCGCGTTTGTGGATCACTGGACGAACTGTTGGCCACCTATGCAGACTTTTTGCAGCAACGCGCCAGCCTCGATTACGATATCGATGGTGTCGTCTACAAGGTGGACCGCACCGACTGGCAGGAGCGCCTGGGCCAGGTTAGCCGCGCGCCGCGATGGGCTATCGCGCACAAATTCCCGGCGGAGCAGGCCGAAACCATTCTGGAGCAGATCGATATTCAGGTGGGCCGCACCGGCGCTCTGACCCCGGTGGCTCGGCTCGCGCCTGTATTTGTCGGCGGCGTCACGGTCACCAATGCCACCCTGCACAACGAGGACGAGATCGCCCGCAAAGACGTTCGCGTGGGGGATACCGTCGTAATCCAACGGGCCGGCGATGTGATCCCGCAAGTGGTTCGTGCCGTGCTGGAAAAGCGGCCAGCGGACAGCCAGCCCTACGCCTTTCCCCACCGTTGCCCGGTCTGCGACAGCGAGGCGGTACGGCCAGAGGGAGAGGTGATCAGGCGGTGCACCGGTGGCTTGATCTGCTCGGCCCAGGCGGTAGAGCGCCTGAAACATTTCGTCAGCCGCAACGCCTTCGACATCGAGGGGATGGGCACCAAGCGGATCGAAGAGTTATGGGCGGACGAAATAGTGCGCTCGCCGGCCGATATCTTCCGGCTGAAAGATCGCCGCGCTGACTTGGTTCAGCGTGAACGCTGGGGCTCGCAATCGGTGGTCAATCTGCTCGCTGCCATTGAGGATCGCCGCACCTGGCCGCTGGAGCGGTTCATTTTCGCGCTCGGCATCCGCCAGATCGGCCAGGCAACAGCAAAGCTTTTGGCGCGTGCGTATGGTTCTCTAGACGGCCTGATTGAGGCGGTGACAGCTGCCCGAGACAGCGAGAGCGAAGCCTATGCCGACCTGATCAACATTGACCAGATGGGCAAGGACGTCGCCGCCGACCTGATCGCCTTCTTCGCGGAAGCGCATAACCGCGAGGTGGTCGCTGATCTGGCGCAATTCCTGACCCTGGAAGCGCCGGAGGCGGTGCAGCAATCACCGGTCAGCGGTAAGACCGTGGTCTTTACCGGCACGCTGGAGCGCATGACCAGGGCCGAGGCCAAAGCCCGCGCCGAAAGCCTGGGCGCGAAAGTGGCGGGCTCTGTCTCGAAAAAGACTGACTATGTGGTGGCTGGTGCAGACGCTGGCAGCAAAGCCAAAAAGGCTGCGGACCTGGGGCTGGCCATCCTGACCGAAGATGAATGGCTGGCCAAAATCGGCCAGGAGGCCTGAACAGCATGAGCGACCACCCTGTCGACCTGGCGATGATCCAAGCGGCTGCGCGCCGGATCGAAGGCAAGGTCCGCGAGACGCCGATGCTGGACCCTGCGCCAATGCGCGGGCCCGTGTTGGATGCCGGCCGGCTGTTGCTAAAGCTGGAATGCCTGCAGGTGACCGGCAGCTTTAAAGCGCGCGGTGCCAGTAACAAACTTTCAACTCTGGACGCGGAGGCCAGGCAGCGCGGGCTGGTGACGGCGTCCGGCGGCAATCATGGTCTAGCTGTCGCCTATGCGGCGGCCAGTGCTGGCGTGCCTGCGGCGATATTCGTGCCAGAGAGCACGCCCGCGGCTAAGGTCAAAAAATTGCGCCAATGGGGGGCAGATGTCACCGTCCATGGCAAGGTTTGGGACGAGGCACAGGAGGCAGCTCTGGCGAAGCAACAGGCTTCTGGCCAGACTTACGTCCACCCCTTCGCCGACCCGGAGGTGATTGCCGGCCAAGGCACGCTAGCGGTTGAGATCCTGCGGCAGGTGCCACATGCGGATACTCTAGTGGTGGCCATTGGTGGCGGTGGCTTGATCGCTGGCGTTGCGACAGCTGCCAAGGCCATCCGGCCCGGCATCAAGATCATTGGCGTGGAGCCGACCGGCGCGCCAACGCTCTATGAAAGTATGCGGGCCGGCGAATTGGTAACACTGGACGAGATCACAACCGTTTCAGGCTCTCTCGCCCCCCGCCGCTCCATGCCGATCAACCTGGAACTGATTGCCGCCC